>Ga0233440_1000494_pt1 | contig 45615 bp, 60 predicted proteins | sample SI_123_September_5_FD_182791 | JGI IMG/M metagenome (GOLD analysis project Ga0233440, IMG submission 182791) | Seawater microbial communities from Saanich Inlet, British Columbia, Canada - SI_123_September2016_120_MG | ecosystem: Environmental > Aquatic > Marine > Inlet | place: Canada: British... | reverse complement strand
TGTTTGTAGGAGCTGCCCCTAAACTTGTATGATAAACAATCCAATTTTCTCCTGCTATATTTCTAGGTTTTAATATAATCATTGAAGGTACTACACCTAAACCATGCCCTACTGTATATGTACCACTACTAGGTTCTGTGTAAGTAGCAATACTAAACCCTGCTGTTGTATTAGCAGATACTGTAGATGTTACAGAACCATCACCATTAGATACTCCAGCACCATTTGCTTTCCAATGCCAACCTACAAATGCACGACCTGATATATTATCTAAATTAACATTACCTGAAACATTATATCCATTAGTAATAAATTCCATGTTTGCAAAAGCACCTTCAGCATTTGTATTGGTTGTTTGCAAATGTAAATCATCTCCACGAATACTATCAGTTACTACTCCACCACTAGCATCAGTTCTATTACGATACCAAACTAAATCAGGATTCCAACCTACATCAATATCTTGGTTAGTTCCGTTACCTGTCCAAAGTTTTACATTCATATACTGACTACCATCTACAATCGTGCTATCAGGTAAGTTATATGTATTTAGTTTCTTGTATCCTGTAGGTGGTGTGTAGGAAAAAGGTCGTTGCCCGAAGTTAAGAGTAACAGACCCGTTACTTGCAGAAGACCCTACATAAGGTTTTGCATTAGTAATTTGAGAGCTGTAGTCATATCCGTTATTACCAGCAGCTACTTCTGAACTAGCAATAGCACTTTCACCAGCAGCATCTGCTGTGTACCACTGTCCATTTTTACTCCACCATACTAGTTGAGCATCTGCATCCCATGCAACACCTACAATATCAGTATTAGAAAAACCCGGAAGCCCATCTTTAGATTGATTTGAAGCATTAAAATAAATGTCACCTGCATTATTAATACCTACTGCTTCTCCTGTGTAACCAGTAGTATTAGACTCTGTTTTTTTAATACCAATATATGGATTTGTATTGTCTACAACATAAACTTCCCAATACCATTTACCTGAAGTGGGAGCAATTGTTGCTGATACATTTTCATTAACTGCAATAACCCCTGTTAAATTTCCTTCAGTTAGCGCTACCCCATTGTTATCCAAAGGATTTAATGTAGCAAAGTTAGCTGTATCTTCATCGGTTAGTATAGGTACATCTTTCATTGAATCATAAGTTGTACCAGCAGTCAGTGATATATTCGTAGGTGTAAAATCATTACCATTGCCTGATGAGTCTGTACCTAATGCAGCAACACTAGAAGTATCATCAAACTTTAAATAAAATCCATTATTGCCATATGTGCCTGTATATTCTTTAGCTTTCCATGCACCAGTATCTTCATCATATTCACCAAAGTCTGTTGGTGATAGTGTTTGTCCGTCTATAAGGTTTATTTCTGTGAGGTAACCGTCAAAATGCCTACCAACCGAGGTATGCCTTCCAAAATTTAGAGCTTGGCTTGCCTGCAAAACTGCCCATTCATTATTTAATGATATTGTTGATGAGCTAGTTAATAATTCGTTGTTTACATATAGCTTAAATCTATCTGCTGCAGTTCCTTGAGTTGAATCATAAGCAATAAAAATGTGATACCAAGCGGCTGTGTCTCTAAATAAAACAGACGTATTGGTAAATGGTGTCTCACTATACTGACCAGCACTAATAGTATTAGATGTTGTAAAGAATAAAGTAAAATAAGTGTTATTACTCGCTCCAGTACCTGTTTCCATTAAGTATTGGCTGTTACCTGTTGCTAATGAGCCTCGCTTAACCCACATTGAGAGAGAGCCAATTTTTGCATTTGTAGGTGAACTTGAGTTTGTCCTACTTAAATAAGCACTAGCAGATGAACGAAAACGTAAGCTGTTATCTATTGTGTAGGCTCCACCTTGTCCTGAAGACCCTGCTAAAGTATTATTATTTAATATTGCCATTAAATTATCCTATGAATAAAGTGCTGTAAATACTGCATGTATAGAACCTGTAGTTCTTACTACATAGTCAATCCTGTCTACTGATGCTGCTGCTGTACTTAATGAAGGTGCTGTTCCTCCAACAAAATCCCAATAAGAACCATAAGCTAATGTTCTACTTCCTGTGCCATCTTGCACTACAAAGATAGAACCTGATTGACCTGCTGTTAAATTAGTTGGATTAGCTAATGTTCTATTACCAGCAAGTGTTACAGTATAATTATTTGCTGTTGCAAAGTCAGGAGTAATTGTAGCTCCATCTGTTAATGTTTCTATAGTTCCTCTTTGTGCTTTAGTGTAACTTTGCGTTACATCTGTTTTAGCTGTATCTGCATCATATGATTGTACAGATGAACCAATGTCTGTATCTACTACTACATTAGAACCACCATTTTGTAAAGTACCTGTAAAATTAGCTGTAGTATCATCTAGTAAATCTGCTTTAATTAGAGCAGACATTTGAGTACCAGTTACTTTTTTTGAAGTACCTGCTTCATTTATTTCATATTCATTTGCTAATGCAGCTGCTGATGCCGCAGTTAGGTCTGAAATTTTTACGTTTGCCATTTAATAACTCCTTGTCCATGTGCCTGAAACTTTTTTATAAATATAGAAATTGGTTGTCCATACGTCATCATCTTTTACATAAGGTATAAAGACTTTCCAAGTTCCACCTTCTTTGTAATATGCTACACTTCCAAATTCTGTAAATGTAGGTATTGCAGTTAAATCACTTACAATTGTATTTGTTGTAACAGATACTATTCTATCATCAGAAGCTTCTGTAATTCTGTCATCTGATGCTTCTGTTATTCTAGCCTCTATAACAAAACCAGCTTCAACAAAAGCAAGTATTAATGTACGTCCTACTGCAGTCATAGTACCAGAAGCTGTTAATGCTACTGCACCTGCTGCTTTAGTATCTGCATCTGCAGTTATTGTTCCAGCACCAGATAAAGCTGACATACCTTTAGCTTTAAATGTTGTGACACTTGATAAAGAGCCTGTTGCTGTTAAATCTACAAAACCTGTTGCTGTTCTATCGCCTGCAGCTATTTTAGAACTAGTACTTGCAAGTGATGCTGCTCCTATAGTCGATAAAGCACTGGCTGCAGTAATACTACCTGTACCAGACAGACTTGCGGAGGCAAGAAAAAAATCTTCGGTTATTCGGGTATCCGAACTTTCCGTGATTCTAGTATCACCACTCTCGGTAATTCTATAGCCGTCAGCCATGAATTACTCCTTAAGCTATAGCTAAGTCGATATTACCTGCAGCGAACTCTAATGTATCTCCATCATTAACTGTCTTAGATGCAGTCATTGCTCCATGCCATAACAAGTTACCTGAACCTGATACTGCACTATGAATACCAATGTGAGTTACAGTACCAAAAGAAGCTCCTGAAGCTGTCCATGTTACTACACCTGTATTTTGAGTTGTACCACCTGGTGTTGCTGCAGCATCCCATGCTACTGTTTTTCTAGCATATCCACCACCTGAAACTTCTGTACCACCACCTGAATCACTAGGTGCTGCTGTATATAATGCTACATACCAAGCTGTAGGTCTAGTTGCTGTTCCTGCTGTCATTAACCAGTCAAGTACTAACTTTTCTGATACGTCCGATAAAGCTGCCATTTATTATTTCTCCTTATGTATTAATTTTAAACCAAATGTCGCCATCACTACCACCAAAAGGGGCTGATGTACTTATTGTTACTTTTTGTGTGAGACTGACATAGTTATTATAGACTGTTTCCATTTCTGTTAAATAATCTACTCCATCTACAGTAAAGTCACCAATCATTGATAAATTTTTAACATTGTTGATGTCATTACTATTCATGTCGAGGTCATTCTGCATAGAATTAGGTTCGCCAGTAGGATTGTCTCGATATAATACTTTTTGTTGGAACTCGTTTTCTATTGTGGTAAATGTAGTATTAAATGTTGTATTACTAGCATAACCAGATGATATGGTAGGTAGGTCTATTTTAGCCACGTTTTTTCCTTTTTGATTCTTTCTTTAGATTAGTCTTAGCTGCAACTTTGCGCAGATTCTTTTTAGTATTGTTTCTAGGGTTATTGTCTTTATGGTCTACTTGACGAGGGTCTCCCTTCTTAAGACCAGCTTTCTTTCTAGCTGCATTGCGTGAAGCCCTATCCTTTACTCTTCCTGGTTTCTTTTTCTTTTCCCAGTTAAGTTCTTTCTTGTAGTCTCGTTTACCTTTCGTCTGGTAAGGCATTATATTTTTTGATATGGAAGTAACATATCATCATTCTGTACTTCCGTGTTAACTGAACCTACTAACCCTGCTTGAGATGTTCCAGCAGTCCCTATACCACTAGAAGTACCTAGTGAACCAACAGCTCCTTTGTTTGCTCCTTTACCAGGTTCTTCTGTAGATGCTTGTGCCTGTGCCTGTAGGTCTTTACGAGCTTGATTCTGTAATGGACCACCACGGTTAGCCTGGGCTACAAGACTATTCTGATTTGTTAAGTTTACAGGATTTTGTGGTCCCATTGTTCCATCTTTTTGCATGAAAAGCATTACCATACTAAACTCCTGTGTACAACGTTATTAAAAAAAATATTACTGGTGTTATTGGCATAACAGTAATATAAGCTAGTATACTAACTATCTTTGCCATTGACAACCTTTAGACCTATCCGTTCTAAGTCTGCCTGTCTATCTTTAGCAGCCTTTGCATCTGTCTTTAATTCTCTTTCTATTTCTTCCTTGCTAGGTCTTCCTGCTCTTTTAGCATAACCTTTCTCTACAAGGTACTTAGCAGCCTGTAGACCTTTAGGGTCATCATCCAGACTGTGCCTCATAATAGCTTTTATGCCTTGTGCTTTTAATCTTATGTCTAGCTCATGTTGCCAGTCTTTTATCATTTCTTGTAGTTCTTTACTACCATTAACAACTTTTTGCCAATGTTCCCAAGAACCTAAGACCTCTATAGCAAAATCATATTCTAATCCAGGAGCATGCTCATAGGACATATATAACTTCTTCATAGACTTATACGTTACATTATCTCTAACGATGTCTTCAGCTTTATTAGTAAACAACGCAGGTTTATCTCCTGGAGTATTCCATTCCCAAAAGAGAGATAACGTTCTATACCTACCTACACTGTCTGTAGATTTTAATTTGTTATTCATACTAATATTATACCACATGATTGAAAGAAAGTCAAGAACTTTCTTAATTATATCATGAAACATTGATACAGTCTGTATAACTAACTTTAAACAAACTAAAACAATTATATCAATATTTACATGATACTATAATAATATTATATCATATTTTTAATCAAAAGTCAATAGGTAAATACAAAATAATCTAAAAATAATAAAAATAACCCCCCTGCTAAAGCAATAATTTCTGCGAGATATTTATTTCTTGCAGTTCATCTATAAGCAATGCATCACAAACCCCCTCTGTAGGGGTAAATATAATAAATTCTACTAGGAAGACATATATATTTATTAGGTGCAATGATAATCTATAGACTATACCTCTCGTAAGTATATGAATTTATTACATTTACACAGAAAGAATAATCCAAAGTATGTATCCCTAATATAGTATGAATTAATCCCCTAATTCTTTATGAAATTAAGTACGACTATATGCTGAGTCTCGTAGTTGGTGTTCAATTTCGTGGACCCAGCAAGTCCTCTACTTCTCACTCTGTATTCTTTCTGATTCCTCTTAATTCTGATATAGCATCACACAATCTCAGCCATTACTTCTCGTGTGTTTAGTAACCTTTCCAACCACATAAATTGCAGAATCAAAGCGAGACAGTGTTATGCATTCTCAAGTAGTGATGCCCATCAGCTCCACCTTGTTTAACCCGTGATACGATTGATTGAATCAAAAAATAACCCGTGCATTAGTTTTAGAATTACTCATTTAACAAGTAATACCCCTATAATTTGTCGAATTACTCAGGATTAATAGTTTCATAGAACATGTATAATTATCAAATCAACCTGATAAATCAGGGACGCAAGCGTCGATTTGACAATTACACATAACCTATGAACCTTTAATCCTGGCAATTACGCCAAATTATAGGAGTATTACAAATGAGTAATTCTAAAACAAATGCATTTTTTGATTCAATCAATAGTATCAAACAAGGTAAATCTGTTGGTCAACTACTTGTGATTGCAGAACAATGTCTTGATTCTGCAATTTATATGGCTGGAAGAGGTTCTAAACAACAACGAGAAATAATGACTGACATTGCGGATGCTATTTCAGAATTAAGAGAAACCAGAAAGAAAGAGTGGGAGCGCAGAGAAAATGCTGGCTCCCCTGAAATTAAAGCACCAACTACTTCAACATCAGCAGATGGTGGTAAGATTTCATAAAGAATTAGGGGATTAAGTTCCCCTTTTTTTTGGCTAGCATACTATGTATTATAGTGGTCGGTCATGAGCTCGGTGTAGTTTCCGTTAGCAGATAGTAACTTTTATTAATATTATAGGAACTTTTATTATGTATACAAATATATCAACAAAAGAATTAATAGATATGCTTACTTATCCTGGTGAGTATGGTCTTACTGTTATAGATGAAGAAGCTATATCAGAAGAGTTAGATGAGCGTGAAGTAGAGTTTGAAGAGTATGATTATTAATGTTAGAAGATAGTAACTTTTATTTATTTTAGGAGAATGTTATGAGTTTTTTTGAAGGTATGGTAACAAGTATTATAATTATAGCAAGTGTATTATCATTTTTATATATCTATTTAGTAATAGATGGGTATATAATATTATAATAGCAGATAGTAACTACTCGGTAATTTTTCATTCACCCCCATTCGCAGGGCGAAGGGTGAATGAAAGAATTACCTTTTCTTTTTCAATTAAATAAGGATTTATATTATGTTTTTAGAATTATATAATAAGTCAATAATGTCTTTTAAAATTGCTGATGAATTGTCTGATGATGATTTTCGTCAGGGTTGGCGCATTAGAAAGTATCTTAAAAATAGTGATGTTGATTATGTTAATTATGTTGCTAAAGTTCAAGAAGATGCTGATAAGGCTAATAATGAGCCTTTTGTTGAACATGATGTTAAAGTTTATAAATATGGTCCTGGTGTTTCTACTATAAAGCCTCATGCAAAAACTAATTTTAAAGATTGTGATAATTGGCGTCATTCAAATGAAAATGTTTTCGATACAAAAGATGGTTGGTTATATCATGATATAATTTCTCACTAATAAATAAGGATATAATATGAATAATAGATGGTATAATCTAGGTTACGGTGTAGGTGCTGTTAATCTAGAAGAATTGAATAAAGCTTATTGTTTAGAATTTTATAATATATACAATAAGTTTCCTAGACCTAGTATATTACCTAGGGCAGTGCTGATAAATGAGATTAGAAAACTTCAGCAGATAGCAAAAGATACTAACGTTCCTCCGCTCACCTAGGGTGAGAGCGTCGTCTCTTTATTTTTATTAATTACATGGAGTATGTTATGGTAATCAGAAATGTAACAAACAATCTATTCGATGTCTTCTGGAAAGATGGCTGGGATAATTGTATTCGTGTTAAACGAATAGGTAAGGACTTTAGAGTGGTTAAGGCTTATAAAAAACCACCTAGAGATGTCTTTCAATTTATTAAAAGGACTTGTCAATGAAAGCAATTACTCATATAACATTTAAAAATACTTATAGTCTTACTGACCCTGATTCATTGGTCAAACTAGGTGAGTTTCTAAATATTACAGATGATTTGTATCTCATTCGTTCTACTTACAAACGTAAACATTATGTAGGTATTACTGATGAGTATCCAAACGGATATGATTATACATATACTGATTGTTTCAAGCTTATGTCTAAACAATACTCAGAAAATCTAAGTGAACAAGGTGCGTATGATAAATGTTTAGTATCATGGGATGATGAACAGATTTGGAACTTTCGTTATAGTGAAGTAGATATATACTGTAAAGATTTATTAGTTCGTAAACGCTCTGATACACGTGCTATCTTTGACGCATTGTATTATACACTTAATCCATTACAAATGCGTTACAATGATGGTAGATTAAAATCAGGATTTAAAAATCATCTTAAACGTAGACTTAATGGTTTTGCTAAAGGTAGTAGAATAACATATGATATGCTTAAAGAATTACAAAATGAATTACATCAATCTATTATTCAACATGATATGTTTGCTTCTAGTTTACTAAACAGTATGCGTTTGTATCTTGACAATGATATTAACTTAGAACAATGTCCATTTACTCAAGAAATAAATATCAGAAGTAACATGGTTAGATTTAGGTTATCAGGTATTCAAACATACTGTCAAGGCACAATGACTGGTGATGATGTTAGAGCTGCAGGATATGAGTATGATGCAGAATCTTATTCATTCTTAAAAGAGAATGAGATAATGATTGAAGGTGTATGTTATGATAGTCGTTCAATCAAGGTTGTTAGGTGCGATGAATGTAATGTTAAGTGTGTTGATACAGAAACAGTTGATGGTGTATGTGTTGATTGTTGTGGTCGTGACTATCGTGTTCATAACTATACTCACAGAGTAGAAGAAACACTTGGCTTTGATAGACAGAAACCTAAGTCAGAACCTTATCTTGGTATTGAGATGGAGTTCCAAGTAGACAAGCGTAAAGCTGGTCGATTGTATGTAGGTAATACAATGTTTGGGCATGCTCTCATGAAAGATGATGGTAGTATAACTAATGGCTTTGAGTTAGTGTCTAGACCAGCAGGATATACAACACATCTAGCAAGATACGATTCATTCTTGACTGACTTACCAGAGTATATACATCCACATAAATCATGTGGTATGCATGTACACATTAGTCGTAGAGCATTTACATATCTAGGTGCTGGTAAGCTTGTTGAGTTTATGAATCGTGAAGACAACAAAGACTTTGTTAAACTGATGGCAGGTCGTGGTACTACATCATATCAAAATCGTGATGATGATTATGATAAGTATACACCCTATCAACAAGCAGTTAAAGATAGATATGTTGGAAGGTATAACTTTGTTAACCTTAACAACAAGAAGACAATTGAATTGCGTATCTTTGCAACACCAGCTAACAAGTTGGAGTTCAACATACGCATGCAATTTGTAAAAGCAATGATTGAGTATTGCAAACCAGCAATACATAATATATCATTGGAGCAACAAACATACTTTAAATCTTTCGTAACATGGTTAGACAATACTAAAAAAGATTTTAAAGATTTACATACTTACATTAAGGAGTCAACAATATGTGCATAGCAATAATGAAATCAGAAAACAAAAAGATTAGTAAGACTACATTGCAAAGATGTTATGATGCTAATCCAGATGGTGCAGGCTTTATGTTTGCAGACAACAAAGAACTGACTGTAAAGAAAGGTTACTTTACATTCAAAGAATTTTACAAGGAGTATAAACCACATGAGAACAAGCAAGTACTACTACACTTTCGTATTAAAACGCATGGTCCAATTGATAAAAACAATTGCCATCCGTTCCTTGTTAATAGTGGGCTTGGTTTTATTCACAATGGTATTATCTCTGGTTACGGTGATGATAAACAATCAGATACTATAGATTTTAACAAGTCTATATTACAAAAGATTGTAGCTAAACATGGCAACATGGGATTGTTTGATGACCCAATGGTAGAGCTTATTGAAAATGTAATCGGCTATAGTAAGCTAGTCTTCCTAGATAGACATGGTAACTATCGTATCATGAATGAACAGAAAGGTTCATGGCATGATGGTATATGGTATAGTAATAATAGCTACAAGAAACCTGAACCAGTTGAATACACAGGATATGATTGGACTAAGCAAGGTACGCATCGCACTTCGCTGCCCATGGCAGCCAAGGACTCCTGCTCCCTCGCCTCTGGTGAATGGGTTATATGTAATGAAGACTATGACTATGGTATAGGTGATGATACAGTAACCATTAAGAAAGGTGAGTGGGTTGAAATAGAAAATGTAGATAGTAAAAGTAAAACTTGTACACTAATTACTGGTGACTACATGAACCCTACTATCTTTACTAAAGTACCTACATCTGTAGTAGAATCATGGGAAGATGCTGACTCTCCTAGTTACAATAAGACGTTTGACTTTTAATTAATAGTATGGTATACTATTTATATAAGGAGTAAATTATGTTAAGATGGTATATAGTAATAGAAAATGAAGCGGGTGATAAAGTAGAACTACGAGATGTCCCGAAAGATGTTGAGGTAGTTGTTGATGAATTTATACATGACATGGAGGGTAACTAATATGTATGGTGAACGAAGAGATTTATAATTAACCGAAGGAGAATTGTATGGAAAGGAGAGTTTGGAACAGAAGAAAAGATGGATACCTTCAAGCTCGTATTGATGGTAAGATGTGGATGCAACATCGATATGTATGGACGTACCATAATGGTGCAATACCTAAAGGTATGGTGATACATCACATCAATAGTGTGAAGGATGATAACAGATTAAGTAACCTAGCACTAGTAACTAAATCTGGTAATGAACTCAAGATAGATAGAGCTGGTAAAGGTTATACATATCAGAAAGATAGAAACAAATACCAAGCTCAAAGAAAAGTAGGTGATAAGGTAAGGAACTTGGGTAGATTTGCAACTAAATGTGGTGCTTATATGGCTAATAGAATGGCTTATGTAACTAAAGGAGTATAACATGGAACGAAAAGATGAGGCATGGATTAATCCACCAGAACCAAAGGAAGAATACGAACCAGACTATGATGCTATCAATGATAGAAAGAAAATAGAAGAAGAAGAAAGACAACAGCAGATAATAGAGTCATGCTGTCAACCAGGAGATATAAAATAATGCGATGCCAAGCATGTGATAAGAATCTATCTGACTTTGAGTCTACTCGTAAGCATCATGAATCAGGTGAGTTTGTAGACCTATGTAACAAATGCTTTGGTACTATACAAAGTGATGTCAATGACATTGACGAGCGAGAAGACTTACGTCATGTAGATGATGAAGACTATGAGTAAGTTTATTAAGTTAGGTCCGTGCCCACATTGTGGTTCAAGAGATAATAGGGCTGAGTATGATAATGGCTATTGGTGTTTCGGATGTAGTAAACTAGAAAGAAAGAATGATACACAAACACTACGAGAAAGAGTATATGGTACGCACACAACTAAAGCAGATAGCAATTCTATAATCACTACAATAAAAAACATACCACAGAATGCTATGCAATGGTTACTAAAATATGATATACGTCTAGATGAAATAGATAAATATAATATAGGATGGGAGCCTAACATGAATGTATTAGTATTAATTCAAAACTCTAATTACTGGCAAGGTAGAAACTTTGGCTTTGGTAATGCAAAGTATAGAAGTAATGGTATTAAACCCTTGACTATTTATGGTGAAGGTGATACAATAATATTAGTAGAAGATGTTTTATCTGCTATTAAAATAGCACGGACACATAAGTATTGTGCTTCGCCTTTGCTTGGTAGCTCGTTGAGCAAGCAAGCCGAATCACAATTAGTTAAAGAGTATAAACATATCTATGTCTGGCTAGATAGAGATAAGGCTAGTAATGCAGTGCGTATTAGAAATAGGCTAAGGTCTTTAGGTGTAACAAGCAGAGCTATTATCTCTGACCTTGACCCTAAAGAATATGATAAACAAACTATAACGGAGATAATAAATGATTGAAGAAGTAATACTTAATCTATTCTTAAGAGACAGGCATCTCTATGAAAAGTATTATAAGTATATTAACTTACAGTATATTAAAAATAACTTTACTAATCTTTACAAGTTATTTGTAGTGCTGCACCAACATTATGAATCAAGTAAAGATGTAACAGTTAGTCAAGTAGACTTTGAGTTAGTATACAATAGTAGTTATCTCTTAGAGAATAGCGAAAGACAAGAGCTAACTACCATACTAACTAGAATATATAGTTTAGAATGTGTAGAAACTAATGCAATTAAATATCTTAATGACCACAAAAAAAGATGTATAGCAGGTGAGTTAGCTAAGATAGCACTAGACGTAGAAGATGGTACAGCTAAGGCAGAAGAACTAACTAATAAAATGAAAGAGTTAGATACATCTGTTGATGTCAAAGAAGAAATTGATTTTGTTAATATGGATTTAGATTACTTATATGAATCTCAAATACAATCACCAGGGTTAAGATGGAGACTACCTTGGCTTAACAAATCATTAGGTTCATTACGTAAAGGAGACTTTGGTTTTATCTTTGCTAGACCAGAGACAGGCAAGACTACCTTCCTTGCAAGTGAGATAACACACATGCTTACACAAACTGATGGTGATATACTATGGTTTAACAACGAAGAACAAGGTAATAAAGTAGGAGTCAGATGTCATCAGGCTATGTTAGGAGCAACCATTAAAGATTTGTTTGGTAACAATAGAAAAGCTAACAAAGAAAAATATGAAAAGGTAACACAGAATCGTATTAAAATATTAAACTTAGAAGATAGTGGTAGTACCCAGCGTATAGAATATATACTTAATGAAACTAAACCTGCACTTATTATCTTTGACCAGATAGATAAAATACGAGGGTTCAAAGCAGATAGATATGACTTACAACTTAAATCTTTATATCAATGGGCTAGAGAGTTAGCTAAGAAATATGCACCAGTCATTGCAGTGTCGCAAGCTGGTGGTACTGGTGAAGGTAAGATATGGTTAACAATGGATGATGTTGATAGCAGCAAGACTGCTAAGCAAGGTGAAGCTGACTGGATACTAGGCATTGGAGTAGAACAAAACAATACAAGCAATCAAAGATTTTTAAATATAAGTAAAAATAAATTACTTGGTGATGAAGATACACTGCCTGACCTACGTCATGGCAATCAACAAGTTTTAATTAAACCAGATATAGCGAGGTACATAGAGATATGAGTTACTTAGTATTAGATGTAGAAACAACTATCAGTAATAAAGGTAATCCTTTTGACCAAACAAATAAACTTTGTATGGTTGGGTTACTCACGGCTAACGAGAAAATGATATACGATATAGAATACTCCGTTGACCCCTACAAGGAATCACTAAAGCAAATCCAATTAGCCGTGGATAAGTGCGATGTGCTTGTAGGGTTTAACATTAAGTTTGATTTACATTGGCTAGCTAGATATGGTATTACATTTGCTAATAAACGTATATGGGATTGTCAACTGACAGAGTTTATTTTACGCAGCCAGGTCAACAGTTATCCATCATTGGATAAGGTATCTGAGTACTATGAGTTAGGTAGTAAGCTTGATGAAGTTAAAGAAAACTATTGGAAGAATGGTATTGATACAGACAAAGTACCTAAAGATATATTAATAGAATACTTAGAAAAAGATATAGAACTAACTGAACAAGTAATGTCTATGCAAATGAAAGAGTTAGCCGACCAGCCTCAACTGAGGCGGCTAATCTCTTTACACAATCAAGACTTAATTGGTTTACAAGAAATGGAATTCAATGGTCTTAAGTATGAATACAATACATCACAAATTTTAGGAGATGAATTAGATGAACAAATCAGCAAACTTAATGAGAAGCTTTTTAGTTATCATGCTTACGATAATTTTAATCCCAATTCTGGGGAGCATCTTTCTGCTTTTCTTTACGGTGGGTTTATTAAAGAGCGTTTTCAACGCCCCATCGGACATTATAAAACTGGCACACATGCAGGCGAAGTTAAGTATAAATGGGATGAGCGACATAAAGAATTCCCACAAAAAATAAAACCAATAGCAGGTACTGAGTTAAAGAAAGAAGGTTTCTATAGTACTAACGAAGATACATTGCGTAAACTAAAAGGTAATGAAGAAGCTAAAAGTATATTGCAAACATTACTAACTCGTGCTACACTAGAGAAAAGAAAGACTACATATTACCACGGGTTAGTCAAACTAATTGATGAGATGAACTGGAAAAAAGATACTATACATGGTCAACTCAATCAATGTGTAGCAAAAACGGGTAGGTTAAGTAGCAGTAAGCCTAACTTACAAAACTTTGATGGAGAGATTAAGTCTCTCTTTACAACTAGATACGGAGAATAAATAATGGATATGGATGAATGGGAAATTAACATTAAAGACGCTGAAGAACAACAAGCACAAGAAGAAGCACATCAACACTTTACAGCACATGAGTTTAGTGACATGATACTATCTCTTGGACCTAATGCAGTACTGTCATTACTTACTGATGAAGCTAGGTCTGAGCTACGTAAGAGTATCATTATACAATATAACCACAGATTAGTAGAAACATCAGGATTATAATATGATACTTAACGCAGATGCAAAAGCTCTTGAATGGGTATGTGCATCCTTCTTATCACAAGATAAGACAGCACATCAAGAGATACATAATGAGATTGACCAGCATACTGACAATCAAAATAGATTTGGATTACCATCTAGATTAATAGCTAAGACATTTGTCTTCAGACTAATCTATGGTGGTAGTGCATACAGTTATGCTATGGACAATAACTTTAAAGATATTGGTAATGAAGACTATTGGCAAAACGTAATTGATGAGTTCTATAAAAAGTATACAGGTCTTAAAGATTGGCATGACAAGATATTTGCAGATGCCAAACGAGACCTTAGGCTTACTATGCCTACAGGTAGAACTTACTTATACCCTACAGAAATAAACAGTATGGGTAAAGTAAAATATCCACGCACCCGAATCCTCAACTACCCAGTGCAAGGATTGGGTGCTGACTTAATGGCTATAGCTAGAGTATCATTACGTAATAGATTAAAAGAAACAGAAGGTATTAAGATAATTAATACTGTACACGATTCAATTATGCTTGACTTTGACCCATCAATATGTTATACTAATAGTATAGTAGAAACAGTTAAGCAATGTTTTGAAGATATTCCAAGTAACTTTGCTAAGTTATTTGGTAAAGAATTCAACCTTCCTATGAGGGTTGATATACAACTAGGTACCAATTGGGGTAACCTAGAAGACGTAACTTAATCTTAAGGAGATTATACATATGCAAGTAAATGTCGTAGATGTATCAAGCTTGAACACTCATGCAGCAAAGAATGGTAGACAATACCAGTCAATAGAAATCATGTACAAAAATGATGCTGGTCAAGCTCAAAATAAAAAGCTAATGTCTTTTGCAAACCCTGCCGTATTTAAAGCAGCACAGACTTGGAGTAAGGGTGATGTAATTCATGTGTCAACAGAAAAAGACCAGAATGGATATTGGCAATGGACAGCAGTAGGAGATGCTAATACCACTACAGACAAACGTGATGATGGTACAGCACAGGGTTCTACTCAAGCCGCAAGCTCAACAGCACCTACTCGTGTGTCAGGCAGTAACTACGAGACCAAAGATGAACGAGCAGCTAGGCAAGTAATGATAGTCCGTCAATCATCATTAAGTAATGCAGTAGCGACCCTAGCAATAGAAGGGAGCAAGGCAACAGCTAATGATGTAATTAGTTTAGCTAAATTATATGAGGGATATGTCTTAGGTCAACAAGCAGAAGTATCTAGTATTGATGACTTAGCATCAGACATTCCATTCTAATGGATACTAAACTAAAGACGAATCTAGGAGCTTTAGGAGGAGTACTACTCTTCCTATTGCTCATAGGTTACTATGACAGAGATACTCCTACTCAGGTTCACAAAGAGGAGGCTATAAAGGAGCATGAAGAGTTTGTTACTTCTTTTCAAATAGTTGAAATCATCCCTGACTTACCAGTTATAGAAGGGTATGATAATCCTACAGTAGATGATTTACCTCCACTAACACTTGATGGTAGTCATCTTCCTATTATAGATGGATATGAACCTTTGGAAGTTCATGAGTTACCTAACCTAGAGGACTAGTATGCAGGCATTAATTGACCATGATTTAGTAGTGTTTAGATGTGCAGCGTCAGCTGAAAATGATAGTCTTAACATAGCAATCTATAGAGCAGAAGCATTGCTTGATGAATTGCTTACTAAGACTGGAGCAGATAGCTACCGTGCATTCTTATCAGGTAAGTCTAACTTCCGTAAGACTATCTATCCTGAGTACAAAGCTAATCGTACTACACCTAAGCCCGTGCATCTAGAAGCTCTACGAGAATATGCTCTAGACAAACAGAATGCAGAGTTGGCACCTGATACATTAGAGGCTGATGATGCCCTAGGCATTAATCAGACTGATGATACTATGATTGTATCGTTAGATAAAGATTTACTAATGGTCCCAGGTAAACACTTCTCATGGGAGATTAAAGGTAAAGGCTGGACAAAGCCCGATAAGTTTACTGAACAGACAAAGCTAGGAGGATTGAGATTATTCTTTGAGCAATGTCTTAAAGGTGATACTGCTGATAACATCAAAGGTATCGAGAAGATAGGTAACAAACGGGCTAAAGCTTTACTTGCAGATTGTGTTACTGAACAGCAGATGTTTGATGCTGTTCGTAATGCATATGGTAATGATGACGAGTTCATTATGAACGCATCAGTACTATGGATAATGCAGAATGAGGAGGATGTATGGAAGGACAGGTTTAATGCCTACGTTCAAAAGTAAACTAGAAGTTAAAGCTTGGGCAGTACTCAAAAAACATTTCCCAAGTGTTAAGTATGAACCTGATGTAATAGAATACATACAACCCATCAAGTCACGGAAATATAATCCTGACTTTCGTATGGCAAAGAATGTATACATAGAAGCAAAGGGTAAGCTTGACTTAGCTACTAGACAAAAGATGGTTTGGTTTAAAGAATGTAATCCTGAAGTCACCATAATTTTCTTGTTTATGAATCCCGATAACAAGATAACCAAACGCAGCAAAACAACATACTGGCAGTGGGCTGAGAAACAAGGGTTCATGTGGCTAGACTTTAGAAAGGATTGGATAAATGATTATAAAAAACTTAAAAGAAAGTAAAGATGGTAGTGTAGACTTTGATTTTAAAGTTAACAAACAAGAGACAGAGTTCTTGTTATCGTTTGCTATCAAAGCTCTCATGCGTGAGGGTATAATTAAAACAGCAGAGGAAGAGTTCGCTGAAACAGAAGTAGACCTTCCACTGGAGACTATGCAATGAAGAAACATTTAGTAATAGGAGATACCCAGGTTAAGCCTGGGATTTCCCTATCTTATTTAACATGGATAGGTAGGTACATTGTTGACAAACAACCAGATGTAATTGTAATGATTGGTGACTTTGCAGACATGCCTAGCTTATCATCCTACGATGTAGGTAAAAAATCTTTCGAAGGTAGAACATACAAAGCAGATATTAAAGCTGCTCACAAGGGCATGGAAGCATTGCTAGCACCTATGAAAGCACTTAACAAAAGACTAGCTAAAGCTAAGAAGAAGTTATACAAACCTAAGATGGTACTAACTATGGGTAACCATGAGCAACGTATTAACACAGCCATTGAGTATGACAGAAAGCTAGATGGTCTTATATCATTTGATGATTTACAATACAAAGAAGCAGGATGGGATGTAATTCCATTCTTAGAAGTAACTAGTATTGATGGTGTTGCATACAGTCATTACTTTGCTAGTGGTGTTATGGGTAGACCAGTAACATCAGCACGTGCTTTACTTACCAAGAAGCATATGTCATGTGTAGCTGGGCATCAGCAAGGACATGATATAGCATACGGTATGAGAGCAGATGGTAAACAGATGACATCTATCATTAGTGGTAGTTGTTATCTACATGATGAGTCATACTTATCTCATCAAACTAATCAACATTGGAGAGGATTGTACATGTTACATAATGTAGAGGATGGTTCATTTGATGAATGTGCAATACCATTACATTATTTAAAAAGAAAGTATAGGAAATAGCTTGACTTTCTCTGTAATATATGCTATAATATTATTATGACAGCAACTAAAAAACAAGTAGGTGGTAAACATTATACTAACTATAAGATACAACCTATAGAATTTATAACAAGTAATAACATTGGTTTCATTGAAGGTAATGTTATTAAGTATCTATTAAGATTTAAAGAAAAGAATGGTATAGAAGATATAGATAAAGCTATACATTACCTAGAACTTTTAAAAGAAATATATTACAATGGAAAAACTTAAAACAAAAAGAATTTGCAATAAATGCAAAGAACCTGCTAAAATCTGGGATAAAAGTCAGTGGTGGTGTTCTATTGATAGTAGCATGGGTAGTTACAACATGCGTGGTTATTGCATAAGGGAGAAAAAGAAATGAAAAATTTATTTACAACAACCATAGGTCATCTAGTTATAATAGCTGTTCTTATTGGTTTATATGCTATAGTGGTATTTACATTATAACAAAATAGGGGTAGCTTTGGTTTCGACAACATGTAACATTAATTTAGCATGTTGGACGCGAGTTCGATTCTCGCCTACTCCACCAACATAGGAGCAGATATGAACTATAGAAACCTAAATTTACAAAGGATTAATTATGCCAGGAACTAATGGTACAAATGATTACGAAATTCCTGGTGCAAAGTTAAAGACTAGTGTACCAAATGATAAATACAAGAAAGGGTGGGACAGAATCTTTGGTTCCAAGCCTAATGATAAACAATTTGATAAGGTCAAAAAGACTAAAGGTCGGTCATAACTATGGCTCTATCATTCAAAGAAGTCTGTGAAGAATTAACTAAGCTAGATGAAACAACTCTTCTTGAAGTACTTGACATTTCATCAGAAGATATAGTTAATCACTTTCAAGACAAAATCGAGGACAATCTCGAAGAACTATCTAATGATTTAGATGAACATACTAAACAATTAGACATATTTAACGAAGAATAACAGGAGATAGCATTGGATATTTACCAATCGGTAATAGCATCATCAAGATACGCACGTTTTATACCAGAACTTAAGCGACGTGAGACATGGGAAGAAACAGTAGACAGGATGGTTACATACCTTAAGTCTAAAAACAAAGGATTAGACAAAGAGTTTAAGGATATACGTGAAGCAATACTTAATTTAGAAATCATGCCTTCTATGAGGCTTATGATGTCAGCAGGAGAAGCATGTGAAAGGGACAACATTGCTGCTTATAATTGCTCTTATTTGGCTATTAATAATAAACGAGCTTTTAGTGAAACATTATACATTTTAATGAATGGAACAGGAGTTGGTTTTAGTTGTGAGAGACAAGAGATTAGTAAACTACCTAGCATACCAGAGGTACTTAGTAACACTGATGATACTATTGTTGTTGGTGACAGTAAGCTTGGCTGGGCGAAGTCGTTTAAGAAACTATTATCTAGTCTATGGGAAGGAGATATACCCAAGATTGACTACTCTAATGTTAGACCAGCAGGTGCTAGGCTAAAGACATTTGGTGGTAGAGCTAGTGGTCCAGAGCCATTAAAGAGATTGTTTGATTTCGTAGTAGAGTCATTTAATCATGCACAAGGTCGTAAACTAACATCATTAGAAGTCCATGATATTATTTGTATGGTAGGAGAAATTGTAGTCGTTGGTGGTGTTAGACGTTCTGCCCTTATCTCACTATCAAATCTTACAGATAAACGCATGAGAGAGGCTAAAATGGGTGCCTGGTACAATGATTTTGCATGGCGAGGGTTAGCTAATAACTCAGTTGCTTATACAGAGAAGCCTGATATGGAAACATTCATGGATGAGTGGGTATCCTTAGTTAAATCTAAGTCAGGTGAACGTGGTATATTCAATAGAGTTGCTGCGCAGAAACAAGCTGCTAAATGGAAAAGACGTGATGAAACATTGACTTACGGAACAAATCCTTGCAGCGAGATAATTTTACGTGATAAACAATTCTGTAACCTAACAGAAGTAGTTGTAAGAAATGGAGATACTAAAGAGAGTCTACTTAACAAAGTGCGACTAGCTACAATACTTGGTACATTACAATCTAATCTAACTAACTTTCAGTTCTTGTCTCATGAATGGACTAAGAACACAGTAGAAGAAAGATTACTTGGTGTATCACTAACAGGTATTATGGATGCTAAAATAACATCTAATCCTGACCCTAAATTTTTAGAGGAGATGAGAGACCATGCTAGAAGAACCAATCACAAATACGCAGACAAACTTGACATACCAAGAAGTACAAGTATTACGTGTGTTAAACCTTCTGGGACTGTTTCTCAGCTTGTTGACAGTGCTAGCGGCATTCATGCTAGGCATGCTGAGCAATATATAAGAACTATCCGTATGGATAAGAAAGACCCTATCTATGAGTTTCTTAAAGGTCAGGGTGTAACAGTAGAAGATGAGCAGTTTAGACCTGATTCAACAGCAGTATTTAGTTTCCCAATAAAAGCTCCTAAAGGTGCTGTTACTCGTAATGATATGACAGCCATAGAGCAGTTAGAGAACTGGTTAATCTATCAGAGACACTGGTGTGAACATAAACCATCAGTAACTATCAGTGTAAAAGAGGATGAGTGGATGGATGTAGGTGCATGGGTATGGAAATACTTTGATGAGATATCAGGTATATCTTTCTTACCTTATAGTGACCACTCTTATCAACAAGCTCCTTATCAAGACTGTACTGTAGAGGAATACAAAGAGTTACTTGATAAAACACCTAAGAATATTAAATGGGATTCGTTTATTGAAACTGATGATAACACAGAAGGTGCTCAAACACTAGCGTGTACAGGAGGTTCTTGTGAGATTTAGTATATACCCAATACTTGGAGTACATGTAGGCTTCGAGTTTACTGATGCAATAGTAGATGATGTACCAATAAGTTATTTACTAATTGATTTGTTTGTTATAAGAATACAATGTGCGTGGTATCCACAATGAAGTTAGCTATCATAGGAAGTAGAAGTATTGAAGATGATGCCTGGACTCTTAAAACCGTAGATAAGGCAGTAAAAGAACTTAATCCTACATGCATACTAATAGGTGCTGCTAGAGGTCCAGACAATGCAGTAAGTCATTATGCAGAGTCTCATGATATAGATTTAGTAAGGTTCTTACCTTATCATTTATTAGACCCTGTAGCTAACTTTGATAGTAAGCATTTCTTTATACGTACTAAACAGATTATAAACAATGCTGACCATGTATTAGCCCTTTGGGATACTAAAAGTCATGGTACACAGTATGCGATTAGATATGCTCAGAAGCTAGAGATACCTGTTAATGTTGTGAAATTTGTCTGGTAACAGTACACTCTTCTGTTATAACTTTAACAGCATCTTTATCATCTAATGCTAGGGGGTCAATATAATCCCCTCCAATTACTGCCATACATATAGCAACAACGTGTAGTATTACTGACTTACTTGTTTCCATTAATTATTTGCATCTATCTCAAGTTTAAAGGTAGCTCCCTCTCCTTCTGAAGAGCCTAAATGTTGAGCTACTTTTCTAACTTTACCATAGTTAGATTTTAAATCTTCTGCTTTTATATCTGCAGTAATAGTTTTTAATTTCTCTGATAACGGTATATTTTGTCTATCTTGAGGAGCATCATTAAAATTAAATCTATCAATTATATTAATTTTACCATCTATAACCTCAAAACTAAATTGTCCTAAAGTTTTTTTTACTCTTTGCTCAGGGTCTGTAAATATATCTGTAACAGAGCCTCCTCTTCTTTCAACTGATGTAGTACCTGAAGGATAATGTTTATATTCAATAGTACCTTTAGATTTACCTGTAGCTTTAATTCTTTCTGTTACTCTTTCTTTTATAAATTTTAAGTCACTCTCTTGAAAAAAATCTTTATCAAAAGTCATTTTGTTTTGTAACTTACCAGGAAGCAATGAATTAAAAACAACATCATTAACTAAAGCTTTAATAGGTGCAGGCGTAAATTCTTCTACTAAATTTCCAAATACTACAGGCATTACCATACTATTTCTCCATTAATTTTATATATTTATCAGCTAAAGGTTTTCTATTTTCCATACGTATAAATCCTTTTACAATATTATCTAAATCTTTTTCTGTATATACATCCTTAACTCCAGCAGTTTGTTGAACTACTTTTAAATACTTTTTAACATCATTCTCAGACTCAGGAGCATACTCAGCAATCATCTTACGTAAATCACCATCATGTCTATTAAGTTTAGTAGTTAAATCTTTTTTCATAGCTCTGATACCAGCTTCTGGTGTAGTAAATATTGCAAACCTTTGACGAGGACCATAACCTCCTTCAGCTAAACCTTCCCATTTTATACCTCTTTCTATATTTCCAGGATTATTGTATTGACTAATACTATAATCCCCCTCTACTTTTTTATTAGATGTAGCATTATCAGTGCTATTAGTAGGCTTACTATCAACTTTTTCATTTACTATTTCCTCTATCTTTGGTTCTTCTGGTACAGCAGTAGTTATTGCCTCAGACATTTCTTCTATAGGTTGTTCAGGTTCAACAGGGCTTGTTACTGCTTCTTCTACTACAGTTTCTTTACCTATTGGTTCTGGTTGTCTAGGACTTGATGTAGGTCGTTGTAACAAACCTTGTGCTTGTTTCATAGCATTAGCAGCTAATGATAATGATTTACCACTATCATGGTCTATAACTGTTTGTAAAATATCTCTACCAGTAGTCATTACTTTTTCTCTAAGTTAACGTTAGGAAAAAACTCAGCTAATAAATCATTAATAGTTTTACTTAAAGGCTCAGACATTTCAGAACTTTTTGCTATTTTATTATCTATTGTAGCTATATCAGTTATTCTTCTTAAAGAATCATTTACTTGATTTACTTGAATTGGACTTAATTCAGGATTATTTTCAGCAGATACGAACAATGTATTGTTTGTTCTGTTAGCAGATAGATTAAGTTCAGCATCTCCAATTACAGCATATAAACCTTGCCTTGTTGTTTCTGTATAAACATTTAATTGTTGATTTAAAGCTCGACTAAAGTTTTGGTCATTAACTAATTCTTTAAGCACTGGTTCAGGTATTGTATTTATAAATGGTCTAAGTTTTTGTTCTTGAAACTGTAACAATTTTTGTCCACTAAGAGAACTAGCTGGTAAAGTAATAGCAGAAGTATACATTATTTTATATGTATCTTGTAATTTACCATTCTTTTTTATATCTTCTACAGCATTTAAATGACTAGCTGTTGATATTTGCATAGGTTGAAATTCTTTATCTGGACCAACAAAGTTATCAGATATAGGGTCTTCTGCTGTAATACCTTTACTATATTTTAAAGCATTCTTAGTAACTTCTGTCATTAAGTTATTAAAACCTACTACATTTTTACCACGTAATTTATCAACTATAGTAGATATTTTAGTTACTGCCTCTAGTTCTGGTAAGTTAATTCTTCTAGCAACATTAAATTCATCAGATTTTAATTGTATACTTAAATGATTAGTTACCTCAGTAAGTACATTAGCTCCAGTTGCTCTCTTCTTAAATGACTCTTCCATTCTTTGTAAGTCTACCATTAAATTTGATGTTAATATATTACCTTCTACTGCATCTTTAGGTAAACTAGATATAATACCACCTAAAGAAGTCTTAGCTTTTACTATTTCAGAACTTGCTAAATCTAATTTGTCATCAATACTCATTGTAGTATTTTCAGCAATTAATTTTAATCTTACTTGTAGACCACCATAAATTACATTATTAGTTCTTTGAAAACCACCATCTTGTTTAAACTTTTGATAAGCTATTTGTTTTTGATTTTCATCAGCATTTTTTAATTGTTGTACTACAAATTCCATTCTTGTTGTATCTGCAGTTATATTTTTTATTCTACCATAATAACTTGCTATTGTATCATTATCCATACCTGAAGTATCACCTATATACTTCTCAACTTCTGTTACCATTTCATTTCTTCGTGCTATCATTGCAGTTTGCCTAGCTTTTAGTAAAGCTGAGTCTGATGCAATAATATCATTAACTCCTGTAGCACTAAAGATAGCATTCATTTTAGTAGATATTTCTTCTTGGTATGCAGGGTTATTGCTAGTTAATTCAGCTGCTTTAGTCATCATCCTATGTTTCATTTCCCCAGGACCTATCCTACCTTGCTCTTGGGCTAATTCTAACTTTTCATTTAACATATCTATTTCTGCTACAATAGTACTATTACCTGCATCTTTTGATAAATCATCTTCTAATCTTAATTTACGTTGAGCTAAATCATTTGTATATGTTTCAGAACCAGTTAGATAGTCTTCAGATAATTGATTAGCTGCATCAGTAGCTACATTATCTATATACTGGTCTTTAACTTCACGAGCTTTTTCTATACCTTCTGTAGCTAACTCAGCAAAAGCACCTAAGTTACTAAACTTAGCAGTTAAAGCTTGAGGAGTTGTATAAGTTAAACCAGGTGAATTTGGTTTTATTTTATCAGTTCTAAAATCCATTTTATCATTAGTTGCCATTAGAAATATTCCTTATTTTTTAATCGTTCTTTTCTGTACTCAAGTACATCGTTTTCTTTATTAGAAGCATTAGTCTGTTTCATAATCATAAGTATATGGTCTACACCTTCTTTTTGAGTTTGATTACCATTGTTTTTAAATATCTCTTGTAAGTTTTCAAACTCTTTTATTTTTTCAGGAGAAACTCTTTGAGTATTTGTTGCCTGTTCTACAGCTTTAGTATAAATATTATCAATTAAAGTACCTGAACCTCTACGTTGATACTGTGTCATTAAGTTTAAAAGGTTAAATGCTCTTTCTTCAGATAAGAAATCAGACCCAGTTAAAATAGCTTTTAATCCTCTATGTACCTCACCTATTTGTTCTACTGTTGGAGTCTCACCTAAACTTAATACCATTGCTTTATAGTATTGTTTTGCTAATTGTTTATCTGCTTCTTTAGCATCTTTAGCATTAGCAAAGTTTTCAAATATTAATCTTTCTGCTTTACTTTGTACAGAGGTCCAACCAAATAAATATTGTTCTGCTTTAGTATAGTTTTGTCCAGATACTTGCCCTAGTTTAGAACGCTTATCTCCAAGCAAAGCTACAGTAACAGCTCTTGCTAATCCACTTGTAAGACCTGTAAGCTTAGCTAATGCTTTATAAGAACCTAATACTTGTTCTTCTGTTTGAGTAACATCTGATATAGCAGGAGACCAAATAGCTGAAAACATATCAGTTACTCCATCTTTACCAAATATATCTTTTAGTAACTGACCTGAAGGACCAAATGAAACATTACCACCTTCACCATCATTCATTATATATCTATATATTGCACCATAACCACCAAAGGGCATATCAGCACCCATAGGTGAGAACCTTAAATTAAACTCTAAGTCTGACCTGAGTAAGTTACCTTCTTCATCATATGTAGGAAATGCAGCATCAGCCATACCATTTATAACTATATTAAGTAAAGATAAGTCATCTAAGTCATTTACTATTTCTTGTCCTTTCTCTTCACCAAATGCTTGACTAAATAGTTCTAGTAATAAACCTCCCATACCATACCAAACACCACCTCTAACTCCATACACCATTGTATTCCAACCTGTTAGAGCTGCCATTTGTTTAGGATTAAATGGAGTAGCAGATGTATTCCATAGTCCTTCTGATGATTTAAATATAAAGGAACTAAACTGTGCAAAAGTAGCTAGTATAGGTACACGTTGTATACCCATTTCACCATACTTATCCATAGAACCAGCTAACTTACGAGCACCTGTATTAATTTCTTCTAATGCTTTAGCGCCTCTCCAGTCTTTACCTGGATTTTTTTGTACCCAATCTATTCTAGCAGCCATCCAAGTATTAATCCTACCCATTAACTCACCTTGTTCAAAACCTACCTGACCTACTTTCTCATTCATTTTACCAAATACTCTAGTATCTCTACGAGACTGTAGTTTTTTAGGTCCTTGACTAAAGAAGTTTTTAGCAAAGGTATGGTCAGCTATATGAAAGAAACCTGAGTTTTTACCATTAGCAATAATTAAAGCTAAATCTTTTTTAGACAAGTCTAGAATATTATCTGTTCTGCCTAGTATACTAGCATCATTTTCAAGTAACCAATCATATCCAGCACCCAGTTCTTTAGCATACTTTTTAGAATTTATATTATTTCTTGTTATCATATGTACTATGTAAGCAGACTGACTAGCTGTTGTAATATAGTTGTTTAATGTTTGTTTATTAAATCCTGCATAACCGCCTACTGCTAGATGTCCCCATGAGTTAGCTGTTTGTATAGCCCAATGCCACCAGGGTATTTGCCATTGAATTTTTAATGTAGATGTAGTTCTCATTAAAAAGTTATGAGCTAAACTAGGTCTTTTAGATATTGCATATGTTGCAGGTAAAGCTTTTTCAATAGCTTTAGATATTATAGGCATTCTATCTTGTAAAGTTTTTGCTTTTGTTTCACCATACTCAGCAAGTCTACCAGCAATTTTTTGCAAAGACCTACCTATCCAGTTTGGAACATGTCCTTGGTCTAGTACCATAATTTGTTGTAGTTCTTTATTTGCATTAGCTATTATTGCTCTACGTTCTTTAGGGTCTAATGTATCTTTCCATTGAACGTCTGCTACCATACTTCCTACTTCATCTCTAGACTTAGGAAATTCTGTTAAACCACCAACAATTTTATCTTTATAAGTATCTATCCATAATTGTTTATACTCATTTAATAGTGGAGCCATATAAGCTCTACTACCATTAGATTCTGTTGCCATAACAAAAGATGCAAAAGTATCTTCATAAACAGCTTTAGCTACAGGTAAATCAGTTCTTTGTTTTGATGATGACATAGCTTCTTCTCTAAGAGCATTAGCTTCTAGTCTATCTCCAGACCTTAATTCATCAGCTATTCTTATTTCAAAAAACTGTCCATCTGTATTAATATTAGACTCTTTAGCCCAAGCATCTAAGTTATTTCTTAACCATCTTTGAGCACCTATTTCTGTTGGAGCTACTGCAATAGCTCTAGCATAACCACTATTTTGCATTTCAAGTATCCAAGATTCTCTAGTACCACCCTCTTGTACATGCTTTTCAAATGTTCTACTAATACCATTAACAGTTACTTCCTTAGGATACATTCTTACAAAGTTAGTTCCCTTCATAATAGATGGCATGTGTCCTGTACGACTTCTTAAAACTTGTTGTGGTAAAGCTTGTGCTTCTTGATTTCTAAAAATACCATACTCAAATACACGACCTTGTGAATCTGTATAGTTTTTAGCAAGTCTATATATTACTATATTTGTATTGCCTTTTTCATTGTGTAAAGTTTTTTTATTTTCTAATACAAAGTTAGCTTGTGATGTAGGACTTTCTACAGGTCTACCCTTTTCAAAATCCCATACCTCTCTTGGATGTACTTGATTTAAATTACCAGCTTCATCTTTTATTTGAGGAAACTCAAAGTCATCTTTAGCTACTACTCGTTGTGTAATAGGTTTACCATTTTCACCCATCATAGGATTACCTTGAGAATCTCTTTGAACAACTACAAAAGATTCTTTATACCCAAGTTTAACTAGTCTATCAAGTTCAAACAAGTTCTCTGCTTGAAATCTAAATCTATTTAATCCTCTAGTTTTAGTAATAATATTTTGATATAAGTAAGCTGTTTCTAAAGGTAAATCTGGTCTACCTAACATTGTTGTTATATCATCTATAGTTAAATAATCTTTATAGTCTAAAGATTTTTTATATAGTAAAGCCATATCATTTCTACCTGACTGGTCTAATTTATTAATATCTTTTTGTAAGTTTGTTAAAGTATCTTTAAACCAAGCTTCACTACGTAATCCAGCCATTTGCATTTTAGATTCAAACTTAGCATTTATAGCACCAAACTGAGCTAAACCTTTCCATAACCAAGTACTACCAAATAAAGTTTGTGTAAATAAATTACTTCTTTTAGGAGGATTATTAAAACCATCTGTTATTTGTCTAGCTGAGTCATAGTATTCTGCTTTTCTATTAATTCTAACTCTAAGATTAGGTTCTTGAGATACTTTACCTTCTAACTCTTTAGCTACTTGTATTTCTTTTTCTAGGTTTCTAATTTCTACTTCACGTAACCCAGCTCTTACTTTAGCTACTCGTAACCATTTTTTAGGAGTAACTCCTTGTAGTTCAGCTTCAGCTTTAACTCTTTCTTTACTAAGTATAATCTTTCTAGCTGATGCAGACTCGGCAAGTAAATTAGTTTTATTAGCTTCTAGGTTTGCTAGAGAATCTACTGCTTTTCTAAATAATGGATATTGTTGTAAAGCTTCAATACTATCAAAAGTTTTTCTTACTGCTCCATTACCATCTACATGTTCTATAACTAACTGAAAATCTGATTTACCTGACTCTTTAATCTTTTCTAAAATAACAGTAATTGCATCTGATGCTTCTGCTACACTCTTATAGTTTGTTCTATCATTCTTACTAAATACTATAGATGTATCTAAACCAGTTCCTGTATCATAAAAAATACTATCTGAGTTTCTTTGATATATATCTACACCTGCAGATATATCATCTAATACATTATCTGTATCTCTAATCCATGCTTTTCTTTTTTCTGGAAACAAATGTCCTTCATTAGTAAAGTAAGATTGTTGCATAGTTCTATAGAGTTTTTCTTGTAAACTCCATTCATGCATATCTAAATGCCTACCTTTATTAAGTATACCTCCAATGATAGGAGCAAAGGCTAAACCTATAATTGATGTTCTTTTAACATCTACTGATGCTGCTATTTTACCAGAGTAATCTGCTATAATATCTACAGTTAGTTTATTGCCTTTTTCAGAGTTAGCTATTCTTATGTTTTGATAAGGACTATCTAATTTTATATTATTAGTTTCATTAATTACATTAAGAGGAGATATAACATTTCCTTTTGGTTTACCTGGTTCAGCTGCATCTAAAGCTTCTAAGAACCTAGAAACTGTTTTATCATATCCTGCTTTATCTAAATCATATCTTCTTTTAGTAGTTCTAGCAATAGACTTACCTTTTTTAGCACCAGCCAAAACAAAGAAGGATGCTATTTCAAGAGGTACTTTGGCTGCTTCTGGATTTGTTGAATTTATTTTTTTAGCTACCCATAAAAAACCTTCATCAATAGTTTCAAAAGTACTCATAGTAATAGAATCTTGAGTTATGTAATTATCAAACTCTTCTTTAGTAGCTACTAAGCCACCCACTCTCATTACTGTATGCCAAAAGTCTCTCCAATTAAGAGCTATATCACCTACTATACCTACACCTTGATAGTCATTTAAAAAACCATATACTTTTTCAGGCTCTTGAGCATATAATTTTTCTACATACCTTCTCATCTCAGTCATGTTTTTTATAGCTCTTATTTTTTCATCATCAGTTAAAAATAAGTCACCAAAAGCATCTAATGCTTTACTATCAGGATTAGCTCCTTCAAGTCTAGCTATTGGAGTACTACCTAATATACCTATATACATAGGTAATTCAGCAATAAAAGCATTAAATAGTTGTGTTGCATTAACACCTAGACCATAGAAAAACCCATCATTTTCTTCTAGTTCTTCATCTGACATTTCAAAAAACTTAGTATACCCTGGACTTAAATCAGCCATAGCTTTTAGTAGTTTACTTGCTTGAGAAGTGTCTACATTTACTCCAGGATTATTTTCTGAAAAGTACATCATATTTTTACGTAGACTATGACCTACTTTTAAAGATTCTTCAACTAACTTTTGTTTATCCATACTCATGTATAGATTTTCTATTTCATCATCTGTGCTAGTTGCTGCTTCTTCTGCAGAAATAGTTTCAACATACTTATCTCTTATAGACATAGGAGGATTATATCCATAAGTATATGCAGTTAGTAAACCTTTTTTATCTTCTGCAGAAATTTCATCATCATCTATAAGAGCAGTAATTGTTTGCTTAACAGATTCATCTTCTTCTTGTGCAATTTGCTGTTGAGTAAGAGCAAGTAAAGAAGAGTTACCCATTACAGCATACTCTTCCATTGTTTCATCAAACTTATTCATAGTATCTTCTGCATTTAATTCAGCAGAATAATAAGCATCATGTTGTATTTGTTCTAAATCTTCTAGACTAGTAACAACACCTGCAGAATAAGGAGGTATTTCTTGCCCAGGTACAAAACCATTGTCTATTTTTTCTTCCATATTTATCCAAATATTTTAGTAGCATTATCAAATATACTATCGCCAAGAACAGCTACATTTTGCCATCCTCCACTCTTAGCTTCTGCTTGAGCCGCTTGACTTCCATAGTTAGCTGACATAGTATTAAATCGTGATATTTGATTACCTACGTCTTCAGCTACATTAATATTACCTAGATTTTGTGATGCTTGTGTTCCTAGACTACCAACAGAACCTACATAACCTGATGTACCACCTGCACCAACTGCTGAACCATAACCACCACCTACTTGTGCTTGTGCTATTCTAGCAGCTCGTATTGCTTGATATCTACTTCTTTTTTGTAGTAACTGATTATATTTATTTCTAGCAGCATCAGATTTATTTTTAGCTTCTATTTGTTGTCGTTGATAACCTGATTGTTGACTAGCATATTTCATGGATTGAATACTACTTATTCCTTGCATAGCTAAACCTCCTGCACTCATCAGAGTGCCTGCAGATATACCTGCCCCTGCTGCTGCCCCTGCTGCTGTACCTGCTGCTAAATAGTTAGCTGACATTGTAGCATAACTAGCACCACCTGCAGTTGTACCTGCTGACGTAAGATAAGGTCCTCCATAGTACATAGCTACTGCTGCGGCTACATAAGGTGCTACTTTTTTTACTGCTTTAACTGCTCCACCCATATTATATCTCCAATACTGTTAAATAATTTAATAAACCATCATCTGTAAGTAAAATACCATTTGGTACTGGTTTAGCTCCAAATACTATATTAAACTTTCTTTCTTTCTTTGTTTCACATATACCAAAAACTCTTTTAATACCTCTGTTTCTAAGTTCTTGTTTAACTGTTTCTAATCCTTTTAAATATCTTTTAAACTTATTATGACTCCATGAATGACATTCTATATGCATTATCCATTCATTCATTTCTTTACTAAAACTAATACCTATAAAGCCATTGTCTGACTCATCATATAACTTTTCCATATTACGGAGTTGATAGCATAGTTACTGGATGTCCCCATCCTAATAACTTCATGTCCTTACCTGCTTCTGACCTAATATATAAACTTAAACATTTACCTGAACCCCTAAGTTTATTTTTAGTTACTACCATAGAGTCACCACTATCATAAGTATCACCTACTCCTGATGGTGTATAGTTTCTTAGTATTCTATATGCTTGAAACTCATTACCCCATTTACCATTAGCTGCAGAATTAGACCAACCCCATTGTGCTTGTACTTTACATGAAGATTGATTCTTAAATACTAAGTCACTACCTGATGCTTGAAAACCATCTTCTGTTTTTTGTAAATAAAAGAATAAATAAGGTACTTGTTTTTCTTTCATTATATCCCCAAACAATTCATATCCTGTATAAAGGTAACTAGAGTAATCTACTCCTACACTATCTTTAGTTTTCCAATCTAAGAAATCACTACCATTATATTTAGATAATGTAAATGATGTTCCTACAATAGTAAGAAAACTAAACTGTTCTGTTCTACTTGTAGCTACATCATCAGGTACTACAACTGTATTTCCTGCAGTAACTAACACAGTAGCTGTTCCTGCTACAACAGATTCTGCTCTAGATGATACTGAGTATCCTGGCATTTCTACATAGTCTGCTACATAAGGTGAATCTGAAGCTAAACTAGATAATTCATTTTTAGACCAAGCTTTTAAAGTTAAATCATAAATTAATTCTTTATTATAACTATTAGGATAGTTAGAAGAAGAGTAGTCTGTACTATCATTATATAAGAATCTAACTCTATTTTCTTTTTCATCATAGATACCTTTACAGAAATCTTTAGCTACTTCAGGTATGTTAAGATATAAATCTTGTATTGATGTTAATGATAAAGATTCTGCTGCAAATCTACCTGATGCTGTGTCAGGTTTAAGTAAGTATATACCAGCTTTAGACCAGTAAATAAAGTTACCATTTACATTAACTACAGATTCTCCATTAGTAATACCATTAGTAGATATTTTACTTGCTTGGAAAGATGTAGCAATAAACCCTCCAGTATCTCCATAAACCTCCCACACGCCATTTTCTGCAAAAATTAATACTGAGGCTTGGGAAGATATAATTTTAACAACACGAGTGATATCTGGTATTTGTATTGAACCACCATCTGTGTCTATTAAATCATTAATACCTGGGTCTGTTGGGTCAGCTTCTTGATGACATTTACCTAAATCATCATCTGCTTTAATAACTTTACTAAAGAAAATATAACCTGAATAATTAGGAGACCTAATATCTGGTCCAGTTACATTTGAGTCAATTCCTGAATAAAATAATCTTTGTGCATAAGAAGTAATAGTACTTATGTTACCTTCTTCTCTATCAGTAGGTAATCCAGAAGTTACATCTGATTTATTCATTCTACCTACACCACGTTCAAAAGCATCAATAATAAAACTACCTTTAGCTATTTGATAGTTAGAAAATGAGTTCTTTACTAATGTATCTGGGTCATACTTTTCATAATCAGCAGATGAAGCATTAGATATTTTACCTAATGTCCAGTTATCTGCATTAGATGGATATTGTCCTATTTCTGTAAATGTATAATCAATTGCATCAGCACCAGTACTTGTTACAATATTTTTATTCCAACCTTGATTACGTAAATTATATTTGTGTTCATTACTTAATGTAGTAGGTCTAGTATCAAGAAGTAAAGTATCGTCTACACCATATATATCTCTTATTTCTAATTGAATAGTTGATTGAGTTACAAGACCAGTAGCTTTAGCATAAGTTAATAAAACAGGTCTAGGTAAATCTTTAGAAACAATAACACATTTATTATTAATAACAGAAGTTTCTATTTTACTATTACTTAAAGAAGCTATAGTAATAGGAGAACCACCATTCTTAAGGTTAGCAGATGGGGAATCTGTTAATAGATTCATAAACCATATCTTATCTTTAATACGAACAAGACCTAAGGATACTGATGTATCTCCATCAGGACTTTCCCATACATGAAAAGATTGCTTACCTTCTTTAATATCTGTAGCAGTTAAACCTGTAGCTGTTAAAGCATAAGAAGATTCATAGTCGACACCTAACCTTCTAGACCTTGAACCATCACGGTTAAGGACAAAATTAGCTTCATCTATAGATGCATTGTCAGGAAATGTTAACTGATTAGCTTCAGTTATTAATCCTTTAACAAACGACCTATAGGCTGCTTCCGCTTTCTTTGCCATTTACTTCCTCTTTTAATTTTTTCTTAGCTAGTCTTTTTTCTGTTTTAGCTTTAGCTTTTACTCTTTCATCTACCTGTTCTTTAGGTTTTGAATTAGCTAAATAACTAGCAACTGATGTTTCCATAAATACCATTGATGTATATGTACCTGTTAACTCTTTTGGTATCTCTCCACCTTCACTCCACTGAAATACATAGTGTGCTGTGTTAGGTGCAATAACTGCTTGTAAATCCATCTTACCGTGAGTCTTCCAACTCTTTTTGACATTGGTCATGTCTATCTCCTTATTTTACGTATCTACCTCTGAGTGTTCCTGCTCTTCTCATTCCACCCATACCTGTCATTGTTGGTCCAGCTCTAAATCTTTTTGGAGTTTCAAAACCTGCTGGTGCTTTTGTTGCTGCTTTTTCCGCAGTTGTTTTTAACTTGCCCTGTTTATTTTTTTGCATACCACCATATTTAGTATCTTCAGTAATTTGTCTTACATCACCATAATTACCTTTAGGTGCAGCTTGCCTTTTTTTTGCTGCTCCTTCACGGTGAAAGTTAGCATCACCATAAGGAGATTTTGTCATATTTGTAGGTTTATAAACTGAAGTATCCATTTTAGCTGCTTGCTTAGCTTTGTCTGCATTTGCCATAGCTTTAAACATACCACCAGTAGTTTTTACCTGTTCACCTTTCATAGTACCTTTAACACGTGTTTTCTTTTTTTGAGTACGAAACATACTTGTAGGTTGTTCGGCAGATAATATACCTTTCCAACCTCCAGGTATAGGTTGTCTTTCGTCCATTGTAAGTTTCTTTTTTGGTTTTTTTTCTAATGGTCCAAATTTTGCAAGATTCCTTTTTGTTTCCAGTCTCTCTTTTCTAGTCATGTCGTTTTCCCCTTAGTAATTTAGAAGGTTTAATAAAGTCTTCTATTGTTTTAAATTCTGCCACTATCCTCTTCTCCTTTTTTTTGTTTTAAGTTTTGCTTGTTTAGCTGTTTTAAAACCACTTACTTGTGGTTTAAGATTAAGACTCGTAAATGAATTAATTTGAGAAGCCTTGGTAATAGACAACAATTTCGCAACTTGTGTTTTAAGTCTTTTCTTTTTCTTTCCATATTGTTCTGCATGTATAAATGATTTAGTATTCTGTGTATTGAAACTCAATATTTAGACCCTCCTGTTTTGTTAGCTGAATGTCTACCATAGTTAGGGTATCTAATACCTTTAGCAATCTTCCAAGCATCTTGACTCATTCTACGTCTTTGTGTTATAGATATCTGTTCTGCTTTTTGATTAGCCATTTGTTTCAATGTTAAGAAACAAGCAGACTTAGCTTCATTAAGTAAGTATGTAAACATCTGTACTGGTAAGTCTGGAGTAAATGTATCTGACATTGTAAAGGCTACTGACCTTTTACCATGACATTGTGTTTTAGAATTTTGTAATGTAGTATCTAATGCACTTAAATAAGAATCCATAACAATATTTTCATCATCAAAAGATGTAAAATACTGTGGACATTTATCATTAAGTATGTTAAGAGTAATACCAGTAGTATCTGTAACTTTGTAAATATTAGTAGCAGTGCTATCTCTAGCATCTAATATATCCATAAAATCTTCTGGTAATTTATATTCAATAGATTGAAATAAATCTTTAGCTATAGCTGTTTTTTTATTATTATATTTAATAAATTTTAAATCAATAATATCATCAGGTAATCTCATATGAGTAGGTCTAGTATCAGTACCACTAGCTGTTAATTTAAAAAGCTCATATAAAAATGCATAGTTCTTACCATCAATAATATTGTAGTAAGTAGTCTTAATTATCTGTGCTACTTGTAAAGCTTCTACACTATCATTAATGCTATTGACATCATCTGAATCCATGTCAGATAAGATATCTTGAGTCATTGCTAGTAAATTCATTTTAGCCATTAGACTACTCCTAATACTCTTAAAGATAAACTAGCGTATTGAATAGTAGCTGATGCACTAGTTTTAGATTTAACTTCTATATAATCATTAGTAGCCATAGTTGTACTTCCAACAACTGTAATATTTCCCCAATCACTTGTTGTTGTAGTTCTTATACTTCTTGAGCCTGCTATTTCTGTACCATTTTTAAATAAGGCAAACTCTACATTTTTATTACTACCTGAAGCTTGATTACAAGCCATTGCTAAAGTAATTGTAACATTCTTTGTATCTGTACCATCATACCTAAGTCTAGCATTAGGTGATGTTTGAACTGTAAAGTCTGATACAACTCCACTAACCCATGTAGGGTCTAGTAATACATCTGATGTAGTATTAGCTTGTGTGTATGTAGGACTAGCTGAATTAAATGCAATGTAGACATTAGCTACTGCATTAGGTGCTGTCCATGCACCTGAACCAGAACCATTAGCAACATATACAGTCTTATTAGAGGCTGCCGCTACTCCCTTTGGTTCATGTAGGTCACTACCTGTAATAAGATTATGTTGTATTGTCATAATGTTTCCTGTATTAAATTAGGGGTAAGCCCTCCTAAGAGGGCGTTACCGAGGTATTACTTGTCGTATGCGAATTCTACGACACATCTTGCTTTACCAGCAGTCAAATCGTCAACTGACTTATCTACGATAAGTTGACCTGGATTTGCACCGATGCCTTTACCAACTAATGCACCAGTACCATTAACAACGTCGCCATCAGCGTCGATAAGTGCACTTTCTGCATTAACTGCAGTAATTAAACCATCTACGTCGATATCAGTTCCATCTTTCTGTTCAAGACCAACTGTTAAGTCAGTAGTAGTAGAAGTAGATGTAAATGCTTCATCGATATAAAGAGTAGCAGACACAATAGATGCGTTTGCTGGAATTACTTGTGGTAGATTGCTGTTAAGAGCAGCAGGCAAATCATCATATGAGAAGTGCCATTCTGCGGACTTAACTACGCCCATTTTAGTAGACTCTTGACCACCATATTTATTTTTAGTAGTACGAGTACCATAATGATTTGCAACGCCCCTGATAGGAGCTAATTCAATAGTCATAACTTTTCTCCTTAGTAAGTTGCTTCATCAGTTAATAGAACGCCTAGTGTATCAGCACGCTGAACACCAAACCCGAACCTAGAAGTAACCTGATATTTATCAGCTCTTTCTTCTTGGTCTCTCCAACCTTCTGTTTGCGGAGCACGTCTCCATGCATGCATAACAGGCTTACATGAATCATCTGCTACGCACATGAAGATGTTAGCCTTATCACCAACTTCAGCTGTATCATTAGCTAGGTCATATGCTGCACCGTTAATAGCTTCTGTTGCTGTAAGTGATGGTAAGAAGTTAGAAGTATAAATATCCCAACCCATAATGTTTCTTACGAAACGGTGGTCTCTAGCAAAACCTTCGTTAAGAACACCTTGGAATTGCGGAGTGTTATTAACTACAGATGTTTGTGAGATTAATGAGTTAAGAGTTGCTTCTACGATAGGGTCAACAATTGCAATACGACCTGATGCAGGTGCATTAGCTTTGTCAAACGCTAGTTTCATAGATACAAAGTCAGCAAGAACAACATTTCTTGTTGCTGCTCCAGAACCACCAGCTACCCAACGATGTGGACGACCATTAACTAAGTTAAGGTCTGCTGCTGTTTGTCCGCCATTAGCTACGGCTAAACAACGTCCTTCGTGGTTTTCACCAAGAGCACGTGTTGATTCCATAGCTCTCATAGCCATGAGTGTATCTACTTGTGAACCATCTTCACGTAGGTCATCAGTAACTTTCCAAGCATCACCGATATAATCAGTAATAGATAGAGTAATGTTACCAGTGTCTATGTTAGTAAAGTTCAATGGTGTATCTTCAGCTGCATCTTGAAGTGTTACAGTACCAACTGTTTTAATGTTTAGTGTTGTACCTGAACCGAAGTCTGTTACATCACGATACATTCCTTCTGGAAGAAGGTAGTCGTGTAAGTTATCAAGAATAAACTGAGAATACTGCTGCGATTCAATGAACGCAGTTGTATTTGCAGTATTATGTGCCATTATTAAGTCTCCTTAAGACTGTTGATTTACTTTAGCTTTAGCATTACCCCAAGCAGCTAATAAGTCTTTAGTTGAACCACCTGCTACCTTTGCAGATAAATCAGTTGGTTTAGCTGTTTGACTTAGAGCTTCAGTATTAATATCACCACTAGAACTAACTACTGGTGTTTTAGCTGCAGATAAACCTGCTGCTTTTAATACTACTGTTGGGCTTGTTGCTGCAAGCTCGTTAAGTTGTTTAACAGATAAGTTAAGTTCTTTTGCTATAGAGTTGTAAGTAACTTCAGCTTTGTCTCCATACTGTTCAGTAAACTTTGCAGCTACTGACTTAGCATTAGAGTCTGCCTTAGCATTTGCTTCTCTTGTAGCAATAGTTTGATTAACTAAATCCATCACATTATCTTGATTAAGTTCTCCTACTGGCACGGTCGTGGCTGTCGGTTGAACTCCAGACTTTAATTCATCTATAAGTTCCTGAGTAGTTTGGCGCTTAGTTAGTTCTTCACGTACAGTTGCAAGTTCAGACTCAAGAGTCTCAATATGTTTCTGTGCATGAGGTACTGATTTTAAAGCATCTTCTGGGCTCTGGTACTTCTTACCCTCTCCAATTACGTCTTGAGCTTCGGTCGGAATCTCAAATGATTTTGGTTGAGTATCTGTTTGTACAGTCTCCTGGGTAGGTTCTTGTACAGGTGTTTCAGTTGTTTCTGTTTTTACTTCATCATTCATGTTACATCTCCTTTGGTCAAGGTAATAAATTATATAGTTTTGTTAGAGCTTTCTGTATACCTCTTTGATAAGCTTGATACTCATTAAAAGCAGGAAGTTTAAAGTTCTCTTCATCCATACATTTTCTGTTTGAAATATCTACTTGCTCATTTAAATAACTTCTTAACTCTTCAAAAACTTGTTTCTTAGTTAAGGCTTTAGCCTTTTCACTTTTTAAATCCATACTATAATTATACCATATATTTAAGTAAAAGTCAAGGACTTTCGTTTATACAACGTCTGGAGGTAAGTCTGAATTTTCTTCTGCTTCAATTAAATCAGATACGTCAGACATACCTACTTGTTGTTCCATTTGATTAACTTGTTGGTTAACCATATTCTCTTCCATAGATGGTTCTTGAGCTTGTTGTTGCATTTGTTGTTGGATTTGCATTTTAAGTTTTTCTTGTTCTGCCATTTCAAAAATAGCTGCATTATCTTGCATAAATCCATACTGGTCAAAGCCCATATACTCTTCTACCATCTTAGCTACAAGTTTAGGTGATACATGAGGACTAATCATTTGTCCTATAGGACTGTTAAATACACCTAACATGTTTTGTAATAGTTGTGCTCTAGCAGCATAATGTCTAGCACCTATAGGTCTAATCATGCCTCTAGCAGTTAAATCTTCTTTAGTAATAGATAAGAAATCTTGTACACCAAAATCATCATCATATACTTTAGCTAGTTCAGGTAAATCTAGATTACGTTTAGCTGATTCTAACATTGTATTTAATAAAGGTTCTAAAAACTCTACTTCAAATTGATTAACTTTATTTTGGAATATTCTACCAGCAGCATTCTGTAAAGACTGTACTTCAAAAGCAGTCTTTTCTCCTGGTGTTCTAATACCCATAGCTTCTCTAGGAGCACCTGCCATTTGCTCCATTGTATTCATTAAAGCTTGTAGTTCATTGTTTACTTGAAATGCTGCAGGGTTAGGTGGTAACATAGTAATATTACCATCTTCTTGTAAATGAATAGTTGTTTCAGGTCCCCATTCAAATGGGTCTACTTCACCCTTAATTACCATAGGTGGATGTATAGTTAAATCCATAGCATCTGCTTTTGCATTTTCTAGGTGGTCCAGTCTATACTGCATACCTACTAGATTATCTAATGGTCCCATGCCATATAAGTTGTCTGGTCTTTTTCTCCATGATACATGAGCTTTACTATCTTTACCTATGTAACTAGGATTTTCTATATTACGTATTATATAGTTTCTATCAATAATAGTAATGATTCTATTCTTGTATAACTTTTCTTCATCTTTATCATAGAAGTCTCCTTCAAACTCTAGTACTTCTACCATACCTGACTGATAATATTCTTGTAGTGTCCCAAAGCCATCAGCTATATATGCGTCAGCTTTATTAATATCTTCTTGTCTAAACATAGATATAGAGTTTCTAATATCTAATGCTTTATTAAATGCTGACTTCTTATATTGTAAATCTGGTCTTTCTTCTACATCTACTTTTAATTCACCTACAGATTTAATATATCTAGTAAACTTAGGTGACTTAGCAAAAGAACTTGCTACTGGATTAAACACAATATCAAATGGTGATATACGTTTTAATTTAGGACCATTATATGTTGTTAATACTTGTCCTGTCTCATCATCTACATGTTGCTCATTAACATATCTTACTTCACCAAAAGCATTACCATAGTCAATGTAATCATAGACTAATAAACTTACTTCTTCTCTAAACTTAGATTCCTTTAGTTTAGTTTTTAAATAAGCTTCAATAGCTTGTCTTTTTTTAATAGTAGAATCTTCTCTAGAAGCTCCTTCCCACTTCATCCAATTGTCATTAGGAAACAATGCATCCATATAGTTTGCATGTAGATTATCTCTAATCTGTGTAAGTTTAGGTAAGGTAGTTTTATTCTTCCAGGGGAGTGTACTATTAGTTGTAGTTGTAGTATCAGTAGCAAAGAGATAGTTTCTTAACTCTCTCCACTCTGTTTCTTTTTCTCTTCTTTGAATCCACCATTGGTTATAAAGTCCAGCCATTACCCTTGCTAGATTTTCTTGTCCAATCGCTTGTTCTATTTCAGCTACTTCACCTACCATAATTTATTCCTTAATGTGTTATACCACCAAATCTACTATGAGTTGGTAAAGGTTTGTTAAATCCTAAACCTTGTGTCATTCTAAGTTTAGGAGCTAATGATATTGCCATAGCATTAGATAGTGCATCTTTAATATCATCATGAGGTGGATGTACCATTACTAACTCTTCTTCTAATGTTTGACAGTTACCACCTTTATAATGCCAAACTTGTAAATTATCATACTTTGGTTCTAGTACTGCTCCTACCCTCTGTGCTTTGTCTCCTAAGCTTCTAGTAGGTCTAAATTCATCAACTGATAGTGGGATACCATTTGGTTTAAGATAACTGTCCTTGAGCTCTTTAACGATGGTTTGTTGTGCTACTGTAACCTCAGCTCTTATCTTTCTAAATCCCCACTTTTCCCAACACTTTAATATATGTTGATAGTAGTCTACAATCTTTTCTGTTTTAAATCTATCTATATCTAATACATAATAATTAGCTTGATGGTCTACACCAACAACTACTAATGCAGTATAATCTGCTTGTCTTCGTAAACTAAACGCAAAGTCAATTGCAGCATATATATTTAGTTTTCTATCTCGTATATACCAATCACCATCTTTAACATTCAAAGCAGCTTTATCAAAGTATTGAAAGTTATCTGAGTTTATCCTAGCACTTTCTGTAGTATTAGGGTCATTGTAATATTGAGCATAAAACTGTGTAGTGTCAATATATTTTGCTTTAATTCTTGCCAACTCTTTAGCATCAAATCCAAATGACTTACCATCTTTACGTGCTCTCTTAGCCCATAAGAATTCACCATCTGTTTCTACTACTCTTTGAAATAACTCATACACTTCTATTTCAGATTCTACATCACCTTCATTATCATAGTGAGTTTCTTTCATATTAATCATAGTATCATATATATCTTTAGGATGATACCTAGTTCCTACTACCCATTCTTCTGCGCCTGGATTCTCAATAGATGCTAATTGTGAATAAGCATTTGCTACTTTCTCTCTACCATCTTCAGAATAAGCATTACCAGGTACCACAATATCATCAAGCACAACAATATCGGCATGAAAGCCAGTTGTATTACTTGTAAGCCCAACTGCTTTAACTGTTGCATCTCTAATCCCCTCTAGCTTTCTTTGTGGGTGGTCAACAGCTATTTCAGCTACTGCCCACCTCTCTCGTTTTCCTTCCTCTGGATGTATCATGTTACTCCAGTACCTACGATATATAGGGGAATCAATTATCTGTTTGATAGCATATAACTGTTTCTCTGCTAAGTCTGCTGTAGCTGATACATACAATACAGTAGTCTCAGGATGGTTAGTTACATACCATGCTGTTCTATATGCAGCTAGTTTACTCTTCATATGTCCACGAGGAAGTAATACTAACTGATTATCTTTTCTATCTGTTCTACCCCACCAACTTATTAACTCTTCATGTACTGCTCCAAGTAATAAGTGTGGTGCTACTAATTTAATAAATGTAAGTAGGTCTGCTTCTGCAGCCTCTCTGATTTGGTCAATCTGAGTCATGTTATCCTTTTCTATATTTTGCTGTTTTCTTTGCTACCTTTTTAGGTTGTGCCACATGCTGTTTACCTTTGCTATTACCCTTCGCTTTGGCAGCGTTAGTAGCTTTCTTTTCAGACGCTGATAAAGATTTCCAAGCCGCATCAGGAAGGTATCTTTTTTTACCATTACTCTTCGTACCATCAGAAGTTCTCCATTATTTTTTCTTAGCTTTTTTCTTTTTAGCCATCATTTTCTTTTTGGCTTCTGCTGCTTTTTTCATTCCTACTTTTGTATATGGATACTTCTTTCCGTTTACTTCTGGCATAACTATTTCCCCTTTGCTAATTGTCCACCAAAGTAGAACTCAACTATCATTGTTGCCCATTTGAATATTTCATCAAATTTATATAGTCCGTCTACTGTTTTAAATTCTGTACCACCACCCCATTCAAAAAACAAAAAACTAGATTTAGGAATGTCTACTGGTATTACAGTTTGTATATCAAATAAACCTGCTATTGGATATACTGCAACTAATGCTAGTATAAAAAACATTAGTATTCTTCGATTCCAAGCAGCCATTGGTGATTCTTTATTAGACTGCTCTCTCGCTTTATCTATTTCTACAGACTTAGCTGCTAATGCTTCCAGCATAAGTTGATGTTGCTCATGTGCTTGTTGTGATTTAATAGCCATTAGCTTAGCAAAAAATCCTAATACAATTGGAATTAGATGTGTAAGTATGCTCATTTATATTGTCTTACCATTTCTGATTCCGCGACTGCTCTGAACATATCAGGACTAAAGACACTAAAGTCCCCATCCTTCCACTTAATGTTTATCATGTTGTCAGGTGTTACTGTCCAACATCCTTTAACGAAAGAGTGGTTAGTATTCTGTGCTGCTGCTCTAAAGCCTTTCTCATTATTATCACATGGAGTTTTAGCTAGCACTATCCTTGTATTGGGATTCAAATAATAAACTTGATATTGCTCTGCAAAGACTATAGTGCTTATAAAGAGTAATGCTACTAGCGTAATTTTTTTAATATACTGCATACCTTCTCCTTTAGTGAGATACATAAATCTCTACCATAAAATTCCCAAGTGATTGCACCACCTATAAACCATAATAAATACATCATTTAACTATCCACCCATGAGACGCTGCCCAAAGATAAACTAGCCCAACGAGAACCATTGCTGTTATCCCTTTAAGACTCCATTTCCCAAACTCCATAAACTTTTTATCTAACCACTCTTGTAAGCCTTCCTTCATCGCTTGCTTATTCAGTTCTTTAATTTCTTCTGGATTAGGTTTCATTTATTATAAAACATCCCAGTTAATTTCTTCTAATACTTTAATTAAAGATTCTACATTCTTAACTTCTGCAAGAGCTGTTTCAACTCTATTAACTTCTGTAACAATAGCAGCTCTATGTGTAACAACATTTTCTGGAATGTCTACATTTCTTTCTACTTTTCTAGTTACATACCAATCTGTATTAGCAAGTATTGTTCCTGCAGTATGATTTACTTCAGTAATTTTTTCAGATTTTAATCCTTTAGTTACTAATCTTACAGGAGTATTAATCATAGCTTCAGCTTCTTCATTCCATTCTTGTACCCATAAATGATTACCTTCTTCATCTACTGCATTTACATCTTCTAATTCTTTAGGATTATCTAGTTCTCCATTCCAGTAGTATCTATCATCAGCACGTACTGGGTCTGCTTCCCACGTAATACCTAATTTTTCTTTTTCTTCTTCTGTTGCAAGTTGTAACCAATTACTTGGATACTGTATTTCATGAAGTGTAAAAGCTTTCCCAGTAGGAAGGTTTTTACCATTTAATCTATAAGCCATATATTTCTCCTATCTAGCTGTTGAGTTTTTAAAAGGGTTTTCGGCAAATGCCATGTATATGTATGTAGAAGCACTAGTATTAACTGCTGCTGCTGTTGTTCTACATTTAAAACTATTGGAAACTAAATCTAAATAATCAGTTGTTGTTTCTGCTGCAGTAGTATCAGCTAAGAGAGTATCATTATCTACATTATAACCTTCTCTTTTATTATCAAACGTATACCAACTACCTGTAGTATTACTTCTTTTAATCATCACAAAAGCAGGTCTAAACCCTGTGTATATAAATGGTCCATCAGCATTACCATTACCTGTGTAGCTACCAAACTTACTATATCCTTCTACTTCTGCAAAACAATAAGCAACCATTGTACCGCTTCCGGGAGTTACTTGCCCAACAGTTACACCAAATCTTGCTGTGGTATTTTCAGTTAGCCAATTAGAACCTGTTGCAAATGCAGCACTAGTGGTATTCAAATACACCCCTGTGTTTGTAGGAGCTGCCCCTAAACTTGTATGATAAACAATCCAATTTTCTCCTGCTATATTTCTAGGTTTTAATATAATCATTGAAGGTACTACACCTAAACCATGCCCTACTGTATATGTACCACTCGCAGGTTCTGTATAAGTAGCAATACTAAACCCTGCTGTTGTATTAGCAGATACTGTAGATGTTACAGAACCATCACCATTAGATACTCCAGCACCATTTGCCTTCCAATTCCAAGCTACATATGAAACGCCAGAGTAGTTAATACCTGCACCTGCATTAGCACCTGTAGAAAAACCATCAGAATCAAATGATGTTAATGAGTCAGCTTCAGTTACTTCTGAAGAAGTAGCATTAGAGTACATATATTTAGTTGCACCTCTAACACTATCATACAAGTTAGAGGAATAAGCTACACTTCTAGCTTTACCCCAAACCCAATCTGGTTGAAACCCAACACCTGTAACACTGCGAATTGCTCCAGTACCCGTATAAAGCACAGTATTAAAATTCTCACTACCATCTTCAATAGTAGAGTCAGGTAAGTTAAATGTGTTGAGTTTTTTATAGCCTGTAGGTGGTGTGTAGGCAAATGGTCGTTGACCACAGTTTAAAGTCCAAGTGTTACCATTATATGAGTCAAATCCAGGAAAATAAGTTCCTGCAGGAAGACTACTTTTTGCTGTTCCTTGACTGGTATTATTCTTATAAAAAGTAAGTGTACCTCCATCTAAATCAAGAGCTACTCCAATAACATCTCCTGATGTATAACTTGCACCATAAGCAGATGTACTACCTTCAAGATATTTATTTCCGTTGGAGACATAAGAAAACTCACCAGATAAACCTCCTAAATCAATTGTTCCATTAGCTAGAAAGTCTGTATAAACTCCTATAAAACTACCGCCTCCACCACTATTAGTAAGAGTAGCTTCCCAATACCATTTGCCAGAGGTTACTCCCATAGTACTACCCCAAATAGAAGAGGCTGCAGAGGAGGTTCGTCCAAATTTTAAATTTCCATCTTGAATTATATCCATATTTCCTGCACTTACTCTATAAACTAGGGGATTCATTGTGCAATAGTTAGCCGTATCTTCATCGGTTAGTGTAGGTACATCTGTCATGATGTCGTAGGTAGTTAATGCACTATTGGTTGTGTTAAAGTTATTCTCTGTCCAGTTGTTACCATTACCAGAGTTATCTGTGCCACGACCTTTTAAGTAAAATCCGTTAGTACCATATGTGCCTGTGTATTTTTTAGCTTTCCATGCACCAGTATCTTCATTGGTTTCACCAAAGTCTGATGGTGTAAGTGCTTGTCCGTCTATAAGGTTTATTTCTGTGAGGTAACCGTCAAAATACCTACCAACCGAGGTATGCCTTCCAAAATTTAGAGCTTGGCTTGCCTGCAAAACTGCCCATTCATTATTTAATGATAT
>Ga0233440_1000490_pt1 | contig 46055 bp, 42 predicted proteins | sample SI_123_September_5_FD_182791 | JGI IMG/M metagenome (GOLD analysis project Ga0233440, IMG submission 182791) | Seawater microbial communities from Saanich Inlet, British Columbia, Canada - SI_123_September2016_120_MG | ecosystem: Environmental > Aquatic > Marine > Inlet | place: Canada: British... | reverse complement strand
GTTTCGTTCTTTTGACCCGGAAAATAACGGCGACCTCGATGTACCCGACCCCTATTACGGCGGCGACAAAGGTTTTGAAACGGTATACCAGATGGTTGAGAGAACCTGCCCGAAAGTTCTGCAACATTTGCAAACCCAGCTTGATAAAAAAGCATGAATGAAGAAATCAGTCGGCTTTTAGAACCCGTTTTTGGCCGGGAGGTAAAAGTACAGTCCTCATCCACAACCAGCGGAGGATGCATCAACCAAACCTCCGTCCTGCAATTGACCCATGGCGAGCGGGTTTTTCTGAAGTACAACTCCCACCCTCCCGCAGATTTCTTCGCCGTAGAAGCCAAGGGCCTGCGACTGCTGGCACAGGCGGCGAAAGGGCCGAGAATCCCAAAACCTCTGGCTTTGCAGGATGGTGCAAAGCCCACTTTTCTGATTCTGGAATATATTGAAGAGTCTTCTCCCGGACAGGATTTCTCAGTCCGCTTTGCCCGGTCACTGGCCGAGCTCCACCAGACCAGCCATGACAGCTTCGGTCTGGACCACGACAATTATATTGGCAGTACTGTGCAGAAAAACACTCAGGAAACCAACGGTATCGACTTTTTCCGCGACCAGCGATTGCGACCCCAGCAGGAACTGGCGCGCAAAGCTCTTCCTCCTTCTACCGATAAAAACCTCAACAAACTCTGTGACCGGCTGGAAAACTATCTCGATATTTCAGGAGAAAAACCAGCCTTACTGCACGGTGACCTGTGGTCGGGAAATTATTTTCCTGATACGGATCAAATCCCTTGTATTTTTGACCCGGCGGTTTATTTTGGTTTGCGCGAAGCCGACCTGGCCATGACTGAACTCTTTGGCAGACTGCCGCAAAAGTTTTACGATGCTTATCATGAAGCTTTCCCGCTGAACCCAGGATACAAGGAGAGAAAAGACCTGTATAACCTGTACCACCTTTTAAACCACCTGAATCTTTTTGGCGGCTCCTACCTGGCCTCTGTGGAACAAGTGGTTCGACGTTATATCGGGTAAGTCCCTTAGCAGGGGGGCCGCAACTGGGCAACAGTTCGTTGAGCCGAGAACCTATCGTTGCTAGCCAGAGAAAGCTATTGCTAGTCGCCATCGGCCGCTGGCCGATTAGAAGCCGCCGCCAGTTTTGGCTATGAAGGTGTTCAATTCTCTTTCGACAGGACCCTCCCAGTTTTTTATCTCAGTAGACAGGGTGGTCAGAACAGCCTTTCCTTCGCTAATTTCCAACGCGGTGGCAATGCTGACCAGGATTCTCGACCCATATCGGTCAACCAAGCCATGCTCTTCAGCGGCGCGGAAAGCCATATCTGATCCGAGAATCATTGCCCAGGCCTGGATAACAGAGACTTGTCTCGACTCCCTGAATCGCAGGGAATCCAGCCCTTCCATATAGGCCTCCGCATCCATCTCGCCTGACTCGAACCGTTCTATCAACTGCTGCAGATTTTCTTCTTTGGACTCCACTTTTTGGAAAATGTATTCGAAAAATTTTGCCTCCGATTTTTTTAGCTCATCCATATTCCAGGGACACAGGAAATCTCCACCCGTTTCCTTTAAGTTATTAGCCAGGCGAGTTTCTCTCTCAATCTTATAGAGACATTTAGAGCACCGCCGTCCCGCATCATGGCTAAATTCACTGCCACAGGAACAAGGAGCCAAAACACTTTGAAAAGCCAGTGCCAGAGCTTCACTTTTTAGCCCCAGCACTTCACGAAAGGCAACTCGAACCGGGTTGGCGCGAGTCACAATAAGACATTGCGCACATGAGGAGCAATAGACCGGATAGGAACTTTCCCCCTCATCGGGTTCGATTACAGGCTCAAACGTCTCCGGGCAGAGCGTACACTGGACTTCTTTTTGAAAAGTATCAACCATCCGTTGTTCCTCACCAAGGTTTTAAAAAGGTTTCAGGCTGATTGCCCTGTAGATTAGATGAGAGAAATGAGCCCAGGTTCTAAAAAATTCGACTTCTGCAGGGCAAAAAAAAACCCATGGCCCAATAGGCCATGGGTAAAATACGTTTCGGACATTCAGCCAGAGTAGGCTTGGCCTAAAGCAGCCGCTTCACCTGCCGCACCGCCCATAACAACTTTACCTGTTGTCGGATCTACAGGAAACATGGTGATAGCGTTATGAGTACTGCAAACCACCTTACAAAGGTCACAACCCTTGCAACGGTGCTCAATCACTATGGCTTTTTTTGCAGACTCATCCAACATAATAGTGTCTGCTTCAGGGCAATACATGATGCACAGTCGGCAACCTTTTTCCGCGATACATTTGTCGTTATCTACCCAAGCTATGTTATACACTCGAAAATTCTCCTCAATTTAAAAAGGTTAAAACAACAAACCGACTGACTACCCCCTAAAAAACGATCAGACCTCGACCAGTTGCAAGTTCTGCGTTTTAGCCCACTCAGAAGCAAGCTCATGACCCTTAATGATGGTGTCCATATTAGCTTTCAGTAACATCTCTTTTTTCGCGTACTTCTTTTTAATCGCTTCATCAAGAGTTGCCGTACCACCGGAAGCCACATATCTTTTTCCAAAACGATCCTGAAGAGCACCATCCAGCGCTTTAAGGCTTACAATATTGGTCACTCCTGCACAGGCCCCGATCATGGCCATGTTGGTGGAAAGCTCGGTCTTACCGATTTCCAGAGCCAACTTGGTCGCATCGTGGTTGAGCACTGCAACATTGAGGTCTTCCAGCGTTTTGTGATCTTCATCGCTCAGAAGATCAGCGCTGGTGTTGATAATGACCAGACCATTCTCCTTGATCCCGGAATAAAAGGGAGCCGTATAACTTTTCTGCATGGTAATAACCTGAGGGTGGAACACCATAATGACATCAGGGAATACCAGTTCCCCACGGTCAAAAATACGCTCTGTTCCAATTCTGGCATAACTTTCTGCAGGCGCGCCCCGCTTTTCAGCACCAAAGAAAGGATTAGAGATAGAAAACTTCCCATCCTTATTAGCAGCCATAGCCAGAAGATGCGCAGCGGTCACTGCACCCTGCCCCCCCAAACCGGAAATTCGGATATTCATCCTGCTCATAATATTTCCACTCCTATTTCTTAAGCGTTAACCGGCTTTTTTAGCTTCTTTAGCCGCTTTTTTTCTAGCTTTGGTTTCTTCCTTGATGGAATCCAGAAGTTTCTGGGCTTCATCGGTGATGTATTCCTTCTGGACGAACCGACCGCCAATGCTTTCAGCATCTTTCATTTCATCCAAGCCTTCCATACTTTGTTTTCCGATCTCAAGAATACAGGGCGTATAAAGCTGAACAAACGTGGGGCCAACTTCCCGCGCTACAAGAACAGCATTTTTAATAGCCTGCTCTACACGGTTGGGCTTGCTGACCGTCAACACAGCCACATAAGCACAGCCTGCTTCGCGGGCAATTTCCGCCAAACGGACTTTTTCGAAGTTCTTGCCTTTCGGAGCCATCTTGGCAACAAAGCCTTTCTGCATCAAGCCACTTTCCTGACCACCGGTATTTGCATAGAGTTCATTATCAAAACAAATGGTGGTGAACTTTTCCTGACGAAACCAGGACTGCATGGTCATGTCCAGTCCGATATCAACGGTAGCACCGTCACCAGCCAGAACAACCACATCCTTTTCAACGTCTGGGAAACGTGACTTCAATGTCCGCTTCAGACCTGAAGCAATGGCATTCTGGTTGCCAAACAAAGAGTGGATGTTTTGCACCGCAACATGCGGGAACACCAGACTGGTACAGCCGGTGGAGCCAACAAATACGGTATCCTCCGGAGCTGGCAGACTTGCCAGAATATAACGAAAAGCGATAGATTCAGGACAACCTGCGCATAAAGAATGCTGCTCGATCAACTCTTTGGAAGAACCAATGTCCTTCCAGCCGCGATCCTGATTACCAAAAGTGGCTGACTCAACCAGTTCCTGATACTCCGGCGGCATGACATCAGCCAGGTCTTCACATAAAACAATCTTTTCCTTACTCATATATTCCCCTTTAAATTTAATTCCCGAATGGGAAAAACTTAATTAATTTTAATTGGTCTAGCCAAGGGTCCCTCGAGTAGCGACCTCCATTCCCAAATGCTTTTTGATCTCTTCAACAATAACTTCTGAAGGCATGGTCATGCCGCCTGCAACATGCGGTCCGACATAAACCCTCTCGTTATCCGGGATATTGGCCTTTATTTCACGGGCCAGCCATCCGGCGACATTAAACTCCGGAACAAAAATATGCTTCGCGTTTTTGGTCGCCTGTCGAATTTCCTCATACGGGAAAGGACGAATTGTTTTAATTTTAACCAGTCCCACTTTGACACCGTCTTCTTCAAGAAGTCGGATTGCTTCGCGGCTCTGCGATACTGCAGTTCCAGAACCCACAATAAGAATCTCACGGTCTGTATTTTCTTCGTCAATCAAACCATCCAGAAGAGGAATGGTGTGCTTGCGGGAACGCTCAACCGCCGCCTTGATTTCCTGTTGCCAGGAAGCATGGGTGGCATAACTGATGTAATTGGATTTCATAACAAACGGGTCGCGCATCATACGAATCGGTGCGGTTTCCATATCCATAACCGGTTGCGGATTTCTGTACGGATCATAGGGGGTCAGGCATATATCATCCGGCGGAAGGTCAACCGTATCTTTGGTATGAGTCACGAAGAAGCCGTCACAACATACCGCAATGGGAACGTGCACATCAGGCTGTTCCGCAACGATGAAACCTTTCAAAATAAAATCAAATAAATCTTGAGCCGTTTCGGCGTGCCAAACCAGCATTCCCGTCTCAAGCAGATAATGCATTTCCAAAGTATCGGGCTGAATGCTGAGAGGTGAGTTGATTCCCCGACAGGTTACACAAACCTGAATGGGCAATCGTGATCCCGCCCACATGGGAAAGTTTTCCATGGCCCGCAAGGTACCTGGTCCAGCCGTGGTGGTGAAAACACGATGTCCGCCAAAAGCAGCTCCGGCACATTGTCCCATAACTGCAAATTCACTTTCACCGCGGAAATACTCATCCACATAACCTTCAGCGTACAACTCGCCAATCAGGGCAGCCGCTTCACTCTGAGGAGTGATGGGGTAGGCAACTGAAGTCCCGACGCTGGCAACCTTAATAGCTGCGCGAATGACTTCACTACCCGTCAGAAAGTTGGGCGTTTGTTTGGCCTTATAAAAGATATCGTTGACATCCGTATAGGTCTGGCCTTTCTGGTTTTTCTGGCCCAGCTTTATGTGGTTTGAAGCTATGACTCTTTTATTCTTAAGCTCAACTTGTTTATTCATAAAATTAACTCCCGTATAAAGAGTGCTTTGAAATGATCAAAAAATTTCTTCCAGTACTGATATTTTGCTTATATGTTTACGCAGGTGCGACAATAGTTCCGGACCGGCCCATTACAAATTGAGTAAAAGGAATCGCCTGAGATTCCACGCCCTCAGATTTCAACTTTTTTATCGTAGCCTTAAGCTTATTTATCATAGTCAGGTCTGCGTCACGGAAAGAAAGACAAGCGTCTTCATGCCCAGCCATGGCACACATTGCTATTGTGTAACAATCCGTTCCGCCGCGGATAATCTTCAGAGATAAATTAGCCATATGGCAGTGCACTCCGATAAAAATACAAACGTCGATTTTGTTATGCCAAATGGTCAAATTGGGATGGTTGGGATTGATCTCAACCTCCTGCTGAATCTTAGGGTATTTGGGTCTATAGTCAGCCATCGGGATTATCCGCATCGGAGCTTCAAGTGCCAGCTCACGGATAGCCGTGGCTTTTTCGGCCACATGATCGTTCCATTTCCAGAGAACCAAAGGCCCCGGAAAAATAGTTGGAACTTTGGCCCCTAAAACCATTCTGGCAGCTTTATCATATGCCTCTTCCTCAGGCACAACTTTACCGCCAATATGCGCTTCCCCAGGATCGGGCAAAACATTTCCCATTGTTGCGGCAGCAGGAGGTAAAAATGCCTCCGGGCCGGCTTTGACCTCGTAGTGGCTCATTCTATAATCCTTCGTTGTTAAGTTTGAAAAAGAGTCCAATCATAAACCAGGCCCAAAAAGTTGTCAAACCTTAATAACTAAAATAGCTTAGGCCTTTCTCAACTCCCGGTTTGCCCAGTATATCCCGGCTCCGCTCCGGGTCTAAATATAATCTCAAAATCCTGAATTTCAGCCGAGCCCACAACCTCCCCGGCACCAGGATCAAAACCCCCTAAACCACCATACTAATAGGTTCTTCTATAGCCAAAGCACCCTAACTCCCTGAAAAACTTCGGCAGTTCCTGCAATTCCGCCTACATCGACAAGGATAGAATCCTTACCCCAATCCGAGACAGGCAAGTTAGAGCTGTTTTTTCAAATCCTGCAACAAAGACAGATGCTTTTTTTCTTCTACCAGTAAATGGGAAAAGATGGCCTTCACATCCAGTTTTCTTTCCTTTTCCAGCAGTCCTTGCAACATTTCGATGGATCTTTTTTCCGATTCAATTCCCAGTTCGAGAGCCTGCTTGTCGCTATGGATATTTTGAGAAGAAAGATCTTCCCCGGCAGGAAAAATTTTACCCTTCAATTCTTCGCCAATAAAATGTTGCAAACGCTCTTTGGGCCGGTGCCGGTTCGCTATGGCCGGTTGCAAAAACCGGGCTTTTTCCTGCAGGGTCTGGATATGCTCTCTTTCCTCATCGGCTAAACGGGAAAACATATCCCGGACCAAAGGGTCCTGAATCCTCTTCCCTGCCGACTCGTAAAAAAGCAGACCTTCCTTTTCAATACAAAGGCTGATCTCAATCGCGTCCACACATTGAAAAGAGACCTTGATCGCGTCCGTCTTCCCTGTCGAAATTTCCGATTTTCCCATGTCCCCCTCCCACAGTCGAAACCTTAAGGACTTCTATCAATATGAAACAATTTATCACAGCTTTTCATTCACTCCTTTCGAAGAATCGACAAAAATTGCAAAAATCAAATTTCTCCAATAAAAAGAATGTGTTATAGTGACACGATAAGTTAACTGGCACACCTGCAAAAATGGAGCGCCAATCCCTCTCAGGTCAAAATCCGAATCATGAATCAAGTTGAAATATTTACCGATGGGGGATGCAAAGGCAATCCGGGCCCTGGCGGTTACGGATGCATCATCCGGCAAAATGGTGATGTACAGGAAATAAAGGGAGGCCATCCCCAAACCACCAACAATATTATGGAGATGACCGCCGCCATCGTTGCCCTGAAACAACTTCAGGATCCCTGCAAGATTAAATTAACGACTGACTCGCAGTATGTCGTAAAGGGAGTAACCGAATGGATGAAAGGCTGGATTCGCAATGGTTGGAAAACGGCATCGCGGCAACCGGTAAAAAACCAGGAACTTTGGCAGGAACTGCATAAATTGAACCAGCACCATGCCATCACCTGGGTATGGGTGAAAGGCCACAACGGCCACACCGAAAACGAACGCTGTGACCAACTGGCTAACGAAGCCATCGCTGAACTTTAGAGAACCTCAAATTTTTTAATCGGAAGATAAAATGAATTTGATCCCGCAACGGTCTCTTTTCAATAAAAACTCACCTCTCTCGTATATCATTATCCTGGGCGTTTTCTTTTTAGTCGCGTCCTGCTCCACCAAGAGTCCGGACTCCCCTCTCAAGCCTTACCCCGATCAAATCGGGAAACGTGAAAATTCCAGAGACAGGGATTTCGACTACCGCAAGGACAGGCTCCACCCCGAGGAACAGGAAATCACCAAAGGTCTGGAACAGGATGTGGAATCATTCAGCGGTCCGGCGACGCTCGCCGACCTGAAAGGGTTCGCTGATGATTTAGGCCGCTCTTCCCTGGAAAAAGCCATCATGAATCAACTTCAGGCCATGTTCGAGCAAGAACCCTCCACTCCCGTACGGCTGGGAACATTCACCCTTACGCGTGGACGCCTTGTGGAAACCCTGGAAGCTTTTTTAGAAATTCTTCAGCAGGACCTCCCTTTTGAGGAATTCAATAAAAAAATCTCCGAGGAATTCGTCCTTTACCGGGTCGGCAAGGGAAAAGGAAAGAACAAAAAAGTGCTGTTCACCGGCTATTATCGGCCCGTCATTCAGGCCAGTCCAATACAAACCGCTCTCTACCGCTACCCCATCTACCAAATGCCGGAGCAAGGCCTGCAACAAGTAAAATATAAAAGTGGCATTCAACTTGTTGGTACCCACACGGGAATAAAACAAACCCGCGACCCCCAACCCAGCAAGGTGTGGCGGCGTTTCACCCGCGAGAAAATTGACCGCGAAGGCGCGTTACAAGGACAGGGACTGGAAGTTGCCTGGCTCAAGGACGACCTTGAGCGATTCTTCCTGCACATTCAAGGTTCCGGCGTTTTGGAATTTCCCGATGGCAGTCGCCAGGGCGTTGGCTATCAGGGTTCCAACCAATATTCCTATACAGGAATCGGGAAACTGATGATTCGAGATGGGGTAATCGATACCTCACAAGGTTCCATGCAGGGCATCAAAAAATATTTCGTCGATAATCCGCAGGATATCTCCAAATACCTCTACCAGAACAAACGCTATATCTTTTTCACCCTTAGCGATGACGGACCACGCGGATCAGGAGGGGGAGAACTAGTAGGCGGACGTTCCATCGCAACCGATAAATCCATTTATCCGGCTGGGGGACTGGCCTTTATCCGAGTCAAGCAACCGATCCTTGATGAGAACAACAAGATCGTGCGCTGGCAACCTGTTTCGAGATTTGTGGTGGATCAAGATACCGGAAGCGCCATTCGAGGGCCAGGCCGGGGCGACCTGTTTTTCGGAACCGGCCAGAAAGCCGGTGCCAAAGCCGGTCACTACCATGAACGGGGAGAAGTCTACTACCTGATCAAAAGAAGCTAAGAAGCGCGATTCAAAATTTTTCTTGTCGGCAATTCACGGAGCCTTATGATAAGGGCCGCTCATGGCCATCAGAAGTGCTCTTTATTCCTCGCTGTACAACGCCACCAAATGCTTGTCAATAAAATCCATCCTTCCATCCGGAACCATTAACTGCTCTTTTTCCGGATCACCATGCACCGCAGAATAGTCCAGGTTTGCAGGATTTCGTTTGATCATACAGGCAAAGGTAATGGTCTCGGGCTTCTCCTCCACCTCCAGATAATCCACCGCCCGGATGAAGGAATGTCCGGTCGTGACAATATCATCCACAATCAGCCAATGCGTATCAGGAGAATAGGTTGCTGCGGCAACCTGAGCGTAATCCAGCCGCTTTTTCGGCATGATATAGAAAGGCAAATTCATCAGTTTGGATAGTTGGTGGCCAATGCGGATGCCCTGGGTTTCACAGCCTACCACCACATCGAATTTTCCGTGCTGCTTTTGCCAGTTCAGAAGTTTTTTGAGAAGCATCTCGCAGTAAGCCTCGTTCATGGCATCAGACATATCCGCATATTCATAAGTATAAGTCGACTTAACCCCTGAACTGAGGGTGAAACTTCCTTTTTTAGTGATTCGAGAAAACACCGCACATCCTCCTAAAATAAAAAAAACTAATTAACCACTGGGCGTGGAGCCAGTACTGCATTGCCCGTCAAGCAGACCAAACCCTCAAGCGCAATACTTTTAATGTTCCCCCTGACAAGGGGGATTGAGGGGGTTAAATATTCTCGCCGAGTCAGTTCTTTGCTAACCAATAAAAGCTTTGCTCACTGGATCCAACATCACGCCGACCAGCCGTATTTTCCGATCAGGGGAACAAATTTACAAGCCCCTAACTCGCGCCGACTGACACGGCTTCCGTTTTTGGTCAACACCACCAGTTTCTGTTCATCCGCACCGCCGGTAGGGGCCACCAGCCTACCCCCTTCCCCCAGCTGTTTGATCAGCGATTCCGGAATCTCCTTGGCCGAAGCCGTAACCAGAATAGCATCAAACGGTGCCTGGTCCGGCCAGCCATAAGTTCCATCGAACATCTTAAAAACAATGTTCATATAACTCAAGCCTTCCAAAATCTTTTGGGCTTTGCGGGAAAGGCTGTTCAAACGCTCGATAGTAAAAATCTGACGTGCCAGTTCCGCAATAACGGCTGTTTGATAACCCGACCCGGTACCAATTTCCAGCACCCTTTCTTCTCCCTTCAGGCCAAGAGCCGCTGTCATGGCTCCCACAATATAAGGCTGGGAAAGAGTCTGGTTTTCGCCAATCGGCAGGGGAGTGTCGCCATAGGCCCGGTGTTGCAGAGACTCTTGAGCAAACAGGTGGCGAGGCACCCGGCTCATCGCTTCGAGTACACGCAAATCCTTGATCCCCCGCTCGACCAGTTGCTCTTCAACCATCTTGCGGCGTTGCCCGGCATGGGACTGGATCACTTCCGGCGACAAACGGTTCATAACTTCTCCACCAGCGTGACGCTGGGGTTGTGATATCCCCTTCCATAGACTTCATGCCCCGGAGGGGTACAGCTTGCAATAGCTTTTATTGGTTAGCAGAACTGACTCGGCTCAACGAGTCCTTGCCTCATTCCCTCTCACGCGTGATATTTTTCCTTAGCCTTCATGCCCCGAAGGGGTAGGAGTGGGCAGCGAGGAGTTAGGAGAGGTATCGGCTATCCGGGTCTATTTCTTCCCATCCAACTTTACGAAACGGATCCATTCCGGAGTTTGAATAGGGCAGGGAATCCATCCTTTTAGGGTTTTGATAAAAAACCCATTCCCAATGGTTCGTCCGCTTATCGTATTTGAGGAGGTAAATATTTTCATCATCCGCTTTAACTTTAAAATAAGACGATCCTTCCCCATACCAGCGGTCAATGATCTCCTCCACCTTATAACGGCTGTCTCTAAGGCTGAAGGCCACCGGATTTTCCTGTAATTTAGAGCCTGTATAACATTCCACCTTAAACATGCGGCAATGGTATGACTTTCAAAAAGGATTGTAAAGAAATAATGAAAAAATATCACCGCCCCGTGCTCAGTTGATCTCACGCTGAGTGATTCCCAGTGGTATAATTCGTTCCTGATTCTCTGGAGTAAAAATATAAGTTTTTCAATCTGTTGGAGAAAAACCGCGTGCCATGACTGAACTCGGACTGGAAAGAATTCGCCAGCACCTGGGAAACATCGTGGGAGAAAGAAACCCTTTCACTCGACCAGAACAGCTTGAGAAAACAGCCCAGTATTTGTCCAGTCAGTTTGAAGCAATGGGACTGGAAGTCACCCAGGAAATGGTGGAGTATGAAGGCACACGCTCATGCAATATTCTGGGGCAAACACCCGGCGACCCCGATGCAAACGGACTCTTTGTTCTCGCCGCACATTACGACTCGGTTCCCGGTACACCCGGAGCCGATGACAACGCCAGTGCCGTCACCGCACTCCTGGAAATTGCCCACGACCTTTGCCAGACCCCATTGCTGAAACCCCTCGTTTTTTGCGCATTCACTTTAGAGGAGTATGGGTTCATCGGCGCCAAACATTTTATCCAGCATGACCCCAAACGAAAAAATCAGATTTCAGCAATGATCTCTCTGGAGATGTTGGGGTTCACCAACACGACACCTGGCTCCCAGTCCTATCCCCCTTATGTAGACACCAGCCAGTACCCGGACACCGGGGACTTTATCGCGGTCGTGGGAAACGAACCTTCGGCTGACCTGGTGCAAGCTTTGGCAGAAGGAATGACCGGCTCTGTGCCCACTCTTAAAGTAGAAACCCTGGTGGTTCCGGGTCAGGGGGAAAATTTCACCGACGTGCGGTTGAGCGACCATTCCCCGTTTTGGGACGCCGGCATCCCTGCGGCAATGGTAACCGACACCGCTTTTTTCAGAAACCCGAATTACCATCAGCCCAGTGATACACTGGCAACGCTGGATCTGGAGTTCATTCGCGATAACGCACGCGCCGTGGCCGGATTCCTGAAACAATTTCTCAACCACCACTAGCCCTGGGGGTAGCGTGCACGTGATATTTCACCGTAGCTTTCGTGCCCCGTAGGGGTAATAACTTTTGCTGGCGAGCAAAGAGTTGTCTCGGCCTAAGAGGACCAGAGTTTGATGGCAGAAGAAACCGAAAATAGCGAAGAGTCTCCCCCGACCGCGAAAAAAAGCAAATCGACTGGGAAAGGCAGAAAAATTCTGTTTCGCGGACTGATTTATTCGCTGTTTTTTTTCCTTCTGCTCATCGCCTCTGCCGGTATCGTGCTGGAATATTTTTTTCCTGCCGAGGAAGTCCGGGCGATTGCCGAGGACAAGCTCTCTAAAAAACTCAAACTACCTCTTAAAATCCAAAAAGTCAGCTTCAGCCTGCTCAGTGGCGCAAAGATTGACGGCATGACATTGGGTGCCCAACCACTGGCCCGTATAAAACAAGTCGTTCTCGATTATGACTTGGCGCAACTTCTTCAGGGCAAGCTGGTCATCAACCAGGTTCTGGTCGATCACCCTCAACTGACAGCGGTTGCAAAAAATGGAGTGTGGAATTTTCAACCTCTGCTGGACCTTGCGAAACCCAACCCATCTGCCACTGTTCAAGACAAGCCAAAAACCGCTTTTCCCTTTGCCCAGATCGACATCAAGGAACTCGCCATTCGCCAGGCTTCCGCCCGTCTGGATCAGGATGGAAAACTCAGTGCTCATATTGACGGACTCAGCCTGGAAGCTCGGGGCAAAGCCAGCCTCAACGCTATTGACCTGAACTTGAAAGTTCTTCTTAATCCGGACTCCGGCAAACCTGAGACACCCAATATTGGCTTTCAATCTACCGGGGATATGAGTTTCCAATCCCGCGTTTCCACTGATCTGAACTTTTCAGCCAGCGACCTCAACCGATTGTTCGTCTCCGGCGCGTTTGGCCTGCAGAGCAACCAGCTACATATGGGAGCCTCTCCCCTGCCCTCACCCGATGTCGCGGTAGAAATGGAGGCAAAAGTTTCTTTGCAACCAGAAATGCTGAGCCTGAAAAAGCTCTGGCTATCTCTGGGCAAAAACAATCTCATAAAGGTTTCGGGCAGTGCCGCTAATTTTACCAAAGACCCCTCCTTCACATTGATGGTCAATAAGGCCTCATTGCAACTGGAGGATCTCCTCGCCTGGGGCAAGCAATGGGCTCCCCCCCTGTCTGGCCGGGGCCTCTTAAAAGCCGAGGCTGTGAAAGTCAGCGGCCAGCTTCCCGGTTTCGTTCTGAAGAACTTGAATGTGAGCGGAGGAACCCTTTCGGCAAAAAACCTGTGGACCCATCATCCCGGTCAAAATACCCGACTTGAAGATATGAACGCCGAAATTGAGTTGAAAGAAATTGCCCTGCATGACTCCCAGTTGGGAAAAGCCGCCGCCAACATCAACATGCAATTGAAAAAAGCGGCGATACAACAAGCCGAAATTAAAGACTGGAACCAGTCTTTGGATCTCACCGTAAACGGAATGGATGAAGTTCTTTTTAAATTTAAAACCGATATGAAATCGGTTCACTACGACCACCCGCAGGCTAAAGAAATTTTTCTACCCGTTCATGCGGAAGGCTCCGGGCACCTCAATAAAAGCGATCTCAACAAGCTTAAACTTTCGTATCGCCTGGGCACGAAAGCCTTGGCAAGCGGGACAGTGACGGGAACCATAAAAGATTTTGGTAAAGGCTCACTGCAACTAAAGCAAAACCTCAGCCTGAACCTCGCTGAACTGGCACACCGACTGCCCAAAAAATTTGCCACTGGCCTGGATAAAAACCTTCAAGGAACTGCCCGCACCCAAACCTCAGTAACCGGCAGACTGAATAAAAAGTTTTTTCCTGTCGAGTTAAAAGGCCAGGCGAACTTTCAACTGGAAGGACTGACAGTCAGCCAACCTTCACTAAGTATCAATGATCTGAACACCCGGGTCGCATTCCCTCTGGAGTTTCATGCAGATAAAGGAGTCCGAATTTCCCATGTAGAATTTCATACGGATTTTAAGAACGCAAAAGCCTCGAACGCCTGGCAGGTCAATGCACTGAAACTCGAATCCGAAATAAAGACGAAGGCATTTCATAATTTGAAATCCGACTTCGGCACCCTGCCGATTCAAGTTGATAGTCGGATTGATTTGCAAAGCCTGAACCACCCGGACCTCTCCCTGGCTGGCATCAAGACCGACCTCAGCCTGAAGACCGACCTCAAGGCCAATGATATGCGCAACACCCGCGCATCAGGAAACCTCTCCTTCAAAAACCTGTCCGCAATAAAAATGCTGAAAATCGGTGGAGGGTCTTCCCGGTTCGACATAGATGTGCATGATAAATCCCTCACCCGAGTCCGTATTTCACAGAAAACTAAAATCAATAAACCTTCTTTTCATCGGGACGACCTGGAGTTGGCTTTGGAATCAATCAGCCTGGAAACTTCGAGCCGCCAGAACCTGAAGGCGGGAGAGGTGGACATCGACACCTTTATTTTGCAGGCACCGAATCTGGTCACCGCCCGATTGAAAGCGGCTCTTAAAGAATGGGGAAAAACTTTCGCGATTGAAGGGCAAATAGAAAAACTGCAACTGGCTTCCCTCTGGAGTCATCTGCCGAAATCTTTTAAACCTAATCGGGAAAATCTCAAAGTAGGTGGAACTCTGGGCGTTTCCCTAAAGACCAAAGGAAACCTGCCTGACAATAAGGGGCCCGTCACTAAACCCTTATGGGCCCAACTACTCGTTCCTGCCAACACTCAGGCACCGGTGGAAATGTCGGCGGAAGTTAAACTGCATAATGGGTTGCTGGACTTTCCAAAAAACCAGGAAACCAAAAATATTCGCGCCGAAGCTTTGAACACTAAAACCAGGCTGGCATTTAAAAATGGTCACGGGGACTTATCCGGAAGCTTTTCTGGAAAACTGGAAGGGTTGGGGGAAATTGCCCTGATCCCCGAATTTGAATTTCACTATGCCCTGGACAACCTGGACACCCTGAAGGTCAAACAGCATAAGCTGAAATTAATAAATGTCGAACATTCTCTTGAAGGCCATATAAATGGATTAAAACCTTTCATCACAGGTCAGCGCCCGGTTCGAGCCAACGAGCTTTTAAACCGACTGGATATTGAGCTCGCCAATACAAACACGATCGACATCGGCCAGGAAACCAGCACAAACCCATTGTTTGGCGGACTGGACGCACAGGGGACAATCACATCAAAAACAAAGTTGCATCAATCTGCCGGAAAAAAATTAAACGTGACTGGAAGCGTGGGGTTTGACCAGTTCAGTCTGTCTTCCGCAATAACATTGAAAAATCTTAGCGGAACTTTCCCTTTCAGCAAAACCCTTCTGCTCGATCCAAAACAGATGCAGGAAAAATCCGCCGGTTTTTTTCCTGCGCAAAAAAAGTTCTTCACACGGTTGAGGGACTTCTCCCGTTACAAAAATATCATCCGGGCGGAGTCTCTGGAAGTTGAAGGACAAGTCCTGAAGGATATCGGACTGGACGTGGTGTTCAAAGACAGTCGATTGATGGCGGAAAAATTTATTTTTGATGTTCTCGGGGGAACGGTGGCAGGCAACCTGTTTTTGATTCAGGATCGGCAGGGTCCGGTCCTGAAATTTTCAACGGAGTTCGCCGAAATCGACTCCTCGAAACTACTTGCCATGCCTGTGGAGAAAAAAATCGATGCCAAAGTAGACGGCAATCTGCAGGTGGAACTGAAAATAAAAACCGGGTCTGAGGGCCAACCGGTTTCCCTGGATCAATTGAGTGTGAAAATTGCCATCACCCGGATCGGGACGCAAACTCTGGACCGACTGCTTTTATATCTCGATCCGGAAGAGAGCAAACCGGCAATCATGGATACCCGCGCCAAGCTCAAGCTGGCAACTCCCCACCGGGTACAGATCACCCTGGAAAACGGCAACTTGAATGTGGAAGCATGGCTCAAAAGCGACCTGCTCGGAATCTTCAAAGCCCCCGAGCTGAAACGGGTCCCGATAGCGGCATTAAAACGATTCAACACCATCCACGAACATCTGCAAGCCCTTAAAGACCTGCAACAAATATCAAATTACCTCTCTGCACGAGGACTACAATTTGAAGATCAAAAAATGACTCTGCACTACTAGCCCACTCCCGTGGGAGGGAGTATCGCAATTACGTTTTAAGCTGAAAATATCGTTGCTAGCCTAAAAAAGTGGCTGCACACTGGCTCCACGCCTAGTGGCTAACGGCGACGCCTTTCCTCTCCGCCGCCACGGTTTTTCCCGCCACGTTGACCACCACCGCGTTGCCGATCCATACCCTGTTGACCACGGCTTTGGCCTCCTCGCTGCCGATCCATACCCTGTTGACCACGACTTTGGCCTCCTCGCTGCCGGTCTATGCCCTGTTGACCTCGTCCCCGGCCTTGACCGCCGCCTCGCTCTTCACCCTGACTTTGACCGAACTCGGAACGACCTCGTCCCTGAGAATTTTCTCTACGGTCCTGTCGTCTCTCCTGTCGAGCATCCTGGCGCCCTTCGCGATTGTCTTGGCGCTCACCACGGTTTTCCTGCCGATTTTCCTGTCTGTCCTGCCGATTGTCCTGCCGGGTATCCCTTCGATCCTGCCGATTGTCTTGGCGCTCATCACGGTTTTCCTGCCGATTTTCCTGTCTGTCCTGCCGATTGTCCTGCCGGGTATCCCTTCGATCCTGCCGATTGTCTTGGCGCTCATCACGGTTTTCCTGACGATTTCCCTGTCTGTCCTGCCGATTGTCCTGGCGTTCATCACGGTTTTCCTGAAAATTTTCCCGTCTGTCCTGCCGATTGTCCTGCCGTGTGTCTCTTCGATCCTCACGACTTTCCTGGCGCTCATCACGGTTTTCCTGTCTTTGCTGTTGCATTTCCTCACGTCGCTGTTGCATTTCTTCCCGACGTTGCTGATTTTCTTCCTGTCTTTGTTGCCGCCTTTCCTCAAACGCGTCCCGTCGATTCTGGGATTCTTCATCCCCATCGGAAGACTGACCCCAACCGTTGATTGGATTCAATGCGAAGACCAGGAAAAATCCCAGTCCCATTACCATTTGCTTAAAAGCTTGCATAATTCCTCCGTAATTATTTCAAAGAAGAAATCCGGCCCCCAGGCAGAGGACCACTAGCAGTGGTTGTTAGTTGACATCACGCCGAGTAGCTGAGGAAGTTTTGTTGAGTTCTTTCAAAACCGATTCGGCTTCTGCCTCGACTTCTTCCCGCTTCCTCCATTCCCAAACCTTCAAATGGGAACCCATGTAATAGGAATGGTCCAAGAGAGATTCTCCGTCCATCAATCCCCACTTGCCATCCTCCGTCGCAGTCAGCGCTTCATAGATGGGGTTTTCCACCGAAGTAAAAAAAAGTTCCATATCCTCGGGGCTGATGGGTTTCCCCAGCAGGACTTTTATAACGGTATCATCCATTTCGTAATCGTCTTTTATGCTTTTCAAAGCCTCTTCCCGGGAACTACCTGTTTTCATTTTATTTTCAATCTCACCCTCAATCGCTTTGTTGCGCTTGGCGAATGGATAATGCGTGTAGCCAAGGTCTTGACCTATATGAAAATCCAAATCCGGAAAATATAAATAGGCCCAGTCATCAAAATCGACCTGAATGCCCTCGGAGATACCGTACTCCTTTGCCTTTTCAGGAGATTCCAGAACCAACTGATTGTAAATTTTTACAAACCGTTTCATGCTGTCATAAACCATCGCATGAAAATAGGCGTTCATGCGGTACCAGTTATTGGAAGAACTATGACCGTTGGTCAGTTTCCGGAGCAAAAGCATGATGGTATCCACATCGGCAAACCCGTGGGAAACAGGAAAAGCACCTTTGAGGTAATCACTCAGCTTTTCCTCGTCCTCTGCCAGTTTTTGCGTGTTGAGTTGCAAATGGTTCTTCGCGTAATCCAGCGCATGATAAACCAACCGTTCATGGTTCAGTTTTCGCTGGTACTCCATATACTGTTTCAACTCATCGTTTTCAGACTCTTTCGAGATTTTAGGCTGACCCTGGGTAATATCTTTGGCAAAAGCTAACATTTCTCTCTCTTATTAAATTGGTTTGGAAAGTCTCATTCTGACGTTTTAGAGGATTGATTTCAAGGTATTTTAATCCACCAACACTATTTGTCCTTCTTACAAAGCTATTGCCTTAACTGGTATAATTGACAAGACCTGAGCAGTCTGATAGCGTAACGCAATTATTATAATGTTTCATTTTCTGGTGATATAAAGTATGCCCTGGGACGATTTACACGAGCCGAAAGGCCCCGAAGACCGATTTAAAGGAAGTGGCGGACAAGGAGGTGGAGGCCCGATAAAACCACCTTTTGATATTCCGCAAATTAAAGTTCCGCAGTTCAAACCCTCCATGGTGTTATGGATCATCCTGGCCCTGCTTGTGGTATGGATTCTACCGGGAACTTTTTATTTTGTCGAACCGGATGAAGAAGGCGTGGTCACTCGATTTGGGAAATTTCACCGCACCACGTCACCCGGGCTACATTTTAAATTTCCATCTCCCGTCGAGCATGCCGCGACACCCAAAATTCGTCAAGTGCGCAGAGCGGAAATCGGCTTCAGAGCTTCCGAAGGAAGACCCATACAGAAGGTTCCCGCCGAATCCCTTATGCTGACAGGGGATCAGAATATTATTGATATCAATCTCGTTGTTCAGTACCGCATCATGGATTCCGTGCAATATCTGTTCAATGTACGACGACCCCATAAACTGATTCGCGATTGCGCCGAGACGGTCATTCGCGGAATCACCGGTAGCAAAAAGATTGATGAAGCGTTGACCACCGGCAAGGCGGAAATTCAGGTTCTCGCCAAGGACCAGATTCAAGCACTCCTTGATAAGTATCAATCCGGCCTGCAGATCGTGACCGTTCAGCTTCAGGATGTACATCCCCCGGAGCAAGTCGCCGCCGCGTTCAAGGATGTTGTCAGTGCCCGGGAAGATAAAGAGCGAATGATCAACGAAGCTCAGGGTTACCGGAACGCGGTCATCCCGGAGGCGCGTGGACAGGCCGCACAAATAGTCCGGGTGGCAGAAGGGTATCGGGAGCAAACCATCAAAAGGGCCGAAGGTGACGCGAATCGTTTCATGAAACAATATACGGAGTACAAAAAGGCTCCGGACATCACCCGTAAAAGGATTTATCTTGAGACCATGGAAGAAATTCTACCTGACATCAAAAAGTTTATTATGGAAAAAAAGGGGAGTGGCGTTTTACCGATCCTGCCTTTGGGCGCAAACCCACTGGGAGGCAATAGATAATAGCTATGAAACAAAATTCTCTGATTATAGGCGGCGTTATCGCTATCGTTATCTTATCGTCTTCCATGTTCACGGTCCATATGACCCAGAACGCAGTGGTGTTGGAACTGCAGAAACCCAAAGAGATCATCACCGAGCCCGGACTTTATTTCAAGGTTCCGTTCTTCCAGCAGGTCCGTTACTTTTCCAAGCAGTTGCTGGATAACGATTCCAATCCGGCCGAGGTTATCACCAAGGACAAAAAAAACCTGCTGATTGATAACTTCACCATGTTCAAAATCGTCGACCCTTTGAAATTCCTGGAAACCGTTCGCGGGGAACGGGGTGCACGGGCCCGCTTGGACGATATCATCTATTCCGAGTTGCGGGTTGAAATTGGTACCCATGGTTTGCGCGATATCGTCACAGAAACCCGGAACGCGATTATGGCCAAGGTTACCCATGAAGCAAATATCAAAGCCGCGGAATATGGTATTGAGGTGGTCGAGGTACGCATCAAGCGCACCGACCTGCCGCCTGAAATCGCCAATTCCATTTTTAACCGGATGCGCACAGAACGCGAGCGGATCGCCATGGAATACCGTTCTGAAGGAAAAGAAGAAGCCACCAAAATTCGCGCTGAAACGGATAAAGAAAAAACCATTCTGGTCGCCGAAGCCTACAAACAGGAACAGATAGTTCGGGGTGAAGGAGACGCCATGGCAACCAAAATTTATGCGGATGCTTTCAGCAAAGACCAAAAATTTTATTCTTTCATGCGTTCCATGGAAGCTTACAAGAACTCCTTAAAAACCGACACCACTCTCCTTATGTCTGAGGATTCCGATTTTCTTGGGTTCCTGAACAAATCCAAATAAAATTTTCTCCTTAACCGGAGTGGCAAAAATCATGGAATATCCCTATTATATAAAGTGAGAGCCGTTCTCTCTACTTATCAGGTGACATGAGAATACTCATTGTGGGTGCGGGTATAGTCGGATTCAACCTTGCGCAGGAACTTTCACAGGAAGGCCATGATATCGCTATCGTGGATCAGGATCCGGAAAGAACCCGGCGCATCGCTGACACGCTGGATGTTTTGGCTGTTGAAGGCAACGCCTGCCTGCCCAGCGTACTCATGAAGGCGGGAATCAAATCCTCCGAAATGGTCATCGCGGTCACTGAACGCGATGAAATCAATTTATTCTCCTGTTTTCTGGCCTCCCGGTTTGATGTTCCCAAGAAATTCGCAAGACTCCGGAACCGGGAGTTCACCGAAAATGGCAGGGTTTTCTCTCCAGAAGAACTGTGCATCGACCAGGCCATCAGCCCCGGTCAGATCATTGTCGAAACCATCCTGAAAATTCTCGAGACTCCCGGCGTGGTCAACGTTGCAGAATTTGCCGATGGCGAAGTTCTACTGCGGGAGTTTGACGTGCCGGAAAATGCTCCCATTGCCAACAAGAGTATTCAGGACATCCGCAGTATCACGCAAATGGATTCGTTTCTGATTGTCGCCATTGTTCGCAATGGGGAACTGGTCATCCCCAAAGATCAGGATATCATTCAGGCCGGAGACCGGTTCTACACTCTGGTCGATAAGGAGTTTTTGCCTTTCCTCCTCCCCATGCTGAACCGGACCATGGAGAATGTGGAAAAAATCATCATTTATGGTGCCACATCCACAGCCATTCATCTGGCCAAGGTTCTGGAGGAAACTATGCGTGACGTTTGCATCATAGAACCTTCCAGGGAAAAGGCTCATCAGGCCGCAGACAAGCTTGAGCGAACACTGGTCCAGCATGGCAGTGGCACCGACATGGACTTGTTTAACGAGATCAACATGAAGGATGCCGATTTTTTCCTGGCTCTTTCCCACGATGATGAAAACAATATTCTTTCTGCCCTGTTGGCAAAAAAGCATGGTGCCAAACGTGCCCTGGTCATCACCCACGACCCGGAATACCTGCCCATTCTGGATTCCATCGGCATGGACGTCACTATCAATCCGCGACTCATCGCGGTCAGCTCTATCCTGAAACATTTGCGCAAAGGCCAGGTGATGTCAGTCTTCAAGCTGATTGAGGATGCCGAGGTGATGGAGATTGGGGTGAGTGAAAACTCTTCCATCGTTAACAAGAAAATAGGTAAAATCAAATTCCCAAAAGATGCACTCATCGGGGCTCTCCTCAGAAAGGGAGAAATGTTGCTCCCCAATGACGATGTCACCTTAGAAGCGGGTGACTCGGTCATCGTAGTGGCCTTACCCGGAACAATCGAAAAAATCGAAAAACTGTTCGACCGCAAAAGATCTTTCCTTCCTTTCCGATGAATATACGGGCTATTTTCAATGTCGTAGGAGTTTTACTGGTACTGCTTTCCGGGTTGACCCTGGCCCCCATAGGCGTTTCGTGGTATTTCGGCCATGCTCCTATGGAGGGTTTCATGTCTGAGACCTTGGCATTTAGCTGGACGTTTGGTCTTAGCCTTGTATCCGGCCTGATACTGTGGAAACTGTTCCCCTCCGGACTGGACAAACTTCGGGACCGTGAAGGATTTGCTATTGTCACCGTTTCCTGGTTGTCGATATCCGCGTTCGGTGCACTGCCACTCTATTTGAGCGGCGCTTGCCCGGAATTCATTGACGCGTTTTTTGAAAGCACCAGCGGATTCACCACCACCGGGGCTTCCATCCTTCAGGATATCGATGCAGTGCCTCACGGCATCCTGTTCTGGAGAAACCTGATGCAGTGGGTCGGGGGAATGGGAATTATTCTTCTTTCCCTGGCTATCTTTCCCATGCTGGGGATCGGGAGCTTCCATCTGTTCAAGGCAGAAATTCCCGGCGGATCTACCGTGGAACAAACGCAACCCCGCCTGGTCGAAACAGCCAAAATCCTGTGGAAAACATATCTGGCACTGACCCTCATCGAAGTTTTTGCCCTGCGATTTGCCGGCCTGAACTGGTTCGATGCGGTTTGTCACACTTTTTCCACCGTCGCAACAGGTGGGTTTTCGCCACATAACGGAAGCATCGGTGTTTTTAACAATGTTTATATTGAGAGCATCATCATTCTCTTCATGTTTCTGGGAGGAATCAATTTTGCCTTGCACTTTCAACTGGTTCGGAGAAATTTTGCGGTCATCTTCAAGAATCCGGAGTTCAAGGCGTATTGCGGAATGCTTCTCACCGGTATATTGCTTGTAACCTGGAGCCTTACCCGGGTTTCCCATGGAGGTGACGCCAGCCAGGCATTTCGCAGTGCCGCCTTTACTGTAGTTTCCATCAACACCACCACGGGTTTTGTCACCGATGATTTCAACTTGTGGCCGGAGTATTTAAAACTTTTTATGGTCGCAATCATGATGGTGGGAGGGTGCTCAGGCTCCACCAGTGGGTCTTTTAAAGTAATTCGATTTATCATCCTGCTAAAAATAATTATGCGGGAACTTAAAAAACTGGTGCATCCGCGCGCCATTTTCCACGTCAAAGTAGGGGATAAAACCATTGACGCGGATGACCTTTCCAATGTTGCCGCCTTAACTTTCCTGTTTATCGGCTTTTCCGCTTTGGGCGGGGTACTTCTCTCGGCAATGGGCGTAGACCTCACCACGGCATTGTCGGCGACAGTGGCTTCATTATTTAACATCGGCCCAGGGTTAGGCAGTGTCGGTGCGATGGGAAATTATGCGGAAATCCCGGCTTTGGGAAAAGGCCTCCTCATTATTTTCATGTTGTTGGGACGGCTTGAAATATACGGTGTTATATTGCTTTTTCTGCCTATGGCGTGGCGGAAATAAGATTTGATTTTGAATAAACAATAAATTAAAATTTCGGGTTCCCGGTCTGAGCTTTACCCTTGGTAAATCCAAAAACTCGCGGGGGAATAGACCTGTTTGGTTTTATTGAACTTAACTATCAGAGACTCAAGCTATCTCTGATTCGTAAAGGAATTTAAATAGAATGGAAACCGCTCCACTTAAAATTACCGAGCTTGTCTTGCGGGATGCACACCAATCCCTTCTCGCGACCCGAATGCGGACCGAGGATATGCTTCCCATCGCCGAAAAACTCGATCAGGTTGGCTTTTTCTCCCTGGAAATGTGGGGCGGCGCAACCTTTGACACCTGCATCCGGTTTCTCAATGAAGACCCCTGGGAACGTGCCCGGGCTCTTAAGAAAAAAATGCCCCGCACCCCGTTTCAAATGTTGCTGAGAGGGCAAAACGCTGTAGGTTACCGGCATTATGCCGATGATATTGTCGAGCGGTTTGTCAAGCAATCGGTGGAAGTGGGAATCAATATATTCAGAATATTCGATGCCCTCAATGACTTTCGTAATATTGAAACCGCTGTAAAAACCGTTAAAAACTGTGGTGAAACCGTTGAAGGCTGTATCAGCTATACTGTCAGCCCGGTTCATAATATCGAGCTCTACCTGAAAATGGCCAAACAGCTGGAGGATATGGGTTCTGACATTCTCTGCCTTAAAGACATGGCTGGCCTACTGACTCCTGATGTAACCAAGACCCTGATTAGTGAAATCAAGAAGACCGTCAAGATTCCGATCCATTTGCACACCCATGCAACGACCGGACTGGTGGGCATGAACATGCAATGCGCTGTTGAAGCCGGAGTGGACATGGTAGACACCGCCATCTCTGCGTTATCCATGGGGACTTCCCATTACGCAACCGAATGCATGGTGGCGGCTCTGAAAGGCACGCCCCGGGACACGGGCCTGGATCTCGACCTGCTTGAGGAGATCAACGATTACTTCACCGAAGTGAGAAAAAACTATGCGGCGTTTGAAAGCGATTTCAAGAGTGTGGATATCAATATCCTGAAATCTCAAATTCCCGGTGGCATGATTTCCAACATGGAAAACCAGCTACGGGAACAAAACGCACTTGGCAAACTCGATGAAGTGCTGAAAGAAGTTCCCCGAGTGCGAAAAGATATGGGCTATCCTCCTCTGGTCACACCTACGAGCCAGATCGTCGGCTCCCAGGCAACTTTAAACGTGTTGACAGGGGAACGCTATAAAGTGATTACCAAAGAAACCCGGCAATGCCTGTTGGGCAATTACGGCAAATTGCCCGCGCCTATCGATGAAGAACTGCTGGCTAAAGTTTCCAGTGATGGAAAGGTCACAGACTGCCGTCCCGCTGATTTGCTGGATCCTGAATGGGATACGGTTTGCAAAGAACTGGGAGATAAACACACCAGCGAAGATGACCGATTGACTTATGCCCTGTTTGGAAAAGTAGCTCTGGGTTTTTTTGAGACACGAGGAAAACCCCAACCGGAACCTGCGGCAGCCCCGGCAAAAGCTCCGGCGACTGCCGTCGCGCCAGCCGCCGCTCCAGCAGGGTCTGCAGTATACAAGGTTCGGGTTAATGGAAAAGATTATACCGTCGAAGTCGCAACCGGAGGGACGGCTAGCACACCCGCTCCCATAACAACCGCTCCGGCTGCCGCGCCAGCACCCGCGCCCAGCTCTGCAAACGGCTCTCCCCTGGTAGCACCTTTACCCGGGTCCATCTTCACCCTGATCTGCAAGGAAGGGGATGCGGTTAATGAGGGCGATACCGTTCTTATTATGGAATCCATGAAAATGGAATCCGAAGTCAATGCTCATCAATCTGGAACCATTCAATCTATCCTGGTTAGAGAAGGCGACAACGTGCAGACCGGGGATGAACTCGTCATTATAGGATGATGGAATTCAGCTTCGGCGCATCCGCCACCAAGATATTAACCACTACAGGAATCTCCCATCTGGAAGGTGGCGATGTACTCATGATCGGGGTCGCCTGCATCATGCTCTACCTTGCCATCTGGGAAAAGTTCGAACCGCTACTGCTCCTCCCCATCGGGTTCGGGTGTCTGCTTGCCAACATTCCCATGAGTATGATGGCAAACACCGATACTGGCGGATTGCTCAACTTTTTTTACCAGGGAGTCAAGCATGAGGTACTTCCTCCTCTGATTTTTCTGGGAGTGGGGGCACTGACAGACTTTGGTCCGCTTTTGGCTAACCCCACCACTCTTCTTCTGGGTGCCGCCGCCCAGGTAGGGGTATATATCACTCTCATTGGCGCGGTACTGCTTGGGTTCAACATGCATGAAGCCAGTGCCATCGGCATCATTGGCGGAGCAGATGGACCTACATCTATTTTTATAGCCAGCAAGCTGGCCCCGCATTTGCTCGCACCCATTGCCGTAGCGGCTTATTCCTATATGGCTTTGGTACCGCTTATCCAGCCCCCCATCATGAAGTTGTTAACAACCGAGAAAGAACGAAAAATTAAAATGGAACAATTAAAGCCGATATCCCAAACGGTGAAAATTGTTTTCCCCGTGGTGGTGACCATCGTCTGTTGTTTGATGTTACCCGGCGTCACCCCGCTTTTAGGCATGCTGATGCTGGGCAACCTGTTCCGCGAATCCGGGGTCACCGCCCGCTTGCACGAAACTTCGGAAACTCATTTGATCAACATCGTTACCATTCTTCTGGCGTTGGCCGTGGGTTCTTCCATGACCGCTGAATCCTTTTTGCGGGTTGAAACCCTTAAAATTATTGTACTGGGCTTGCTGGCTTTCTCTATCGCTACAGCAGGCGGAGTGCTGTTTGGAAAAATCATGTGTAAAATGACCGGAGGCCGGGTGAATCCACTCATCGGTTCGGCAGGAGTTTCGGCAGTTCCCATGGCGGCACGGGTTTCCCAGAAAGTAGGTTCGGAAACGGACTCTTCTAATTTTTTACTGATGCATGCAATGGGACCCAATGTCGCAGGGGTTATTGGTAGTGCCGTGGCCGCCGGAGTATTCATCTCCCTGTTTGGAGATGTCCCGGTCCTGGAACCGCATGCCGCAATCGCAGATATCGTTGGCACCGTAGAGCCCGGTAAAGCGGCTGTCGCACAGGTAATCGAGGTCCTGCGTCCCTAATGGAAGCTTCATTTCTAGCAGCAGTCAACGTTTCTATTCTGGCTCTGGCGGTGATTTTTACCGTTCTGATTATTTTGATCTTCACCATTAAGCTACTGGTGAAGTTGATCCCCTACAAAGCTCCGCCCCCTAAAGCACGCCCATCAAGTCCTTCTGCAAGTGGCAATCAGGACGATCATGTTGCCGCCATTACAGCGACCCTGGCCATGCACCTGGGAAAGTCTCCTGACGAATTCCGCATCACCAATATTTCTCAGCCCTGAGTTGACCTGAATTTCTTATTACTAGTTATCCGCAGGAATTGCGGGAGAGGGTTGCGTTGCTTCGGGTAGGTTGTCCGTGATAGGAGCCAGAATGTCCTGTGGAGTCTCCAGAATTGCCTGAAAAATTCCCATGACTCGTTTTCCCAGGGAGGTAAAAGGAGTCACTGTAACCTCTGGGTTATTAAAATCTCCTTTTACGGTGTAATAGGATTTCAATATACTTTTTTCATCCCCGCCGGTAATGATTTTCCCCACTACGGGAATCTGGGTCAGAAACCGGTCGAGCCCCGCCAGGGGAGCGATTCCGACCACCGTATCCATTTGATTGTTCACCAGGTCAAATGTGCCAACAATAGAAGTTCTTCTGTCTTCTGTTTCGACCACAAAGTTCTGCGTTTCAAAAACCCCGTCTTTAGTAACAAAATCCCCGGAAATCTGTTTGAAGGAAGACGGAGCTTCATTTTCCACAGGGTTTGGTTGAGGAATCGAACTGAACAACCTGCGAACCCCTCTTTGAAGCTTTTCCAGATTTATGCTTCCGGATTGGACATCCATGGATAAATTTCCGGACAAGGAGCTGAAAATTTCCTTCCAATCCTTTCCACTGCCTTTCAGACGAGCATCAACCGTTTTCACATCTCCGCTCAAACTTTTTTCAAAAACATCGCCAAAAAAACTGAACAGATTTTTTGTCTCCATGTCCCGGGCCTGGATGCTTCCCTCAAAATGGCCGACACCCTTTGCATCGATCAACATCCGACCACCGCTTTTGATAGATGCATTGGAATCAAAAACCAGATCCTTCATTTCTATTTCCCGGTTATTGAGCACCATGCTTCCGGCAACTTGATCCAAAGTAAAAAGTTTGTAGTCCAGTTTATCCAGATTAAATCGTATCTTTCCCTTCCCCTTGGCGAAAAATTCAGATTGGTTCAGTCGGTCCATAAGAGAAGTCTCTTTATCTTTCGGCTCGGGCAAAAATTCATCAATATTCAGTCTCTTTCCGGCGAGATTCAGGTCCAGACTGGGCTCATTGCCCCTTTGATAAACACCGGAAAACTTGACTCCGCTTTGATCGGACTTGATATTTCCAGAACGGATGTCCAAGCGATCTTCTTTAAATCTCAGGCTGGCATCAACGGTCAAGGGAGATAATAAATTTTTTGGCCGGACTTTCATGCCTTGCAATTTCATTTCACCTTCAAACTTTGAATCCTGAAGGTTATTCAAGTTGCCAGAACCGGCAATTTTAAAATCCGTAGTTCCGTCCATCTCCGCATCAAAGAATCGAAAAAACTGCCGGGAGGGATAAACCTGAAAATTATTGGAAGCCATGTTGATTGTGAATTTAGGGTTATCAAGATCAGGAATGCTGGCGGTTCCCAAGACCCGGTTCCCACCCAACTCATACGACCAGCTGTCGACAATAATACCGCCATTTTTTAAAACGTTTCCTTTGGCCTTGAATTTATTCAACGCGTTGGGTTGTTTTTCCATGAAACCTGGAATTTGATATTGCACCCGTGCCAGATCAGCTTGATGTTCAAATTTAAAGGAATCCAGGTCTCCATTCAGGTTCAGGGAGACATGGGCAGGGCCCGCGAACTTGAAATCCTTGAAAAGGGGAATATCCTTCAAGTCGGACTGCACAAGCCCCGGGAAGTTCAGACGGAGAGCATATTCCAGCTTCTTGATATTTTTACGGTCGATTTCCCCTTCTAACTGAACAGGAGAATCGCCATACCGACCGTTCAGGTTCTCCAGCCTTATCTTTCCATCTCCATAGGAGATATTGCCGTTCAAGTCCATCATCGCCATCAACCGGTCTGGATATTTCATAGAGAAGTCTTTCAACTCTATTTTCCCCCACTCCTTTTCGGTTTCTGGCTTGGCCGGGTTGCCCTGCGACCGGTATTTCAGAACCAACTCACCGGAAATAAAATCCAGCCCCTCTTTCAAACCCACCAGGGCATCTTCAGAATCATCGGACAAGACATGACTCAAATCGCTGGAAGCTACTTTGTAAGTCGCTGACATTTTTTCCAGGGGTTCTCCATTGCTGAAACCCATCTCCCCATTCATATCTGAAAAAGAGCTTTTGGAAAAATTGCCCGAAAGGTTGTCATACTTGATAACCGGAATCCAGTAGTCATCCTTGCGTTTGGTCACCTCTGGAATATGGGAGTAAATAATATTTCCATTGAGGTTTTCCAGCCGTGGCTCAAACCCTTCCTCATTGAGTGAAACATTATTAAGACCTATCCTTCCGGTGATCGCCAGCCTGTCAAAATCATCAAGCGGTCCTTTTACGTTAAAGCGGACTTTTGCTGTTCCTTCAAACTTATCGTAGACCGCAATGGAATCGAACAAAGGGTGGCCCTTGAAAATCCGTTTGAGAGTCCCATGAAATGGGCTCATCTCTACTTCGTTTTCAACTTTAAGATCCACCATGGGCCGCGTCATGAAATCATTGATGGTTCCATGCACATTGCTGATGGGCTGGTTTTCATATCGGGCTTTGGTGATGTGCAGGGAGGTATTCCCCTTATTCACCTTGAAAGTCCCCGTCACATTCTGCAACGGCGGCAAGGGAGACTGCCAGTCCACATGCTTCATTTCCAATTCTGAAGAAATTAGACCCCGATTTTTTTCCTCCGCCAGTTCCCGAAGCTGATCCAGGCTTCCTTCGAATTTTAAAGATTTTATTTTTATCGAACCGTTTTTAAACCGGGACTGCACCAATGCATGATATTCCTCCGGAAAAAACTTTAACGGCAAGTACTCAATACTTTTATCAACCAAAAATGAATCAGCAGCCAGATCAAAGGATACAGAAGGGTCATTGGAAAGGAAGTTTTTGAGAGAACCTTTGACAGCAAATTTAAATGGACCCGATTCCGATTTCAATTCTTCGATATGAATTGAGTCCTGATCAAGAGAGACCTTATACTCCAATCCGCCACGGTGGGGCACACGGGCATCTCTCAATGTTGCGCGATCTTTATTCGAGTTGGAGGAATATTTCAGCGTGCCCTCAGATTTCAAAGCACCACCCAGATTTCCTGAGAAACTGGAGTCCAAAGACAACCGACTATCCTGAGGAGTTTTAGCCAACACCTTCTTCAAGTAGGGCTGAAAACTTGAAACATTCAGTTCATTGACCCGGACTTTGCCATTAATAGAAATACCGGTGAAACCCTGGTTTTCGGAGAAGTTGTCGAATGCCCCGGAAACCTGGAAAGCAGTGGGCGACCCGCTATTAGGAAGCTCTCCTTTCAAGGTGAACTGAAATGGTGAATCAAGAATATTTTTCCGTACGGAAAAAGAAACACGCTCCAGGTTCAATGGGAGGGGGTCTTCAGGAGAACGGTTGAAATAGTCCTGAAAATGTATAGCTCCGTCTTCCACCATGACTTGGTTCATGAGGCTGACTTTTAAAATTTTGAACAAGTTGCTTTCGGCGGGCCGGGTGATCCACTTTTTCACATCTCCTACACTGAACCGCCCCTTGGCATCGCGGACCATCTGGAGAGACAACCCCTGGACAATGATTTTCTTGACCTCAACACGTTTATCCAGTAACGGCAGTAACCGGACCACAACCCAAACACTGCGTGCCGTCAGCTCCGGCTCCTCGGCCTTTCGAGACCTGACCGATACATCTTTTAGACGAATGCTGAGGCCGCGGACAATATCCATCTCCGCCTCACCGATTTTCACTTCCCGCCGGGTCAACGACTCAAGATTCTCTACGGCTAGCGCCTTAAATTCTCCCAGGTTGCGCAACTGGTAATACGCCAAGGAGAAAACGGAAAAAACCGCAAGAATTAAAGTAAACAAGGAGTAGAAAATAACCCTTTTTCGGGAAATCGCCATATAAGGTTTACGGACTGCAGAAAAAGGTTAAAATAGCCTTCGCGGTTTTTTCGCAGGTAAGAAATATTTTTGAGGAAAATGAGTAAAAACCATTTCGCGAACGCGTAAGGATCACCGATAGATCTCGTCGGATAAATCCATTGTTTTCATACTGTTATAGATCATTTGGGGCTGTTCGTCCAGCAAAAACCCCCATCAACCCAACACCCTTTCAGGACACATTTTCATTTTATCTACTATGAAACCACCAGAACAAACTCTAATTGTTGGAATCAATCCGGTTAGAGAGGCTCTTTTAGCCTCTAGACGACACTGCTACAAACTGTTTGTGGAACAGGGCAAAACCCCTCCACGCATCCAGGCTGTGATCAAGTTAGCTCAGGAAAAACAAATTCTTATCGAACCCCTGCCCAAGGCGACATTTCAGAAAAAGTTCCCCAACCAGGTTCATCAGGGCCTCGCCGGGTACTTTTCCCGCATTGCCACTCTGGAACTGGAAGAGCTGATTGAAATTGCATTGCAAAAAACTTCGCTGCCTACGCTCGTCATTCTGGATGGAATTCAGGACCCACAAAACCTCGGAGCAATCATCCGCTCTGCGGAGACTCTTGGCATTCAGGGGCTGATTCTGCCCAAACACGGGTCACCAGCCCTGAATGAAACCGTTGCGAAATGTTCCTCGGGAGCCATTGAACATTTGCCGATCACCTGGGTGACTAATTTGACCCGTTGTATCGAACAACTCAAAGAAGCTGGGTTCTGGATCGCGGGAATCGTGCCCGATGGGGAAATACCATGCTACCAGTACCAGTTCAATACTCCATCGGCACTGGTTATTGGAGGAGAGGAAAAAGGCATTCGGCCTTTGCTGAAAAAATCCTGCGACGTCACGCTCACGATCCCCATGCAAGGCCAATTGGAATCCCTGAACGCGGCATCAGCCAGCACAGTGGTCTTTTATGAAAATTTACGTCAGAAAAAATTGCGGGATGCAACCAAAGGGTAGAACCGACACCCTTTAACGCAGGACAAAAAAGAATACGATGAAACTTAAAGCCGGTTGTAGGAGCGCATACGGCGCAAGGCGGCTTTTCTTTTCTTTTTGGCTTCCTTTTGCTTTCGTTTTTTCTTTACGGAAGGCTTCTCGTAAAATCGGCGCCGTTTGAGTTCTTTCAGCAGGCCTTCCTTGGTCATTTGTCGTTTCAAGACTTTTAAGGCTTTTTCAACTTGATTTTGGTAAACTGTTACTATCAAAAACCTTTACCTCCTACCCTGAGTTTTTAGCCGGGACGAACAACTTTTTCTATGGCTCAAATAACGATTCGCTAGCGAATTCCCGGCATTAATGCTTCCGTCATCTACGGAAAAGCCATCTTAATATGAAGCTTGTGATTATCAACAAAAACCCACATAAAGTCAACACCTCAAATTTATGAACCCCAACCCGGTCACCCAAACCATTCGGATCATCCTGACGACCTTGTTTTTATTCTGGTTATTGGTTTTCCCCCGCGAGGGTTATTCCGAAGAATTTGCCGTGCCCAATCACGGGTCTCCCTACCGGGATCTGGGCAATCTTGGCATGGGCCAGATACTCCATCTTCCGACCGGAATAGTTGTCAGCCTGGAACAGATGATAGACTCCATTTCGGCCTCCCGTGTCATTTACATCGGAGAAACACACGACAATATCGAAGCCCACAAAGTTCAGTTGCAAATCATTCAGCTTCTAGCGGAAAAATACCAACTGGCTATTGGACTGGAAATGTTCCGCCGCTCGGCTCAGGAGAAATTAAACCTCTGGCACCAGGGTCAGCTCCCACAAAAAGAATTTAAAAACCTCTTCCACACAAACTGGGGAAAGGGATTCAACCTCTACCGACCCATCTTCGAGTTTGCCCAAAGCAAAAACCTGCCGTTGATCGGACTCAAGTCTACCCGTGAAGTGGAAAACACTTTTCGCGCAGGAGACCCGGCTCCCGGCGACACGCTGTACCCGGAAATAGATGACACCGACACCTATCACCGGGCTTTCGCCATGTCCGCTTTCGGCGGCCACAAAAGCGCGGCACTGGAAAAACCTTATAGAATGTTATTGCTGTGGGAAGAAACCATGGCCCAAACCGTGTCCGAGTTTTTGCGCAACCCGGCCAATAAAGACAAAAAGCTGGTGGTGCTTGCAGGAGGGTTTCATATTCAATATGGATTCGGCATCCCCAAACGTGCTTATCGAAGAATGCCTCATAATTATTCCATCGTTCAGCCCAGCATCACCGAAATTCCGGAAGACTTGAAAGACCGGGAAATGGAGGTAGAGAAAGTCTTCATCCCACTTTACGCTTCCGATTATGCCTGGAAAGTGGAATACAAAGTACCCGGTCATAACAAAGTAAAACTGGGAGTGCGGCTGGTTCAGGAAAAGGAGGGGGTGCGTATCAAATTCGTAGCAGAAAACTCCAACGCCCAAACCGCCGGCATAAAAAATGGAGACCTGCTACTTAGTATGGACGGCACAACCCTTTCCGGAGTGGACGATGTACTGAAACTACTGGGCAAGAAAAAATTTGACGACCGCTCCACCTTCCAACTTCAACGCGACACCAAAACTCTAACCGTTGAAGTGGTGTTTAAAAAGAAAAAAAAGTGACCGGCCTCCTCTTCCTGAGCAAGTTAACCGCCTTTTTTTTTCGGAAGGAGGATCGTAAAAGTGGACCCCTTCCCTGCCTCACTCTCAACTTCTATATCTCCTCCCATCATTCGGCAAAGGAGTTTACTGATAGCCAACCCCAATCCCGTGCCTCCGTAATTTTTTGTTGTCGAGGGATCCGCTTGCTCAAACTCTTTGAAAATCCTGGAGCATTGTTCTGGTGTCATGCCGATGCCAGTATCTGCGATCCTGAAAACAAACCAATCGGCTCCACTTTTAGCGACCTTTTCTATACTCAGGGTTATCTTCCCATCTCTGGTAAACTTACAGGCATTACCCAAAATATTAATTAAAACTTGAAGGAGTTTGGTGGGATCTGTGGCCATACAACCAAGATTTTCGACAATTTTTATTTCAAATTTGTTTCCATTCTTTTCCGCTAGCGGGGCAATAACATTTTTAACCCTTTGAGCCAAGCTTTCTAACTCAGTGGTTTCAAGGCATAACTCCATCCGGTCAGCTTCAATTTTTGACAAATCAAGGATATTATTAATTAATCCTAGAAGATGCTTCCCAGATGAGTGAATTTTTTGAAGGTCTGGAATAAATTCGCAAATTCCTTTTTCTTCTGCCTCTTCTTCCAAGAGTTCACTGTATCCAAGAATGGCGTTCATAGGCGTTCTTAATTCATGGCTCATTTGCGCAAGGAAAACACTTTTTTTCCTGGTTGCCGCCTCCGCTTTCTCTTTGGCCTCTCTCAATTGTTTTTCTGTATCTTTTAAAGAACTAATATCCTCTTTCACTGCTATAAAGTGAGTGATAATGCCTTCTTGGTTTCTAATGGGCGAAATAGAAGCATATTCCCAATAGCATTCACCATTTTTTTTCTTATTATGAAACTCTCCTTGCCAGTCCTTTCCAGATATTATGGTTTCCCATAATTCCTTGTATTGCTCTGAGGACATTTCCCCGGATTTTAACACCCTCGGGTTTTTCCCTTTAACCTCTTCAAAAGTGTAGCCGGTTAATCGGGTGAACTTGGGGTTGGTATATTCTATTTTTCCATCTTTATCGGTAATTATAATAGAAGCAGGACTTTGTTCAACACCCCGTAAAAGTTTTCGGATAGTCTCATCTTTATTCTTATCTTCTTCAAGATGGCTAATGATGGATTCATATCGGGCCACTCCCGCTTTAATGACTTCTTGAACTTGATGGATATCAATCGGTTTGGTTAAAAACCGGAAAACTTCTCCCCTATTAATAGAATCCTCCATTGTTTCAGCATCTGCATAAGCGGTAACCATAATCCTGGGAGAGTTGGGGGATATTTTCCTGGCAATCTGAAGAAAATCGGTTCCCTTCATTTTCGGCATTTTTTGGTCTGAAATTATTAGGGAAACCGGGCTGCTTTGTTTAAGTTGCTCCGAGGCATCCAAACCATTCTCGGCCGTTATGACATTGTAACCCCACTGGGATATGAGCCCTTTCATTAAGTCGAGGAACTCAATCTCGTCATCGACCACCAGGATTTTATGTTTCGCTTTCAATCTAACCTCATAAATTTCAGCCCATTAACACAATATGCTTATCTTAAAATAGTTTTTTTCCATGCTATAATGGCACTGATGATTTTAAAAGCCCTTCAAAACAAAAGATATGACCAACCCACATCTTTATTCAAGAATTCTCATTGTTGATGATGAAGCGGAAGTTTGTGAAGCTCTTAAAGATTATCTAACTGCTCAACAATTCGTAGTTGAAACTGCGAGCGATGGCGAGGACGCGCTCGCGAAGTTGGATGACTTCGACCCTTACTGCATCCTCCTTGACATCCGCATGCCTTATTTAAATGGCAAAGAAGCCTTAAAAATGATCAAACTTCGCTCGCCCGATGTAGAAGTAATTATGGTCACTGCTGTCGCCAATTTAAATACTGCTGAAGAGTGTATGCAAAACGGAGCTTTTGGTTTTCTTGCTAAACCTGTGGACCTGAGCCATCTGCTGAAAGATATTAATAAAGCTTTAGAGCACAGAAAAAATAAGATCTGCTCCAAGGAAAACGATGGAAAGGCTTAAAAAAATTTCATCGGGTAAAACCTTCCTTCTAATCATTATCCTCCTCTGCTTCAAATAAAGGAAGATCAATAAAAAAAGTAGTGCCTTTCCCCTCTTCGCTCTCGACATGAATGGTTCCGCCATTTTTTTCAATCAAGGTGTGGCAGACTGAAAGGCCCATCCCTGTCCCCTCACCTTCTGGTTTGGTTGTGAAGAAGGGTTCAAATATATTTTTTAGATTTTCTTTACTTATTCCACAACCAGTGTCTGACAAACGAATGCGACCATAACCCAACCCGTCAATTTGAACATTTTCAACCTGCAGGCTTAGAGTCCCGCTGGAAGACATGGCATGCCTGGCATTCTGAAGAATATTCAAAAAAACTTGTCTCAATTCGTCCGGATCGGCTTTCACCTCAACCTTCCGAGTGGGAAATTCCCTTACAACCTCAATATTGTCCAGGCTCAAATCTTTTTCGACTAGATCCAGTACGGTTTCCAATTCTTGAGCAATATTGATTTCTCTGGATTGAGGCGTTCCTTTACGGGAGAATGTTAAAAGGGATTTATTAATTTTTTCAATTCGTTTTATTTCATTTTGGATTTTAACAAGAGATTTTTGAATGGACTGGTCATCTTTTTTGGACTCCAATAGCATTTGAGTATGAATAGAGATAATATTGAGTGGATTTAATATCTCGTGGCTTACCCCGGCGGCTAAACGACCGATTCCCGATAATTTTTCTGAAGCTTGAATACTTTTTTGAGCTAATTTGAGCTTTTCATCAGATTGTTTTTTCTCCGTAATATCCTCCTTAAGGGCGATAAAATGGGTAGTCTTACCTTCTCCATCCGCAATCGGTGAAATGGTGGCATATTCCCAATAAAGCTCCCCATTCTTTTTTTTGTTATGAAATTCTCCGCGCCATTCTTTACCCGATGTGATCGTTTCCCAAAGTTTTTTGTATTCCCCGGCCGGGGTTTCTCCCGATTTCAATATCCGAGGATTTTTTCCGAGGACCTCTTCAAGGGAATAACCGGTGGTTCTAATAAAAGTCGGATTAACATATTCAATGCGGCCCTCGGTATCGGTGATCATAACGATTCCAGGGCTTTGTTCCACCGCGCGGGACAACTTGCGGACTTCCTCCTCCGTCTTTTTCCGTTCGGTAATATCCTCGAATATTCCCAACACCCCAATTGCATTGCCTTGGTCATCACAAACAGGCGTTTTAACAGTCTGAACCAGGGATTCGATCCCTCGGCAAATATACTTTTCTTCTATCCAACGGGTTGCCCCAGATTCCATGATTTCCTTATCATCAGCCCGGTATTTTTCGGCAAGTTCCTTTGGGAAAAAATCGTAATCGCTTTTGCCGACAATTTCTTCCGGCTTTATTTCATGATCTCGGGCATAATTTTCATTGCATGATATATAAACAGACTGCCTGTCTTTATAAAAAATCTTTTGAGGTATGTTTTCAAAAAGCGTCCGGATTCTTCCTTCACTTTTTCGCAAGGCCTGCTCCGCCTGCTTTCGCTCATCTATCTCTTTAATCAAACCCAGGCGACCTGCGATCAGTCTTTTTTCTATACCCCCGATATATCTTGAATAAACCGCGACAAGAACTGCAACGATCATCCCCCCCAGCCCAAGCAGGGTTACCAACAAGGTTCGCAATGAGCTTTTTTCTATTGTTATATCCTGGAGGGAAATTATGTGACCAATTTCATGGTTCCGGGCATCGATCAATGGGACAATGCCCCCCTTCCATGTCTCCTGGTTTCCAAAAATTTCCAGTTTGCCCAGCGCCCCTGAAGAATTATGTGGAACATGGAATTCGTGGTCTTGCATATACTCTCCGAGTGCCGGGAAGATTTTGTCTGTCGTGGAATCGATAACGACAAAATCGGGAAATTGGTCCCAATCCCCTGCTCGGTTCAGCATCTTCAACCCTTCTTCCCACTGAGACCGTTTAAGCTGATGTTTGTCAACTGTGAAGATAAGTTCCAAGCTAAGGATGTCAGACAACTCCTGCGTAATGTGTTCGACCTCCTCACCGATTTCCAGGTAACCGATCAATTTCCCATCCACCCGCCAGGGATGTACTCTTCGGAGGGTTAATGTGCCGAACTTTCCTAACTCAACTCCATGAACTTGCTTTTTCTCCATAACCGCCTGACCCAGAGTATGCCTTTCAATAGTGTCGCCGAAGCGTGGGGAATTATGGACACGGAGAAAACAGACTTTGTCCAGCCCTATGAAATAGAAGTGTGTAACCCGGTATTTGGAGTGAATGTCCTGGAACAATGGCAGGGCCAGATTAAGCAGTTTGTCCCGATCCTTCGCAAGCCATGCTTTTTGCAGCCTTGGGTCCTTTTCTATGAAGTCCAATAAACCAGCTAGAAGTTCGGCTTCCTCACTAATTTCCTGATCAAAGGACTTTTGTAACCTGTTAAGACTGGATTGAATATTGTTTTCAATATGGCTTTTCTGCAACCAATAGATTCCAAATATTGCCAGCCCAAGGAAAAACAAAAAGGCAATGCTGACGGGCCCTAAAATGCGATAACGGATACTTTCCACACCATTCCTCGATCCAGAAATTTCAGGTGAGAGGGTTATTCAAAACCCTCCTTCAGCTATGACAACATTATCAGTCTACTGGTTTTTCTATAAATTTTCATAATTCTTATGTCTGGGCTATGTGTTGGATCTTCCCCTCTGCAAATGGCAACACTCAAGAGTTTGCCAGTCCAATATGGTAAAATTTATGAGGTGGATTTACCCTTGTTTTGAAAGCTATTACGTTTTCCATCTTGAAATTGACCCCGCTATTCAAAAAAAGAGCGAGGAGACATGTCATTCTACTTGGGAATTTTGTTTCTGGGGTTAGGGGGCGCAATGGTGCTCCATGTCAAATACCTGGAACGCAAGATGAAGCAAACCTTTTCCTGGCCTTCAGTCGAGGGTAAAATCATTCATTCTGAAATGGCTCAAGGAACCGGCGGCGGGCCCTCCGCCACCTCGTCAACCACTGTTTACTGGGCAGATATCAAATACAGGTATCATGTGCGGGGCCGAACCTACCGGGAAAATGCGATCCGCATCGGAATCGATACTGGGGAGGCAGACCGCAATCAGGCGGAAGAACGCCATGCGCGCTATCCGGTTAACTCTACGGTGACCGTCTATTACAATCCGGACAAGCCCAAAGAAGCCTGTTTGGAACGTGTCGTCGATGTACCCTCTTTCTTGTATCTGTTGGCCGGAGCATTTGGATTCTTCGGCCTGATAATGGTAACGGGTTACATGTAGGTCAGATAGGGAAGGCTACTTATTTAAAAATCGGTTTTTTTGTGCAATTGCAGGTAGTATTTTTCCAGATCTTTCACTGAAAACATCCCCACGATTTCACCGTTGCGGGTTACGGGAACATGGCGAATCTTCTTTGTTTGTATAATGGCACAGACTTCGGCAACGGTTTGATTCTCGTCAATGGTGCTTTCAAGTTTTGTCATCACGGCTGATATCTTCATTTGTTTTGGATCACACTCCCCTTTTAAAACCAGAAACATCCAATCCGTTTTTGTGATGATCCCCACATATTCTCCACCCTCCTTGACTAAAAGCGCACTGACTTTGTTCTTGTACATTTCGTCAACCGCTTCATAGGCATATTTATCCGGGCTGGTTGAAAAAATTTGCGTGCTCATATATTTTTTGACTTCACTCATCACAGCACTCCTCTTTCAGGCAAAAAATTAGTTATTGCTAATTACCTCCCTCGCTAGAGGGGTCATTTGTTAGTTTCAAAAACACTTCTTCCAGGTCACCATGCTGGTGTTCGGCCTGGGAACGCAACTGGTCCACCGTTCCCAATGCTATCATTTTTCCTTTTTGGATGATGCCCACCCTGTGGCACATGGCCTCGGCCACACCCATGGAATGAGTGGACATAAAAACCGTAGTACCATTTTCGCATAAATCCTGAAACAATTGTTTCACTTGGCGTGCGCCTTTAGGATCTAGCCCAACCAGAGGCTCATCAACAATAACCACCTTGGGTTTGTGGATCAGTGCTCCGGAAATGATGAGCTTCTGCTTCATGCCATGCGAGTAGCCTTCGATCAGCTCATGAGCGAATCCCTGTAAATCAAAAAAAGCGAAGAACTGTTCCGCCCTCTCGCGTGCGATGTCCGGGTCCAGGGAATACAGGCCCGCGACAAACTCCAGATATTCCCACCCTGTGAGCTTATTATAAAGAAAGGGTCGGTCGGGAATATAGCCGATGATTTTTTTTACCTGAATAGGGTCCTGCTCCAGATTGACTTCATCTATGCGGATGATTCCGGAAGAAGGTTTAAGAAGACCGACTAAAAGTTTGATGGTGGTGGTTTTTCCCGCACCGTTAGGACCGAGAAAACCGAACAGCTCCCCTGCGGGGACCTCCAGGTTGAGTCCGTCTACCGCCAGAACCGAGTCGTATTTTTTAACCAATCCTTTAATAGAAATCATAAAGCGGAAGTCTAAAAAAACAAACCCCCTCGGTCCCCCTTGTCACGGGGAAGATCATATTAAGCCGAGACAAATCTTTTACCCCTGCGGGGCACGAGAGCTGAGGATAAATATCACGGCTACCAGTGAAAGTTTTGCCAGTCGCCCCTACGGCTAGTAGCGCCTAGTGGCGGATTTTGAAGGTGGTTAGGCCTTGTGGGTCGACCCATTCAATATCCAGGTCAGAGACCTGCGCCGCAGGCGGCCCTTTTCTGCACCAGGTGATAAACTGCTCAAGGGTTTCCTTTTCCCCTTCAGCATGAATTTCCACGGACCCATCCGGGCAGTTTCTCACCCAACCGCATACGCCCAGCTGCAAAGCCTGTTCCTGGGTGCCGGCCCTGAACCAGACCCCCTGCACACGGCCATGCGCAATAAGATGAACGGCTGAACTCATTAACTGCTCTTTCGGAACGCGTCATCAAAAAGATGCTGAATTTCCCGGTAGACCTGGAATTTGCTTCCGTCCCCTATTTTTTCGCCAAATTTTCCCAGGTCACGCATGATGCGCTGGAACTCCTGGGTCTGTCCCTTGAAATTATCGATAAGAGGACGAAAATAGAGTTGCTCGTCCTCATCCAACCGATCGCAGATCATCCGGAGCCTGTTTTTCAGCGGTTCAAAATCTCTTTCCATCCTTAATACTAGCCTTCAACAAGGGGTTTCTTAAACTTGCGGGAACTGATGACCTATTTTTTATCTTTGAGGCGTTCCGCCATGATCGTCTTCAAACGTATAACAGCGGGGCTGGTAGCCGGGAGGGCGAGAAATTTTTCGCGGGTAAGAACAGCGACTTCACAATCTTCCAGGGCTATTACTGTTGCACTACGCTCGCAGGTTGAAATCATCGCCATTTCCCCAAACAGGTCGTTCTCTTTCAGTTTAGCAAGTACTTTTTTGTTACCCTCGGCATCTTCCAGATAAACTTCGACCGTTCCCTTTTTAATCAGGAACGCACTGGTACCATGGGTACCCTGGCGTATAATCTTTTTCCCCTGGCGGTATTCTTTAACGACAAACATGGTGGCCTTTCGTCCCCGAAGCGAAAGAAAGTAACATTATCCTTACTATAAAAAATTCTATGCCGATTATCAATCCCTACTAACGTTCGGAGCTGGTTAACTTACGAAAAATCAATCCCTATCAAAGGCAAACCCTTTTTCATATTATCCAGTTGCCTTTTCGGAAGGCTACTGATTTTGTGGTGTCATCGCACGCCCTGATATTTTAAATACAGTAGTTTTAACTGGCGTTGCACGTTTCTTATCCGGGCGTGATTCCTTTTTTGGGAATACAGTTCCTGAGCTCGCAGCATATGCTTGATGGCGTTGGGGCCATCCTTTAACAAATCGTAAGCCATGCTCAGGTTGTAATGCGCCGCAGGGTATTTAGGGTTGAGTTTGATTGCCTCCAGATAGGCCTGCACCTCTTCTTCATGTCTGCCCGTGGCGAGGTAAGCTCTTCCCAGTTCAAAATAGGAGATCGCATCCAGAGGGTCTTCGCGAATGATTTCCTTGTGCCGGGAAATTTCTGCCTGGGCACCTTTAAGATAGGTTTTGAAATCCACGGCCCATGCCCATTTCGCCGGTAACCCCAAAGCACCGGTTAACACCCACAAAGCGAAAAGTCCTTTTGCTAATGAATGAAAAATGCTATGACCAACGGAATGAAAGAAGCGATTGAGCAAATGCGATGTCATGCTTCCAATTTATCATTTTTTTGAGAGGCGGGTATGAATTACCGAACATTTGGTAGTACCGGCTGGAAGGTTTCTGAAATTGGCCTGGGCACCTGGCAGATTGGAGCGGATTGGGGAGATGTGGATGATTCCACCGCCGAAACTGTCCTGGCAACCGCAGTAGAAAATGGAGTGACTTTTTTTGATACCGCCGATTGCTATGGCGAAGGTCTTTCGGAGTCCCGGCTCGGCAGGTTTATAAAAACATTATCTAAAGAAGTGGTGATCGCGACCAAGCTCGGCAGGTTCCCGCAGCCCGGCTGGCCGGATAATTTTTCCTTGGAACAGTTTCGCAAACACACGGAAAATTCCCTGAAACGGTTGGGAATGGAAAGCCTGGATCTGACCCAGGTGCATTGCCCCCCTACCGATCTGCTGGAACGGGGTGAAGTATTTGATTGGCTAAGAACATTGAAACGGGAAGGTAAAATTCAACAATTCGGATTCAGCGTGGAGTCGATGGAAGAGGCCCAAATCTGCCTGCAAGAAGAAGGGGTGGCTTCATTACAAATCATTTTTAATATATTCCGGCAAAAAGCCATTGCATCCATCTTCAAGGAGGCTCAGGAAAAACAGGTGGCCCTCATTGTCCGCCTGCCTCTCGCATCTGGCCTGCTTTCCGGCAAATTAAACCGGAACACACCTTTTGCTGACAGCGATCATCGCAATTTTAACCGTGACGGGCAAGAGTTCAATGTCGGAGAAACTTTTTCAGGGCTTCCCTTTGAAAAAGGACTGGAACTGGTTGATAGCCTGAAAAAACTTGTACCGGAAAATCAGGCCCTGTCCCAGTCCGCATTAAGGTGGGTTCTTGATTTTGAGGCGGTCAGTGTAGTGATTCCCGGCTCCAAAAGTCCTCGGCAAGTGATGGATAATTGCGCCGCAAGCTCATTATCCTCCTTAACCCCAGACACGCATGAGGCGTTGAGTGATTTTTATTCAAATGAAGTCGCCTCACATATCCGCGGGAAATACTAGCCACTAGGCGTGGGGCCAGCATGCAATTGCTTTATACCCCTTCGGGGCACGAAAGCTAAGGTTAAATGTCACGTCCGCGAGCAAAGAGTTAACTCGGCTCAATTAAGCCCTTGCCTAATTGCCTCCCTCGCTAGAGGGCCACTAGGCGTGGGGGAATAGCATATTATTTTCTTTATGGATGTGAAGATGCGTGTCTTCCTCCAGTTCTTTCAGTCCGTCATACAAAAGCTGAAATGACTGGCACCCGTCTTCTGGCACAGCATAGCTGTTCGTCAGTGTTCTCATTTCCTTTAGCAGTTCCCCCGCCCCATCATGCTCAGAGCGCATGACCCGGATCGGCCCTTGTGCGGGTTCCAGTTTTGAGCCCGGAGATTCGGCTTCCAGTTGTCGTATCAGAGGGAAAAGTATCTGTTCTTCTTTGAACAAATGCGGCTCCAAGTCTGCACGCAAACTTTCAACCACGTTCTGCAATCGTGTCAACTCAGGGTGCCGGGAGGAATGCGCCTGATGCACTTTATCCATCAGTGCCGTCATACGTGGCAATGCCTGTTTCAGGTAAACATGGTGCGTGGACTCGAGATGCTCGGTCAACTCAGTCGGAGTCAAATCCAAAACATCTTGATCGCTGGTTGAAGGTGCTGGTTGCAGCTCCACCAGACGTTGATAAACCCAGTGCGGCTCCAGATTCTCCTCTTCACAGGCAGCAAGAAGAGGCACATCGCCGCCACAACAGAAATCGATATTCAATTCCTCAAAAACTTTGGCACATTGAGGATTATCCTTTACAAAGCTCTTTACCGGATCATTGATGCTCAAACTCGTTTCCATTTTTCAACCCTTTCAGCACGAGTGATTATTTTGCATGTCGACATAATTTCAACAAATAAACCCAATAAAAGATAAACATATCTCTTTATATTTAATATAAAACCTGTATGATTATTTGTCAAGGTATGGAATTCTGAATAATAGCGAAATCGCGAAGATTATTTGCACCACAGTTACCGGAAACCCATCTTACCTTTGAGCATGAAAGCAAATCACTAAACAACTAAAGGAACCATTATGCAAGAGACCGACCCTAAAACGTTTTCGGTTGAAGAAATCGAACTGACACCCAACCCCAGCTCGGTGAAATTTATTTTGGACCGGAAAGTGATCGATTCCGGTTCCAAAACCATTGATGGCTATCTGGAATCCGACACCTTTGCCATTAATCTTTTCGCCCTGGATATCGTTGACAGGGCCTATTTACGCGAGAACTTCGTGTCTGTCACCCTGAACTCGGCTGACCTTTGGGTAATTTTTAAGGACAAGATTAAAAATATTATCGAAGCGGATTTGAAGAAATATGAGGACGGGGACGAAGAAGTTTCTTCATCCATTCTTGATGATTTTGATACGGAAACATACCCCGATCTTGCCGATGATGAAAAGGTCATCATCGTTGAGGCTGTTCTTGACTCATCCATCCGTCCGGCTCTGGCAAACGATGGAGGAGGCCTGGAAGTGATCGAGGTGGAAGGTGATATTGTCCGGATCCGTTATCAGGGTGCCTGCGGGGGATGCCCCAGTTCCACAGGAGGCACGCTGCGTGTCATTGAAAATCATCTGCGGTCTCAATTAGACCCTGAGATCAAGGTCCACACCTATACTTAGCCGAAACACCCTGACTGAAATAGCCGTAACCCTTTGATATAAAATGAGTTAGGACCCATCGGGCCGCCGAGAGCAGGGTGCACGCTCAATTCCTCAAGGCCTATCCTTGTCCTCAGGCATTAAAAGCTAAAGTAATTCAACTTTTCTCCGATAAGCCCTGATAAGGACAGGTATATCCTTTTTAAGGGCATTCCGTGAGCAATGACGGAACCAATATTGTTGATGAAATCATTGCCTCGACAAAGATTCTATGGGATAGTTGGGCAATCCTGGGAAAAAGCTATGAAGTTTCCAATACTCATTCTAATCGTTTTGTTTCTAATGGTGGACGCGTTCTGGTCTTCTCGTTCGGACCTTGCCTTGGCTATTGAAAACAAAAGCCATGTCATTTCCCCATACTGGCAATCCGATTCAACAAGCTACTCATTCATTGCTGTTTCTCATTCTTCTTTATCATCCATTGCTACACAAGTTGGCATGGTTATCAATGCCATTCAAAGCGATTTAACCGCTTTCGGAACCGCTATCACCTTTACTATTTCTGGTGGGAGCACTGAAAGAATTTTTATCGTGCGGACTAACAACTCGACCATCAATTCGACCAGCATCTCATCTGCACGATTCATTGTCGGAACTACTAATTTCAAGCACGGGCATATTCGAGTCGAACCAGTGGCAACGAATCCGGGCGCACTTGTCGGCTTTAATTTTGGTCGCCGAGACATCACCATGCTTAATTTCTGGGGAGCGGTGATTATTGAAAGCAATACAACCGGATTTGCCATGGAGTTTATCGGTGATATGCAAGACAGTGCCGCGACTCCCAGCATGGACGATTCCGCCACCGTGAGTGGAGTGAATTAATTCTAATTTGAATAATTGAAATGACTAAGAAAAGAAAAAAAATATTTTCCAGGTTTCCTCATAAAATTTTAATTTTCCCTGGAGTATTGATCGCCTGGCTTTTCCTGCCTTACTCAGTATTTGCCCAGGTGGTGGTAGTACCCACCACGGAAGATAAAGCAAGGATCGTATTGTCCCCGTATGCACAGACAGTGCCCAATGATAGTTATACTTTTATGGCAGTCAATCATCCTTCCCTGGATACGGCTTTAACCCAGATAGGTGTAACTCTCGAAGTCTTGGGTATGACCACTGTCCCTGATAACTCGGCAGGCCGGGCTGCCATATTTACTGTTGATGCCGGAGAAACCCATAGAATATTTATTGTGAATGTTTCGCATTCGACTATTAATTCTTCCAACTCCTCCTTTACCGACTCACGAACCCATCTGATCCTGACCCAGGATTCGGCCCAGTTTGGAAATATCAGAGCAGTCGGTGTCAATGAAAGTCCCGGCAACGCAACCACAGTAAACTCTACCAGAAAATATAACAATCTCGGTCAACTGAGTTTCTGGGGAGTGGTGTTTGTTGATTCCAGTGGAACCGGGTTTTCCATGGAATTCATCGGCGATGCCCACGACTCCACAATAGGACGAAATTTTGGGGACAGCGGCCTAGATGGAATAACTACGTCCGGGAACTCCAGCGGGGTTACCCGGGGTATCAATTAAGCAAAGGTTTTAAAGTTTATTTAAAGAACTGGCCGGTCGGCGTATTTAAAAACAGTTCCAACGATATATCTTCCTGCTTTAAAAATCCCTGACTCGGCAGGCTCCCTTGTGAGACCAGATCAATGACCGCGCAGACTGAAGAAGCGGTGGTCCAGGATATGGCCTTACATATCCGAGCCTTTATCTTCCTGGGAAAATAACTGCGCACAAATTCTTCCCGGACCAGTTTGCCTTCCCTGCTCCCTTCTACCGCCACATGAACGTAAACGACATCTTCCTTAACTGGTGGCTTGGCGTTAACCAAAATTTCTCCCGCTTCATTTCTGCGGTCCCTCATATACAACTCATTAAAGAAAAACCGCATCAACTCGCCATGCCCAGGATACCGAATTGTTTTATAGTTCAAATTAATCACCTTGCCATCATAAGTTTCACATAAAGTACCCAACCCTCCTGATGTAGTGAACGCTTCAAGTTGTACGCCATCAATCACTATGGTCTC
>Ga0233440_1000464_pt1 | contig 47733 bp, 75 predicted proteins | sample SI_123_September_5_FD_182791 | JGI IMG/M metagenome (GOLD analysis project Ga0233440, IMG submission 182791) | Seawater microbial communities from Saanich Inlet, British Columbia, Canada - SI_123_September2016_120_MG | ecosystem: Environmental > Aquatic > Marine > Inlet | place: Canada: British... | reverse complement strand
ATCCGTAGAACTGGAATGATAAGCATTAGCACTTACCCATGTTTTAGTCCCGTCTGCTTGAGTAGTTTCACTACTTAACCCTGCTGTACCACCAACCTGCAATGCACTAACTGTTGATGTCCATGTGGCGAGGTTTTCGGTTTCGATGCCTACGTTGGCGTTATTAGCTATCGTTAGGGCATCTGTGAATGTTGGAGTTGAGTCAAGTGATGCAAGTGCCCCAACTTTAAACACAAATGTCCCATGAAGCATTGCTATCGCATTTGATTCATCCGTAGATATTGTTTTGAAAGAACCATCATGATATAAATTATTCGTTAGATATAAATGGCGTGATGCCGCAGGTGTTGCATGAGCAAAGAGTGCCGCATTTCCACCAATCTGCAAGGCTCTCCATCCTGATTGCCAATTTTCCAGAGACGAAACGCCTATGCCTACATTAGCATCATTCGCTATCGTGAGGGCATCAATCCATGTGATATCTGTGTCTACTGTGCCTGAGCCTGCTACCCTAAATACATGAGTACCACTTAGTTGTCTGTATGCTGACGCTTCATCTGTATTCTGATACTTCCATAATCCATCTGCTAAAGCTACATATGAATTATGAGAAAGGGTCATTAATTTTGTTGCTCCGGCTGTAGTGGACGATGACCATGCCCCATTACCACCAAGTTGTACAACTGATAAATCTCCATGCCAAATTTCAGGCACAACATTTATGCCAACATTACCATCAAAATTACCTTCTGCACCACCAAATACAACATTCCCACCACCAAAGGAAATATCTGCTAATCCTTCGGCATCAATTCCAAGTGTACTCGTTGCATCTTCTGCATAGACAAAGGCAGTATGACCCCCAACAATAAATGATATATTGTCAGATTGGAACTTGATATATGTGTCTAAATCGCCATTGTGATAAATATATTCATCAACTAAAAGATTACCATTAAAAGCTATGTTCTGAGTTGTATGTCCAAGTGTTAAATCTCCATCTGCATCTGAGAATAAAAAGTTTGTTAATGACCCAGCAACTTGTTGTGACATTCTAACATCTATATCTTCTGTGCCATCACCAGTATCAGATGCATCTATGTTGATAGACGCATTTACATCTGTGACTGCACAATCTGTATCTTTAAATTCTAAGGCAGGTAGTGCACTTCTACCAATAACAATGTTATCAATGTTACCAGCCGCATCAGCGACTAATGCCTTTGATGCGGCTTTAGTCCCTGCTGTAATTCCATTAATTTTAGAAGCATCCGTAGCTTGAAAATGTTCACTACCAACATATAAAGATGTAGCAGGTACATACAAGTCTACTAAACTAACAACCTTTGGAGTTGTAGTGTCAATGTAGAATATATCAGTACCGTCTTCTTTTTGTACTAACATGACCTCTGCCGAATCAGCAGTAATCGTAAGTTTATCAGTAAGTGACATAGCCGCAACTTCATTAGCAAGTGTTGCATTAGTTACAGTCCCATCATTACCATTGTGCTTATCAAACCAACTTGATATGCCCATAGTGGCACTATCGTAACCTGCAATTCCACCAATCTGTATTAGTGATAAATTATCAAGAACATAAGTACCCTGAGTATCACTACCAGATACAATAGAAATAACAAAATCAGTTGGGGAAGATTTGGATGTAAACTCTATAGTTAATCCAGTTCCCGCAGTCAATGGGATAGTAGTGGCTACTGAGCCAAAACTATTCGTGATGGTAATTGCACCATCCCCATCAAAGGCTACTGGCTCTGCAAGGTCATAAGTAAATCTATATCTTTTAGCCCCAACACCTGCAACGGCTAAGTTAGCCTGTGTCTGAGTTAGTGTAGATGTTTGATTTGCTGACCATGTAAATGTTGCATTGCCACCAGTGTCTACAAAATCATTTGTAGCATCCCAGTTAGCGTGAGTTGCAAAAGCACCTTCTGTCAAATTTTCTGTTTGATTGGCTTTCCAGTATTTAAACGGTGTTCCGCCATTAGCATAAGCCGCAACTTCTGCGGCAGTCAAGTTTAAATTGAATAGCTCAACAAGTACAAACTGTCCCTCAAATTCATAAGTTGTTCCACCTGATTCAGTGGCAACTCTCATAACTCCTGCATTGTCAAGGGTTAATGCGGCGGTGCTAATATCAACTGCAACTCCACTAAGGAGTCCATTAACATAAGCAAGTGCGTTACCATCTCTATCAAACGTAACAAACACATCTACTTCTGTGTTGTCACTAAATGCACTTGCACTTATGATAGCTGATACATCAACTGTACCATCATCAAGACGAATCCAAAGATCATCTTCTTTAAGTTCTAATCCCCAACCAATTCCACCAGCTTCTTTATTAATAAGATATTGTTCTGCTGACGCAAGGTCGAGAGGTCTAAATTTTAAATGTATACTAAAATCACCAGTCCCTACATCAAGGTTGGCATCGTCTGCCATCTCAACATAATCTCCATCTCCATCAAATCTGTAATAAGGGCTTGGTAAGGTGTTTGCGGCTTGGTTAAAAAATTCCGCTATGCTAATTGGGTTTCCGCCTGATACTCTCATACGTTATCTCCAATCAACATGAAATAAACAATCAGCAGCACCATTGGTTAAGGTCTCTGCTGTTGTACTATTTGCAACTACAATTCCTGTTTGCATCGCATAAGAAAGTAAATCTTGTGTGCCAAAAAAGTTAGACTGTGCGTCTACTTTAAATCTTAATTTTGGGGTTGTTCCATCTACTGGTAAAGAGGATGCATCAAAAATCATTATCCATTGGTCAGCTCCATTGTTGTACCCATGTACACCAAAAAACTCACCCTTAGATGATTTACCTACTAAAGATGATGCATACGCTCCATGCGTTGTTGATCTTACAAATCTTGCCATTCTATATTCTCCTGTTCCGCTTAATTCTACTAAATGCCATGTATGTTTGAGGGCTGTACTTTATCGACTACAACCCTCAGAAAGTCGTTGATTAAACTCTAAGGTTTAAGGATTGAGTATCGCAATACCCTTTAAGTGATTAGAACTATCTGTCATGATTGATCCATAAACAAGATCAGCAACAGTTTTCCAACCAAGGTAATCAATATCATACTGTGATTGCATTCTTACACCACGTTGCACAGCGAAAGCCAATGCAGTTTTGTGGAAGAAGTAACCAACGTGCGTACCTGTAGCGGCGGCACTTGATATGATATTAGACACATGTAAAGGCATCCCGTATAGACTTGGTATTTTACCAGTCAAAAGAGCATTTGATCCACCAGAGTAATCCCAAGTAATGTATCTACTATTAGCTAATAGATCAGCATATACTGTTGGATTAACAACTACAGCCATCTGACCATCCTGCCAAGGAATGTCATTAGTACCAAGAGCGGCAATTACCGTTTCAAGGTTAACGTCACTTAAAACATTAGCTGCTGTTAAGTTTTGGTCTGTTGTCATACCACGCAATTTAGCTTCGAGAGCTGTGTCAAATACTTTAGAGAGAGCATAGCCCATAGACTGTGCATACTTACTAAATAATTCTCCGTGTGCTTGAATGACTGCGATGTCTTCAAGAATCTTAGCAGCGTACTTGTGCTGATCGACAACTAAGTCAATAGCATTTTCTGTGTTTTCAGTGTACGTTACACCAGTATTAGCAACTTTAGTTCCAGTTGCAACTTCTTGAATCTGAGGGATATGTATTGTGTCCCCCTCACTCTGTATCATAGCACTAAAGTCATCACACAATGGTGCAAATACAAGGTTCTTTTCAAAGTATCGAAATACAGGGTTTGCCCAAAGTTCAGGTACAAAAGCATCTAAACTTGTTCCGGCTAAATCACCTTGTCCCGATCCAGTTGTGGCGTTTCCGCCCCATGCTGTAATAGGCATAATTTATTCCTTTTATTTAACGCCTATTGTGGTTTTAACATATTCATTCCATGCTGACCCTCTCAGGTCTTCTGGCTTCATATCGGCTGGATTGGTAGTAGCTCCTTCGCTTGCCCCATCCTTCCGTAGATGTTGAAAGGTGCTTGTGTCAGTAGGCTTAGTAGCATCTACCGTTTCACAAAACTCTTCAATAATTTTTAAATCCCATTCGGCGTATTCTTTTCGTTTGTCTTCATCTTGGACATATTCTTTTAAAAGGGCTTCTTTTCGCTTATTTCCATACTCATCCCAAGTTTCTAAACTTCCCTTGGTCTTTGCATGAAGTGCCACCTCTTCGTCGTACTTCGTCTGTAAATCTTTTAAATCTGTCTGTAGTCCTGTGTTAGCATTAGTACCAGCGTCCTTTAAGTCTTTCACCTCTTGCTCGGCTCTCTGTGCTCGCTCACGCAGTCCTTTAGAATAATTTACTTCTGAGTTGTACATTTCTTTGAACTTTTCTTGTCCTTTGCTGTCACTGTCTGTGACTTGGTCTTGATCTGACATCTAATCTCCTGATTTTATGTTATTTCGTTGGGTGTAATTTAGGGAATGATACCCCACAATTCCTAATTTTTACTGACAAAGTGACATGACGTTTAGATTCTCCGTCTTATCAGCACAGTTTCTACGTGATCTTACCCACCCACCGCATTCACATCTGTACATCTGATATGGGAATACTTTGGTGTGATAGAACTCAACATCTTCTGTCAAGTTGGCAGAACCACAAATGTTACAATGCTTCTCTCCGTCATGTTCAAATAGAGCTACGTTAGGATGTGTTGACATCCAAGGTCTTAGTTCTATGTAAACCTTTTCAAGTAGGTCAACGTCATTGATGCAATAGTTTATCATATCAGTAAACGCCACCATATCTTCTTTCATACATTTAGCCCATAGCTCAAAGCCTTCATGTTTTGTTTTCCTACCCAACCCAAGGAACTCTCCAAGTGCATCAAGCGAGTTATGTGCGAACTTAAATCTACGTTTAGCAATCTCAAGTGTATCTATGATTGCAAATGGTCTTGGCGGTGGCATGTGGTGGAATGCAAACCTTGTATTCAAAACTGCAATGTCAAACTTCCTTGCATTGTGAGCAACGATCATATCAGCTTCCTCTAACCATTTCCATACAGTCTCTACAACATAGCTATCATCTTCCGGGTTATTGACATAGTCATCCCCTTCCGGCAGTGACACAGACATAGTCTCGTCGCTCCCAAGCCATTTTGCACAGACACATAAAACATAACCATCCCTTTCAAGCATAACATTTGGGATGTTAGCCTTCCAAACATTCCATACGAATGCTTCCTTTGGTGCTGTTTCTATGTCAAGTATTAGTATCTTTGCGTTCATAAAGTGAACTCCCTGTGTTTAAACGTCTTCCACCAATTACGTGAAAGAGGTTTGTTACTGTTAATCGCACTCTTAAAACCAAACTCAAGGTTTTCTACGAGTTGCTCATTTAAAATCTTTCTCTTCGCTCCCCCCGGTCTATAGCTGTCAGGGATGTTATAGAACTCCCTTTGTCCTACAGTAGTCCCTTGTGTTGCATAAAACTTTTCTCCTGCATAAAAACCCTTCCAGTCCCCAAGGTCAACAACGAATCCCTCATTGTGTGCCTTTCCATATTCCTCAAACTCTGGATAACTTAAAAGTTCTATAGTCATGCCAGTAACCCTTGCCTTCATACCATCACGTAGCATACCACTGTCTACAAGCGGGGTTGTCGAGCTATTGCCTCGTGCAGTTCGTATGTCTGTAGTGACTGAATGCAGTGGTTTAAAAGGATTACCATGTACGTCAATTCCATGATCCAACCTGAGCCTCAAGTCTCTAAGCAAGTCTTCACCTGCGAAGTCCATAAAACTCTGATAGAACTTATCAGACTCATGAGAGATGCCTTCGGTGTACTTCTGCATCACACGCATGAACGAGATAAATCTACTCTTCGTCCTTGACATCTTCGTCCTCGTCTTCCTGTTGCATCCTATTGTCAGCCATTGGGTTTTCTATGGCTTTAACATTTAATCTTTCATTGATAGCTTGATTCTCTACGATAAGTCTCTCAGCTTCAACCTCATCGATGTTCTTATCCATACGCATCTTCAAGTCAATGATACTTACTAACCCGTTCGTCAGTTCAAATGTATCTTTCACAGTCTGCTCTGATGGGCTGTTTGGATATTCTTTCTCGGTAAAGTTAACAAAGAACTCATTGCCAATGTTAACTCCTTTGTTCTTACCTATGATCTGTTCCTTACCAAAGAAGATATTTTCATAACCTTCCCATCTTGCAAAGTCATCAACATAGTCATCAAGCCTTTCAAAGTCTTTTATGTTTAGCGATACACCACTTGGTACTTCGCCACCCTCGTTAGACCACTGAACCCACATCTGCCTTGAGACAGCAAAGGCTTCGATAAGAAACTTCACAGCTTCGATAGTACCCGGAAGGTCGCCACCCGCATTAGCAATGCCAAACTTATCCTTTGAACCACCACGAATAATTCTATCACTACCCATCTTCAATTTCTTTTGATCTGGTGAGTCGGTCATCATCCAAGGTTGCCCAAACATTAAGAACCTCAGTCCAAGCCCAAGCTCAGTAAGAGCGATGTTCACCTGTTCATTTGAAGAGATAGCATCTACTGCTCCATTGGAATACGGAAGGTCTACAAGTTCCTCATCATGTGTAAACACTACAGGAAACGTACCAAGCCCATGTGGAGTGTTAGTTAATATTTGTCCATCCTCTACGAACCTTATCAAACTCTTTTCATCTATGTAAACATACACATCCTTCGCTCCACGCACAGGATTCTCTATGATTTGTCTCTCAGGATAAATCAAAGCTACTGGTTTTCTGATATCATCATTTTCATTAATCACATCATAGAAAGTAATCGGGGTGTAGTTGAATACACCGTCTTCCATTCCTATCACAGTTGCCATTGATCCGTTAAGGTTGGTTAACCTCTCAAGTTCTTTATTGTATCTATCTTTGTTTGCTATGGCACCCCTGTAGATTTCTCCACCAACTCTACTTGGGTTTAATTTGTAAACACCAGACATCTTCTTTACAAACTTCTTCACGAAGTTCATTTTGAAAACAGGTATTTCTCTTAGTGATTCACTATCAAAGTATCCACTGATGTACTGGTCTGTGTTATTGTTAGTGTAGTAATCCATAGACTTTGTAACTTGCTTACGCCTGTTAGTGAGGTACTCACTTTTAAAATCTATATGGACATCTTTAATTATTTGTTCTATCGTTCTTACAGCCATGTTATCCCCTACTTGAAGTCCCTACGAAAACTCTCTTTATCGGCTCAATGTTGGTAAAGAAATATCTTACCATATCCATGCCATGTTCGTTTATTCCGTCCTTTAGTGGTGTGTCCATGTGTGATTTCTCTGGATAACGATACCCCTCAAAGTCCTGTATAATTGGTGCACAATGAACTTTGTCAACGTGGATACGTCTAATACCTTCTGCATTACAGAGGATACTTCTTACGTGGTTTACACTATTTTTAATGTCAACTGCTTGTGAGTCAAGTGTGTAGTAAATATCTTTTCCAAGTATCTTACTCAGAACTTGGTAGTCACTCATACCTGCCGCACCTTGCATAGCCCTACCTGCTGGATCACCGTAGTATCTCACCACCTTGTAAGGCTTCTCTTTAATCATATTTCCTAATTCTGGTGTAGTGATATTCTTTTCATGTGCTATACAATCAATGAGGTAGAAGTGTTTGACACCACCCTCATAAGCTATCTGCCACCACCCAACAGCAGGCATTCTGTACCCAACATCCATCGCACAATATGTTGGCTTGTTTGGATCATAAGGATAAGTTCCTGTGTCCGTCTCTCTTTTAAATTTGTAGACCATACCAGCGAAAGAAACAAACTTAGCACAGTACTCTTGACTCCACTCTTCTTCCGACATAGTCGCTCTGGCTTCTTTTAAATCCTCATCTTCGTATCCATCAGGAAACATGATGTTGTTCTGCCAAGTTGGACTGTTGTAACTAAACCAGTTATTGTTTACTTCTGGAAGAATGTATCTATCATAGACCCAATTGAATCCTTCTGGCGTAGTGATAAACAAAACATCTCCTTTTCGATCTGAAACAGTAGCACGTAGATATTTGTTGTACAGGTCTTCCTTGATCTTAGCAGCTTCATCAATCACGAGTAAGTCAAGCCCCTCACCAACTAAGTTGTCAGGGTTGGTAGCTGACTTCGCCTCAAACGTACTGCCCCATGCAAAGTTAATGAACTGATCCTTCTCTGACTTACGAAGAATCGGCATCTGATGTTTAGTAACACAGTCAGCATAGACTTCCCTGAATACTTTATCAGCAAGAGAATATGTTGGAGCGACAATCCACGCACGCTTATCTTCCTGCAATATTACTGATTCAATCTCTTTTGCAGCAGCAACGGACTTTCCCCATCTACGACCACAGATAAACACAACGAATCTTTTAGTCCCTGTACCAAAGTGTAGAACCTTCTGACCATCATGAGGCTCATAACCAAAGCCCTTGAATATCTTTTTCTTATACTCAATTGATGTCTTCATTAACGGTCTTTCTTAGTTTTTTAATACTGTCCTTAACTTTGTCTCTGCTAACAACGGTTGTTCTAAAATACGCTCTACCTCGCCTTGATTCACCCATATACTGTTCTGCACTTTTAATAAAATCATCAGCATCATCAGCTAATTTATCTATGTATTTTATGAACTCTTTTTCAATCAAAATTTTCACCTCTCTTATATTATATATATATTATATACTATTAGTATTATTAATATAAGTACTTCGTACTCTTATATATTACTATTAAAAGAGGAATCCCCAAAGACTTCTTTCTCTTTTTTTTCTAATCCTTTTAACCATGCTCTCCTTTTCTCTGCCGTAGGCTTTCCCGCTCCCATAAGCGGATAATCAACAGCATTCGCACGTTTACGAAGTTCATAGTATTGGTTCTGTTCTGATGATTCACCTCGTTGTTTTACCCTTTCTTTAGCTTTAACCTTCTCTTCTTTAATCCTATCAGTAATGATATCATCAACATTGACTCGCTCCATAGCTTCTTCAAACTCAGCATCAATAACATCATCAGTGTCTTCAATAACAACTTCTGACATAGCTTCTTGAAACTTCTGATATGGACTATCAATTCTAATGGTGAGGGTATTACTAATCTTTTCATGCAGTTCAAGGACTAACTTCGCAGCAGCTACAGACCCACTGATAGCTTCATCCATCATGGATTCTACTACGTGAGTCAGTTTATGGCTTGCTGTATCCATATACATATCCCAAATCATTGACTTATACAATGGGTTCTTTAGTACCTTGCTCACAAGAGCAGGAGCACAACCAAAAGACTTTGCAATCTCTTTATAAGTTAGTTGAGGGTTATTCGTATAAATTTTAATTATTCCACACTCTGTTAAGCTCATGTTCCCACTTAACGCAAGTGCCTTCATATCTTTGTTCACATGATTTCCTTTATTTTGAGCCAACATAAGGAGTCGAACCCTAATCTTCTGGGTACAAACCAGTGGTAATAGCCATTATACTACATTGGCAGTAGATGTAATATACGACATGATACCCTATACAAGTCAAATTAACAATATTATTCAAATAATCAGGGGTTGTACTGGTCAAATTAGAATTAATAATTTTGGATGAGGAGGCTATGCCTACTACTGCCAAATTGTCATACCCCCCTACCCCTTCATAACCTGTTGGTTTTATTGGACTTATGAGAATGGCATGGTTATTGCCAACATAAATGTAACAGTTTGTAACAACATGACCTGCCAGGATGTCATATAATTGTGGCATGATATTTGTTGAGTAAAAGTGTGCCGATATGGCATAGTTTCAGCCCAATTCTATGGCATGATATTTGCCTACTGACATTTTGTACTGAATTAATGGCATGAATTTTTGGCACAATTTTTGCCCTACTGACAAATTGTCTTGGCATGGTTGTTGCTATGTAAATATCACTTGGCATGATGTTTGCTGTAAGTTGTAACAACTTGTAACAGTTTAAATAGACCTTGTGAGATTGTTGGAAATGTCTTACATTAAGGCATGGGAAAAACCGATAAAATAACACCAACAAAAACAGTCATAGGAGTGCGTTTAAAATGAAAATTACATATTGGAAAATTCAAAACCAAATAGCTGACGAAACATATAGTATCCGTGCAAGAACCAAGGAGGATGCTATTGAGCAACTGATAGGAAATGATTTGATAGGTGATTATCGTGACCCTGAAACGGGAATCATAACAGTAGAAAAAATTACTATTGAATATATAGATGCTATAGATTTAATTAGGGCATGTTATTCCACGGGTAACGAAACCCCTGTAAAAAAAATTAGATTGAATATATAGATATGAATAAAAAAACATCTCATAAATCAATATGTAAAATGATTTTAACACTATCAATAGTGACAAGTTTAATAATCATATTTGTTCAGGGAATTACACATATAAGATAACTTCATTAAACGAGTGATTTATATAAATGGTTTATATGAATCCCCAATTAACAAAATCAATAAATTCATGAAAGGAATTTATAATGTTAAAGAATCCAAAATACAGGGAAAAGGAAACCGTACTATCATTTAGACCTAATAAGGATGGAAAATTCCCTATTAAATCTTATCATGTCCCAAAAGTGCAAAAGATGTTAAAAGATGGGATAATTTTCAATCACGGCAAACAGAATGAAATCAGAAAACAGAATAATCTGCCGTTGAATGACTACCCTTCAAAAGCTGAAATGGATTTCATGATAGATTGCGATTTTAGAAGGCAATATACAGTGTCTTTGCCACTTGGTGTCTTAATGATGTCAAATACTTCACAGATGTTTTATGAGATCTGTGAGGAACTACTTGAAAGCTGTTTAAATGGTGAAATTGGAAAAGCACCATATAACAGGAATGAAAATGAATTCGTGCAAATGAAAACCTCGATACAAGTTAGCAAAGTTTTGAAAAAGAATTTAACAACTGTGTCAAGAAAATCAGATGCCCGATTTTTCAATGAGATAACAAAAGCGATTCATTCATTTGCTGATTTTTGCAAAAACCTGGAAACACCAACCAATTCAAAAATCGATGGAATAAATGATCTGATTAAAATATCAATGACATCCATCATGACAGAGATTGAGGCACTTTATGAGATTTTCAAAGGCGATAAAAAAGAAAAAGCAGAATTGCCTATTGTGAATAATGTCGAAGATGCCTCGCAGGATGCCCCCCCTGTCACAAGAGCAAAAAAAAGATAATTAATCTTAATTAACTAATATCTCCCCGAATTAATTTTTGGGGAGATATTTATTTTTAGAAAATTTCACAAATTTTTAAGGTGCTGAATCCTATCACCTGTACAAAACATAGGATTATAAATTGATACATAGGATTATAAATTATGTCACAGAAACCACAGAAAGAATATTTCTATAATATCTATACAGGTAAAATGATTTGCCGTGAGTATAATTCTGTAGGAAAGGCTATAGTTAGCGAAGTTACAGATAAAGACAAAGTATTAGAAATATTAATGGGATTTAATTCTAATTAGGAGTATATAATGTCACAGGAACAAACTGTAAAAATCACAGGTAATGGAGATGTATTTTTCTTTGATTATAATTTCAAAACTGGTTATGAACATAGTGAGAACTATATAAAAAGGAATAAGGGTAAATTTATAATGAAGGTATATTATAAAAACCGTGGTGGCACAGGAAATCTATGGACTCACATAAAAACAATAGGAGTATAAATTATGTCATTGGATAAAATAATACGAATAGACGAAGGTGGTGTGTGGGATGAAAACTTTTTTGATATACGGATGGATGTGGAATTAGGCAAGTGGCAAGGACACTGTCGTCACGTACAAAATGATAAACTAAAATATGTTGTTGTGGCTATAAATGAAGGTGGCTATAATAATACAGGTGTATGTGGTGAGTGTGTATCTGAGGCAATTATAAAACTAAACAATAAGGATTATAAATGAAACTCAGTAAAAAGAAAATATTAGCTATATTGTGTGATGCTGAAAAGGTATTTAATGAGACATCCTTCACTAAAAACAATAGGAGTATAAATTATGTCACAGGATAAATTTATTAGACAGAGTGAACTCAGTCGTAAATATGATGAGGTGAGTATAAATGCTAAAAAAGAATTTATAAAAGAAATCGAAGGTGTAAAATTTAACTGTAATTTTGATTGTAACGGTTGTGCTAAAACAAAGGATTTAAAAGTGGGTGATCGTGTCAGTATATATAGCAAAGAAAAAGGTTGTTGTACAGATTGCTATAATGCGCTTGGCTATATTAGACACCAACCTACTGACGAAGAGTATAAAATATATACACGATTGTTTAAAAACAATAATCAGGATGGATTTTGGACACCAAACGGATGTTCATTGCCTCGTGAGTTACGAAGTGTAATTTGTCTATCATATAGTTGTTATGATTCACAGGTGAGTAGAGAGGATAGACTAAAACTATGTGATGCACGAGATAAATTTATGAGAGCAAAAAGCGGTCAATGGAGAAGGGATAGCAAATGAAAGTTGAATTTATAATATATGACCCTAAAACATATAAATGGGTTAAAGATTTTTTATACTTGTGTCATGCATACAGGTATTTAATGAGACATCCTTCACTAAAAATGTGTAAGGTCAGTAATAAAAAAAATCACAGCTTATTAGTAAAAATACTAAAAGCAAGTTTCACAGGGGGTAGAAAATGAAAGTTAGATTATTTGTAGCAGTAGAGTATGTAAATAAACCAACTGCAAAAGAAAATGATACAAATATAATTGGTGATGTGGAGACAAGTTGTGAGGAAGCATATAATAGCCTGTGCTATAAAAAAGACTGTTGTGGTTTTATGAACCCAATTATAGACAATATCGTTATTTATGAATTGGGCAGGAAAACAACTTATCGTGTAAATCCTGCCCCACATTTTTTTGAGGTACGAAACAGATAACAATAAGAGGTGATAATGAGAAAAGTATAATAATATCATGTGCCCCTTCGGGGCACTCTCACATCACTATAAATTGGAGCATAGAATGAAAGTTGATACAGTAAAAAAAGACCGGAGGAATAAAAAGTGAGTTGTTGTGATGGGTGGGAATACTCCGATAAAGAGGTAAATGGAGTATGTAAGGATTGTGGTATGCCAACAGTAGGCGGACACGCACAAGAAGGGTGTCATTATAGCCCCGTAGTGTGTGAAACCTGTGGATGGTCGCCTTGTGACCAAAGTTGTTAATATGAAATTATTAGCAACGTATGGAACATTACGCAAGGGTCACTATAATAATTATTTATTGAGAAATAGTGAACTTCTTGGAGAGAATATTCTACCTAATTTTACTATGTTCAGGCTTAGCGGAAACTATCCTGCAATAGTCCCAAGTATCAATCAATTAATAACTGTTGAAGTATATCGTATCACAGAGAAAGTCTACAAGAAGATAGAACAGTTAGAATTACCTTACAATTATCATGCTGAAACTATCACAACAGAATTTGGTGTCGCTACTATATATGTCTATAATACTATAGAAAGTGGTGACTGGAACAAACAAAGTAAAAGGAGGCTCTAATGAGAGTAATAAGACATGCGGCAATAGCAGTATTATCAATGATTTACACAAGTATGTGGTGGGTATCAATTCTATGGTATCCCGCAAAATGGGTAGCCCCAATATTAGCACTGTCAGTTGTTGGTGGGTTATTAATAATGACTTTTATCTGTATGTGGGTTATAGATAATTGGGATTTTCGTAGCCCTAATTTAAGATGAACAAGTCTATAACTGTGATTGAGGTAATAGTCTCAATAATAACTGTACTAACAATAATAACAGGAGTAATTATCAATGGATGATTGGAATGGAAGATTATTAGAAGCCTATGATGCTTTAATAGCAGGGCTTAATAGTGTAAAGGACTTTGCTGTAGAGCAAATACCAATAGTATTGCAGCAGCTCTTAGCATGGGAGTTTACAATAAATCTTATTGGGTTTGTATGTGCTATTGTTTTACTAATAATATTTACAGGTGTGGTTTTATGGGGTTGTAAGTACTGTGTAGAAGAAGGTGAACCCCCTGTAATACCGATAATACTTTTAGTATCATCATTTATATATATACCCATTGGATATTGGATTAATAATACTATTGTTTGGCTTAAAATCCTTATTGCACCTAAAGTATTCTTAATTGAATATCTGTCAGAACTTGTAAAATAATGAACACAAAAACTAAATGGCGGATATACTGTAGAATGATAGCCTCAGTTATATTATTCATCGCAGGATTCACATTATTTGTACACTTAGTATCGTTAGTGAGGTAACGTATGAAATTTATACATAAATCAACACCGGCTATGACAGATGCTATGAAAAAATATCTCGTAGAACATCAATTATTAGAGAAATATTATGAAGAAATTATAAAATTCTCCAATGAAGATGAAACTTGGAACCCTACTAATGTTGCAAAAAAACCTGCTGAAAGGTTCATTCTTGCCAGTTCAATATATGGTTATAGATTTTGGGAACAGCATAATGCTGCTTGTATCCTATTGCATAAAGGAGTCTACTATGTGTAAACAATTTGTTAAATCTGATACGTGCGGGTGTACTAAATGTGACCCTGTACCAATATGGAAACAATGCTTTGCTATGTTATTCTTAGCAGTCTCATTCATTGGTTTCGTATACTTACTCATGGTGTGGAGTATCTGATGCCAATTAAAATAGTGCAATCACTTCACTTATTCTTGACACAAAGACAATTACTGAAAACCTTTATATCTTTAACAGTGAAAGGTAATACTGTAAGAAATTTTATAGATCGCCCTTGTTCTTCTATAGACTCTGCGTTTAATTGGAGTATTTCATCACAGGGACACAGGTTTTGGGAGAATAAATCACGAGAATATGAAACATGGAAGGAGGGATTATAAATGAAAATTGAAATAATACCAGAATTGCGTTTATATTTGATGCAGAATCAATTATTAAAAGAATTCACAGAAGAGGTGAGAGCATATAGATCACTCAACCCAATGATGATGTGGAAAGAATGCAGAACAATAGATTGTTTTATTTGGAGAGAGTCTATACAAGGATATGAATTTTGGAGAATAGCCTGTCACAAATTTTATCAGGAGTTTTAAATGGATATTAAACTAACACAGAAATTACACCTGTATTTGATACAGCACAAGGCACTACATCTGTTTATTGATGAAGTGGAATCACGAGCAATAAGAAATACAATGTATAACCCTAATATAAGACATTCCTGTGTGAATAATTCCCTTCATTGGACTAATACACACCAAGGGGCACAATTTTGGGAAGATATATACGAAGGTTTTTGTGCATGGGAGTATAGATAATGATAATCCATAAGAGAGAGAAAGATTATCTTGTAAGACATCAATTAATAGTTGAATTTGAGGAAGAATTCGATCAAGAATTTTTTGATGGATTGGATGATGAAGACCATACTATACGGATAGGCTCTGCATTTAATTGGGGTCGTTCAAAAAGAGGAAGTGATTTTTGGAATAGAGTACATTTAAACGTAATAAGAGGACAACACTAAACACGAAAGGAACAAATAAATGATGGCAATAATTGCTATGACGTATATTACAATAACGGCTACTATGACAGTAGTCAAATTAAAAGGAAGAACAAAATGAAAATCAAGTTCATTTTAGGCGGATTTTCACCTGAACAGGTGAGGTATATTGGTAAAAGTAGAAGGGCTTTTTCTAATATAGCAAAAGCTGAGGAGTTTGCATCTTTGAGAGGTAAAGCGTCTCTTAATGCAAAAACAATAAGTGTGCAATTCGGAAGAATCCCGTCATGGTATCAAGCTATACGTGAAGGTATGATAAATCCTCCAAGCGGTAACAATGTATGGAGAGAGGTAGAAACAAAGTACGGAACGAAGAAAATAACCACAGGAATCTACTCCGTAGAGAAACCTGACTGCTATTTCAGTGATAATGTGGAAAGTAATGAGGTAGAGGCAACTCTATATTGTCCCGGATCACTAACAGAACATGACTGTGATAAAATTAGCAGGAATCTTACAAACTGTACGTTCAACCTACTGCCTTTAGTTATGAGTAGCCTTATAGCTAAAACAAAAGCATACTTTCTGAGGGAATCGCACGTAAAAACTACCATGAAAACAGATGGTATTGTCATAGAACTATCATTTGACGATACTAAGAGTACATCGTGTCCTCTATGTGGTGATGGGAAACCAACACGTAAAATACCAAATGGTATACACGTCTGTGAGAGCTGTTTTAGTGGCTTACCGCACTGCGAGCACTGTGCTGTAGTCATGATAAACAATGGTACGAGTAAATTATGCCCTGATTGTAAGAAAAAAGCAGTAAAATGCTCAAAATGTGGGACAAAGTTCATCGCAAGAACATCTAAAGAGAAAAAAATCGGTAAATGTGCATCTTGTTATGAAAAATCAAGAGGTGTTGTGCAGAATTATAGTTATAACCCTGTGATTCCGCAATTTCTTGATATTCGTGGCAAAAGAGTTGTTTCTTATAGGGATAACTTTGCAAATGGAGTAGAGCCAAAACTATTTTTTGGATTTGAGAATGAAATGTATGTGAAAAAACCACTTCACGAGAACATGGATAAAATACTTGAGGATGTTGGGCTCTTTGTATACTATAAAGACGATAGTTCTGTAAGAAAATCAGCAGGATCAGACTGTAATAACGGGGTAGAGATGGTATCTTATCCTATGACATGGGAATTCTTCAACAAGCATCTGTACGATGGTCTACAAACCATTGATAATAAGGTTCTGACTGATGGGAACTGTGGATTACACGTACATTTCTCACGAGATGCCCTGAGTATACCACAGATGATAAACGTGGTGAAGTTCACTATGGATAATAAACCCTACATGATAAGAAGAAGTGGCAGGGGTGGTGAAAATTCCTTCTGTAAATATTCTGTTGATATGATGACAGGATTAAAACGAATAAATGACATCAACCAGACTTTTGGTAGTCGGTGGGTATGGAACTTTAACAAACCAGCAACCATAGAATTTAGAGGGTTCTCAGGCTGTAGTAGCACATCTGAATTACGGGCTAAACTAATCTTTATCTTGTCAGTCCTTGAGGCAGGTAAAAATGGTACAATAACAATCGAAAAAATAGAAACAATAGAAAGGACATTTTAATATGTGTTTACTCATGTTGCAAAAAGGTGGGCATGTTATCCCAAAGGAGCATATAGAGCAAGCCTTTAAGACTAATAAAGACGGCTTGGGGTTTGCTTATGCTTCTGATAGTGTAATAAAACTACACAGATTCAAAACAACAAAACCATTCTTTAAGGCTTATTATAAAGCTGTACACGCAAACCCTGATGCAAACTTTCTTGTACATCTGAGGTTTGGTACGAGTGGTAGAAAAGATGACACTAATTGTCACCCGTTCTATGTTAATCCTAAGCTTGTGTTCGCACACAACGGAGTTATCCATTCTATTGCTGATGATCCTGAGAAGAAACTGTGTGACACAAGAATGTTCTGTGAATTAATCTTGAAAGAGGTTGATAAAGAGTTCCTATCTAATGAGGCACTATGCGAATTGATCCTATCATATATAGGAATTGGTAATAAGTTGGCGTTCCTTGATAATGAGGGGAAGTATACCATTATGAATGAGAGTGTAGGACATTGGAATGAAGGGGTATGGTATAGTAATATGAATTACAAATCAAACACCTATAAAACAAGGACTTATACACCCCCAAAAACGAGTAAAACTCCACACAGAAGTTCAGCATGGTATCAGAATAACCGTTGGAATGGCACTGAGTTTATTAATAGGGCTACAGGTGAAGTAGTTCTTGATGATGAGGGTGATGAGCCTTATGATAATATTACTCCATACTCACAGGGTGATCTCTATGATGATAACCCTGCATGGGGTTGGGGTGATATTGCAGGAGACCACATCGGTAATAACCATGAGGCAGGATGTCCTAATGAAGTAAAGGCTCTCGCTGAAACAAATGCTGTAAAACCATGTAAAGAGAATACCGTTCTCATGAGAAAAGCGGGGTCTGATTTTGCATGGAGTTGTAAACATAAGATCGGTAAAAAGATACAGTGCAATCATTGTGGTGAACCGAAGGGGACATTAATATCTCTTGATTGGCAGGGCTTTATGTGTTCAACTATGAAAGATAACACGATAGAGTGGCAATTTGAAATGCTTGGCTTAGAAGAAGTTGATATATATATATGTGAGCAATGTTTTACATCGCTTGAATATATCATGGAAGGCGACCTGACAAGTCAAGTTAGCAGGGTAATGACAAAAATCTATAAGAATAGATATGATATTATTCCTGAGAATATGCCGACAGTATGATTGACATGTATGACATAATGGCAGTAGTTGTAACTGCTCTGTTAGTGTACTTGGTTGATAAACTAATAAATAAGTAGGAGGTATAATGATCTATAGTACAACAAAAACAAGAAAAGGGGCTAAGTTAATAGCAGGATTGTGTGGGATGCGGACTACCGTATCCTTAGAGATGGCAAGGAATGCCCCATTTATAATACATTGGGGTACGAAGTGTGCAGAATCATTCAGTAGGAAACCAAGGCTGAATAGTAATCTACATTTGGTGAGGAATAAACTGACAGAGCTAACTATGTTGAGAGATGGTGACATAAGAACAGTACCATTCTCAGAGAATCCTGATAGTGTTAGTTATCCAGCATTTGGTAGGTTATTTAATCATAGGGCAGGTACAGATATTCGTCTGTGCTTGTCAAGATTACACGCTGACTATGCCAAGAGTAATTTCTACAGTGAATATATAGATTCTAAAACAGAATACCGTGTCCATGTATTTAGAAATTGGGCTACAGATAAGTACAATGTATTTAGAATACAGGAGAAATATCTCGAATCACCATTCAGCAATAAACCGTACTGTCGCAGTCGTGGCAATGGATTCCATCTGAGGAACGTGAATAGGGAACAGTGGAGAGATTTTCCTGTGACTGTCAGGCAGTTAGCAACAAAGGCTTGTAGGGTCTTAAATAGAGACTTCGCCGCATTTGATATAATTGTTACGCCTGATGATATACCGTATATTCTTGAAGCTAATTCAGCCCCCGGATGTGATGACCTTGGTGCATCGTTGTATGCTACAAGATTCCGTTCATGGGCTGATTCATTATAGGAGGGACTATGGATAGAAGTAACAATGCTAACGGATTATTGAGATTCTTGAAAGAGAATCAAGCGTACGAAAACTACATGAAAAAAACATCTAAGGATAGGGATTATAAATCCTTAGAAGATTTCATGGGGTTTGTAGAAATCATTGTAAACGAAGGGAGATATATTTCAGAAATATTTCGGATATCTTTTAGTCGTGGGTTTTACCAAGAATATGGTGATGAACCATATTGGCACGGTATTGATATGAAATGGAGACAAGTATGTTGGGATTATTGTGATCGCCCCTAAGTTAAGACTATTTCTAATAAAACGACAGGCTCTTGATCGGTTTGAATATAGACTTGATCCTGATAACTTTCCATATATGAATGACTGTTCAGATGATTGTATGATTGAGGAAGCATTCGCTTGGGATGGAGACGATGATGAAGATTATTGGGAAGATTTGAATGGTGAATGGAATGATCTATGTGATACAATGTCAAACTTTAACATAGATGATATACTTAATGACTTTAGGAGTTTACATAGTTATGATACACTCTAATCCTATATTCAGACATAGAATGCTTGTTACATTCTTATTAGAACGTCAAGCGTTGGATAAATTCCATTCCAATCTAAATAATGAAGATATAATAAATATGAGTACTGCCTGTAGCACCATAAATGTTAAAGCTGTGATATTCAATTCATTCTTTTGGAGTCAAACACCAGAAGGAGATGCGTATTGGGATTCATTACATCAGGAGTTTAGTAGTTTTTATATAGATTCTAATTAATCAATAATAGTATATTATAATACTTATATAATATATATAATATAATAAGAGAGGTAAAAATGAGTTATGTGAAACATACACAAATGCCACAGACTGGACAGTTTGTATTAATATGGAGTTACGATGGTAAAATTTGGAGCGACGTGTGTAAATGGATAGATGGTGTTTTATATCGTTATGATAAGAGCAGTGAGTGTGATGATGAAAATTGTGGTTGTGATATCGGTTTTGAAGGGATAGATCAACACCCTGCTATGCAAGAAAACTATCAAGATTTAAATTATTTTACAATAAGAAACGAAAGGAGTTAATATAAGCAATCAATTAACAATAGTAGATGACAGCACGTTATCAAATATAGTAGCAAGTCATAAGAAAGTATCTGAAACAGCTACACCACCTGCACACGTAGAACAGAAAGCAGGGATGGACTTTGTAAGTGAAGGATATATGAGGTCAGTGCTGAATAAAGAGTTTCCATTATGGTCTTGGGAAATAAAGAAGTATGAGTTACTTGGAGACAAGGAAGTAATCGTGCATGGTAGATTAACTATTAACGACAACAACACAGTAAGATTCTTTGATGCGGTAGCGTCGCACAGAATAGCGGTTAGTAAAACCACAGGTGAATATGTCGATATAAGTAATAATATCAAAGCGGCTAACTCAGATTGTTTCAAGGTAGCAACTAACAGGTTGTGTAATGTAGCTGATGATGTGTACCGTAAATTAATAAGAGACCTATCCTTAACAGAGGAACAGGTTGATATAATAGACGGATTATTAGAAACATTAAACAACACAACAACAGAAACGGAGATACGATCACGAATAGCAAGTGGTGCAGTGAACACCGACACATTTGACAAGTATGTCAATATGATAAAAGACGTAATAAAGAAAAAGATAGAGGAACATTAAATGCCAAGATATGACCCATCAAAAGATATAAACCCTTACGTGAGATTTGTTGCAGGAGATTATCCCGCACATATCACTAAGGTTACAACAAGAATGGTTAACGTTCAGAAAGGCAAGTATAGAGCAGAGGTTTATAATATAACCTCTACTATAAACGAAGCCGTTAGTGGCACAACCTTCAAAACTATGGACAACAAAGGAGTAGAAAAAGAGGTCGAGGGTAAGCACTTCATTGATAAAGAAATACGACACAACGGAGTATTCAGATTTCTTGACCCACTTGACATTGATGAATTTGAGTCAAACGAGGGTGGTAATGGAAAGTATATGAAGCTGTGCGAAGCTGTCGGTGCTGAACTAAAAGAAGTCAAAGAGGGTGAGCATACGTTATGGGAGTTTCCTGTAATAGATGAATCACACCTTATTGGTAAACCTATAATCGTGACAGTAGGACAAGGTAAGAAATATCTCAATAAATCAAATGAGTGGGTGTATCCTATGATGGGTACAGACTTGTGTGTATGGGAAAGTGGAACACCTATTACTGATCCTGATAAAGAGGAATTACCCTTTTGACGATAGCTATTCCACCTAATTCGCCTGATGCAGAGATGGCGGTAATAGGTAGTGTAATGCAGACCCCTGCATTCTATGGTGATGTATCATTATATGTTAATGAGACAACACTGTACGATCAGACAAATAAACATGTATGGCAAATAATAAGAAACCTTATGGAAAACGGTAAGACTGTCGATTTTGTAACACTATCAAGTGCATTAACAAAGGAAGATAAGGAAAAGTACGTTACTGCTTATACACTCTCACTGTATAGTGACAACGCAACATCATCTGTTGATCGTGTCACAATATATGCTAAGGAAGTGTATGAAAAGTACCTCATGCGTCTTGCAATCAAGCACGCAGGAGACTTAACGAGAACAGCCTATAATAATCCCTCGAATTTGTACAGTGTGTTGAACAGTGCTAACGCTACTATAAATGAGTTAATTGCTATGCTACCGTCGCATCCTTTCGACATGGGCGACGAATTAGACAAGACAATTATTACCCTTGGTAATGAGGAATCCAATCTTATCCCTGTAGGATTTGATAGTGTGGATGCCCTTGCCGGTGGTATGACTCGTGGAGAGGTTACTGTCATAGGCGGTAGACCGGGACACGGTAAAACAACATTCTCTCTAAACATTGCAAGTAATCTCGTATCGAGTGGTTACAAAGTCCTTATGATAAATAGGGAAATGACCAATATGGAGATGCTTAAAAAACTAATAGTATTAGAGAGTGGTGCTCTATCGTATGGCAGAATGAGACGAGGTGATTTGTCCGATCTAAATAGAGAGGAAATAAATAGAGTTAGAGATTCCGTCCAAAAGAAATTTAACTCAGAACGATTCATGATGTGTGACAATATATTTGACATGGCATCTGCGGTAAATGTAATAAATCGGTTTAAGCCTGACGTAATTATAGACGATTACATCCAGCTTATCCGACCCGACAATCCGTCAGATCAACGTAGATTCCAAATAGAAAATATTGTGCACCAGTATAAAAGACTTGCAAAATCAATAAACTGTTCAGCCATACTTGTCTCTCAATTATCGAGAGCACTGGAAGCGAGAGGTCAAGGAGCGAGACCAATCCTTTCAGATTTGGCGGAATCGGGTACGATAGAACAAGTAGCAGAGAACGTGTGGTTTACATATTATGACTATAAAGTTTTTATGGGTCATAGTAAATCAGGTCAGAACGAGATAGAAGTTATATGTGCGAAAGTGCGTTATGGTACAAGTGGTGTGTCTCACTGTGGTTACGATGGCGACAGAGTAAAGTTCTATGACTCTATAGATTCTTACCGAAGTACGTTGTTTTAAAAAAATGGGGGCGGGTTTATTAACATGTCCCGTCCCCAGCCTAAACGGAGAAAACAATGAGAGAGAAGACAAATTACAAGATGTGGACAGATGATTATGGGTATAACTATAAAGTCAGCACACTAAGCCTTTCTGATATTATACATGTAGCGAGAAGAGTAATAACGGGGAGGATTCGCAGGCAGAATGCCAAGCAGTGGCTTGAAACATTCAGAGGTGAAGCCATTAGAAGGCAGAAATTGGAGGAATACGAACATGCAACTTCATAATTATATAAGAACAGTTTCAATTGAGAATAAAAGAACTAATGGTATTCTTGATGGTGATTGCCATGTGTTCCCGTGGATAGAGGGTGCTGTGTGTGGTGTATATCTTGGTGAAGATGAACTGATGCACTTCTGTTCAAGAACAAAGAAGATACCATATCACTTTGAGGATTGGAAGAATAGTTGGATAGGTCAGTTTATAGCATGGTGTTACCATGATGTAGATATGATGGGAATGATAGAGGACTTCCCTGATTGTATATTCTGGTTTGTATGGAATACTGAGGACAAGCATCAATTAGTAGATGTATATTTATCAACGGAAGATAGGTATATACCATACAATGTGTACAGTGAATTACTTAGTGAGTACGATGTACGTCCTGTGGAGCCTATAGTTCAGGGTGATGTGAGGGATGCAATACAAGAAATGCCCATAGATATTATCATCAAAGACTATGACTTTGAAAATGAGTTTGGTGTTAATAATTGGGCAAAAGCGAATAAGGAATAGATATGGAAATACCAAGTGAGTTTAAAAACACGAATCCAATAGATAAGTGGATTAAAGTTGCCATGCTACACGAGGCTAATCAGCTTGCAGAATCAAAAGCTATTACCACAGACAAGCAAGGCATAGGATTGGACTTATGTTATTGTCCTAAATGTGGAAGAGTATTTAGTATGGAGATACTAAAGGGTGAAACATACCAACAGTATTACAACGCTCTTCCAAAAACACAACACATAACATTATGTGATCCATGTTTCGTGGAGGTGTGTGATGAAAATTAGGCTTAGACCAAAAATAAAACGATACTGCATTGAAAATCAAATCTTAGATAAGATAGAAGAGGAAGCTCATCTTCCTATGGACTTTCATGGGTTGAGTACATTCAGATGGGCTACCTCAATATATGGTGCTCATTTTTGGATTAGACATGAAAGTGGTTTTAATAATTATTTAGAAAGAGGGGAAATATATGGCAATTAAAAAAGCAACGGGTGTGAAGATTGATGAAGTTAAAAAGACAGCATTAATATCACTCGATAGATACAACACACTATTAGAGTGTGAAGAGGATTTGAGAGCGATAATGAGGTCTCTTAAATTAGGGGTTAGTATTCCAGAGAAATTCATGGGAGATAATAGACTATGAGACGAGCAAAGATAAGGATTGATAATGATATAGCATATCCAGTATTAAACATACTGCGAAGGAATGGTGGATTTATCAATAGTGCAGAGATAGAGATGGTACTTAACATGGGTGGAGCAACAGTTAGGGGGTGTATACATTATCTTAGGGAGAGTGGACATCCTGTTATATCTACAGGCATGGGGTACAAGTACACAACCAACAAGAAAGAAATAAAGAGTTGTATAAAATCATTATTGCAGAGGGCAAGTAAGATACAGTGTGCCGCTTATGCTTTAGATGATACATTAGATGCAATGGTATAAGGAGAATAACATGAGTTTAGAATATGAATTATTAAAGAAGTCTATATCTAAAATTGACTTATCAAGATACGAAAAACAAATTCAAGAAGCTGTTGATAGTTATTTTAAGAATGGCGGGTTTAGTGATGAAATTTCAGAAGCCTTAAATGAATCAGAAATCGGGTGGAAGATTGCAGATGCTGTTGCTGATGCAGTGGAGAAGGCAGTAGATCAGTTTCATTTCGAGATAACAGTGTCCCCTAAATGAAAAAACGTGAAACAATGAAAAAGAAAATCAACAGGCTTGCCAAGGAGTATTCTAATAATGGTAAGTGTTGGTGGGTGTATACTCATATAAAGGCTTATGCATCTTATCACCATAACGATGAAAAGGAGGACAAGTAATGTATTGTGGTGAATGTGGAATACACGTAGTTTCTAATGCTATGTCAGGTTATTGTACAAGCTGTTTGCAAGATATGGTAAATAACAATCCATTAACCACTCAGGTTGGTGGGGATTGGTATAAGAAATTAAAGATACAACCTATCGACTATGTTATGTCCAATGATTTAAATTACTTACAAGGAGCAGTAGTAAAGTATATCACAAGGCATAAAGCTAAGGGTGGTAAGGAGGACTTACTAAAAGCAATTCATTGTACAGAATTACTAATTAAATATGAATATGGAGACGACGATGAGCAACAGAAGTGACAGGTTAAAGAATCTATCAAAGCTACCAGTATCAATGATGCTGTTAAATTCACTATTCTCTTTAGTGGAATCTATGGCTGATAGACCTAATGAGGAAGAAAATATATTCTCTGACTTGGGTATAGTAGAATTACGTGTTGCGTTTAGAACACTATCACATCTTGGGTATGCTACTGTAATAGAGAAAGAGGAAGAAGATCATATCTATTCATTAGACTACGCAACATTCTTTGCTGATATAGGAGGTATAGCATGATAGCCAGCTTTTTTATAGGTGTAGCTGTAGGACTTGGAGCGTTAATTATTATAATTGAGATTATAGAATGGAGTGATGAAAATGCTTAAAGCAGTTAAAGATTATTATACAATTGGAACTATAGGTAGGATGATAGATGAATGGACAGCTAATAGGTACATAGATTTAAAGGCTATACCTGACAAAGAATCTTATTGGTTCGAAGTTATGTGGCATCCAGAAGTAATGTGTGATCTGTATAAATGTTCTGATTGTCCATTAAAAGCCTTGTGTTCTCCTGATGTATTAGAGGCACTAAAGGAAAGTAAGATATTTGGCAAGGTATACTTTGCCTTCATTCAAGATAGACCAGAAAGGTATAGGGATTTAGTAGATGAACTACTTGGGAAACTTATGGAGTTACATGATAAATACAAGAGCGAAGGGCAATAGGATACAATTAAAGTTTATAGAACATTTGAAGGAGGAAGGGTGGCTTGTTGGTAAGGTGGAACAGACAGGTAAGTTCGTTAAAGAGAAGGACTTGTTCGGACTATTTGATCTTGCCGGAATAAATCCATCACGAATCCTTCTTGCTCAGGTGACGTGCAATAGACCACACACTCATGAGGATTATATAAAGTTTAGCAAGACTTATCCAGTACGCAAACTTGTTATAATGCAGGGTGTGTGGTATGACCACAAGGGTTGGAAGATATTTACTTACTACAATGGTAGAAAGTATGTTAGAGATTTAAGGAAAGGAAAGCAATGAAGATAACCTTGAATGAGTCAAAGGGGGTTATGGTATTAAAGCCCGAAACAGACATGGATTATTTTACACTTGGATGTCTTGGGGCTAAGATAACTCATACTCTTGTTACAGATAATGACGGGGTAAACCACATAACAATAAAAAAACAAGATATTTTAAATACCATACTAACTAAATTATAAGGAGAATAAATGTCAATATTATATGACGATATATTAGAACCAATAAAGGATATTATTATCGAAGTAGTCGGTGATACTATTCCAGTTGGTGTACTTGGGGTTCACGATGACCCTACAACAATGGGTAGAAACTGGATAACTATAAGGTTGTTCGGAGATGTAGAAATACACGAATCATCTGCCAACTCAATACAAAGGAGGTATCCAATTGAGGTACGTTACAACTATCGTGACGAAACTGATGACGCTACTGAGAAAGCCATTACGGATTTCTTGGAGAAGATCGACACCAAGCTCTGGCAGGAACGAAACCAATCAAACGGTGGGTTCTATGGCGGAGAGTCGAAGATCGAATATGGGGATAGACGGATACTCACCGATGTCATACACACAGAGGTCTTCTAATATGCCTAATCCAGCACGGGAGTGGAGTTATAATATGCCAACAACAGATTGGTTTACTGGAATAGCAGATAGTCCTACAATAAAACCAGTAAGACGGTGCTTGAATTGTGGTGAGTTCTGTAATGATGATGGTACTGTTATAATGGATAGACAAGAGTTTCATAGACTTAGAACAATGGTAGGGTTGCGTGGAGATAAATATACATCAAAGATATTTGGAGCGTGTTGTTTCAGTCAGTGGACAGATGATGTTGGATGCCATACAACCTATCGTTCACCTGAACGCAAGTTTGACAACAACTTGTACGAAGGGTTATTCCACATGGAGTTTCCACGATGTAACACTCCTGATGAACTTGCTATGTTGAGATCATATAGACAGGGAAGCATGCTGGACTTTGAAGTAGCACATGATGTAGGTGAAGATGATGCACCAAGACGTGAACCATCACCAACAAGGAGATTCTATACTACTACACCCACAAGTACAACTACAACGAGCGGGACGTGGTAAAATCTAAATCAGATAAACGAATAGTATTTAACTGTCAGATGTGTGTTTTAGTAGGGATGATTATAGCTATTGTTATTGTCACATTGGCTATACCAATTGTTGATGAACCTTCATGCCCCAAATACATATATGAAGTCAAGGGTGATGGATCTGCCCTTGCAAAAGATTGCAATGAACATGAATGGAGAGGGATACCTCCACGATATGGAGTCATCCGAGTATGGCAGGTTGGTGAGGTGGGATGAGATTCGACGCGACCTGTGAGGACAACATGACCCTAATGGCTCGATACCCCGACAACTACTTCGATTTAGCTATAGTCGATCCGCCGTATGGGGATGGGACTATAAAAGGCCGAAACACCACTTTAGATAAAAATTGGAATTTCAAGCCAGACAAAGAGTATTTTACAGAATTATTCAGAGTGAGTAAAAATCAAATCGTTTGGGGCGGGAATTATTTTGATTTACCTATCAATAAACATTTTGTGATTTGGGATAAAAAACAGTTCATGAACAACCAGTTTGCGAGATGCGAATATGCTTGGTCGAGTTTAAGATATAATGCAAATATTTTCCAATGCTTCTACAATTCAGACCACCGAATGCATCCCACTCAAAAACCCGTAAAATTATATCAATGGCTCTTACAAAACTATGCCAAACCAGGTGATAAAATACTCGATACACATTTAGGTTCAATGTCTATCGCTATTGCCTGTCATAAAGAGGGCTTTGATCTTACTGGTTGTGAGATTGACCGAGAATATTACGATGCAGGCATGAAAAGACTTGAACAGGCTATGGCACAGCAAGAATTATTTTAATACTACAACGACACCTGTTGATGAAACGCTTAACTTAGAAAAGGGATAACATGAAGATATTAAACTTATACGCAGGTATAGGTGGTAACAGGTTGTTATGGGGAAACGGAATAGATGAAGTAACCGCAATTGAATATGACCAAGAGATAGCAAATGCATATAAAAGTGCGTTCCCATCTGATGAAGTATTAGTTTGTGATGCCCATGAGTTCTTACTTGACAACTACAGGGACTATGATTTTATATGGGCATCACCACCATGCCCAAGTCATTCAGATATAAGAAGATGTGGAGTCCACGCAGGACAGTATGGTGCTATATATCCTGACATGGGGTTGTATCAGGAGATAATCTTACTACAGAACTTCGCACGTACAGATACAAGATGGGTTGTTGAGAATGTAAAGCCATACTATCCACCATTAATACCACCATCACATCATTTGCATAGACATTTATATTGGAGTAACTTTCATATTGATAACTTTAATGTCACTGATAGTAGAAAACATAACGATATAGTTGGTTCTTCAACGGTTTATGGTTTTAATATTACAGATACACCAATAAGAAATAAAAGAAAGGTATTAAGAAACATGGTTGACCCTGAACTTGGCAACCATATATTTAATTGTGCTCTTGACAGTATAACAGAACAAGGAGAATTATTTTAATGGATATTGAAGAAATGATAAATGGTTGGAATACTAAGTATGATGAGGGTTTTACACCTCAAGAGCTTGCAGATGTGGCTATTTCTTACGGTTTAGACCCCAAACTGCTTAGGGAGACCATAGGGGTGGTAACAGCGATGGTTAAGGACAATGTGATACTTACTTATCATTGTGACGTAATAGTTGCTGTACGGTGCTGTTTAGAAGGTCGAAAACCTCATTGGACTGAGTGGGATTAGAATATGAGTAATACACTATCATTAAGCGGAGAAACATATCACTATTTAGGTTGGACAATAGAAACCATGAGATTTATGGATGAAGATGACCATACTAATAGTCATACTCGTGTTGTTGCATCAAATGGTGGTGACACGGTGTATAAGATTAGATGTGAAAATCACGGATTAGACAACATGGATTTAGCCAGAGCAATCTTTATTATAAAGAAAGCAATAAGACGGGGTGTTTAATTACCACGTCTCTATCATAGACATATTTATACTATAAAGGTTAGGAGCAACAGTAGTTCTCTTAATCTTATTAGATGTCATCCTGTATAATGAGAATTCATCATCACCACTATTAGGTTGAAACAAGAATGAAATGAATTTACCACGCAATGCAGATAAGTGAGTAATCAAGTTACTCATGTCTGCACCAACAAAATCACTAAATGCCAGTGACCACGCCTGCCTGTCTTCGTATGTAAGATGGTCAGGCGTTTCAAAATTATTATATCTGTATTCGTAGAACTCACCTTCATTAACTATCTCAGTGCTTGACTCTATACTAAACTCTTCACTTGTAATGTCAGCACCATGAGGTAATTCATAATACTCGCCCCAATGTATCCCACCTATCTTAACCTTATCGCCTTCTTCCCAAGGTTGTTCAGCCACGTTCTTTACTATATCTATAAAGAGATATTCATAATATTGTGAATCATTAGTGAAGAAGGTTGTCACGATATTCTTTGTATCACTATCTGGATCAACAGAAACAAACCCACCGTAGCTACCGTTGAGTTGTAATTGATTTACGTTTAACGGAGCACCAGATGAATATGTGTCACTACCAACATCTCTATTGGCAAATTTAAGCCTTATATTTACAGGGATTGTATCATCAAAATTGTGATTAGTTATTGATAAATGAAAGTTAGTGGGGAGATCAGCCACCTCAGTATAATTCGTCTTTACTATTAACCTTAGTATCTGTCTATTATCTATATTATAGTTGAACTCAATCTGTGGGTGAGCTTTACCAGTAAATAGAGAAACGTATTCATCCCCATTGTTTCCAGTGCTATTAATAATTCTATATGATACACTGTTATCAAAACCAAATGTATTAGGTACTACACCCTTATAATAATTGATCTGCCCTTGGTCTATAAATAATCTTGGAAAAGCCATTATACTTTGTAACCTCTATTTAATTGTTCAACTGGTACATCTAATAGGTCTACGTCAGATTCCATCTTATTAACGAAATCAGTAAACCCAAGTGATGTTGACACTCTTTCTTTATTCTTATTCAATGATCTACTAACTTTAAAGTAACCACTGTACTCTATCACTTGTCCATTCTTTACATTGGTGAATGTAATCTCATTACCTTTAGTGGTATAACTTACTTCTGACAATACCTTTATCCTACCAGTGTAGGTCATTGTCACTGACTCATCACTGCCAATATTGCTAAATAATATCCTGCCACCACCGTATGTAATACTACCAACCCCAAAACTGCCAGACTGTATATCATCCTCTGGTACTTCTTCATCTGTAATCCCTATATTTAAATCATGTAATTGTAATAACTTCACATCAACACCCTTATCATTCTTTTGTGTTTCCTCTACAATAAAGTATGGATAGATAGTTTGACCATTTCTTATATTCTCTACTGTATAATCCTCACTGTTAAATGTGATACCTTTGTAGAGACTATCAAACTTTATAATATCACCAGTCTTTATACCCATGTAACTTGGGGGCAACTTCACTGTAAATATTGAATGAAGGTTGCAATGAAACCCAAGCCTAAAGTTTCTAAGCATTAAAGCATTCTCGTTGTCTCTCAAGTAGTCAGCCTCAAATACAAGAGTCGTCTTGGAATCATCCTCGTTCAAACCAAGCAGATCATAGTCGTAACCATCAACTAACCCGTAGCTTGTTATATCTTTATAATTATCATTCAAGTAATCCATATTATATCTTACTGCTACTTTAGTATATAGTTTAGCTATATCACTCCTCTTGGCAGTCATAGAAATGATTTCTTTACTCTTAATCGTAGTGGTCACATCATCATTAGAATAGGTATCTTTTATTCTTGATATGTCAAATTGACCATCCTGATTCATGAATGGGAACACGTTTGTATTAGAAGCTATGCCCTCCAATAATTTCTTAGAATTAATTTCTTTAAATGAAGTAAAATTAACGTTATAGCTTGGTGATGGAATGAAGTCAAATGATGGTGCAAAATGGTCGAACCCAAGCTCTACAGATATGATGTCTTCCATAACATCTTCTACGAAATTAGAGAATAATCCATTTGCCATTCTACGTCCAAACACTGCGGCAAATAACCTTTTATTTGTAAAGTTTGTCATGTTGTATACACTTGACAAAGTTGTGCTATCCAACCTTAATGAGCATCTCGCCGAGAAAGTATCATATATATTTCCACTGAGGTACAGCAGAAAGTATAAATTATTATAATCAATATTATCAGGGGCTAACATCATTGAATGGTCAAAGTCCACCTCTTCATCAAAGTTGAACCCAGAGATTTGTTCTATAGGGAAATATCCCGGCAGAGAAAAGGCAACCTCAAAGTTAGGGCTATAATCATCTATGGACTCAGCGTGCATATTACCTGAAAAGTTTGCGATTACTTTTATGTCCCCTGATATATCCTCTGGCGATTCAAAAATAAAGTTAATCCCATACCCCTCGGTATTCAGGCTACCTATACCTAAATGGATAAGGTCAACTTCATTTGCTATTCCATTTTCTCTAAAAGTTATATCTCTGGCAAGAAGAGCTTCTACATCCCCATCCTTTTTCAATGTTGTACTATTACTACCCCTAAAAAATAACACCTGTATATTATCATCAGTGAGTGGGTTAGAATCATCCTCGCCTATCAACTTAGGAGTGAAGACAATATGGTTCTCCCTCTCTTCATACTGCTCATCTATTGTATAACCATCAAGGTTGTAAGCTGTGTTTTTTAATATAGTCGCATATTTATCGCCGTTTTCAATAAATAGAAAATTAGTATCAGGGTTTTGATAACCAACAATATTGGTGTCGTGGGTAGCCACTCTTCCGTCTGCAATAACCTTGATCTCTCCATCTAATATCTCGTTTACAACATTGCGTTCATAAATAAATATAGGAGATTTATCAACATACCCGTATACCATAGGCATCGGCTTATTCTTATTCTTCTCAGGGACATTATCCCCACTGCCAGTCCAATGCTCTTCAAGTGGGAGGTCTCTGTGTAGTTCTCGCTCAGTCACATTCTCAATAGTTAATGTAACACTCTTCTCACTCTCTACTACATCACGTATAACCCCACCGTATATTGTCATTGCCTCATCAATACCGGATGATTGAGACAGAAGTTTGACAGATACATTCTTGTTAAATACCTTGCCACCGTATAATTCACTAAAGCGTTTGCCATTCTTGAATGGGGCTGGCGTATTCACCATTGTCACTGTCATATTAGATATTTTAAACTTACTCTCAAAGTAATCTATCGATTCCTTGACTTTACTTACACTTTGTACAAGAGGGAGAGCTTGATCTATATTACCATTACTAAATGACACATCAGCACCATCAACCCCTATACCACTGATAGTAATATAGTAGTTAAGGTGGAAGTTTCTTCCGAGTAAATCTCTTTCAAACTTACGTGTTTCGGTTTCAATTGGCATTAAGCTATCCCTATATCTGCACCACGTCTAATGGCACGTTTAATTTTTGGTATTGCATCGAACTCAATAAAGTCGTCACTAAGCACATTACCACTGAATGTGATATGAACGTCACCTCCGCTCAAAGAACGGCTATCTGGTCTATCTATGGGCGTTATTCGTACATGTTCTCGCCCTTTCTCACCTACAGTTATGTTCTCAGCACCACTTGTAGTAAATTCACCACCCTTAGCAAACTTCTGTGGCTTAGGTTGAGCGAGTACAAGAGCTGTTGAGAAAGCCGCTTGCAATAGTGCCGCTTTATTTGCTGGGATGGCAAACAATGTGCCAGTTATAGCTGGATTCTTTGTAAGAGTCACAGCAAGATTCATAGCTATTTCGGCTATAGACATTGCTTGTTTGGCTTTATGTAGTTTAACCAGAGATTTGTATGCTTCATCTTTTATCTTTTGCTCTTCTGCTTTCTTTCTCTTATCAGATGATCTTTGAAATGCCCCTGTCGCTCTTAAAGCATCGAGCTCTCTATTCATATTATTCTGAATAGATGCCTCTTTCCTTGCATGTACTTGGTCTATTATGGCGATTACTCCATCGCCCCATGTTTTGTATAACTCAAGGCTTTGCTCTAAAGTAGATTGTTCGTGAGTTAAGTCTATATTTCCCAACATACTTTTATGTAACTTATCATTTGCATCTATTAATTTTTTTATCTCTGCCGGTCTAAGGTCAGCCTCAAGTTTTTCAATATCTCTTTTTGTATTTATCCATCGTATGTTTTCTTTTAATTGAGAGAGTATTCTTTTATCTGTGTTATTGTACAGGCTTAATTCTAATTGCTTGACAGATATCCCCTGCCTTATGGCATTAGCTTTATCTCTTTGTCCTTGTATAAACGAGGTTATATCTTTTTCTTCTGCGTCCTTAAACCTCTGATACATTATCTCGTACTGTTTTACAATCTCTGCTGGTGTTAACCCAGAGTCTTCAAGGGTCTTATTTAACTTTATTAATTTTAATCTATATTTTTCTGTGATGGCATCTGCACCAGAGAGACTGCCAAGCAGTGCTCTATCTAATGCAACTTGAAAATCTAATAGAGACTCGGCTGTGATGGCTAATTCCTCGTTTAATCTCTCCTGTTCTGCCCTCCACTCTTTAGTAAAGTCTTTTGCCTTAGCAGTAGTATTTATTATATCTATTAATCCATCACCATATCTATTGATCCATTTGACAGCCTGAACGAGCCCCTCAGCAAATATAATCCCTGATGCAACCCTAAAGGCTCTTGTTGCCTTTACTGCTGCCCATGTAGTGGCAGTGTATACTTTTAATCCCTCTTTTAAGACGGCTACTCTTATGGCTGCAATTTTTGTTGCTGCAGATAAGTACCCCATGGCGAGAACAAGAGACCCTATCGCAAGAGTGTACCCCTGTAGTCTATCGGTATCAATTATTGTGGTAGCAAACTTTGTAAGTAACCTTGTAGTTGGAAGAAGGATGTCCCCAAGCTCTGTCATAGTGGTTATGAGATTCTCATTGAAAGACCTAAGTACATTTTCAAACTCTTCAAGAGTTCTTGCCCTATCACCTTGGGCTTTAGTAGTTGATTTAAGTATTAAATCCAACCTTAGTTGAATTTTCTGTTGTGCTGTGAGCTCACCATTAGTTAAGCGAATCCCTTGTCTTAGAGCCTCAGTCTTTAACATAGTATCAGTTATGATAATGTTATATTTCCTAATGGCTTCATGATTACCAACAAGGGCAGAGGTGAAGTTATTCATCACCTGTGTATCAGTGACTCCGGGAAAGAAGGAAGCAACGTCTAATGATAATTGAACCATTGTCTTGGACATTGATATAGCTCTTTTTTCAGCAAATCCCATAGAATCAAATAATGAAAAGATGTTTGCTGTCATCTCAAAGGTTGAGTTTTTAGATATGTTCATGCTCTTGGCTAACTTAGTAGCCCAGACCTGCATACCCTTTGAATTATCCTCAAACAGAACATTCATTCTGTTTACAGTCTCATTAAATTCAGATGACTTTGTGATAAATTTAAATAAGGTTCTGGTCATTACTGTAACAGCAAATGATGCAAGTAATATTTTTGACCTTAGTGTGGCAAAGGCATTATTTAATAACCTGCTACTTCCAAGCCCAAGCACATTCGCTTTGTGTTGTTGAGCCATCTCTGTATTCAAACCCCTGACCTGTATTCGTAACTGCCTGTAAGCTACCTCGCTACCCTTCATGGCAGCCTTGACAAGTTTCTGATCTATAGCTGTATTTTTTAATGTAGTGTTATGGACTTTTAATTGGACATTTAGTTCTCTAACCCTTGCACTATTTTTTAACCATTCAAGTCTTGCTTTCTTTGCTGCAATATTAGCTTTATTGGTTGTCGCTGTAGCTTCTTTGTCAGCCTGTATTTTTTCACGTATGCGTCTTTTATTTTCTTTTACAGCAAGAGTAAACTTACTCATAGCAGCTTCGTTACCCTTTAAGGCTTTATTGTATCCTGTTAATGGAACAAGGGCTGCCCCAACACTCGCATTTAATGCCAGCATCTCAGCCTTCATTTCACGAACTTTAATCGTTGCTTTCTTCTGGAGGGTAATCGCTTTTTCTTTTGTCGCCGCCGATCGTTTCTCTTTGATAAGAACAATATCCATAGCCCCGGCAAGCTCTTTCACATCATTTGTTAATGCTTCATTAGCTCTCCGGAGTAGTTCTGTAAATTTTTCAGCAGTAATATTTGCTTTAGTGAGTTCTTTGGTTTTTGTAAATTGTACAGCTAAGGCAACGGCAAGATTTTCTCCTGCCTTCTCTTGCTCTTTTGTTGTTATAATAAGAGGTCTAAAGACTGAGGCAAGCTCCTTAATATCTACCGTAAGAACCTTTATGTCTTTCCCGAAACTTAATACTGCATTATCACTTGGCATCTTTCATCGCTCTTTTCTCGGCAACTTGTGTTGCGTGCTTAATTATTTTATATGTGTCCAACCATCTATTCGGTTGTTCACCATACGATCCATTATAAGGACTTATTCCAAAGTCCATACAGTAGATATATCTACCTATTTCCTTGTTAGCTTGCTCATCAAATACCACATTTGGGCAAGCAAAAAGGGGAAGCTGTGCTGACACAGCTAATGCTATATCAAAGTCTTCCCCCTTAGTTGTGTTTAACATCTTTGTTTCGTCTATTAAACTATCTATAACTTTCCATACATCTTTCTCGCCCTTGAACTCAACTCTTCTGTATTTACCATCAATCATAATAGGAGGTGTTTCTGAATATGGAAACTCGTGATATTTACAATCGCCCCCACACCACTTTTGAGTGTGGTAGTTTAGTCCTAATGTGAGGGCTTCTCTTCCCCCACATTTTGGTAATCCCTAATGTGGTTAAGAAGTTCCATACCTTCGTCTTCACTTAACTGTGTTAGTACTGAATCAATTGGAAATCCATCAGACCCTAATTTAAAGCCTTTGAAATTTCCACCTACAATACCTCGCCTCAACCAAGCTGTCTTTGCTTTTGACAGTCCAGTTGTTGAGTAAGTATCATCATCATGGTATCTAATAACAACCATATCTTTACACAAGTCCATCTCATCAAGAGACATTTCCCTTATGTCAACACTTTTGCCAGTTGTTAGTTTTACAGTTTTCTTGTTCATCACGTTCCTTTATTTTAAGTTACTATTACGTTAAGCAGTTCGGTTGATCCTGTTGCAGGGTCTACCATCTTTATTTCTGCTTTAATTTTCTGATAATCACCGTCTTCATATTCTGCTGTTTCAATTATACCGAAAGGCATATTAAAACCAATTGCTGTTGCACTCGCCCAAGTAGCGTTGTTCGCTAAATATAAGGCTGTATTAGCCGGTGTTGCTCCACCAGTTGATACTGTGCCAACTCGTTGCTTTTGTATCCAATCTGATGTGTTAGCATCAAACTTAACAGTACACGTAGCCATAACATTCAAGTTAGGCATAGATCGTTCATAGGCTTCTGGAAGCCCATAGTCTCCGCCAACAACTTTATTACCAAGGAATGTTACAGGGTTCTCTACTAAGAACTCAAATGCATCAAGTATGACTTCGTCTTCCATAACAATCTTCTGTTCAGTAAAGTCACTCAAGTACAAGTAATTCCTTGTGAAAGGAGTTATTGTATAAGTAGCTGCTGCACTTGCAGTAGATGAGAATACATCTCGTGTCTTTAATGTAGCTTCAAATGTAAATCGTCCACCATCTTCATTGGAGTCCGCAATCAATTTCAAGTTATCAATAACACAACCCTTCATCGTATAAGATGAATTAGGTGATGCCACCCCTTGGAATACAACTGTTAATGTGTTCTCTGCTCCACTTGCTGCTGCTCCCTGTAAAAAGTGTGCTGGTGCATGTTTCTCTGAAATCGAAACATCTACTGGTGCTGTTGAAGCTGCTACCCCAAGAGCATTTTGTACAAGTGGTAAGATATTAGCTGTAGTTAATACACCACTAATAGTAACCTCAGTAACCGCTCCCGGTGTATGTTCATATAGATCACCTGTATTCAAAACTCTACCGAGCGAACCAGACCTCTGTTCTCTAATTCTTAAATCTCCTATAGTGGGATACTTCACTGCGTCATCAACTTCAATTTCGATAACAGTCGTTACGGCTGTACCCACTGTAGTCTCTTCTGCTATTCCTACTTGCCACTCTTTAGGATTAAATGCTGCTGTATTATAAGCCATCTCTTATCCTTTCTTTTCTTTACTGTTGCTTAGTTTCTTGACGGTAACATAACCGACAAGCTGAGTGGGTATCTTATCCACTTCTACTTCCTTGCCATTTAAAAGGGAGTGATACATCTTGCTATCCAATCCACTTGTTCTGACATTCTTATCATTAAAATTTTCTATAAGTTTTATCTTCATGTTATCTCCGACTCATTTGTATACTACCAATGGATGCATTATCAACCTCGATACTTGCACCATATAATTCTATTTCCCATTCGTCTAACACTGTCGCAACAGCATCATCATCTCTACCTTGAAACCTAATGTGCATACCATGTCCTACTGGTTGGTATAGCCCTGTTATTGTTTCAGAGTCAAGTATCTTCAACTGTTTCAAACCAGTTGAGTCGCTACCATAGACTGTAAATTTACCTGTACCAATCGCTCCGCCTTCACCTGTATCTATAACTACTTTTAACAGTTCGTATGTGCCTGAATACTCACCTCGAACATCAACCAACCGTAGGGGATTATCAGCACTTGGGCTTACTACCTCTCTGATAATTCCACCACTTGAATCCATTGTCACATCTCTTGACAACTTAATCTCGCCATCGACGAGTCCACCTATGGTAGCGAAAACTTCTTCTTCTAATACTTTAACATCCTCATGCTTGGGCTTAGATGCTTTCAATAACATCCAAGCACATGTCAATGCTGTCAATCTTACGATCACATAATCAAAGTTACCTTCTTTATCTTTCCAATGTTCTCTTGGTAATCTACTATCAAGGTGTGAATTGATAAATCGTGATGCATTCTTTCTGTATCTGAGCTTTAAATCAGCCCATGTTGATCCACCTTCAACCCTATGCAGATTTAGATTGGTGGGGTGATTCACATATAACACATCATCAGTAGTGTTATAGTACCAGTTACCACCAGTCCCTTGGTTGACTTCTTCAATCGAGCCTACTTTGTAATCTGACATGTCTACACCATCAATAAATAGAGTCCCTATAAGCCCCGTGTTAACAGACCTAAATAATTGTTCAATCCCCACAGATGGTTGTGACCATCCAGCCACAAGTACCTTAGAGTCAAACTTATCTATATGACTATAGACATCTTTTATATCTGTATCTGTACAGTAAATATCCATTAGTTAAAAGCTACCAATCTAATTGTTGCGTTTACTTCTTGGTTCATAGACCTTGCATAAATATTAGGAGTAACGTTGGCTACGTTAGCAGTGGTGTCGTTCTCACCACTATGAGCTGAATCAAACTTACACCAAACTTTAAACGCTCCATCAGTAGGGCAATTTGTCAATGTATATTTAGCGGCGTCTCCACCAGTACCACCCTCTTCATAATTAATAGTCCCTGTGCCACCATTTGGTCTGATAAGGTTTCCCTCTCCATCATCATACATTATGTCATCAACTGGATAAGTACCCTTAGTAAACACAGTACCACTGCCGGGCACAGCCGCAGGTAAAGAACCTTGTGCTGGGAATATCCCTACATTAAGCATCGTGTTACCTGTGCCATCTGTTATTGTTATAGCACTTGTTGAAAGGTTTGAATTAGAGGTTACTCTGATGTCCCCACTTACAATAGCAATTGAACATTTACGTTCTTTCGCATCCAACGCATCAATAACTGTCTGTATCTTAGATAGGATACCATTTGTTCCACCGATGTTGACATTGGATGAATCTGTTGTAAAAGCTATGTTTGTAGCTCCTGCCCCATCTATTGCAAGGTTAATATCATATAGGGTTGATACTGTTAACCCTGATGGAGTATCGTTGGTTACACCAGTAACTCCCATCTCATGGTATCCAGCATCATAAAATTTAATTGCCATTGAACCCGGAACAATGCCATCTGTGTCACATACAGTCCCGTGGTCTCCTGCAAAGTCTGTTCCACTTGCATTGCCATCTTTATCTGTGACAATGGATGATAAGTCTCCGTCAACATCGTTTGAGTCTGCGGCTGATGTGAACTCGTTATATGCAACAATCCTTGGGTTTGGTAAAACCATAAACTCACCACTTCTTATTAAGTGACTCGTATATATATATGGCTGTGCTTCATTTACTGCTGGCACAAAAGCATCTCCACCTGCGCCTGCATCATAATATTGTTGTACCTTGAACATAAGTTCTACTGCTATATTACCAACATTTTCTATTCCGATAAACTTAAAGTCGTCTAATGAGTTTACTGCTTTAGATGAGGTGTCTAATCCAAGCACCTGTATAGGGATATTAGAGCTATCAACATCAACTCGTACCTCTATTGTTTCTGTAACATCTTGTGTGAGAGATGGGTTGAATTTTCTAAGCACACCATCCAGTGTTGCCTCCATCGTTGCACTTGAAACTAAATCTGCCATCTTATCTCCTTAAATATCTGCCCATGCACTACCATTATAGTCTTGCACGGTATTAGTTGTTTCATTATATATTATCATTCCTGCGACTGCTGTAACAGCATCTCGCTCGCCAGTTGTTAACTTTGGTAGTATTACTGGTTTTATGCTTGCACTCATATCAAGGCAGGCATTAGTGTCTGGTGCGTCTATTTGTATACCTATTGTGTTACCAGATGTATCAATCATTAAAAGCTTATTAGTATCAAGCTTATCCATAACAAAGAAATCTGCTACACCTGAAATACCAACCTGTAACGAACTTGTGTTAATGCTAAATACTTTAGTGCCATCCAACTGGTTTACTCTAAGCAGTTCTCCATTAGAAGCAACTGGCTCAAATGCTATACTTTCTTTCTTGAGTTGTATAGGTAATGAAATGCCTGCACCATCTTTCAATACGGTGTAAGTTGTTGCGTCCAATCCTGTATTGGCATTGTTAAGTTCAATCAAGTCCTTATAGAACTCTGATGGTGGTTTACCAGTTAAGCTCATTTACCAAACTTCCATTTAATAGCGATTAAAGCCTTTAACACATCAAGAGCTTCTTTCATAATGATCTTGCGTTCAGCATTAGTAAGTTTCTTGTCCTCATAAGCCTCTTGCAAAGCCTCTGCAACTTCCTTGACTTCCTTGAATACTTTACGCCACTTGGCACTTATTACTGTTAATATTCCACCCAAGACAAGCACCAATAAATATAGTGCATTCCCCCAAGTAAACCAATCTGTTATCCAACCCATAATTTATTATCCTTTAAAAATTTCTCTGAACTTCCTTTACCGCCTGCAGTATTGTATACTCTCTTGTAGTATTCAGCCTGTCCCTCGTAATCATCCTGCATTGGGATAGGTTTTGAATCACGTCTGTAATGTAACCTTGCAAACATTATCTGTAGAACAAGACTACCAAGTACACTGTCAATAGGGTTATCAGGATCAAACCCATGAGAGAGTAACACTGTAGCGTATCTCTTTCCTATAGCAAAGTTATCCCATATATCTCTAACAGTGCTTTGCTCCATCTGCCAGAACCCGACAGTTCCATATCTCGTATTGAAACCGTCTTGAGACAGATTCATGTAAAGGCTCTCAGTCATACCAGTCCTAAATAAGAGAGCTTTTACCTCTGGACTATAGAGGTCTAATTCATCTAACGAATACCTTATCAGGTAGTTTATATCACTAAGATATTGACTTCGCAACTTTTCTTTTCAGTGGTGTTAACGGTTTGCCAAAGATGACGTTAGGTTGATAAGCAACAGCACCTATTTCAAATATCTCATTCTTTTTATATGAGACATACTGTAGGTTCATTGGAATCTTATCATCAAATCCATACATTTGTATTCCAAAAACAATTCCTTTACCTTGTTTCCCAAAGTCATAAGGAAGTGCAATTCCAATACCATGTATATTACCATCACCATCCCTTGCGATAATCAAATCCTTCGGATGCATAGGCTGGTCTTCAACCTGTATCCAAGCATTACAATTATCAGGGAAATCAAATAAGTTAAATGAATAGTCGCCATCAACTACATTGCTCTTAGGCTTTGTAGGCGACTTTGGTTTCATTGCTTTAACTTCGTCTATTGATTTATTTTTTACCATCGTCTTCTCCTGTGATTATCCAATCTAACAATTCAAGGTTAGCTGGACTTATCCTGATATAATCGTTCTCAAGATATTTTCTATCTACTGTATCAAACTTAATTGTAACTTCATCATTTAAGAGGTCAACATATTCTTTATTAACTTCTTCGGTCTTGTCTTCTGGTATTACACCATCTACTTCATACTTGGCAAGTAATTTATCCTTTACCTCATTGTAAGCCTTGATAGCGGGACTCATTTCATGCTTTAGTCTATTGATCCTCGCTGATGCACCACCAAAGATTGGTTCTTGTGATAATGCGTTTAATGGTTCTATACTTCTAAGTAAAACTCCTGTTGTAACTTTCATTGTTCTCCTATATTAAAGTCACTATTGTTATTAATAAACCTAAAACTGTGGCAAAGCCACCTATATATTTTAAGTTAGTAATTCTTTTTTGTTTGATAGCGTCAAGTCCGTTACGGAAAACCTCAAGATTAAGGATACGTTCTCCATCTTCAACTTGTACTTGTTCCATCCTATCCACGGTATCCGCAATTATCTCTTGCTTGTACCATGATTGTACGCGGTACTCGTCAACAAGAATGTTGCCATCTGTGTCTTTAGGGATAGGTCTTGGTTCAAAAACCATATTAAGTCTTAGTAAACCAAAGGGCGGTTGTTAAACAAAGATATGTAATATTAGCACCTGCGGCTAAAGACTCTGCCGTGTTAGCTCCACTTGCATTCAGTTGGTCGCCCAAGAATGGAAAGACATCACAAGCATTTGCACCTGCATTTCTAATCGTTACTTCAAGCCCAACCTCTGCGGTTGGCATTGTTACAGCGTCACCTACGTTAGCACATGTTGCAACATTGTTTATCCCTGATGTTAAGTCTTCGCCAGTTCCCTGTGTACTACCAGTGTTGGCTGTAATTGAAGCCTGTACGGGTACAAAGAGCTCTGTTACTTTTAATTCATTTGCCATTTTTCTATTCTCCTATTATTAAGTTTTTGCGAACCATACTAATGTGCTTACACAGAAGTATGTGATATTTGCACCAGCCGCTAATGATGCGGCGGTGTCTGCACCTGCACCAAGATTTGCCCCACTTGCTGGGAACACATCAATTGATTGAGCCGCATCTGCATTCCGTACTGTTACCTTTAATCCTGCTTCACCAGTTGGTAATACAACTGAGTCTCCATTCACTACACTAACAGTTACATTGTTTATTCCGGGCAAAAGTTCTGTCGCCCCTGTTTGACCGCCACCAGACAAAGCTGTCAAGCCAGTAGCCAGTGGATGTATTAATTTTGCTATTCTTAGTTCATTAGCCATATTATTCTCCTAAATTTTATTATAATGTTACGCCTATATGAGAGTTCATATAGTCTATTGAATTATTTACTGCTGTGGTAACTTTTATTACAAGTCCTTCACTGGCTGATCCATCTACCGCAGTTGCTAATGACGCTCGTTTATATGCAAAGTGTTCATCATTCGCTACATCGTTATTTGTTCCGTGATCTGTACTTAATGATGTTAATGCACCAGTTCCCGGTACAAATGCTGACGCATGATAAGTCCACCCAGTAGCCTTATGGTGTAACAACTCGATATTTAATCCTGTTTCGCTTGCACCCATTTTACCAGTAGTTTCAAAGTCGGTTAATGTAAATGCTCGATTACCCCAATCTTCGTATTTACAGAAGCCATAGTTAAATGTAAACGCACCAGCAGAGCCAGTTAGCGTGTAAGTAATTTGCCCCAACCACTTCTTTGATGTTTCATAGTAAGCATCTGTTGTAGCCGTATCAGTATCCGCAACAATGATCTCAGAATCAGCATCATTCTTTACACCTGCATCTGTTATTGATACACCCGTAACAGTTAAAACCAAATCAGTTCCACCTGCTCCACTTGCTACACAAAAGGCGTGAGCCGCATGTGATTGACCAGCAGTACCGTATGTTTGTGTAACTGAACCACCTATAGTTAGCGTAACATCTTCAACTGGGGCAGAATAAAATCCTGCTGTGTAGTGTGAGTCAGAGTTACCAAAGTCACTGACAGTATAAGATTTAAATGATGGTGTTCCACCAACTGTATATTCAACTCCAGCACCATCTTGGAAGTATAGAAGGTTGTCGGCTTTGCCGTAGATTGACCAGTATGACGCAATCGCTGTTGGAGTGGTTGCTTCTGGATAGTGCATTGTTACGTTGGATGTGTCCTCGACCAATCTCCAACCTTCAGTTGAATTTGCTATTCCTGATATGAAGCCACCTGAAATGAGTCCACCAATTCCATACCCTGTATAATCATCATTTGGTGTTAATGTCGGTACTGTTGCTGATGAACCTGCATTTTGAATTGCCCCACCATTTGCTGCCCTAAAAGCACCTGTTTCAAATGTAAATCTTTTTGCCCCGCCTGTAAACACTTGTATTGTACTTCCTGATGAAATAAAATATTCTTGATCTAATTCCAGATGTATCTTATTCCCCACAGGCACAATGATGTCACCACCGAAGGTTGCGGAGAGGCTACCACTATTATTCTGTAAAACTAATTGATTAATCCAAGAAATCCCTGCATCTGCCACCCCTGCTATTGCAGTTCTAAATCTAACAGCACCGTCAGAAAACATTATTGAATTGGCTTCATCACTTGCGTTTGTACTAATATATTTCCATGTATCCGTAGAACTGGAATGATAAGCATTAGCACTTACCCATGTTTTAGTCCCGTCTGCTTGAGTAGTTTCACTACTTAACCCTGCTGTACCACCAACCTGTAATGCTGATACTGTTGATGTCCATGTGGCGAGGTTTTCGGTTTCGATGCCGATGTTGGCGTTGTTCGCTATCGTGAGGGCAGTGGTCCATGTGATTGGATCATCTGCTGTTCCTGATGTAACCACTTTAAATAAATGTTCGCCATTGCCTTGAGTGTATATAGATGCTTGATCTGTAGAAATATATTCCCAACGATTATTAGTATCATCAAAGTAAGCATTTTGTATAACATGAAAAAATCCGCTTGCTCCTTGTGCAGATTCTGCCATAATAGCACCATTCCCACCAAGCTGAACAGCTGTAAGATTTGTATGCCACGCTTCAAGGCTCGAATTGCCAATGCCTACATTACCATCTGAACTTCCACCCGCTCCACCAAAGAAAACATTGCCACCCCCAAAGGATATATCTGCTGTGCCTTCCTGATCTATTGCAAGAGTATTTAATGCCCCTTCATCATAATTGAATGCAGTAGCACCACCAACAATTAGTTGTAATTGATCTGCTGAAAATTGAAGGTATGTATCTGCATCGCCATCATGAGTAAGTTTGCTTGCAATATTTAAATCACCACCAGTAGTTATACTAACTGGATTGGCTGATTCACCAAGTGGATATAACCAAATCCCCTGATCTATGTCAGAGAAAAAGGTCCTGGTTAATGTCCCGGTTTTCTGCTGATAGATTGAAAAATCAACTTCCTCAATATTTGTGGTTGTGGTTGTCGCATCTACAACAATACTCGCACTGACATCTCCATCACCACAATCAGTATCATAAAATGCAAGGGTAGGTATAGCCCCGGACACACCAACAGAGGACATAGTAACTATCCCGGCAACGGTATCAATAACGAATACATCTGCTTCTGCCTCAGTCAGGACAACCATGGCCCGTGCTGAATCGAGCATTAATCGTGCTGTATCCCCTGATCCTAATTGGGCTTCTTCTGGAACCGGAGTTGTATCGTCAAATATTAGAAAATCTCTTATAGCCATGACTATCCCTTTTTAAGTAGTGTGCGGTGATTCTTGATAAGTAAAATATCGCTGACCTCACCCTTATTTGTTTTAATAGCGTGTATAACCCCTTTGAATGTCAAGAAGGTTATGAAATTTGTTGCCGTGAAAGCCGTAGCGGATTTGATTGACATTACATTCTTTTGGTTTAATATTAGAACCTCACTTGCACCCGATACACCATTAACGACATATTCTTCATCGACAAAGCCTATGCTACCTGGTGTAGAGCTTGCCTGTCTTATCCAATCCGGTATAGCCACCGTGGATCCGTCTGCTTTGCGTACCTCATGTGCTATTGGCACCAAGACCCCATTCTTATTCCTGACGGTGTAATCTGTACCAAGTACATTGTTCATTGACAATACATGACTGTCATCGTCACAGTTGATAATATTCTGATCTTCCAGGTATGGAGTAAATGAGACTGTCAGTGTTTTTATATCTTCTAACAATGCCCCGGCACTTAAATTACCATCACCAATAAAGTTATATCCTCTTAGCTTGGGATGATTAATGGCATTGCCCAAAATATCAAACCCGGCATTATTGGGATCCTCTGGAATAAGTATAGATTCTGGTGATCCGTTCAATGTTGCATTGTTAGACCCTTCTCTATCTGTCCAAGTTGCTATCCCATCATTACGCCAATATCCTGCAAGAAATGCCACCATAGAATGTGCAGTAACATCGAAGGAATTAAATAACTCAAGTGATTTTGCAGCGTTAAATACTGTCCCCCAATGAGAGAATTCATCTACCATCCCGTCAAGTTTAGCACCAATATAACCTCCACCAAGATAAGTTATAGTCATAGAGGTATCATTGGCAATAGCACTTGTAGCCTTTAATACCCCGTTAATAAACATATCCATTGTTTTATCAAGGTTCCAGGCAAGCGTTATCATTACTCGAACATTTTCAGTAAAGATAGTCTCACCGGCATCTAATTTATAAAGTGAACCATCGGTATCTGTCTCAAACTCTAACCCCTCGGTTTCATTGGCATTTTCAAACCGGACATAAGAGTAAAATGTATCTTTGCCAAATAACGAATTAAAAGTACCGGATGCCAAGTCATAGGGAGTTACCCATAGATTTATACTTTCCCCTGTGCTGAAAGATATAGGTGTACCAAATTGTGCGGAGTCATTTACTCCGTCGAATATAGCCTTCTCTGAGAAAGCCATAAGAGCTGTCTGAGGCACAACCTCTATACCTGTGCTCCATTTTGTTGCACCATTATTATACACCGTGGCATGGTTGCCATTCCCGGAAGAATCATAAGCTATCTCCCCTGCACCTTCAATCAACTTGTAATGAGCTACCAGGTCAGAGGCTACCATCTTACTTGATCTAAACTGCCATGCGAGTAATTCAGGATTCATGTTGACATTAAGCCTATCCTGCTCTGTAGGTACGGATGTCCAAAACTGCCAATCAGTGTGTTTTATAGCACCAAATCCCGGTGCTGAAGGAGCCTTTGCAATAGTTACAGCATCACAGTATAGTGGGGTAGTGGGGATAATCCACACCTGGACCCACTCTAAATTATAAGATTCGAGTTTATCAAGCGTATTGAGGTATATCTGTCCTGTCCATCCACCGGCAAAGGCCCAATCAGTACCATCCTGCTTAATTATCTGCCCTGAAGCTACTTCTAAAACATAAGCCCCGGATCCACTTTGGTATTGTACCCACCCGGATATTGCAGCAATAAGATGCGTACTGCTATCAGAAACATCTCCACAATCAATATAAGAGCCCGTACCATCTTCTTTCCTGCCCCTACCGGACACCAATTTGGTGTTATTTAAGGCACTCGCTCTATTATGAGCCTTTTTAAAAAGTTTCCGTGCTCTCTTATCTTTTACTATTGTAACTGGCATTAGCCTTCAATACTTAATTGGTTTCTGTTAATGAAACCATTATTACTCCATGCGTAATCGTGGAAATTGTCTTGTAGGTATTTCCACGAAGATATCTCTGATAATATTCCAGCACCACCGGCAACCTGTATATGATTTAAAACAAATTGATAAAACCCACCACCATAATTCAAAAACGAATTATAATTAGTGCTGTGATGCAGGAGTAGCTCTCTCATTGTTAATGCTAAATTTGAGGACAGATAATTCTCAAAGTGCTTCTTAACAACTACGGCACCAAGAATATAACCAGGAGCCCAATCTCCGGCAGACCTCCCAGTGTA
>Ga0233440_1000461_pt1 | contig 47828 bp, 54 predicted proteins | sample SI_123_September_5_FD_182791 | JGI IMG/M metagenome (GOLD analysis project Ga0233440, IMG submission 182791) | Seawater microbial communities from Saanich Inlet, British Columbia, Canada - SI_123_September2016_120_MG | ecosystem: Environmental > Aquatic > Marine > Inlet | place: Canada: British... | reverse complement strand
AAAAAAAAATTCAAAAAAAAAAAAAAAAAAAAAAAAAAAAAAAATGATGCGTTAACTGAAGAAAATATACAAATTAAAGAAGGAATACAAAAGCAACAAGAAGAGATTGCTACACAAGAGGAAACAATTATTAATTTAAGTAAAAAACTTGAAGAAAATGAAGCACAAATTAAAAAAAATGAAGCACAGATAAAAGATGACCTGTTAACCATTAATAAATTACAAAAGATAGTTTCGCCACTACAAGAGCAAATTACTGAATTAGAAGAAAAAATCGCCAAATTGACATCAGAAAAGGAACAAGTTGAAGCCGAATTGAACGCAAAAAGGGCAGAGGAGGAAAAAGAAAAAGAAAGAATACGTCAAGAGGAAGAAGCACAAAAGCAGAAGGAAGAAGCAGAGAGAATACGTCAAGAGAAAGAAGAAAAAGAACGTCCTAAAAAGGAAGCAATAGAGAATTTAACAATTTTTTTGGATAAAACGACAAAATTGATAACATATATAAATTCCATTACGTTCACTACTCTGAATAAAAATAAAACAAACAATGAAGACCCATTATATGTTATTAATTTTCATGAAACCAATAAAATACAAGGATTGGATAGAAACAAAATAACACAACAACTACACAATGAATATAAAATAATCAATAAATTAACAATATTAGATAGATATGTTAAAGCGTTAACATTTATAAAAACCAGCATTGAAGATGATAGTATTAATGACCTAGAGTACAATCAATTTAATGAAGATGAAGACCATGATCAGTACTTTCAAATAATGAAGGACGGTTCAACAACTAAATTTCCACATTTGAGACCGAAATTCATTAAAGAATTAATAAGCACTTTGAATAATATATGTGAGAATAAAAATTATATAGAAAAAGTGTCCGAAAAATGTAATATTTTTCGAAACGAATTTTATAAAGGTTCAAATAGAATAGATGAAAACGAACAGTATATAAAATTATTTGAAACAACAATGAATAGTGTAAGGGTGTATTTTAAACAAATACACGGAATTGAAAGTAAAATTCCTAAAACAATTACATCATTTGAAACACCTATAAAAAACAAATCCAACACAAAAAAAAAGTATACATTGCCAACATTACCAGAAGACAGCACTACAATAATTTCAAAAAATATAGATGATGCGGTTAATGAAGTAAAAGAAAAATTATATAATTTTATTAACAAATTTAACAGCGAAAGTAAAAGTGGATTATTGTTTTATAAAAACAATAATGATATAAACCAATTAAACAAAAATGTTAAAAATTCATATGAAGTTATACAAAACTTTGGAAAGTTTTGTGAAGGTAATTTTGTATTAAAACCTAAAGAAATTAGTGGTTTCTATCCAAAATTATTAAAAAAAGATAAAGAAACAGCAACAAAACTTGATATAAAATTAAAATACGAAAAAGTTACTGGAGAAAAAAATCATGGACATAATACTCGTCATCAAAAACAACCTTGTGGTGAAGAGTTTGACAAAGCAATTGAAGAGATATTAATAATTTTCAACAATGCATTTTTTGAACCAAAAATGAGTTCAGTACAATCTGCATCCGCATTACAAACACTACCAAATAATAAAACAAAATTATTACAATCACAATCAGAATCAGTTTTACCAAATGGAGGCAAAAAGAAAACAAGAAGAAAGGGACGAACCAAAAAGAAAACAAAAACGAGAAAAAAATAAATATCTAATTAGTTTATATATTGGATGAGTGAATTTGTTGGCAAATTTATTGATAAAGAAATAACAGAGATTCAAAATGAAATGGACAAAAATAAAAAAACAGGCAATATATATGATTTCTTCGAAAAAATTATTGACAACATATTAGAGCAAAAGGATATAAATATATTAAAAACCCAATTCAGATATTTGATTCAAAAATATATTGATTCAGTGAGTTGCAAAATTAAATTGAAAAATAGTCCAATCAAACCTCTCAACACGATAGTTGATTCAACGAATACATATGAGTTAAGAGAAAAAGATTGCGATGATAAAATTAATCCAGAAAATATTGGAAAAATAAATGATTTAATTAAATTGTATAATAAAATATTTTTTACAGAAAAATCTACAGAAAATCCATCAGGAGGAAAATCCAAATCAAAATCCAAAACAAAGAAGAAGAAGAAGAATTACAAGAAAAAAACGAAAAAAAGAAGTAAAATGAAAACAAAGAACAAAAGAAACAAAAGAAGAAAAACATATAAAAATAAAAAAATGGGATAAATATATAAATGGTGGTGATAAAATACAAATTAGAAGACAGAGAAGACCCGTTATATGAAATCAATCCTATATTTAGAAAAAGTCAAAATAAAGAAGACGAAATATATTATAATGACATCAATAGTGAGGACGAATCTGAAGCCCAATTAGACTTCAAAGATGAAGTAATAGAGCGTAAAATAAAGAATGTAAATAAAGATAGCAATGAATTTATAAAAGAAAAGCAATTTCTCAAAATACAAAAGGAGTTAGAAAAGAAGAAGAAAGATTTAGCGGCGAAAAAGAAAGAAATGTCATCATTTATAAAAAAAGAACTAAATGATTACAAGCATCAGCAAATAGATGCGTTGGAAAAGATACAGCAATATGTATACACAATAACGAACGATTATGATTCCGAATTGAGTTCCAAAATAGAAGAATTAAAGAATGAATAAACTGAAAAAAAATGAAGCATATAAATAAAAATAAAATATGAACGTATATTATAAATCCAAAATGCATAATGTTACGAGAGTGCTAAAGAAAGGAGTAGATTTTATTAAAAGATTTACAAAAAAGGTATCTTTAAAAGGAGGATATATTTCGTCAAGTGCGAGCACAGCACGAAGACGAAAAAGACGCAAAACAAGAACGTGGAGGGTAGCGAATAAGCCAAGAAAAACAAGAAACATGACATCTAGAAGAAGAAAGAGAAAGAGAAAGAGAAAAACAAAAGGTAATAAATAAATAATTTTTATAATCTTATAATATTATATAATGAAATTTGTTGATAATATTATGAAAAACAAGAAGTTGTTATCCAATAATCCTCTTTTATTTGGAACGGCGATTATATCTTTTTTGAATATTTTAGGATTTATTCAAATAGGTAAAATGAATATAGTGTTATTATACATAATAATAGCGATAATATTAAGTGTTTATACAAAGAATATGGTGGTTGTTTTAGGCGCGCCATTATTAATTTCAAATTTAGTTTCATATATGGGATACAATATTGAAGGAATGGAAAAGCAAAATAAAGAAGAAGAATACGAAGAAGGTGAAATCGAAGAAGGCGAAGAAGGCGAAGAAGGCGAAGAAGAATACGAAGAAGGCGAAGACGATTTAGATGCGAATTTGAATGAATTAAATAATAAAATGGGTGAATTATCAAATTTAGTAACAGGTAATGATGATATAGAGGAAGAAGAAGAAATGATGGAAGAAGAATAAAAAGCAAAATATTATAAAATATAGAATACTAATATATAATATAATATGAAAACCAAATTGAAGTTAAAAGGTAAAACAGTTTGTCCTAAAGGGGTAATTTGTTTTGAGGATATGACATTTTATATAATAATAGCGTGTGTAGGAATAGGATTATATTATTTATACAAAAGGTTGAGAGAAGACATAAGTAAAAATGCGAGTCAAATAAATTCAGTAAACCAAGTAGATTTAGTGAAAAACTTTTTAGCGCCAGATAATTACAGTGTAAATTTTCACACGGATACAGTCCATAATGAGCCCAAAGATGTATTATTGAATCCATATACGCCGCCATTGAAAGACAGTAATTACAATAGGCATTATAATACAATGCGAAATAGTCTCAATAAGAGCACAAATATAAATTCTTTACATAATGCGAAGTTTCGTCAAGTGGGATTATTAACGCAACAAAATGGTAAATCTGGTCCAGTGCCTTTAATGGGTAAGCCATTGTATTCAAATCGCAATAAATGGCAATATTATAGTATGAGTGACCAATATAATAGTGTAAAGTTGCCAATATCTGTGAAAGGGAAAAGTGCCATGACTGAATATGGTTGTGATGAAGTATATAATGGAGATACAGTTTATTTAGATGGAGTAAAGGAAATCTATACGGTAACATTATATGACAATGATCATTTACAATATTTGCCTTCCAATTGAAATCAATTATTCAAAGTTTAAAAGTTAATGATATATTCTTTAAAATTTATTCTTTATTAGGGTGATTAAGATATAAGCATTTTTCGAATTGGTCGTGAATTTTTTCGCAATTAATGTTTTGACCGACTAAACATTTTATATATTTTGAAAACAGGATATCGCAATCAAATGGATTGGATTTTCCATTAGTTCCATTAGTTCCATTTTGATTGTTCAATTTACCATAAAAATGATAATTCATAAGAGACGAATATAAAGTGGAGTTAAATGGTGCTGGCATTTATATATTATAATTAAATATATTTAAATACTTATTTAAATTAAATAATAAAATCCTTATATTATATAAATTGAAACCAAATTTACATAATAAACTGTTTTATCTGTGTAACAAAATCAAATCAAATAAATAAATGATTAATTAAACAAATATAAAAATATGTTGTATATATTATTTAGTATTTAGGATGACAAGAACGCAGAATGAACCATTACTTACACCAGACGACAAACGCTTTGTAGCATTTCCGATTCAATATAATGACATATGGGAAATGTATAAGAAACAAGTAGATTGTTTTTGGCGTGCGGAAGAAATAGATTTATCCAAAGATTTGGCCGATTGGAAAAAATTGACAGCAGATGAGAAGCATTTTGTGTCAATGATTTTGGCATTTTTTGCGGCAAGTGATGGAATAGTCTTGGAGAATTTGGCAACGCGTTTTATGTCGGACATTCAAGTCTCAGAAGCGAGAGCGTTTTATGGGTTTCAGATAGCAATGGAGAATATTCATAGTGAGACATATAGTTTATTAATAGAGACGTATATAAATGACAAGTTGGAAAAGGACAAGTTATTTAACGCATTAGATAATTTTCCGTGTATAAGAAAGAAATCCGATTGGGCGCAAAAGTGGATAAAAGATAATCGTAGTGGATTTGCGACACGATTAGTTGCGTTTGCTTGTGTGGAAGGGATATTTTTTAGTGGTGCGTTTAGTAGTATATTTTGGTTAAAGAAGCGGGGATTGTTGCCGGGGCTTACATTTTCGAACGAATTGATTTCACGGGATGAAGCGTTGCATACAGAATTTGCGGTATTATTATACGACAAGATGGAAAACAAATTGAAGAAAAGTAAGGTGCATGAAATTATTCGAGAGGCTGTAGAAATTGAAACTGAATTTATTTGTGATGCGTTACCGTGTCGTTTAATAGGAATGAATTCAATGTTGATGACACAATATATTCAATTTGTGGCGGACCGATTATGCGTCCAATTGGGATACGATAAGATATACAATGTGGTAAATAGTTTTGATTTTATGAATATGATATCATTGGAGTCCAAGACGAACTTTTTTGAGAAGCGAGTCAGTGAATATGCGTTGGCCGATAAGACTGTGGATGATAATACATTTGATTTCTCAGATGATTTTTAAGTTTAAAAACAAATATAAAGACAAAATGACAACTAATATAGAACGAAATGTATGCAGTAATAAAGCAGTCAAAGATAAACGGAATTGAAATCAAATGTGTAACAATAAAATTGACCGATGCCAATAAATTGGCTTTACATTATATGAAGCAAGATTTGGACTTTGAATTGGCAAAAGGAAATGATGTCAAAATAGCCAACATATATGATGTCGACAGCGAATTGAAGACAGTATTTGCTGAATATTGTTTAACATATAAGCAAGGGCATAAAGGCGAAATAAACGCCAATTCTTATGCTGTAGTTGCTTCACCACCTATTATCAGTAGCACCGAAATAGACCCACAAATAGATCCTGAATATTTTGTTTAAAAAATTAATAATTCTTAATTATAACTTCTTTTGTCTTTGCATTAGGGTTCTTTGAATTTATAGACCTTTTACATAATATTTCTTCTATATTATATTGACTATTTTGGAAATTTTCAATAACTAAATTTACATTTGAATTACTCATCATTATTTTTATATTTTGGTCGGTAAGATTATGTATCATTTGAAATAAATGATAATGGTTTTCAAGATTAAAACCATTTATTGTATATTTAACAAATGATGTGTCTTTTTCGGGTGCATAAGGAGGGTCAATATAAACAAAATCATTTTCTTCAATTGTTTGTAATGATTGATGAAAATCAGAACATTGGAATATTACACATTGAATTAATGAATGAATCTGGTCCAAATGGTCTTTATTAATGATTTCTGGATTTTTATAATTACCAAATGGAACATTGAATCCATTGGGTCCTACTCTGAAAACACCTCTAAAACATGTTTTGTTTAGAAATATGAATAAAGCAGACCCAAATAAAGATTTTTTTTCGTGGTTATTTAAATTGTTGTATCTTTTTCTAGTCCAATAATAATAGTTTTCCTGGGACTGTAATGCTTCATTTAAGTTTTTAGGGTCTCTATTTAATTCACCTTTTTTACAAGAGTTCAATTCATTTATAAGTAACTTTATTTCTTCAAATAGTTCTTCATGATGTGTTTGAATATTTTTATACATATAAATCAAAGGTTCATTCAAGTCGTAAGCGTAAATATTTCCAGTTACTTTGATACGTTGGTCTCTAATAAAACATAATAATGTTATTACACCTTTTAACATTTCAAACGCCGATTATTTATAAGTCTATTTTTATAAATAATTACTTGTAATTTTTCTTTACCTTTCTCGTTTTATTCTTTGGAACATATTTTTCTGGTCTTTCATAAGCACCCTTAAATATATTTTCATACTTTTCTTTTGGTATTTCACTTATTACTTTTTGGATATTCTCTTTTAGGTTCTCATACTTTAACCCATCTAATTTTTGTAATCTTGATTTTAGCATACTAAAATAATTTTCTATGGAATTGGTAAAATGCTGATAAGGAACAGCATATAAAATATTATTATGTTTATTTACTAATGCTTTTATTCTTTCATTTCTATGTGCGGAAGCATTATCTAAAATAATTAATTTATTCCTTAATTTACTTGTTATATTATGCTCTAAAAAATCAATTAATCTATCTGTATTTATTCCACCTTTTTCATATAAATCCCAGTGTATCACTCCATTTACAGAAATAGCAAATACACCAGTATATTTTTTGAATACTTCTTGGGATTGTGTTTTTATTACACATCGTTTTCCTTTATTGCTATAACAATGATTTCGTTTTTGTAATGATTTTATTGATGTCTCGTCAATACAAATAATATCCTCTATTTTGTATTTCTTGACATCTTCATAAAATTCTTTTATTTTTGAGTTTATATCAATATCTTTTCCAAATCGTTTTATTGGTTCGTGCCTAATTCTTGTAAGTTTCAAAGTAATATTATTATCACGAACAATCCTAAAAAGTTGCATAGTGCTTATATCCGCATTTTTATATTTATCTTTTAGTTTTTGGTGTAGTTCTTGTAATGTAATTGTTTTATTTTTATTTATTTCATCAACTATAAATTTTACATATTCTTTTTTAACTTTATAAGCAACTGGTTTTCTATAATGAATATCTACATTTCCATCTTTTTTGTATCTTTCAACCCAACGCATTAAACTTCTTGGAGAACATTTGAATATTTTACAAACATCTTCTTGTGTTTTATCTTCCACTAAATAATATTGGACTGCTGTTAATTTATAATCATTACTTTTATGAGTAGGCATATATAATATTTTGATATTTATAAAAAATTGAAATAAAATTGATTACAAAATTAATAGCATATAACATACACATACCTTATACAACAATGTCGCAATTATTATCTCTTGGAGCAATCAATAAACTTACTGGTGAATATGTTTATCCTAAAATAGCAAATAAAAAAGATGAATATATTTGTCCTGAATGTAATAAAGATTTAATTTTAGTGCAGGGTGAAATAAGAGTTCATCATTTTCGTCATAAAGTAGATAGTATTAATCCTTGTCATCATTATAGCAAACCAACTGAAAGTCAAATCCACAAAGATGCAAAAATGTTAATGAAAACTTTGTTAGAAAACAAAACGCATATTCAATTCATAAGAGAATGTGTATCTTGTAAAATAAGTGCTGAAATCAACCTTCCTGAAATAACTGAAGGTTCAATTATTACATTAGAACATCGGTTTAATTATGACGATGAATTAAGAATTGCTGATGTAGCACATACGCTTAATGGCGAGATTAAGGGTATATATGAAATATGCCATACACATAAAACTTGTAGTGAAAATAGACCAGAACCTTGGGTTGAAATTGATGCAAATTCATTATTAACATTGGTTAATACAAACAATGAACCATTGATAATCAATTGCGTAAGATGCGAAAAATGTAAAAAATGTTTAATTGATGATGGGGAAAAAGCAATAAAAAATATGTTTGAAAATATCCAAAAAAATAAATATAAATTTATAACCGAACAAGTATCAATATTTACCCCAAATTTTCCGGATACTACTAAAATGATTGCTTGTGAAACAGATAAAAACTATATTTCAATATGTAGTGATATAATCGTTGATTGTGAAAATAACTTTAACAGCATTGAAAAAGAAGTGATTGATAAATTTAATATTAATAATATTGAAGATTTGATTAGAAATGAAAAAATTAGTAAAAATGACAAACAAAGATGTCTAAAATGTTTTGCATATGTTCGTGAAAGATATGAATTAATGGGGATTGAACCATTCAACGGACACAATATGATCCAACTTGAAAAATACGCAATATCTATAAGAATATTGCCAAATGGAATTATAAAATATTGTAAAAGTTTGGGAGAACAAAATGTAAAAGATTTTACTATAATTGGTATGGCATAATAATATCATTATGTTTCTTTGTTTCACAATGTCGTGTAAATAATATTTCTGCATATGTTCCAAAATCACATTTATCACAATAATATTTAAATTCTTTTTTTCTTTCTTCTTTGTTTGAATGTTGTGTTAAACAATGAACCTTCATACAAGTCAAATTATTGGTTTTATATTCACAATACTTACATTTTGGTTCTAATACTTTATCACTTCTCGTTTTTCTTTTTCCGTTATTTTTATGTTTTTCACTTTCTATATGTTGCTTCCAGTGTGCAGGATATATACATTTATAATTACATACTTCACAATTATATTTCATTTCTGTTTCATTAGGTATTTCCATTTATTTATAAATATAATAATTATAAATATTTTATTTTTAAATAATTTGCTTTAAAATTTACTTAAAAATAAAATATTTATAATATATATAAAATGAAAGTTAAGAAAAAGAAAAAGGAGGAGTTCAAAGAATTTAGGAATAATGAAAAGTCCGCTTACAAAACTTTCAAAATTCCGCTAAAAACGATTTTACTAAATCGTGATACGATACAACCAGTAATAAACCATTTGGTTTTTGAAATGAACGATTTAGTTATTCATACTTATCAATTTATTCGTTTGTATGTTTTAGACAAATATAACAAAAATCAACCATTACCTACAATAGATGAAACATTTATTTTGTATTGTATAAAAACATTAGGATTAAGAGATAATAGAGGAAAGAAAGGAAAATATACTGAACTTTTAGAAGTTTTAGATGTATTTTACAAAACTGAATATCAACCATTACTAAATCACGAAAAAATTAATTTGAAAAACACAACCTTTTTATTACCCTATTTAGCAACACAAATACATACTTCTTTACATAACAATTTTCAAGAACATTTTATCCAACACTTTTTACGATTTATTAACAAAACTACAAATCAAATAACAGAAGATAAGTCAATATTATTTCAATTCAAAAATAAATGTTTATCGTTAGAAGAAACTGATATAATATTTGATGATTGGAAAAATATACATCTTCCTAATATTTTTCCTACTGAAATCAAAAAATCAATTCACTATGATATTAAGGTTAGACCATTTGAATATTTGAAAGGAATGTTGTATATGAACTCTATATTAGAAAAACAAGAAAGTAAATTATTTCAACCATTACCATTACGAAACAATATCATTCCAAAACATATTATTTTAGATACTGCTTCTATTATAAATTTGTTTTGTCCTGAAAAAGATAAAGATGGAAATAAAACAAAAAAGGGTGAATTATTGAGTAATGTAAAAGATAATCAAAATGAAATATGGTGCAACTTTTTAGATATGAAAAATAAAATATTCAAGAACAAACATTATCAGTTTCATAACCAAATTCAAACAGATGGAATTAGTTGTTGTTTATTATTTATTAGAAAAGATTTGAAAGATAAGAAATGGGGTTCAAGAGTTCCTGTTTTACAAGAGCAAGATTTTCATACCATAGAGGATTTATCCAAAGAACAATTAGACGCATTGAAAGACAGAAATATAGTTGGTTGCGATCCTGGTAAGCATTCATTAGTGTATATGATGGATAAAAAAGGACACAAATTAGAATATACTGCATCACAAAGAAAAATAGAAAGTTATGGAAAACGAAACCAAAGAATATTATTACAAGAAAAGAAGAAACACAAAATTATAGAAAAAGAAACAAGATTATCAATGCAAAATAGCAAATCAGTTAATTATGATAAATTTAAAATATATCTTGTAGAAAAAGATAAGTTAAATAAAGAAACTACTGATTTTTACAAGAAAGAAGTTTGGAGAAAAATGAAATTTCGTCAATATAGTTATGGTAAGAAAAGTATTGACATATTTTTGAATAAAATAAAAGAAACATTTGGAGAAAATATACTTATTGGTTATGGAAATTGGAGTAGGTCTTCGCAAATGAAATATACAATGCCTACAATGAATAAAGGATTAAGGAAACTAATTCATAAAACGTATGACACAATAACTATTAATGAATTTTATACATCTCAAAAGTGTTGCGAATGCCGTAATCCATTAAAGCATTACAAAGACACAAAAGGAGTAGAGATATACAGATTATTTACTTGTTCTAACTGCGTGAGTTGCGAAAACAAAAATGTCGTATTTAGAACAAGGGATAAGAATTCTGCTATAAACATATTGAACCTAACTGAATGTTGGATAAATAACCAAACAAGACCAGTAGAGTTTCAATGTGAAGCAAAAGCATCGTCTTTCACCTGTGGAAATAAAAAGACAGGGTTAAGTAAGACAATCGGCGTTAAGAAACAACCTCGTAAGAGTAAGCACGCCTGTTGATTTTACATTTTTTAATTATTTTTTATGCCGAGAAAATCGGCGTTTGAAATGTTAAAAGGTGTAAAACACTGCCTCCTCCTAGGAATATCTCATGATAATTATTGATTTCTGATGGAAATTCTTGGAATAATTCACTCATAATTTGAGTTTTTCCGCCAACCCATTTCAATAGAGGTTTTATAGTATTACTTTCTTTCATTCTTTATTTTGATTTAATTATAGTAGTTATATTTAATTCTTTTTTTTTCTAAATATAAAATCAGAAATTTCAAAATGGAAACAATGAATCAAAGAATCAATGACGAAATTTGCTATGAAACTATAAATATTTTGGTGTAATATTTATCTTTTGTGTTCATTTTCAATCCTTTTTTTACTATTAATCATATCTATGTTAAATAGTGATTGCTTTATTATATTTATTGAATTCATTTTTATTGATTTGTTTTATTTTTTAGGATAATCTTGTCTCATTTTTCTTTCCGGTCGGTGTAATTATTTCACTTGATAATTTAATTTCAGTTTATAAAATATATTATTATATTAATAACAATTCCAATGAGTCAAAATTCTATTTATGAAACACCCCCTGAAGGACCTTCTCCTTTTTTACAACAACCAAGTTTAGACCTAAACCCTGTTAGAAATTTAAGCCAAGAAATATATTTAGAAGATGATTTTCGACCAACTGGTAATAATATTGCGATTGACAATAATATTGAGTTGGTTGATACACCAGATAAACATGGTTATAAAAAACAAAAACCTAAATTATTTAATGCTCGTAAATTGGGTGACAAAGCAAATGAATTATTAGACGACGCCCATTGGGCCAAACCTGACTTAAAATTATATGAAAATGAGGTTCAACATATCACATCGGGAAGAGATTATAATGGTTCAGATAAAATTTTTAAAGACGTGGAAAAACAAACATTTACCGACAATAATGACGACCATTTTACTGAAATAAAAGTTGCGTATATTTACATTATTAGCAAATATATAGACGGTAATACTTTTTATAAAATTGGTTTAGGGGGGACTGGAGTAGGAAGCCGTTTAGGTGGAGCCCAAACATTTTTAATTCCCGGATTGGGTTATTCAACTGGTTATAAAGTTCATTATTTATTTTTCTTTCACGATATGTATAAAAGACAATATTTATATCCACCCACAGCAGGTGGCAGCACATTAGCCGAAAAAATAGAAGGAAACGTCCATAAAAATTTGAGATACTACTTGACTGCTGCTAATATTACATTTAAAAATAATTACCCAAGTGAATGGTATTTAATTCCTAGTAACAATATTGATGTAAAATTTTTCATCGGATTTGTATTTGATATTATTGCATCTCACGAAAAACAACCACATTCAATTTGGCGATTAGATGAGCGCGGAGTCGATAAAACAATACAATTGCCTAAATCACGTGTTTGGAAAAGGCGAATGGCGAATCATCCTTATTTTCAAAACAGTATATTTCCACGGGAAGATAAAGAAGTATTGCCTTTAGGTGTGGAAATTAAAATAAGTTTCAATAAAAAGGAAAATCGCGGAACAGTTGACACTTATAAAAATGCATTTTTCGGCGAAAATGGGGAAAACATTTATGAATTCACCTTCAACAATAAAGATTATCAAATTATTCAAATACTTAAATATGAAGAACTAGAACTAGAACTAAAAAATAAGAGTATAAACGTAAATAATATTTACGCCGAAATTTCAGTTCTTGGTCTAAACGAAAATGAAAATGATCCCACTTTTTTGGAACAACTATTTGGACTTGATAATGTAAATTTAATTCAAAAGCAAAATTCAAATAATTTTTATGTCAAAATTGGCGACTTGTTGGACTTGATAAAAAAAGATAAATTTGACAATCAAGTTGCTTATGATAATTGGAACCTAAAAAATAATCATATGTATTTCGAAAATGAAACTCAAGGTGAAAATGTTATTTTTATTGAAGAAAAATTTAATAGAATCGCGCCATTATGGTATTACCTAAATAGTATTCAAAATGAATGGGTTGATATTATAAGACGCACCACTGATTTAAATCTTCACGAAGATTATGACGAAGAAAATGTTAAAAACAAATACATTATTGGTGATGATTTTAAAAAGGTTGTAAATGATGACTTTACTAAAATAATGGTGAAACGAAAAAAGGTGAGAGGACAAGATAATGTTGTTGTTGATGATTCGGAAGATGAAATAGAATTGCTTTACGTATTTGTTTTTATGGATTTAAATGATAAGTTACAAAGATTAAATCAAATTAAGAAAACAAATGTTCTTATAAATGGGCAAGAGGTGCGGCTAAATAAAAAGGACGCTCCACATTTGTTGAAAATAGAAGAGTCGTATTTTATACATTATAATCAATATATGATTCCAGATAATAAAAGAAAATATGAAGGTAAATTTGTTTATTATGAAATGATTGAATTTTTTACTTTTACAACAGATGAATCCAAGAAACCATGGGTGAAACTAAAAGAGTATTATAAGGAAGGAGAAAACAAGAAAACGGGTAAAATTTGGAATATTCCGTTGGAAAGCATTAACTTTGAATCGCATAATAAATATTTTACTTTTATGAAAAAAGGTTCAGAAGATTATAAAAACATCGTCAATTTGAAATCCCAACAAGATACAAATATGCGTAAAATTGACGACGATGTGGTTTATATTGATGTTGATAATGAAGTTGAATATGCGCTCAATGTGGTGCCTAAATATGTTGTCGGGGATATCATTAAAGTTATACCTGAAAAATATGAAGATTTTGGTATTCCTGATTTTGAGCGTAGAGGTTATCATTATGCGAAAATTGTTGGAATAAATCGTGACAAGGGGCAATATAGGATACAATATTATCCACCTTACGACAAAATGAAGTTATGGAAAACAAATAATAAAAAGAGGAATGATGATAAGGATTATGTAGAAAATCACAATATAGAGGCAATAGAAGGGGCAATACCGACCTTATTAGATTTAGAAGATCCGGAACATGAGAAAGAATTGAAAAATTACAAGAATAAATTGAAAAACGTATTCAAAATAGAGGCCATAGTGGATCACAAGCCGCCGAGGAAAGGGGCCAAGAAGAATATGAAGGTGAAGAACCATGGGGCATTTATGAGGGAACGAAATGCGAAATATTTGGTGAAGTATAAAGATTTACATGAGTCGTTTAATGAATACAAAGATGCAGGAGAAGTGTATGATAAAGCACAGGCAAAGGTGAAAGCGTATTGGAGGCAATTATATCCAGGGGCAACACGAAGGCAAAGTATGCGTCAATCCACAATCAATCAGAGGCGAACAAGCGGGGGCACAAGTAAAGGCAATAGCAGACGCAAAAGGAAGAAAATGAAAAATAAAAATAAGACCAAGTCCAAATATAATGGTAAAAAGAAAACAAAAAGGAATTACAAAAAGAAATCAAATAAACGAAAACATTTGAAAACAAGAAAATACAAATAAGATTTTAATTGAGTTAATATTTAAATAGAAATATGTAGTTTTATTTAAATATGAGTATGAAAATTCAATTTAGGGATTTTTGGGGAGGATATAAAGCAGAGAGTAATTGGTTTACAGAACAATTAGATAAATATGGCCATACCTATGTAATTGTAAATGATAACCCAAATGTAATAATATTTTCAGTTTTTGGTAATTATCAGTTTCAACCGAAAATAAAAGGTTGTAAAAATGTATACTTTACAGGAGAAAATAGAAGACTAGTAAAAGATGCAGATTTAAATTTAACATTTGATAACACAAGTGAACACAATAATATAAGATTGCCATTATGGATATTGTATGGATATGATAAAAATATGCAATTAACGAAGAAAAACACAAATAATTTTTGTTGCTTCGTATACTCTAATAATATCCAACATAGAAACAATTTTTGTTTAAAATTGTCAAAATACAAAAATATTTATTGTGGTGGAAGATGTTTAAATAATATTGGTGGAAGAATAAAAGATAAAATTGAATTTCAAAAGCAATTTAAATTTTGTATTGCGTATGAAAACAGTTTATACCCAGGTTACACGACAGAAAAAATTTTAGAAGCATATAAATCTAACTGTGTTCCTATATATTATGGTTCGACGACTGTTGTAGATGACTTTAACCCAGAAACATTTATAAACGCTCATGATTTTGAAAGTGAAGAAAAATTAATTGAATATATTATAAAAGTTGATAACGATGATAGTTTATATGAAAAATATTTAAATAAACCAATTTTTTCTGATAAATGGTTAAAAATATTTAATGACCCTGACGAAAAATATTTTAAAAATATTTGTAAAGAAATTATATCATAATATGTATATTTTAAATATTTCGTATTATTACTATTTAAATAGAAAAATGTAGTTTTATTTAAATATAATGTTGAATAATGTTTTCTATATAAATTTAGATCATAGAGAAGATAGAAAAAAAAATATCGAAAATGAGTTAAATGAATTAATGTGGGATTACCAAAGATTTAATGCTATAAAATTAAAAGATGGGCGTATAGGTTGTAGTATGAGTCATTTAACTTTATTGAAAAAAGCAAAGCAAGAAAAACTAGATTATATTGTGATAATTGAAGATGACGCCCATTTCTTAAATAAAATTTTTATAAATAATACAATTTCTTATATAAATGAAAACAATATAAATTTTGATGTATTGTTATTAGCCGGAAATATAAGAGAAAGACCAATAGCTATAAATGAGCAAAACATATATAAAATAAAAAAATGTTGCACCACAACAGCATATATTGTTAAGTCACATTATTACGATAAATTAATTCAAAATATTCAAGAAGGAATACAAAAACTATTGAAAAAACCTAAAGAACATTATTTTTACGCAATTGATGTTTATTGGCAACATTTACAAAACAAAGATAATTGGAAAATAATTTTTCCAAGAACAGTAACACAAAGAGCTGATTATAGTGATATTGAAAAATGTAATATAAATTATGACTATCTAATGCTTGACAAATATGAATAATCTAGATTATTATATAACCTTTAATAGGTTTATATTTGCTTCTTATTTCGTTTAAAGATTTAAAAGGTGTTTTTTCTTTTAAATAATTCATCATTAAATTGTGTCCTTCTTGTTGATTAGATTTACTCGGTATCATGTGTTTAACTGAATATTTATTTATAACACCTGAATTTATATTTAAATATCCAAACAAAAAGTCAACTCCCCAAGTCCATTTATTTTCAATAGTATGCAAACTAAAGAATTTATGGAAGTCCTTGGGAGATAATAAAAGAAAATAAATTTCAAGAAAATTATGAAATGTAAGGTGATTATACATATTCATAAATTTCCAAGAACTATTAATTACTTTTGGTGAAAATATTTCAATATTATATTTATTTTTTATTTGTATCATATCATAAATATCAATATTTTCAATTTTGATGTCATCTAAAACGAAAAATATAAAATCGTAGTTATCTACATTATTATTGTAGGTATTAGTTAAAAATACCTCTGTCAAAACACCTTTTTTATTATAAAAAAACATTTCATCTATAAAATTTAAAGTTTGTACTGTATTTTTTATTTTATTATTTTTATCATTATTACTTTCATATGAATTAATCATGACATCAAAATTTGTATTGAGATTTTTATGCAAATAAGTTAAATTGTGGGATAGTAATTTTAACTTTAAATCTAAATCAGGATCACCAATACATGCTAGATAATATAAAAATTTCATATGTATTTATAATTATTTATAATTATTTATTTTTAAGTTTGTTTTTAATATATAAATATTATATAAAATTTATATATGACCAAGTAAATTAAACTTACTACGAAAAATAGAATAGACAATTTAATTTTGGTTAGAATATAATTTTATAACATTTTTAAATACATCAGATTCTTTTATTTTTTTATATGTGTTATTATTATTGTGAATACCAAAAGATTTATTTATGTCATTATTATATTCTGTTTTATTCTCTACAGAAAAATATTGTGCAATATCTATTGGGGCGTATTTTATATTATGATTTAGAAAAAGATTACGAAATGTTATGCAAATTAAATGATCTTCATTAAAATTAATATTTGGCATATAATTTTTGCAAATTGAAAGGAATTTTTTACTTCTTAATGAAAATCCTCCATTACCTACTCTTACTCCAGAATAATGAGGAATATTACGCCAAGGGGCACCAATATAGTCGTATTCTAAAAATTCATTTTTCCACAAATGAGGATTTATAATAAAACCGTCGTTTTGAATTGTCATTACAAAATCTGTGTCGACATAATCATATAATTTTTTAACCATAAAATTACTATATTCATTTATAGACGTTATTGCAGGTATTTTTATATATTGTATTTTTTTTGGGATTTTTTCAGAAAAATACGGACTTAATATTTTTACACTACCAAATTCAATTTTATGTTGACTATAAATTAAAGATTCTAAATGATTTATAAAATCAGTTTCATCATCTCTTCCAGATATAGATATTAATGTTATATTAGACAAATTTATTTTATCCATTTATTAAAAAACTCGATTTGTCTTTATATAATAATATAAATTTATAATTTAGGTTAAAATAAATTTATAATTTTATATTAATATTTTAAGTATTTTGACATGTCCTCAAAGAATAGTTTAGAAACTTATCTACAAAACATTCAAATTGGTAAGTATATAGAATTAGGAGACCCATTTATCTCTGTTGATATTCCTTTTTCCATTATACATGAAAACATAATTCATTTACGACCAGAACAATCAAACTTTCCATCAACAAACGAAATACTGGAATATGTTAATAAACAAGAATCACAGCAAATTTTGATTATTACAACAAATGTAGATTGTAGTTTCCCAAGAAATATTACTGATTTGTCTTTGTTAAGTAATAAAAATATAAGAAAAATTATAACACACAATCCATATATAATTCATGAAAAAATATTTCCTCTCCCTCTAGGACCCAAGTGGCAATTTAGTTCTCGTCTTCCATATGGAGAAACAAAACATTTGCAAAAGAAAATTTATTTAAAAAATTGTGCATTTAATCCATTAGATGCATATAATCGTTTTAACAATAATCGTGATTCAAAAATATATTTAAGACCAATGGCAATGAGTGTAAAACACACTCAAAATTACAATAGACAATTTTCAAATGCTGTTTCCGTAAATAGAGAGTATATTTGTAATAAAATAAACAAACTAAAATGTGTTGATGACTTTAGTAAACATCGTGTGTCTACTGAAGAATATTTAATAAACTTAAACAAATACAGATTTGTTATTAGTCCCCATGGAAATGGGTTAGATTCACACACAACATGGGAAGCACTAATGTGTGGATGTATTCCTATTGTACCTAGTTCACCATTAAATTCAATTTATAAACTTCTGCCAGTTTGGGTAGTTAATGATTGGTTAGAAATAACAGACGAGACCGCTAAAAAGAAAGAGGAAGAATTTTTGAAAAAAATAGGTTCGAGTAATTTTAATCTTGCATTTTCAAGCGGTTTAAAGGAGTATATTATTAGTATGTGTTCATAATCTACTTTTTCCTTTGTGTTCTTACGTTCAGTCTTACATATTTTAATTGCATATGGATACTTTAAAATATTTAATAGATTGTGATATATTTAGTAATACTAATTATTCTAAAACATTTAATAATGAAAAAAAGAAGTTTTAATGTCTGGAAAATTTATTGAAAATAATTGGAATATTGGTTGTCTTATACCAATTTATGCTGATATTGATTTTAAGTCACAACTTAATAAACTAACTATATTGAATGATTTAATGTTTCCTCAATATTAAAATGTATATTGGGATAAATTCAACTTAATTTTTATTAAAGGAAAACGTTTTGGTATTGAATTAAAGTTTATTTTAAATTATCTTTTTATGCGAACAAATGTGAAAATATCTATTATATAATTGTTTTTTTAGGAGAAGGACCTTTATTGTTTTGAGGAACTTCCCATTTATCTCCATATCTTCCTTTTAGTTTCTCTTTAGCGTTATTCGGTAAATATAATGTAATATTATTCCAGTTGTATTCTACTAGTTTATTATTTTGATAACAATTACTCCATATGACCTTTTCCCAGTTATCTTTAAAGTTACCTTGTTCGTCAATATCCGCCATATAAAAATCAATTGAAGCGTATAATTGTGAACTTTTAGTTTTTAATATATCTTTTGACTTATTTATACCGTATCCATATTCAAGTGAAAAATTATTTTTCAATAGTTCTTTAATTTTTTCATAATCACATTTATCACATATTATGTCTACATCGTCGTCATTATTTATACAAGAATTATCTCTAATAATACCTAACAATGTTCCATATGCTATAAACCAGTTTTGAATATTATAATTATTTAGAATTTGTGCTAAATATAAAAGAGTATTATTTAGTTTATTTGAAGTATTTTTTCCCCCTGCCATTTATATAATGTTTAGTAATAATATTTCTTATTGGAACGAGTTTTATAAAAAAAATACTCATATTGCTTCTCCTTCAGGTTTTTGTTTATTTGTTTTACAATACTTATCTGATAAAAATATTGACGTAAAAAATATATTAGACGCAGGATGTGGAAATGGTAGAGATTCTTTAAAACTATCAGAAAAATACAATGTCACCGGTGTTGATAATAATGGTTTTATAATAGAAAATTCAAAAAAATTTACTTTTTTGAATGAAAATTTTATTAAATTAAATAAATCAAAATATGATTTAATATATTCAAGATTTACATTTCATAGTATAACAAATGAAGAACAACTATTATTTTTAAAAACAATTGAAAATAACAGTTATTTATTTATAGAAACTAGAAGTGATAAAGGTATAAATACTGAACGATATCATGGGGATACACATTTTAGAAATTTTACTAATAATTTATATATAAAGAATTTATTAACAAGTTTAGGGTTCAACATTTTATTTTTTGAAGAAAGTGATAAATTTGCCATTTATAAGAATGAAAATCCTATTTGTATTCGTATTATTGCACAAAAACTATAAAGTTATAATATTTTTACTTGTTTTTAATGATGATATTATGTCCCTTGATAATTACTAACCGCAATATTAATATTTAATTTAGATATTAACATTTTACCTTTACTACTTTTTACACCTTTGAACATTTAAAACGCTGACTTAATTCATATATTTTTTAGGTTTTCGTTTTCTCGTTGATGGTCGTTTTACATATTTTTCATTTCTATCGTATGCTCCTTTTATTAGATTTTTATAAATATGTATTGGTATTTCATCTAATACATCTTTTACATTATTACCTAATTCATTATATGTTAATCCCTTTTTCTTTTGTAATCGGGATTTCAATACATTAAAATATCCCTCTATCGCATTTGTATAATGTTGATATGGAACAGAATACAATAAATTATTATCCTTTTTAATTACATCTTTTACAAGTTGGTTTCTATGACTACTCGCATTATCTAAAATGATTAATTTATTTTTGTATTTTCCATTTATAAACTTCTTAATAAAATTAACCATTCTATTACTATCAATGCCACCTTTTTTATGTACCTCATACCCAATAACACCTTTTGAAGAAATAGCAAATATTCCAGTATATTTTTTGAATACTTCTTGACTTTCCGTTTTCATTACACATCTTTTACCTAATTCTTCATAACATTTCCTTCTAATCATAAATGAGTTTAATGATGTTTCATCAATACATATAATATCATCTAATTTATATTGTTTAACCTTATTATAAAACTCTTTAATTTGATTTTTAATTACAATAGGTTTTTTATATCTTGTTTTTGGAACATGCCGTATTTAAGTTATCTAATAAGTATGATATTATAGGTTTTCCATAAATATTAATTAATGCTTTAGGTTTTTCATAACCATTTTCTTTAAATCTTTGTCCTATTCCACCAATTGGTTTAATTGGTATAATTATTATCATATATATATATAATGAATATAAAAAAAAATATATGTTTAGTTTTTCGTGGAGAATTATTAAGAAATACTATAAGTTATTATCATAATAATATAAAAAATAAACAGTTAAGAGAACCAGACTTATCAGAAGAATCATTAATTCGTCAAGATAATATAATGAAAAGTATAATAAATAATATTATATTACCATATGAAAAAAATGGATTTAATGTTTTTATATCTGGTTGTGTATATGAGTGTAATCATTATAATAATAAATTGAAAGAATTCTTTCCAAACCATACAATAAAACAAATTAAAGCAGGTAACACTAATCAAGCAGAAACATATTATAAAAGTATTGAACAAGCAGAAAAAGAACACCCTGAGTGTATAGAATATATATCTTTGAGAGTAGATTATATTATGTTAAAAAATATAATTAGAAAAGATTTAGATTTAAATTTATCATATGTTGGTTTTGCTTGGAAAAATACAAAATATGGAGATGTTGATGTATTTTATATAATTTCAAAAAATGCAGTAAATATTTTCAAAAATATTATTTATCATATTGGATTAGGAAAAAACTTTGTCGAAACACATTCAATAACAAAGAGTTTAAAAAAAAAAAATGTATTACTTTATCCAATATGGAATAATTATGAAAATGAAGCAACATCACTCTCATATGGCGAATACATTAAAGATATAAAATTGCATGAAAATAGACCTTTTGTAAATTATATGAGAAGTATTATCAATAGATTTTAATTATATACAATCATATAGAGGTGATTATTATATGCAATGTATAACAAGTAATAGAGGTAAAAATTTAATATCCAAATTAAATATTAACATAGCCGTTAGTAATTATCAAGGAATATAAAGTCGGCGTTTTAAATGTTCAAAGGTGTAAACAATGTCTATAATAATCACCTCTATATGATTGTATATAATTAAAATATTTATAAAAAAGATATAATTAATCTGTTAGCATAATTAAAATGAGGTCTATGAGTTTGAATATGAATACAAGTTTTCATTTTATATTTTATATTATTTATTTTATTATATTTAAACTTAAATATAATAAAATATTTATTATAATGATAATAATTATACCTATTGGTGGGATTGGACAAAGATTTAAAGAAAATGGTTATACATATCCTAAAGCGCTAATTAATATTTATGGGAAATCTATAATATCATACTTATTAGACAACTTAAACACTGATAATATTGATTACATATTTATTCCATATAATAAAGAATATAAGAATTTTAGATTTGAAGATTTATTAATTAAAAAATATCCAAAAATAAATTTTGTTTTTTTTTGTCTAGAAAATAATACAAGAGGGGCAGCAGAAACAATTAATATTGGTATAAATAATCTTAAAGAAGAAAGAGATATTCCTGTATTATGTTTAGATAGCGATAATTTTTATACGTGTAACATAATTTCACAATGGAATGGAGAAAATTGTGTTTTTTCATTTGAAGATATAAATGAAAATCCAATATACTCCTATGTAAAAATAAATGATAACGATGATATAGTAGATATAAAAGAAAAAGAAAAAATTTCTAATAACGCTTGTACTGGTGCTTATGGATTTAAGTCTATTAAAGAATTAAAAAAATATACGTCTAAAATTATAGAAAAAAACCTAACCCAAAGGTTAGAATTTTATACTAGTGGTGTTATAAAGGTCATGATAAATGAAGGTCATATTTTCAAAAATAAAAATATTATGCAGTCAAATTTTATATGTTTGGGAACACCTTTACAATTAAAATTTTTTTATAACAATTTTCCACTTAAAAACGCATTTAATAATAATATTATAATACAAAATAAAAGAATTTGTTTTGATTTAGATAATACACTTGTCACGTTTCCTAGTATAACAGATGATTACACAACTGTAATGCCTATTGAAAAAAATATAAATTTTTTAAAATATTTGAAGAACTTTGGAAATATTATTATCATATATACAGCACGAAGAATGAAAACACATAATGGAAATTTAGGCAAAATAAATAAAGACATTGGTAAAATAACATTCGATACACTAGATAAATATAATATTCCATATGACGAAATATATTTTGGAAAACCATATGCAGATTTTTATATTGATGATTTAGCATGTAACTGTTTTTGTGATTTAGAAAAAGAATTAGGATTTTATACTAATAAAATTGAACCCAGAGATTTTCATAGTATTAATACGAGTAGTATTAATACAGTAATAAAAAAAGGTAATTTAAAAGGGGAAAATTATTATTATGAAAATATTCCAAAATCTTTAAAAGATATGTTCCCTATATATATATTTGGAAATGAAAATAACATAACAATAGAAAAAGTAACAGGAGCGACTATTACAGATTTATATTTGTCAAAAATATTGAATGATAGTATACTTAATAATGTTTTAAGTAGTTTATATCGGATTCAAAATTGTGATATATCCGATAATGATGATATTAATTTATACGAAAATTATGCTTTAAAATTGATGAAAAGGTATAAAAATTATGATTATTCACAATTTAAAAATAGTAAAGATGTATACGAAGCTATATTAATTAAATTGAAAGATTACGAAAAAAAAAAATTAGGTAAAAAAACCATTATACATGGTGATCCAGTATTTACTAATATAATAATCAATAATTATGGTAAAATTAAATTTATAGATATGCGAGGTAAAGTAGGAGATAATTTAACAATCTATGGAGATTGGTTATATGATTGGGCAAAAATTTACCAATCAATAATTGGATATGATGAAATATTATTATCAAAATATATTGATACAAATTACAAAGAATATATAATAGATATTTTTAAGAATTATTTTATTGATACATTTTCTGAAAATGATTTTAATAACATTAAATTAATTACAAAAAGTTTAATTTTTACTTTAATACCTTTACACCATGATGAAAAGTGTATAAAATATTATGATTTAATATTTTCAGAATATTTAAAGTGAAACATTTTGAATAAACATAAAAACAAATTCTACTTCAAAACACGCATATGACCTCTTCTTCTGTTTGAATAATGATTCATAACTAAATTGGGTCTTACAACTGGTTTTACATTTTGCGTTTGCGTTTGTGACTGAATAATATTATTACATGTTTTTTGTTACAAGAAACAATTTTATTTTTCCAAGAACAGTAACACAAAGAGCTGGTTTATATAACATTATTTAGGGTAAAAACCTATTTATATTTTCATTTCATTAAACATAATGAAAATTAATATATTTATTTTATGCTATAATGAAGAGGTATTAATAAAAAATACAATATTGCATTATAAACAATATTTGCCTTCGGCTAATATCATAATATTAGACAATAAATCTACTGACAATAGTGTTAATATAGCAAAGTCATTTAATTGCAACATAGTTGAATGGGAATCACCAAATTACAAAAATTGCATTGATGATTTCGAATATAAAAAAATAAAAAATAACTGTTGGAAATATTTGGAAAATGGGTGGGTATTAGTGATTGATATGGATGAATGGTTATGTATTACAGAAAAAAAATTAATAGAAGAACAAGCAAATGGTACTTCTATAATTAAAGTGAAAGGTATTGATATGATAGGTGAAAGTAAAACAATAACTTTAGAAGATATTGAATTAGGTAAAATAAATAAATACAATGATAATAGAATGGAGAATAAATCTCTCTGCTTTTTAAGACAAAATATTATAGATATGAATTATGACCTTGGTGCTCATAGTTGCAAACCTTTAGGGAATGTAGTTTATTCAAAACAAATTTACATAAATAAACATATGTGTTATTTAGGAGAATCATTTATTATAAATAAAATGATTAAGAGATATGAAAGAGCAAACGAAATGCAAAAACATCATTTAGCAACACACTATACGGATAACATTTCCTATATAAAAACAAAATATCAAAATTCTTTAAAAAATGCAAAACAGTTTGTTAATTTAAAACAAAATAACAAAACATAAATTAGAATATATTATACAACTTATTTACAGAAAAATTAAAACATATTATTAAAAAATGAACTACTTCAAGTAATATCATAATAATATCAATATTAGTAGTTTATATTATTTTATAAATACAAAATATAATCAAAATATTGTATTGATTATATTTAAAAAAATAGTATGATATCATAAATAGAAAATATCATAAATTGTTTAATATTTTTTAGCGAATAATTAAAATTAACTTGTATTATTTGATATTTTACTCCAAACGAATACAAATATGTTATCGCCAATAACTCCATCGCTCCGATTATTGCCAGGACCATATTTATCACTTTTCATAAATTAGAAATAAAAAAAAATCGCAAGACAAGGAATATTTTTAAGTAGAAAATTTGATACGTGTTTGGAAAAACTAAATAAAACATTGCGGTTTGAATAAAAATGCACTATTATTTCGTTTAATTATTAATATTAATTTATTTAATATTAAATAAATGGAAAAATATCTCATTTCTGGAACTGGAAGATGTGGAACAACATTTTGAATTAAACTTTTTTCATTTTTGGATTATGATACTGGATATAATATGGAAAATTATAATAATTATATTTTTAAAAATTGTAATTCAGGAATGGAGAGATGTTATACAGAAAATTATTATGTTTTAAAAAATCCAACTTTTATTGATGACATTGAAAAAATAATAAACGATAGTTCAATAAAAATTAAAAGAATTATATTACCTATTCGTAATTTCAAAGAATCAGCTCAATCACGTGTGAAAAACAATTTTAAAGAAGGTGGTTTATGGAACGCAACAAATATCCATGAACAATTAGACTATTACAATTCTATAATGAGTAATTATATTGTAATAATGACAAAGTATGAAATAGACACTATTTTTATAGACTTTGATAAAATGATTACAGATAAAAAGTATTTGTATGATAAACTTAAAAATATTTTAAACGAAAAAGATATAGATTTTGAATATTTTTCAAATATTTATGAAAAAGCGACATTAACATCTAGATCACAAAATATAAATAATAATGATATATAAAAATCATAATAATGTATTAATATTAAATATGTTTTATAATAAATTTATAGTATCTGATTGAACCTCCCAATTCTAAAACACAATCATCTGGATTAATATTTGTACATGCCATTATTTGTTCTGGTATTTCTCTCAATAACTCATATTTTGGTTGAAATTGATTTAATTTATCGTGTATAGGTTTTAAATGTTTATTTACAATATTGTCAATTTTATCACTTTGCATTTATAATATATTGTATATTATAATATATCAAATCCAAACCCAAATCTACTTAAAAACTCGCATATGACCTCTTCTTCTGTTTGAATAATGATTCATAACTAAATTGGGTCTTACAACTGGTTTTACATTTTGCGTTTGCGTATTCGACTGAATAATATTATTATTATTCACATTATCAATCACTCTTTCTTCGTCATTTTTGATTTTCCTATTCGGCAGAGGTGGCGGCAAATTTTGCCATTTATGTGGCGCCTCCATTACATCCTTTGTTGTCGGCTTTAACTTTAACGATTTCGTCAATTTCCCCCTCAAATCATGCTTATGAAATGAATTCTCATTATATGGTATATACGTTTGAAAATGACTCGTATTAATATATGTCATTTTGAAATCTGGAACTACAAATACATTGTCATTCACATCCGGCGATTTGTCGCTAAATTCGTAATTGATCTGCTTCATTGTTGTCAACCCATTGAAATTATTCCTTTCATCCATTTGCCTTGGATCATTTTTACTCACTATTCGCTCAACCCCGTCAAATAATTGCAATATTTCTGGACTCCCTATTGTATAAAATACACTTCTATCCATTTTAATATTTCCTCGTAAACACCTCCTTTGTAATATATTGTCTTCCATCCCCCATCCCCAATAACAAGGAAATCCATTTATCCTCTCAAAATCACCACCATTCATAACCACAATTCCTCCTAACGCAAATTTAAATCCATAATAATGCTTTACTACCCCTGGAACCGTTTCATAGTCAAATATTTTGTTAAATGGAATCGTATCTACATCATTAAATACGAATGAAATATTTTTATAATCATCCGGATATTTCTGCTTTATTGCTAAAAATCCAATATTTTTCATTGCGCCACGATTAAATGAACGTTTGTCACATTGATGCGAAAAATAGACTTCATATTCGGTGTCATCTTTGTTTTCTAATATGAACTTCATATAGTTACAGAAAAAAAATTTATGTTGTTTTCTACATCGATAAGGAACAATAAATACAATTTTGGGTGCCATTTTATATAAACTATATTTGTATTATATTTATAATGTTTCTACATAATTATATAGAATAATTAAACTTGAATAAATTAAGCATATTTGTTAATAATAACATCAGGCAATAATGCATCTTTGATTTTTTCTAATTTTTTGAAGCATTTATTGATAGTCACTTCACTAATTTCACTCACCGTTTTTATATTTCCTTTGGATACATTCAAATTACAAAAGTGAGACACAAAATAAACAATCCCAGCAGCAATAGAATGTGGAGTATTTTCAGGCATAATGTTTTCTTTTTCAATTTTCATAGAAATAAACAAGCATACTTTGGTAAGTTCATTATTGATATTCAATTTGCTACAAAAGCGTTGAATAAATGATTTCGGAGTAGTTTCCCCTAAATCAGTTTTATCATTATTACATTTGTCTTTTTCAAGGTCATTTATAATTGCTTGAGCGTTTTTACACCCTTTTGTAGCACTACTAACATCAAGTATAAATATTTGAGCGATTTCTTTGGCAGTTCTAGGGTAATTATTAACACGACAAGAAATATAAATAGATGCAGCAATAATGCCTTCTCTATTGTCTCCACGGAAAGTCATTTTATATTCAGATATTTTTTTATGATAATAAACAGCGTCGTCAATAATCATTTTAGGAATACCCGCATTGTGGGCCATACAAGTAATATGTTGGAACTCATCGTATTGAGATTTTTCTTTATATGGCATAGAATACCATTCAGTATAAAGGCGAATTTTCCGCATTTCATAGTTCATCTTTCCGTTACATAACACTTTACATCCGTAAGACGATTCTTGTAAAAGAGGATTTATTGGCATACCACAACGAGTTGGGTCCGAGTTATTATTATCATCCGCACCATAATACCTCCATTCGGCACCTTGGTCTAACATATCTTTATAAATAATCCCACAAGACTTGTTTGTGCAAGTCAAGAAACCTTCATCGGAGAAAGCGAGAGTGCTTTCACAACGCTCACATTTTTCACGATTGCCTGAATTTCGGTAAATGCATTCTAAAGGGTCTAACTTTTTTTCATTATCCACATTGTCTTCAAAAATATTCCAAAGTTGTGTCTTATTAATATTATTTTTTTTAACTTTTTTGCTCTTATTATTGCTGTCATTGCCTTTTTTTATGCCAACTGATTTAGAAAGTTTAATACTCATTATAAATATAATTAGTGATTTATTAAATAACAAGGAATTAATTTCATTTTTTTTATTATAAAATATTAAACAAATAGTTTCATAATAAAAATATGAATAAAAAATATATACAAAATATATATGGGCGGACAAAATTCTAAAACAAGTCAAGAACCAAATGAAGAACCAAATGAAGAACCATTTGAAGAACCATTTGAAGAACCAAATGAAGAGCCAAATGAAGAACCATTTGAAGAACCATTTGAAGAACCAAATGAAGAACAATTTGAAAAAACAAATGAAGAACCAAATGAAGAACCATTTAAAAAAACAAATGAAGAGCCAAATGAAATCAAATTAGATGAATTTTATAATAAAATTGATGATATTGCTACCAATTATATTTTAACAATGGACTTCAAATCATTGAAAAAATTAAGCGAAAAAGGATATTGTGACAAATTGGTTTTAATGACATCTGAAATATTTGAAAATCAGTTAAATAGTATGGAAGTTAAATACTTATTACAGCGAACTCAATTTGGAGCAAATGAGGACCCAAATGCGGCATACTTGAACGAAATGAAACAGAAGAAATATTTTTTTTATATGAATGATAAAACAAACAAATTTGATAAATTTGATGTAACTTTAAATAGTGATGAAATGAAAGAATCAGAAAAAAATAGAGTTTGTATTGGTATTGCTAAATTTTATATAATAATAGCCCATTTATTTGCTTCTATTGTAAAAACGATAAATCCAGTATATTCATATAGTGACTCAAATGGAGACCAAATTGAAATAGATTTTTTTAATAAAGATAGAATACCACCAAATGTGAAAACACAAGTAAAAAAAATAAGCATATGTGATAATCGTCTTCGTGCTTTAAAAGAGAATATCCAAACAGATGAAAAAAATGATATTTATTTCAAGGCAAATAATTGCGAGATTAATATAGAGAAGGAAACATTAAATAATGAACCTGGAATATACGAGTTTCAAAATTTATATATGGACGACAATTATGATTATTTAACGGGGAATTTTACGTCTAAAAGTGAAGCATCAACTGATGTGTTCAAAGAAGATTTAAAACGATTTTATACTGAATTTACGGGGGAAACAAATATGCCATCTGATATTACTAAATTTAGCGATATAAAACTTCAATATTATAATAAAGAAGGTTGTATAAATAACGAGGACCCAATATATGAAAACTGTGAAAATTCTGATTTGTTTAGGTTATACGCCCAAAATATTAGAACGATGATGAAAAATACATCAGAAGGACAAGAACGATTATTAGAAATATTAAACTTGATATTTCATCCTAAAGACGATGTGAAATTTATAATAAGTCCGGAACTAACTGAAGACTTATTGTATGCGTTAGTAGGTGAAACACGGAAAATAATTATGAATTTATATTTAACCTGTGAGGGAGATTACTTAAATGGTATTAAAATATATAAAGAATTAGTAAATCAAATTGAATACGAAAATACAGAACGACAAATCAACAATTTGGAAAATCAACAAAAACAAATGGTATCTAAATATGTTCCTATTTCTGAAGACAAAGATGAGAACAATGAAGAAAATGAATCCGATTATGATAAAGATGAATATGAAGATGAAGACGAATATGAAGAACAAATGTTAATTCAAACGGACAAGAAAAAGGATGAAATTTATAACCAATAATTGGCAAACAAATTGGCAAACAAATTGACTAATAACTAATAACTAATAACTAATAAATAATAAATTAATTGTAAAATTGTATTATTTATTTAAACAGCCTTGGCGGAAGCAGAAGCAGAGGCAGCGGCCTTGGCGGCAGCAGAAGCCTTAGCAGAAGCCTTGGCGGCAGCAGAAGCCTTGGCGGAAGCAGAAGCATTGGCAGCAGCCATGGCAGAAGCAGCGGCGGAAGCAGCGGCGGAAGCAGCAGCCCTCAACTTTTTATTGGCCTTACGATTGGCGGTCTTGTTAACAGATCGGCGAGCACCACGGCGGGCAGAACGCTTGGCAGATCGGCGAGCACCACGGCGGGCAGAACGCTTGGATGACTTAACTTTTCTACGGCATGCACGGCGGCAAGATTTCATACAAGATCTCATAGACTTGGGCATTTTATATATATATTGCAAACAAAAAAAAATAACGAAGTATAAAAATAATTAAAATTGCTAAATTGAAACAGTAAATTGAAACAGTAAATTGAAACAGTAAATTAAAACACTAAATTAAAACACTAAATGAATATGAAAATGACTAAATTAAAACACTAAATGAATATGAAAATGACTAAATAAATTGGTTCTCTCTTTAGCTAAATTTATCCGTAAAACTTTTGTCATAAATTAAATTTCCAGAAGGTTTATATGAATTTATTGGTTTGTATTCTTTTTTGTTATTACCAATAACAGTCTCGTTTTGTTTGTTTTTCAAATTTAATAAAAAGTCATTTGGTTCGGTTGATTTGGGTGCTTCATTTTTACTAAATGTAGTACTTATTGTTTGTTCTTCTTCGCCCATTTGTTTACCATATTGGTCTATTACTACTCCAGTTTTCTTCTTCAATTCATTACGAACATATGTAGGCACAAAATGTAACCAACTTATAAAAAGTGTGTTTGGGTGTATATATTGAACGTTAAATCCATTTTCTTTTAGTTTGTCAATATTATACGCTATACAAGCGGTTTGGTCGTATTTTGGGACACCAATAATGATTTCAGGAATAAGATACCAACAAAATTGTTCGTTTAATTTTTGAGATGAAGTTTTTTTAATTCTAATATGAATACGATTAAGGATTTTATTAAAGAGTTCTAATTGTTTTAAATCGTGCTGCTTTTTTTTTTCATATAGTTCATCCATATTGAGCTTTTCAGAAAAGTCATTAATATTTTCAAGGTTAAATATATTTGACATAAAAATTAGATAGAAAAAAAAATGTGAATTTTTCTGAAAAGAATTCATTTTCAAAAAAAATGAAATATAAATAAAAATGAAAATGAAGATAAATAAATAAATTGTTGTAAAATTATTATCACTATTTTCTAAAAATGTATTGCGATGATTGTCATAATATTGCCTCAAATGGGCTTTATGAATGTTCTTGTTGTAGGAGTAATATTTGTAATCAATGTTACGTAAATAATAAATATTTATTGTGTAAATCTTGCGATGAAAACTTTAGGAAAGGAGAAATATGTGACAAAGACATTCATTCTTGGTTAGTAACATGTGAAAAATGTGGGAATGAATGGGATGGTAACGCACAGTGTAATTGTTGGGAATATGAATTTAGTTTCACATTTGAAAGTGATGATGAAAGTAAAAGTGATGATGAAAGTAAAAGTGATGATGAAAGTAAAAGTGATACCGAGAATATGACTGATAATGAATACGATTGAATTGACAATTATAAGCAAATACCATATAAACTATAATTATTTACAATTATTTATAATATCAATTTATTATAATATCAATTTATTATATTATAATGGCGAAAGCAAAAACAAATAAAAGAAAACAAAGGGGAATAAAGAATAAAACAAATAGAACAATGAAGAATAAAGACCCTTATAAAAATACTGCGTTATATCCTTCGATAAAACCACTTAAGGAATATTCAATGAAAGTATCAAATATTCATACTATAGCATATTCCACATATGGCAATCCAGATGGAAAACCAGTTTTATATATTCATGGAGGTCCAGGAGGTGGTACACATCCTTCAATGGCAAGATTTTTTAATCCGGAAAAATATTATATTGTATTAGTGGATCAACGAGGTTGTGGAAAAAGCAAACCTTCTGAAGAATTAAGACAAAATAATACAAAAAATTTAATTGCTGATTTTGAGAAAATTAGGAAATATTTAAAAATAGATAAATGGATGGTTTATGGAGGTTCTTGGGGGTCAACTCTTTCGTTAGCATATGCGTTTGTTCATCCAAAACGAACAAGTGAAATAGTTCTTCGAGGCATATATTTTTGTACCGATGATGAAGTGCATTGGTTATCTGAAGGGAAAGGGGCTGGTTTTATAAGACCAGATGGTTGGGATTATTTTATGAAGCAAATCAAAAGCAAAAAAAGTAAAGGATTATTTATAAAAGAATATCAAAAGTGTTTTCAAGGAAAATATGGAAAAGCACAAAAAGATAAATGTTTATTGGCTTGGTCGGTATGGGAATCATCTATGTCAAAATTGAATATGAAACCATTAAGTGAAATCATAAAAGAAACTAAAGCAGATAATTACCGTCAAGTGAGCACAATAGAATTACATTATTTTGTTAATAATTGTTTTTTTAAACCAGACCATTTTTTAAAGAAGTCGAATTTAAATAAAATTAAAAATATTCCGGTTGTAATAGTTCAAGGAATGTATGATTTAGTATGTCCTTTTTTTACAGCACAAAAATTACATGATGCGTTGCCTCATTCAAAAATGTATTCTACAATGGCAGGACATACTGGTTTTGACGTAGAAAATATTAAGTATTTGGTGAAAACGACGGATGAGTTTGCGGATAGAATTTAGATTTTAGATGGTCGGAATAAATTTCCAATTAAGATATTTACAAATTTTTTTCCAAATTTCATCTTGTTCTATTATTTTTTCACGGTCTTTTAACATAGATAATAAAGGTAAATACTGATATTGATTTAAAAGTTCACATAGTTTATAGATAGTATAATAATAGTGTAGGAAATTAACCCGATCATCCGGACAAAATTTGGAATAAGGTGTTTGAAGTTCGTCAAACAAATTACACAATGTCTCTTCTAATTCTGGTGACATAATAGGTGGTTTTATTCCTAATTTACTTTTAATAAATATTATATGTTCGTAATACTTATTGTATCCAAGTTTTTTTAAAATATCCTTTGTTTTTTCATTTGACAATTGAGAAAAATCTAATCGCTCTTTTTTTATTTGTAATTTTATTTTTTCTATAATATCATTAGAAATTTGTGTTGTTTCTTTTCCTTGGAACTGTGCTAATATTTCTTTAAAGTGATTAATTCGTTTATAAGCATAAAAGCACACTTCTTTAGGGGGTTCTTTGTACGAAGGTTTTTCATTTTCAAACAAATAGGGAACTGAATGGAAACATAAATTACATGTTAATTTGCCTTCATCTTCAATGTGAATAAGTTCTCCTTTGTTACAATATTGACAAATATCAGTTGCATAAACGTAAGAATTAATATCAAAAATGGTTTGATTTATGTTGTTAAAATACTTTTCAATATATTTATCTTTCAAAGTGGAGGTTACTGAATCTTCATTATTAATGTTTACTGTTTCTTCATCATCATTTTTGGATTTTATATTGAAAAAACTATTAATTGCTATATTTGTTGTTGTTTCGTTATTGCTGTCATTAGATATATTCTTTTTGTCTTCAAAATAAGTGAATATATGTTTAGAATTATCCAAATAATATTGTTTCCTTTTTGATTTCAACAGTTTGATTTCCTTTTTGATTTCATTTATTCTATCAATCATATTCATTTTGTCATCAAAATTGATTTTCTTTTTATTCAAATCGTTCTTTAATTTATTCTTTTCATTTTCTAATTTGGGAATAATATTACTTTCATTTTTAGAAAACTCGACTATTTTTTTTTCGTGATTTTTATCCAATGTAATATTTTTTATATTTTGTTCCATTTGGGTTTTTAGATATTTTTTTGATTTTTGGGGGTTCATTTATATTTTATATATAAAAAGTATTTAAATACATATTATGTAAATAAATATATTGTTTTAATAATTGATTGTTTATTGTTTCTTGTTTCTTGTTTCTTGTTTCTTGTTTCTGATTTCCAATTGTCAAAATAAGTTATTTTTCATAAAATTAAATGTAATTTTATGTTAAAGAAAATGAGTTTGTCTATTAGTTTAGATTATTTAAAGGATATTGAAAATAAAAATTATAAAATAGACCCAATGAAGTTTCAAAAAATGTTGTTTATTTACAACGCTATTGAAGATGGATGGTCATTAAAAAAGAAAAACGGTTGCTATATTTTTTCTAAAAAAACAAACAACAAAAAAGAAGTCATAAAAGACGAATACTTGGCAAAATTTATGAAGGCCAATCTAGAATTACAAGATTTCATTTAAATATATATATTATTAGCATATATGGTATTAATCAATTCAATTAATATTTATTATACTATTTTTATGTAATATACAATAATCAAATGAAATAAAAACCTTTGTTTATTTAGCGTCTTTTGTATTAAATTAAGTTAATTAAATTAATTAAATTAAAATTCAAAATTTTATTTTATTTAGGTATATTATAAAAATGGGTGGTGGACTTATGCAACTCGTAGCTTACGGCGCTCAAGACGTCTATTTAACTGGTAATCCTCAAATCACTTTCTGGAAGGTGACTTACCGCAGACACACTAACTTCTCTGTCGAATCTATCGAACAAACTTTTAACGGACAAGCCGATTTCGGTCGCCGAGTCCAATGTACCATTAGTCGCAATGGTGATTTGTGCTACCGCACTTACCTCCAAGTGACTCTCCCCGAGATTGCTCAAAACAGTACTGATGGTAAAAACACTTACGCTCGTTGGTTGGATTTCCCTGGTGAGCAACTTATCTCCCAAGTTGAGGTGGAGATTGGTGGCCAACGTATTGATCGACAATATGGTGACTGGATGCACATCTGGAACCAATTGACAATCAGTTCCGAACAACAACGTGGTTACTTCAAGATGGTTGGTAATACTACTCAACTTACCTTTATCACTGACCCCGATTTTGAAGAGATTGACAGTCCTTGTCAAGATGCTGGTGTCCGTCAAGTGTGTGCTCCTCGCAATGCTCTTCCTGAGACAACTCTTTACGTTCCTCTTCAATTCTGGTTCTGCACCAACCCTGGTCTTGCTCTTCCTTTGATTGCCCTTCAATACCACGAGGTCAAGATTAATCTTGACCTTCGTCCTATTGATGAGTGCTTGTGGGCTGTTGATGCTCTTACAGATGGTGGTAATTCCGACAAGCAAGCTTACTCTCAATCTTTGGTTGCGGCTTCTCTTTACGTCGATTATATCTTCCTTGATACTGATGAGCGCCGAAGAATGGCACAAAACCCTCACGAGTATTTGATTACTCAACTTCAATTCACTGGTGATGAATCTGTCGGTTCTTCTTCCAACAAGATTAAGTTGAACTTCAACCACCCCGTTAAGGAACTTATCTGGGTCGTCCAACCGGATGCCAATGTTGATTATTGCTCTTCTTTGGATGGTGGTAAACCCTTATTCAATGCCCTTGGTGCACAACCTTTTAACTACACTGATGCAATTGATGCTCTTCCTAATGCCCTCCATGCCTTTGGTGGTGATGGAACTGCTGATAGCGGGGGTTTTATTGATGATAGTGGATTCTTTAGTGATGCTTTTGCCAGAGAAGTTCAAGGAACAGGTGTTTTGACTACTAGTAATATGGCTGGTGCTGGAGTTATGTCTGGAGTTTCTGATGCTGGTACTTTTGTGCTTGCCGAGTCTTCTTTGGATATGCATTGCTGGGGACAAAACCCTGTTGTCACTGCTAAGCTTCAACTCAACGGCCAAGACCGCTTCTCCGAGCGTGAGGGAACTTACTTCTCTCTTGTCCAACCCAAGGAGTCTCACACTCGTTCCCCTGATGAGGGTATTAACGTGTTGTCCTTTGCTCTCCGTCCTGAGGAACACCAACCTTCGGGAACTTGCAATTTCTCTCGTATTGATAATGCTACTCTCCAACTTGTTCTTTCTGGTGCCACTGTTGGAGACACAAATACCGCCAAGGTTCGTGTTTATGCCACCAATTACAACGTGTTGAGAATTATGAGTGGTATGGGAGGATTAGCTTACTCAAATTAAAAAACCTCATAAAAATATACAATTCAATAATGTAAAAAATATACAATAAAATATATAATAAAGATTATATATTTTACAAATTGAGACCAAATTGTTGTCAAATTGATGATAAAAATAGAAACGAAATATTTGTTATATTTTTTAATAATTACAGGAAAAAAATGTGTATAATTTAGCAATGAGTTTTCTAAATTTTATAGCATAAAAATGATATTTTTACAAAAATATTTTCTCACCTTTTCAGTCACATTGTATCCATATCTTAAAAAAACAAAAAAACAAAAAAATGAAATGAAATACAAAAACAACAAATTATTATACTACTACATTAATAATTCAAAATGGAATTACAAGTTGAAGAAATATCTATATCACCTTCATCATTAGCAATTGATAAAAGTAAAATAATCAAAATAATAAAAATACAAAAATGGTTTAGGGGGTGCGTAACTAGATTAAAACAATTACCTTTAATTATGTATAAAATTAAAAAATATTTGAAAACACAATTGTTTGAGTTTTCAATCCAAAATGAAGATGGTAGAATAAATAGTTGTAATGATGAAGATGAAGTAATCAAATTACTTATTCATAAGTTTGGAGAAAAAATAAAAAAACCTAAAATTAGAATGTGGTTTGATATTTTAGCATTTGATTATATAGATGGATGGATTCCAATCAATATAAAAACTACTACGACAAAAACAAGTGACAATACAGGTAATTTAGCTATGTGTGTATATGCTTACACGAATGAAATATTAGATATTCATAGGAATAAATCATATGAAAATGGTAAAATGAGTGATATACTTTTTAATAAATTAAAAATGAAAAATTATAACACTAATCGCAAAAAAGATTACTATTTCATAGTGTTGAATAAAACAGATGCAAGTGATATAATTGTTAATAGTGTCAAAGGATTGACAATATTAACACCAAATATAAATAATTTACCATTTCAAGTTTGTTGGAATAAAAATAGAACATTTAAATATGAGAACATAACAAAAAAAATTAAACTATTTATTAATTCCTTACAAAACCCAAAACCAAGTTGGAAGGAAACATTCTTGTCAAATATACGGACATTAGATTTAGATTTATAGATATTCACTTGGAATAAAAGAATTGCATAATTGTCTTTGTCCTATTTTAAACCTTCCAGAAAACACAAAATTATCTTTGAATGTGTTACTATTTAGATATGATACGATATTATTTAAATTACACTTTGTTTTTGGTTTAAGCATTAATAATCCGCCACCAAAATAATTCACTTTACCTAAAAATGCCACATTAGGTTTTCGTGTTAAATTAGAAATGTAAATGCAATTTTTTCCAATATTATTGTTTATTGTAGTAATATTTCTTGGGGCTCCCCATTCAAACCAATTATTTTCATTAAATTTTCGTATTCCTCTTTCAATAAGTTTTTTTTTGTGATGTAATAAATGTTTATTAATTTTTTCATTATCATAAGGGTATTTTTTAACATAAATATATTTCTCAATTTTGTCTTCACCATTTAACACTTCAATATTACCAAGTTCCTCATTTTTAAAAACATCTTCTTTTCCGCTAACAAGACCAACATAAATATCAAAATAATCTTGAAACAATATATTGCTAATATTTTGTTCTTCTCCAAAGGTGATTAAACCGTTACTGTTTGTAATATAGAGTAATTGTTCATTATATAAAACTCTTTTGTCAATTAAACTATTTTTACAATATCTAAAAACAATAACATCAATGGAAGCGTTTTTAAACATTTTTTCATTATGAGGATGGAATATATGAGTAAATGTTCCATTTGTCATCATAATATCTAGTAATTTTGAAGCACTTGTTAATTTAAGAAAGTCTGACGGAACTATGAATATCAACTCGCCATTATCTTCTAATAAATTATAACATTTTTCGGTAAAATCAATATATAAGTTTCCTTTTTTAGTTCTAACATAGGGTGGGTTTCCTACGATTGTTTTATATGTTTTTATAATTTGTTGAGTCATAAAATCATCATAAACAACCATATTTTTTGGTATGTTATCCAATAATTTAATATTTGTATCGATTTCAAACATATCAAATACTATGGTTGGAATTTTATCTTTAATAAAATTAATTAAATCACCTTGTCCAATAGATGGCTCTAAAATATCAGATGGACTATTTAAGATAAACTCAAATACCTTTTCCTGGAGTTCATTATTGGTTGTAAAATATTGTCCTAAATTATGTTTCGTTGTCATATTGGGTATTTTATATCAATATATTAAAAACGTTTTAATATAAACAAATCATTTTTTTCTTTTTTCATTATTAATTGAATTAAAATATAAAAAATAACAAATTGTGTGTTTCTTACCCTTTTCAGTCACCACATTTTCCAATAAAATCTCAAAATATTTTCAGTCACAAAAATCACTTTATTTCAAGACTTTTCAGAAATTCTCATTTTTGGACATTTTTAAAAATGTCCAAAAATGAAAACCTAAAATACTTTTTGGAAAAATAAAGTAAAAAAGTGAAAAAATGGAATTGAGACCATAATGCTCTAAAATGCAAAATACAAAAAACAGTATGTGACGATAAAAAAAATAAAAAAATGTCCAAAAATGCCCTCCAAATTTGGACATTTTTGGACATTTTTGGAGGCGTTGACAAATGAGCAATAATTTTCTTACCATAATTTTCATTTTTGTATATTTAAAAAATAAATGTTACTAAAAATGGTATATATAGTAGTTATCAATGCTTGTTGATAAATGCGCAAATTGTTGATAAATGCGCAAATTGTTGATAAATGCGCAAAAAATATTTAAGATTTTTATAAAAAATTTCACAATAAATGATATAAAAATATTTGTATAAATAATAAATAAATAAATAAATGATAAACAAAAAGAAAATATTTCAGTGTAATTTATGTAATTATGTGACAACAAAAAAAAGTGATTATATAAGACATAATATGTCAGTAAAACATAGTGATAAATGTTGCGTAGAAAATTATTATAAATATAATTGTATATGTGGTAAAAAATATAAAGGTAGAGATGGATTATGGAGACATCAACATAAATGTAAACACTTTATAGAAAATGAGGACGATGATGAATATGAAGAAAATGAGGACAATGAAGAAGATGAAGAAGATGAAATTGAAGTATGGAAAGATATGATAAAGACCTTAATGGATCAAAACACCGAATTGCAAAAAACGTTAATAGAAGAGGGTAAGGAATTTAGGAATACAATAGCGAATATGCAACCTCAATCAAATATAACAAACAATAATAATATAAATAATAATACATTTAATTTACAATTTTTTTTAAATGAAACATGTAAAGATGCTATGAATATAGATGAATTTATTGATTCAATACAAATAACAATAGAAGATATAAAGTATTTGGGGGAAAAGGGATATGTTGAAGGGATGTCCGATTTATTTATAAAAAATCTTAAGGATCTGGATGTGACAAAAAGACCGTTACACTGTAGCGATATAAAACGTGAATCAATTTATATAAGAGATAAAAATGTATGGAATAAAGAAAACGAACAATATATTCGTTTAACAAATGTGGCAACAGATATAACAAGGCTACATACAACAGTATTACAAAATGAATATCAAAAAGTGTATCCGAATTGTTTAATAGATATAAAATCAAAAGAACACGCTGAGTATGGAAAGATTGCTTATGAAGCATTTGGAGGCAAAATGGATATTGATAAAGCAAACCAAAAATTGTTTCGAAATATAATGAAATTTGTTGTTATAAATAAGAACAATGTATAAAATATTTTTTTAAATAATGAAATAAAAAAATATATAATTATATAATAAATGTATTCTGGAATGTTGAATGAATATATAACGGACGTCCAGTATTTTGAGGGATTTGTTGGTGCGTTTGGAAATGTCATTTCATTTGTATATTTGCGCCGATTTTTAAAATTAAAAAATATAAGTGTAGTTATTGGGTTATCATTTTTAATAACGTGGATTTTAAGAAAATCATTAATGAATATTTATATAAAATTAAAGAATGATAAAGAAAATAAATATAATGTAAATATTTTAAATAATGAAATAAAAGGTGTGAATATGTATATATTATTTATTATTTTAATGACAAGTCTATTAGTGTATAATATTGCATTAAAAAATATATCACATGTAAGCAAATTGGTTTATTTATTTTTTATTGTATTTTTCTATATGTTTGTTAAAGAATAATTTTCTATTTTAAATATCTAGATTGTTATCATGTTGAGAAGCAGGTTCAGGTTCAGGTTCTTCTGTGGAAATCAATAATTTATTCATATTAACAACTTCCGGTTTCTCGGTATCATCTGTGAAAAGCTTTAATATTTGGCTATTATCTCTAAATCTTAAAGTATATGTTTGTTGTATATTGTTGCGACCAACACGACCCATTGCTTGAATAATTTTTTCTTGTGTAAGATTTAAGTCTTTGCCTAAATATGCGTGACAGAATTGGTAATTTGTTCCATATATGTAATCACTGGAAGCAATAATCATAAATAATTTTTGTTCATCAGCGAGAGTTTTCATTATTTCAGTATAGGCAATACTTGGATGACTAACAAAGACACCGATTCCCATCATTAATAAGACTTTCCAACTGTCTTCGATACCATTTATAGACATAATATCTCCAACAATATGTTCTTCAATATTAGCCGTAAAGGAGCGTTCCGTATTCATTTCTCTAGCCCATTTTTCAATATGATTTGTAGAATTTGGAATAAACATATCATTTAATACGGCCGATTTAATCATAGAACGCAAACTATTTAGTTCATTAGTCAATTTGGCGATATCGCTTTTTCCTTCATCATTATTCATTTCTCTATTTACCTTTTTATTTTTACTTTTGCTCTTTGAATCAATTCCTTTGCTCTTTGAATCATTAGTCTTATCCATTTGTTCTTGTTTGAATTCCAAATTGTCTTCTACTTCTTTAATTTTTTCATTAATTTTATTGTTATATTCAATCTTATTCATTATATTAGTCATCATAGCAGATGGAATATTCGCTTGTTGAACGCAGAATGTTGCGATTTTACGAACATTTTCGCAAATGTAAATAGTCGGACCATCAGTTAACGAAAACGCGTCTTTAGTTGAAACATAAATGCCCACATTGCTTGTTGATGTAGTAACCGAGTGAGTGGGGATTTGTCGGCTAGTATCAACACTATTCATCTTTTTGAAAACACGGTTTCCTTTAGTATCAACACTATCATTTTCAACTAATTTACGTTTTCTATTTGACTTCATATGAATGCAGATAGCACCCCAGGTTCCACTCATAACGTTTTTCAATAATTTAATGTAGTATTCTTTAATTGAAATCATATCAATATCTTGGATAGAGTCAAATTGTCTATTTATTTTGAATTTAGGTTGAATATAGTTGTTTTCATTTATAAACGTAATGAATTTCACCACTTCATCTAAATCAAAATATCTCATTAATGTTTTATGAGATTCACAATGTGATGCGATTTTTTTAATTTTGTCATAATCTTCGTCCAAATAATGTGGAAGCACGACATAACCGGAACTATTGACAATTGGAATAGACTTTTTACAATCGTGACTAACAATATTTTCAATAAGCGGTTCTATATAGTGTTCTTCTTCATCATCATTATCATCATCATTATCATCATCATCAATTATAAATTGTTTACCTTTATAATCTTCAATAACATCTGATATTTCATTCATTTGGGGTAAAGTTGCTGATGACAAAACAACATTTGGTATTTTATTTTCTTTCCAATTGTTTTTTATGATTTGATGAAATTCGTGTTCTTCGTAATCCATTGTAATAGTTGGTTCATCCCAATACATGATAATATCGCTTTTATGATTAAATGCCAACATATAATACATAGCAGGCAAATAAGACTTAATATCACAAATCATAATTTCAACTTTGTCACCAATACTATTATCTACTTTTCCAATTCCACCACTTTTTCTGTTTTTTGTGAATTCTTTAGCGGCGAAATAATGTAAGCGAATATCATCAGCACTAGCGCAACCAAATGCGAATGCCACTTTTTTACCAATTGATATTGCTGACCTAGCCAATGCTAATCCAACATGTCTAGCAGCACAAACAAATATGATTCTGCTATCTTCAGAAAGACCAATAGGTGTTAATGTTTTTCCTGTTCCTGTTGGTGCAATGTATAATACTAACTTTGGTTCAACTTGTTTGCAGACAGAGAATATTTTTTTCTGGTGGTCGTATAACTTCATATCACTGTATTTCAACAAGTTTTTATTTGTTTCAATAATATTGACAGCATTTTCAATAATTGATTCTTTTTTTACAAACATTTCAATTGATTCAATAACATAGTGACAAATTTGGACAACATATTTATTCAAATACGCGATAGATGCTTTGGATAACTTCAAAAGAGTGTAATAATTGTAAGCGAGTTCTTTAGCATTTTTTGAATGACAATAATAAAGAACTTTTTCAACATACTTTAGTAAAATGAATTCAAAAGCTTTATTTTCTTCAATAGTGGAACAATTTTCAAGACGAATTTTATCTGCTGAATTCAAACGAGTAATACCGCTTAATGAAATCTTTTTATATTTATTTTCAAAATCATTTGCTTTCTGAATTTTTATAATTTTGCTTTCAATAGTGTCAACAGTTGATTTTAAATATTTATTGAATAAAAACTCCTCTATTTTGATGAAGGAATTTTCATTATAATTTATTTTCAAAAAGGTGAATATAGAATTTCCTTTATTTACCTTTATATTTACATTGTGGTAACCACTTTTAATCATATTCAAAACTGATAATTCTTCGTCAGAAACTGGGACTTCGATAGAATTCCATTCAGATTTCTTTAATTTTCTTTGATTGAGGTCCATTGTATTAACTTGTTTTGAAAACTCTAAATAGTTTTATAAATATATTTGTAGTTTTAAATATATTTTTCTTTTCATTTTTTTATTATTTGAGAAATGTAAAAAATAAAAAATTGAAAAGAATTTTTTGTTTTTAAATAAACAACATAAGCATTAATTTTCTGTAATTGTTATAGAGAAATGACAAAGAATAATAAGATTATTTCAATTGAGGGAAATATTGGTTCTGGTAAATCAACATTGTTGACAAATTTGAAAGAGCATTATAAGCATCATTCAAATATTGTATTTGTTGACGAACCTGTATCTGAATGGGAAACGATTGTTGACCCAAATGACGGTGAAAATATGATTCAAAAGTTCTATACAGACCAAGAAAAATATTCATTCCCATTTCAAATTATGGCGTATATTTCTCGTTTGGCGCTTTTAAAAGAAGCGTATGAAGAGAATGAAAACTGTATCATTATTTGTGAACGCAGTTTGTTAACCGATAAACATGTTTTCGCCCAAATGCTTTATGATGATGGCAAAATTGAGGACATTAATTATCAAATTTATATGAAATGGTTTGATACATTTGCACGAGATTATCCGATTGACAAGTTTATCTATGTTAATACTGAACCGACAAAATGTTTTGAACGAGTAGGTAAGAGGTCCCGAACAGGTGAGAGTGATATTCCATTGGAGTATTTACAAAATTGTCATAATTATCACAAACAAATGGTGGAAAAAATTAACAATGTGTTTCAAATTGACGGCAATGTGGATATCAATGAGAAGAAAAATCAAATGAGAGAATGGATTTCTAGTATTCATAGAGTTATTGTAAGTGATTATGAATGATGTATAAAATTAAATAAAATGATAAAATGATAAAATAATAAAATTAATATAGGGTAACGTTTGTCGTGCCATTTTTTTATTTTTTTATTTTTTTATTTTTTTGAATTTTTTGAATTTTTTTAAAGTGCTTCCAAGAAATATCTTTAGATTCTTGTTTTGGTTTTAATTTAACTTCATTATTTTCATTGTCTGTTGCTTCCATATTTTCTGCGTGTTTTACAGCACTATCAATATACATTTTTTTTAAAGTAGAACCAATTTTAAACGACGCTTCATGTTGATCTAGTTGTCCTTGTTCTATTTTTTCTAAAATATCTAAAAACTCAAATAACATATTTACATTTAATTCATCTTTTCTTAATTTATTGAAAATATCGGTGTAATATTGAAACAAGAATTTGCATTTATTCATTGCTTCGTCTCTAAAATCAGGGGAAGACAAATTATTTTTATAAAGATTTTTCAATTGTAACATTTCATTTACTTCATTTCGTAAAATTTTACTGTGTTTTAATTTCCTTATCATATCTGTTTTGTCAATAACATTATTTTCATTAATCATACTTTTTAATTGTAATCGTTGTTTGTCGTCCATTATAAATATAATATAGATAACGATTTAAGTATTTTAATTTAAACATAATAAATATGAAATTGTATAAATATATTGTTTTATATTATAAAACATAATATGGATACATATGTATATTTATATTTGTTCTTATTCTTAATATGTATCTATTTAGTGAACTATTTTAATGATAAGATTAGTGCCAAATTTCCGAAAGCATATGTAAAATCGGATTTACAATATTATCCAACTAATTATAATTCTAGTATTTTGAATACAAGTGAAAACAAATATATGAAGAGTTTGAAGTCAGAATTGATGTTATATAGTTTAGCATTACAATATATTTTAGAACCTTTTATAAAAATAATTTATTATCCTAAAAAGATATTACTGAAATATATTCATAAAATGGTTTGATTATTTTAGCAAATAATTGTATGTTAAATTTAAATATGTTTATAAAATATATAATATAATGGAACTAATACTATTTGGTAATTCAATAAGTCTTTTCAATTTAGCCGGCATGATATTTTTATATATTTTTACTATTTCTGTAGCTTTATGTGGAACTATAACAGTTAAAGATATAAAAAGTATATTATCTCTTTCGTTTTTAAAAGACATAATTAAGAAAAAAGAAGATATTGAAGAACAGCAAGAAGGGTTCGCTAATATATTTAAAAATAATTGTCCTTGTAAAAAAGGTGGAGAACAATGTAAAAAATTTAGTCAAAATAAATGCATAGATAATAATATTACACATCCACTAAATAATAAAAATGCTTATGAATTAGAACCAGGTCCTTACAATATTAAATAGATATTGTATATGGGATTTGGAATTATTGAGAAATGATTTATTGTTGCATCAATTTGATGAAGATTGGAGACGTTGTATTAAACTTATGTTGTATTTACATTATATCATCAAGTTCTTCAATTTCATATCCCATATCTAACAACATTACGATTCGCTTCGGATGCATATATGTTTTCACTAGTTCTTCTAATATATTTTCCTGAATGAACTTCTGATGCGATACTCTTTTTTCGAATTCTTCTTTTGCTTTTGTAAATTTATTTCGTGATAATGCAAACCAATCCCAAGGTTTATCTGGGTTTGCTTCCACAATTTCCCACGTAATTGAAGGATTTCGACTTAAGCAATTCCAACTCCAAGGTTTATCCGGGTTTGCTTCCACAATTTCACACGTAATTGAAGGATTATAACTTAAACCAACCCAATTCCAAGGTTTATCTGAATTTGCTTCAACAATTTCCCACGTAATTGAAGGATGTTGACTTAACCAATACCAATTCCAAGGTTTATCCGGGTTTGCTTCAACAATTTCCCAAGTAATATTTGGATTAAAACTTAAACAATTCCAATTCCAAGGTTTATCCGGGTTTGCTTCCACAATTTCCCACGTAATTGAAGGATTCTGACTTAAGCTATCCCAATTCCAAGGTTTATCCGGGTTTGCTTCCACAATTTCCCATGTTACATAAGGATTTCTACCTAAGCAACTCCAATTCCAAGGTTTATCTACGTTTGCTTCCACAATTTCCCACGTGATTGAAGGATTTTTACTTAAGCCAAGCCAATCCCAAGGTTTATCCGGGTTTGCTTCCACATTTTCCCACGTGATTGAAGGATGTTGACTTAACCAATTCCAATTCCAAGGTTTATCTACGTTTGCTTCCACAATTTCCCACGTGATTGAAGGATTCCCACTTAACCTATACCAATTCCAAGGTTTATCCGGGCTTGCTTCCACAATTTCCCACGTGATTGAAGGATTCCCACTTAACCTATTCCAATCCCAAGGTTTATCCGGGCTTGCTTCCACAATTTCCCACGTGATTGAAGGATTTCGACTTAAGCAATTCCAATTCCAACGTTTATCCGGGTTTGCTTCCACAATTTCCCATGTTACATTGGGATTTGCACTTAACCAACCCCAATTCAAAGGTTTACCCATATTTCTTAAAATAAAGTTAAAGAAATATTGATTCCAATTTTTTTCCATTGTTGATTGATTTACTTTAATATCTTTATTAATTAATAATTATGATTATTGTTAATCATAATTAATTCCTTTCATTTTTTTGTTTGTATTGAAAAAAAATATATTTATCACATCTCTTACTTGGGTTATATTTACATTATATCATCTAGTTCTTCAATTTCATATCCCATATCTAACAACATTACGATTCGCTTCGGATGCATATATGCTTTCACTAGTTCTTCTAATATATTTTCCTGAATGAACTTCTGATGCGATACTCTTTTTTCGAATTCTTCTTTTGCTTTTGTAAATTTATTTTGTGATAATGTTTTCCAATTCCAAGGTTTATCCGGGTTTGATTCAATATTTTCCCACGTGATTGAAGGATTCCCACTTAACCTATACCAATTCCAAGGTTTATCCGGGTTTGCTTCCACAATTTCCCAAGTAATATTTGGATTAAAACTTAAGCCATACCAATCCCAAGGTTTATCCGGGTTTGCTTCCACAATTTCCCACGTGATTGAAGGATTTGCACTTAAGCCAAGCCAATTCCAAGGTTTATCCGGGTTTGCTTCAATATTTTCCCACGTGATTGA
>Ga0233440_1000457_pt1 | contig 48350 bp, 56 predicted proteins | sample SI_123_September_5_FD_182791 | JGI IMG/M metagenome (GOLD analysis project Ga0233440, IMG submission 182791) | Seawater microbial communities from Saanich Inlet, British Columbia, Canada - SI_123_September2016_120_MG | ecosystem: Environmental > Aquatic > Marine > Inlet | place: Canada: British... | reverse complement strand
CGAAGCCAACGAAAAGAGAATTAAGATTCTTGAAAATATTGCGAAGCTGATTTATGAAGAATGGTTTGTGAGGTTTAAGTTTCCAGGACATGAAAAAGTAAAAGTGGTCGATAGTGGGACCGAATTTGGGAAGATTCCTGAAGGGTGGGAAGTAAAAAGTATTATGGGTTATGAGAATTTTGATTTTATCAATACAAATATTAAAAAATTTGAAGGAGAAAAAGAATACTTTGCTACAGCAAATATCTCAGGTTTGGAGATTATAAAAGAAGGAGAATTTGTTAATTATCAAAATAAACCTTCAAGAGCACAAAAGGAACCGATTTTAAATTCAGTTTGGTTTGCAAGAATGAAAGACAGTTACAAAGTACTGGGTTTTTCAAAGGCTAATGAGTTTATCGCAAAAAAATCTATTCTCTCCTCGGGTTTTGCAGGTTTTAAATGTGAAGAAAATATTTTTCCTTTTTTATTCTTAAATATAAATTCAAAGAAATTTGAAACATTAAAGGATTTATATGCAACTGGAGCAACACAAGTTTCAATTAATAATGATGGAATAAAGAGAATTGAGGTTATATCTCCAAAAAAAGAAATAGTAGAATCTTTTGGCCAATTACTAAATCCTTTATTAAATAAAATATTCCAATTACAAATCAAAAATCAAAACCTCAGAAAAACTCGAGATTTGCTCCTGCCAAAACTAATTTCCGGAGATGTTGATGTTTCTGAACTTGATATAAAGCTAAATGAACCAATGGAAATGGAGGTTTCTGCTTAAATGGTAAGTGATTATTCAGAAGATGTTCTAGTTGAAAAGGAAGCTGTTAAATTTTTGAATGAAAAGTACAAATATTCTCATTTAGATTGTTTTGAGGAATTTAAAACAGGAAAAAGTTTTCTTGGAAGAGAAAATGCTTCTGAAGTAATATTGGTTTCTAAATTAAAAGAAGCTCTTGAATTATTAAATCCAAAATTGCCAGAAGATGCTCTTGAAAATGCGATTATAGAGTTAAAAAAAGACAGAAGCAAAATGAGTTTAGTTAATGCCAATAAAGAAGCTTACCACTTGATTAAAAACGGTGTAAAAGTTAAGGCAAAGATTGATGATAAAATAAAAGATGTAATTGTCAAAGTAATTGATTTTGAGGATATTTCAAAGAATGACTTTTTCATGGCAACTCAATTTTGGATTACTGGAGAAATCTATAAGAAAAGACCCGATCTGATTTTATTTGTAAATGGATTGCCATTAGTGCTTATGGAGTTTAAGAGTACTCAAGTAAATCTAAAAAAAGCTTATGATGATAACATTACAGATTATAAAGACACCATCCCTCAAATATTTTGGTATAACTCATTTATCCTAATATCTAATGGTTTAGATTCCAAGATTGGAACTTTAACTTCTGAGTATGAACATTTCTCAAATTGGAAAAAGTTAAAAGAAGATGAGAAAAACCCTTCAACTTTCTTAGACAGGGCATTGGAAGGAACTTGTGCCCCAGAAAAAATATTAGACTTATTTGAAAATTTCAGCCTATTTACTTCAATTAACAACAACCAAATAAAAATTATAGCAAAAAATCACCAATATTTAGGTGTGAATAACTCTGTTGAGTCTTTCAAGAAAAGAAAAGAAAACAAAGGAAGACTAGGAGTATTTTGGCATACGCAGGGTTCAGGAAAGAGTTTTTCTATGATTTTCTTTGCACAAAAAATATTAAGAAAATTCCAAGGTAATTACACTTTTGTTGTGATTACAGATAGAGATGAATTGGATACCCAAATATACAAAAACTTCCAAAATTCTGGAGTTGTAACTGAAGAAGAAGTCCAGGCAAAGGATGGAAAACACCTAAAGGAACTATTGAAAGAAAATCACAGAATGGTTTTCACTTTAATACATAAATTCCACACTAAAAAAGGAGAAGCCTATCCAGAAATCTCTCAAAGAGATGATATTATTGTGATGACTGATGAAGCACATAGGACACAATATGACACACTTGCCCTAAATATGAGAAATGCCCTACCTAAAGCTTCATTTATAGGATTCACCGGAACTCCTTTGATGAAGAAAAGCGAGGAAAAGACAAGAGATACTTTTGGGGGTTATGTAAGTGAATATAACTTTAAAGATTCTGTAGATGATAGAGCAACAGTTCCATTATATTATGAAAATAGAGTTCCAGAACTACAATTAATTAATCCAAATCTGAATGAAGAAATCTATGAAGTGATTGATGAAGCAGATTTAAACGATAAAGAGCAAGAAAAGATTGCAAGAAAACTAGGTTCTAACTATGATATACTTACTAGGGAGGACAGATTAAATACCATTGCAGAAGATATAGCTAAACATTTCCTAAGCAGAGGATATTCAGGAAAAGCAATGGTCTTGGCTATTGATAAATTTACTACAGTTAAAATGTTTGATAAAGTCAAATATCACTTTAATAAAATTCTTGAAAAGCTAAAAGATGATTTAAGAAATTCTTCTCCAGAAGAACAAAAACTAATAAAAGAAAAAATATCAGAAATAAAAAATTTAGATATGGCCGTAGTTATTAGTTCTGAGCAAAATGAAATTAAAAAATTTTCAGACAAGGGACTAAACATAAAACCCCACAGGGAAAGAATGGTAAAAGAAGACTTAGCAGAAAAGTTCAAAAAGCCCAATGATCCTTTCAAATTAGTCTTTGTGTGCAATATGTGGACTACAGGTTTTGATGCACCTTCTGTCTCCACAATTTATCTAGACAAACCAATGAAGAATCATACGCTAATGCAAGCAATTGCAAGAGCAAACAGAGTTTTTGGGGACAAGGTGGGAGGATTTATTGTAGATTACATAAGTGTATTTAAAAATTTGAAAAAGGCATTGGCAATTTATGCATCTTCAAGAGATGGATCTAGTAAACTACCAATAGAGGCAAAAGATCAATTATTTTTATCTTTAAAAGAGTATATTAAAGAATTAAACAAATTCCTAAAATTAAACAAAGTAGATCTTGAGAAAATAGACTTAGCCAAAGGGATGGAGAAATATCCGCTATTATTGGATGCAAGATCAAAGTTAGTTGTAAATGAGAAAGTTAAAAAGGAATTCCTTACCAGGGCAGGAAATACAATTAAAATATACAAGGCAATTCTTCCACATAAAGAAGCCTCTGAATTTACAAAAGAAATTGAAATATTAAGAGTTCTAATAAAAGAGATATATTCCCTAGACCCCGATTTAGATATTGCCTCGGTTGTAAAGGATATTCAAGAAGTACTAGACCTTTCTATTTCTTCTAAAGGATATGTAATAAGAGAACAAGAAAAAAAAGTAACTATCGACATAAGCAAGATAGATTTCAAGAAGCTATCAGAAAAGTTTGAGAAGAATAAAGATTATGCACAAATTGAAAGACTAAAGAATATTCTTTCATTTAGACTAAGGGAAATGATCCAACTAAACGACACTAGAATAGATTATCAAGAGAGATTTGAAAGTATAATAAAAGATTATAATTCTGGAGCAAAAAATGCAGAAAAATACCTTGAAGCATTAATTAAATTCAATAAAGAATTAAATGAGGAAGAAAAAAGACACATTATAGTCGGGTTGACTGAAGAAGAATTAGCAATTTATGATAAACTAAAAAAACCAAATTTATCTGATAAGGAATTAAAAGATCTAAAAAAAATATCTAAGGAACTATTAAGAAAACTAATTCCTACAAAAATAGTATTAGACTGGAAAAAGAAGAGGCAAGCCATAGCTTCTGTTAAAATAACTATACAAGATGAGTTAGAGAAACTAAACAAAATATATACTCCAGAAGAGTTTAAGCAAAAATGTTTAATGCTTTTTCAACATCTTTATGACCACTATTCTGGAGATAGAGATAATATCTATGTTATTCAAAATATGAACTATTAATTTGGATTAACCTATTATCCGTCCTCTCTCTTTAAAACTATAAAACTCCTTCTTAGAAATAACAACATGATCTAACAACCTAATTCCAAGTAATTCTCCACCATCTCTAAATATAGAAGTAATCTTCTCATCCTCAACCGAAGGCTCACAACTACCACTAGGATGATTATGTACCAATATTATCGAATTAGCCCTCTCCCTAATAGCAGAAACAAAAACCTCCCTAGGATGAACCAAAGAACTATTTAAAGTACCCACAGAAACTACTTCCTCTTTAATTATATTATTCTTAGTATCCAAATACAAACAAACAAAATGCTCTTTCTTCAAACTACCAAACCTATCCACAAGCAAATCATAAACATCCTTAGCACTAGAAATACTCCGCTTAAACCCCTTATTCTTAAGTTTATTATACCTCTTAGCCAACTCAACCAAAGCAAAAATCTTCATAGCCTTAACCTTACTGCCAACATACTCATCTTTCTTAGAAGAAACATCCTCAACTAACTCTCTAAAACCCAAATTTTCAAAATTATGCAAATTATGCTTCTTAAGTAACCTATTACTCAACTCCAGAACACTCTCCTTTTTAGAGCCATAACCCAAAATAATAGCTAATAACTCAGCAGAATCTAAAGAACCAGCACCATTTTTCTCTAATTTGTACCCTGGACGGTTAAACCAAGGCAATTCCTTCATTTTCATCTAAAAAGTGGGAGAGAAGAGAAACTTAAAAGAATTTAGTTACTAAGAAAACACTTTCCTTTCAACACCAGATCTCCAAATTAAATTTACAAATATTGTGATTATCAACCCCATAAAGACTATTTCACTATAAGGGAAATAACTGGGTATTTGAATCTTCTCATAAATAAATGAAGCAATATAAAAACTAACAGATTGGATAATTACCCAGAAAACAAAGTGTTTATCTACAATAAATTTAGCCCGGTATACAAAAACTTGCATAATTTTGCTAGCAATTTCAATTATTAAACCAATAAATAAAGCTCTAACAATCATATTTGATATACTAATAAATCCCAATAGAAATATTGAAATCCAAAGTCCAACCGTAAAGGCCAAAAACCAAACAAAATATTTTTTCACAAAACCACTTCTATGGCTTTTCTTACTTGAACGGCTATTTTTTTTAATAAACTTGGGCAAAAAAGTTATGGCCAGCAAGACCAAAGTAGTAATCACTAGTGTTGGGTTTTTTATAGTAATCGAGGCAATGATCATTGCCGCTAAAATCAAATACCAAATAAACCGAAGCATGGCATCCTGTTCTCTACGTTTTCTCCTCTGAAAATCTTTAAAATTATCATGAACAATATGTTGAGGCTTTCCCAAATTCATGTTTCTATTATAATTAACAAATATAAAAACTTTACTAATTAAGGAAAAATATTAAATACAGATAATAGCTTACCCATTTATGGAAAATACCTGGAAAGTTAAACCAACTAAAGAAAAAGAAGCACAAAATCTTATTGATGAATTGGGTATTTCCCCAATGACTGCCATTTTATTAACAAATCGAGGAATAGATGAACCAGATGAAGCTAAAAAGTTCCTTGCATGTGACCTTAATGATCTACACTCCCCCCTCCTACTAAAAGATATGAAAAAAGCCATAACAAGAATAAAAGAAACCATATCAAAAAAAGAAAAAATTATGATTTTTGGAGATTTTGATGTTGATGGAACTACCGGAACATATATTTTAGTAGAAACCATAAAATTAATTGGAGGAAAAGTAGAACATTATTTTCCAAATAGATTGACCGATAGCTATGGACTAAATAATAAAGCCATAGACTACGCAATTGATAATGGAATCAGCTTAATCGTTACGGTAGATTGTGGAATTCGTGGGAATAAAGTAATAAATTATGCAAAGGGAAAGGGTATTGATGTGATAGTTACTGATCACCATGAACAGGGAGAGTTACTTCCAGAAGCAAAGGCAATCATTAATCCAAAACAAAAAGGGTGTAAATATCCTGATAAGGATCTGGCCGGCGTTGGCGTAGCTTTTAAATTGGCTCAGGCATTAGTGAAAGAATATAATTTAGATTTTGATGAATTTTCTTTTTTAGATATGGTTTGTCTTGGGACTGTAGCCGATATAGTTCCTCTAAAAGGAGAAAATAGAATACTTGTCAAAAATGGATTAAAGAAATTAATGAGAACAGGCAATATTGGGTTAAATGCCCTAATAGATGTCTCTGCCCTTAGGGGAAAAGAGATTAGACCGGGTCATATTTCTTTTTGGTTGGCTCCAAGAATTAATGCTGCAGGACGTTTGGCCACGGCAGACGAGGCCCTAAAATTATTTCAAACAGATTCTCGAGGGGAAGCGCATGATATAGCACATCATCTCAACAAGGAAAATACTGAAAGACAGGATATTCAACAAAAAATATTAGAGGAGGCAATACAAAAGGTAGAAGATGAAATAGATTTAGACAGGGAAACGTGTATTGTTTTGGCAGACGATGGGTGGCATAAAGGAGTTATTGGGATAGTAGCTTCTAAAATTGTGGAAGAGTATCATCGACCAACAATCTTAATTGCTATCGAGGGAAATATTGGATCCGGATCCGGGCGCAGTATTCCGAATTTTCATTTATTAGACGCAATAGAATCTTGTAAGGAATTATTTGAAAAGTATGGGGGGCATACTCAAGCAGCAGGCATAAAGATGGATAAAAAGAATATTGGAAAGCTCAGAAAAAAAATTAATGAATATGCAAAAAAGATAATATCTGTAGATGATTTAATCCCAAAAATTAATTTAGATGCCCAACTAAAGATATGGGAAGTTAATGAAAAACTGGTTAAGGAGATAGATAAGTTAACTCCCTTTGGGATTGGAAATCCTAAACCTGTTTTTTTCTCAACAAATCTTAGTCTTAAAGATTATCCAAGAATTTTAAAAGAAAAACACATTAGAATGAAATTATATGATCACTCCGAAACAATAGATGCAATTGGGTTTAATATGGCTGGTTTTTATGATGATGTAACAAAAAATTCTGGGAGTATTGCTGTAGCCTATTCCCCGGAAATAAACGAGTGGGAAGGGAATAAAACAATGAATTTGGTTCTAAAAGATATAAAGGTCCGATAAAAACCTTCCGTTAAACGTCCAGCCCGACGGCGATTGAGTCTAAAACTTCAACTTTAAAGACATCTTTAGCACAACTAATACTTCTTCTATAACCATCATTCTTTAATCTATTATACCTTTTACTCAACTCAACCAAAGCAAAAATCTGCATAGACTTTACATAATCATAGGTTATAGCTTTCTTCCTTTTACCCTTAACCTCAGAAACTAACTCATTAAAGCCTAACTCTTCAAATTTATTTAAATCATATTTTTTTAACAACCTACGACTTACTTCTAAAGCACTCTCTCCAAGAGTTCCAATACCAAAGATAATAGAGAGTAATTCATCGGTATCAAGAGAAGGAGCTCCTTTTTTCATAATTTTTGAGGAGGGTTTCGTATAATCTGGCAAATCTGCTATTTTCATTAGGAATGTGGGAAAGAAGAGAAATTTAAAAGGATTTACCTTGTCAACTTGTCACGTACGGGGAAAGGGATTATAAATGAGTTTTTCTATAGTGAATTAATGCTAAATGTGATAAAAAAGATAAGAAATTACAAAAAAGAAGATATAATATTCACAAAAAAGAACTACAAAAACATGCTTCAAGATAGAAAACTTGAAGAAAAAAAGGTAATTGAAGACCTACTATCTCTAAAGGGAGTAAAACACATAGAATCTGAAAAAGTAACACATTTGGGAGAAAAGGAAACCAGATACAAAGTATATGCAGTATATTCCAATAGTAGGGGAAGATTTTATTCAATTACGTTCAACAAACATCTCAAAATAATAAGTACATACCGGATAGGTAGGAAAACTTTAAATAGATGGAGAAAGAAATTAAAGGAGGAGAAAAAATGAATAAATCAACCACTTTTTATGCCTCATATGATTCTGAGGAAGATGTATTATTTGCACATTCTGATAAAGTAAAAACTGAAGAAAGTGTAGAAGTTTTAGATGATATTGTTATAGACATAGACAAGAATAACAATTTGGCAGGACTAGAGATATTTAATGCCTCAGAGTTTTTTAAACTATTAAATAAAAAAATAACAAAGAAAGTTTTAGAAGACATGAAAAATGTAAAAATAAGTATTCAAACTTACAGAAATTATGTGCTCATCGCAATTGGATTTCAAATAGATGGAAAATTGGTAGAAGAAAAGCTGCCTGCTGTTTCGTTAAAAGAATATGAAAGTCCATTGGTTGCTTCAGTAGCAGCTTAATCATAGTTTAAGTCCCCAGTATGACCTTTTTTGGGAATGCTGGGATTCCTTTTCATTAAAATGAAAGATAAAGAAATTAAGGAACTAAACAAAATCTGGAAAGAAATAGATAAAGGAAAAGGAGAAACCTATACTGTAGAGGAATTCTTTGAAAAATTAGGTTCTAACTTTGAATAAAAACGTCCTAGAGCCCGACGGCGACTGAGTCTACAACTAGAAATAGTAACCTTTATAAACTAAAGTTAACAGCAATTAACCATGGTAAATATAAATAAACTAAAGTTAACAATACTCCAGCAGGAAATACTAAGACTATTATTCATAAAATTAGGGGAATCTTTAAATCAGAGAAGGATTGCGAACCTCTTAGACGTGTCTCCTCCTGCAGTAATGAAAGCCTTACCAAAACTAGAAAAACTAAACCTAATAACTATTCAACAAGACAAAGAATCAAAAAGATGGTCAATCCAACTAAATAGAGATAATAATAAATCATTGCAACTAAAAAGAGTTGATAATCTTAAATTAATGTACGAATCTGGATTGGTAGATTATTTAGAAGAAGAATTCGCAGGTGGAACAATAATTCTATTTGGATCCTATTCAAAAGGAGAAGACACAATAAATTCCGATATAGACCTGGCCATAATAGAAAGGAAGGATAAACTAGTTCATATTGAAAAGTTTGAAAAAGTTTTAGGTCGAGAGATTAATCTAAATTTTTATGATAGTTGGAAGAAAATTCATGAACATTTAAGGAATAATATTTTGAATGGAATTGTTTTGGTGGGGAGTATTGAGTTATGAAATCTATAAAAAAATTTGAAGAATTTATCAAGAAAGGAATTGTGAAGAAACAATCCATAGATACTTCGAGAGCCAAATATTTAATTGAAGAAGCAAAGCAAAACTATGAATATTTGCCAAAATTAATAGAAAAGATGGGGGTTGATGATTTAAACGCAAATGACTATGTAAAAAGATGCTACGATATACTTATGGAGTTGATAAGGGCAAAGATGTTATTAAAGGGATTTAATGCTTCTGGATTTAAAGCACATGAAGCAGAAGTTTCTTATCTGCGAGAAATTGGTTTTGGAGAAAAAGAGATTCTGTTTGCAGACCAAATAAGATACTTTAGAAATGGAATGTTGTATTATGGAACTAGAATTGATAGGGAATATGCAGAAAAGGTTATTAAATTTACAAAAGATATTTATGAGAGATTAACCAAGAAAACAGATTTAAATAAAATATTTGGTTCTCTAAAAACTAAAATGAAAGGGCAAGAATTTAAGGATTCAGTAAAAGAAGGATGGGAATAAAAACGTCAGCCCGACGGCGCCTGAGCCTACAATACAAGTTACCTTGCCAATCACACCCAAAATACTTATAAATTAACTAACTTTCTCTCAACTATGTTTGTAGAAAAATATAGACCCAAAGATTTTAGCGAAATGAAAGGTCAAGAAAAGATAGTTGAAAGAGTAAAGGCCTTAGTAGAAACAAATAACATGCCTCACTTACTTTTCAGTGGACCAGCGGGCATTGGAAAAACAACTCTATCATTAATAATAGGAAACAAACTTTTCGGAGACGATAAACAATCCCTATTCTTAGAATTAAACGCCAGTGATGAAAGAGGTATTGACGTAGTAAGAAACAAAGTCAAAGATTTTGCCAGAACTCGAGCAATAAAAGATGTTCCTTTCAAAGTCATCTACCTAGACGAATGTGACTCTTTAACTAAAGACGCTCAACAAGCCTTAAGAAGAACTATGGAAACATATTCAAACACCTGTAGATTTATCCTATCCTGCAACTATTCAAGCAAAATTATTGATCCAATCCAATCCAGATGTACAGTATTTAGGTTCAAACCTTTAACTTTTGAAAATATGAAAGAAATCATCCACGAAATTTCAGAAAAAGAAGGTTTACAAGTAACAGAAGAAGCAGGTGAGGCTTTATATGAAATTAGTAATGGAGATGTAAGAAAGTTAGAAAATACTTTACAATCGTGTTCTGTTGTCGCTAAAGAAATAACTAAAGATTTGGTTTATGAGGTAGCTTCTGCTGCTAGACCAAAAGAAGTTAAGGAAGTTTTGGATTTATCTGTTAAAGGTTTTTTTGCAGATGCTCGTACTTTATTACTTAAGACAATGTTAAATCATGGTTTGAGTGGTGTTGATATTATTAAGCAAATTCAACGTGAAATTCTTTCTTTAGATGTAGAAGATGCTAAGAAGATGAGAATGATTGAGAAATGTGGTGAAGCTGAGTTTCGTTTGGTTGAGGGTTCAGATGAATATGTTCAGTTGGAAGCTTTAATTGCTGGTTTCTGTCGTTAGTTTTAAATAGTTTTGAAATAAAGTAGAAATATGAAAAAGAGCTTAATATTTTTGATTTTGATTCTTTTTGTTTCTAGTTGTACTGAAACTGAGCTTAGTCCGAAAAAAGGATATAGTTTAGATGTTGATGAATATGATAGATTGTACGAGGAAACTAAAGAAAGAGTTTTGGCATCTTTGGGTGAAAAAGAACCCATAGAATATGAAATGAAAACTGATGAAGAGATTTTGGAAGATTCTTTCATTTATAGAGGAAATCCTCCAAAAAGTGGATGTATACAATTATATCAAGAAGATTTTGATCAATTTGATTCTGATGTTTTTTTCACTATGACGAGCAGTTGTATTGAGATTATGGAAGATATAACATTTGATTATACTATTTATGTAGATACTCCCCAAGAAGAATATCAAGAAGAATATTATTTTGGTTGTAATGGAAACAAGGTGAGTGGGACTGGAAAACAAGAAGGATATGGATTTTATTTGAAAGAGTATGCTTTATTGAAAGATTGTGTGATTGAGAATAAGCAGGTTGGAATAAGCACGCACTATCAATCAGCTTTTCCTATAATCGGTGGGTGTGTTGTTAGAAATAGTGGCAAAGGTTATTTGTTATCTCAGAATACACAAATAAAAAATAGTGTTTCTGAGGATAATCGTTATGGTTTTGATTTAAGTAGTAATACTGAAGCTATTAATTGTACTGCCATAAACACAGAAAGGGAAGGTTTTGAGGCTGGATATGAGAATATAAGGTTGATTAACTGTAGTACCTTAAATAGTACATTTGGATTTGTTGTTGGAGGAAATAATATTGTTATTGAGGGATGTGTTGCAGAGAATGGGCAGATTTTTGGATTTGAGGTTGGTGGAAACATGGAAGTTATAAAGTCTACATCTAGGAATAATGTTGTTGGGTTTGATGCGGCAAATGGTGCGATTATTTCTAATTGTGTAGCTGAGGGGGAGGAACTTAGCGGATACTTTCTCAAGGATGATTCGATAGTTTACGACAGTGTGGCTAGGGAATGTGGTTTGGGGTATAGGTTGCAATATTCATCAGAAGCACACGATAGTTTGGCTGAAAATAATGGTGCTGGATTTAAGCTTACTCATGATACAATAGTCACAAATAGTGTAGCAATCAATAACGATGAATATGGTTTTTCGATTGAAGGCGGTTCGCCGCATATCACTAATTCTCAATCAGAAAATAATGGTATTTATGGATTGTATGTTGCTATTGCCGAAGCTAGTTCAGCCAATGTAGCGGGAGGAACTTTTTGTAGTAATGGTGAATATGATATATACCAGCTTTACATCCCCGGATATCCTCCCGGAAATGTATATTTGGAAGGAACAATTAAGGCAGATAATATAGATATTACAAATTTGTTTGGAGATTATGAACTTCTTCCTTGTTCATATGTAAATAAAGTTATGAATCCTTCTTTTGAAGTAAATGATGGAACGGACTATTTTCCTGGTGAAATATGGGATGATTCAACAGCAGGAAATAATATTGCAGATGGGTGGAATGTTAGAGCCGAGTGTCTGGATGATGGGGATTGTAGTTATGAATTAGATGATTATAATCCATATTCTGATGAGCTTTCTGCTAAAATCAATGTTTTGCGTACAAGCGCTTATGTTTACCAAGATATTCCTATCTCATATGAAAAAACTTACAAGGTGTCTGGATATATAAGAACTGAATGTGAGAATGATGCTTATGGGGCCATTATTACCGAATGTGTTGATGAAAACCATAATCAAATATATGGTTATGGGAATTGTGCTTTGAATAAGAATCCTGAAGATTTTGTTGATTTTTACGAAGAAACTGATTGGACCAAAGATGAATTTTATGTTACTGCGAACAATCCCAATGCAAGATTCTTGAGGTTGCTTTGTTATAACACTCCAAATGGCGGAGGAATGGAGACAATTGGTGGTGTTTGGTGTGACTCTTTTGAAGTTGAAGAATTGCCTTCTTATTGTGGTGATGGAATTGTAAGTGGAGAAGAGAGATGTGACTCTGACATTGGTTGTCCTACTGGAAAATGGTGTAATGTAGATTGTACGGCTTGTTTGAAGGATGGGCCTCTTCATGATATCATTATGGAACATCCTAATTAAGTTAGTTTTAAATAGTTAAAAGATTAAAAAATTAATATGAACAAAAAGAATCTTGTTGGAATATATACTATTATTTATTCGGTACCTTTGCTTTTTTATATTTTAGCTATTGGCGGATTGACTCTTGCTAAAGCCCCTATTGATGAATACCTATTGGCCTCTCTTTACATGTTGCCTTTTATTATTGGTTTGGTTTTTTCTGGAGGAGCTTTATTTTTTAAAGAATGGTCGAGGAAAGGTTTGATTGTATGCACTTTTCTGCTCGGGGCCTTTTCCGTAATCTGGCCGATATATGCCCTATTTGAAAAATATAGGGTGGGTTCTCCAGGATTTGGCTTTTTATTATTTTTTGTATTTGCTTTTTTCTATTGGTCATTTTTCTTGTTACTGAGAAAAAAAGAAGTAAGGGAATTATTCTCTTAGAAAGCTTTAATTGCTGGGTTTTGTCGTTAGTTTTAAATAGTTCTAAAAGAAAGTAAAAATATGAATCTGTTAAAGAAATGGTGGTTTTGGGTATTGATTGTCTTAGTATTGATTGTAATCATTCCAATTATGATAACATATGCAAATCAAAAAATTCATGAAGCATATATGGAAACTTATACTGGGTGTAAAGAAAGAGAAGAATCCCAATCTTATGATGTTGATAGTGTTTTAGAGAGATTTCAAAGAAGAGGTTATTTAAATTCCTATAATCAAGTAGTTGAATGTAGAGATAATCCCAATGGGTGTGTTAATACCTGTGCTTCGGGATGTATGCAACAACCAAAACTTACCGGTTTTCAGAATTTTATAATGTTTTATTTTTCTGGAGGCAAATATACAAAAAATCCCTCGGGGACGTGGGGGACGTGTGATGCGGTGTGCCTTTTAGTTTGTATGTATCCGGATAGAATAGAAGGGATAGGAATTTAGTTTTTGTCGTTAGTTTTAAATAGTTCTAAAAGAAAATAAAAATATGAACCTTCTTAAGAAGTGGTGGTTTTGGGTTGTTTTGATTTTTATTATTATTCTGATTGTTATTTGGGTTAAAACTATATTTGTTACGGTTCCCATTGGTGGTCCTGGCTGTGGGGCTGATGGAACAATGCTTAGTGATATGTTGGGAATGGGGTACGTGACTAAATGTTGTGAGGGTTTGAACACTATTTCCCCATTCTATTGGGATGAGGAAAGGGGAGAGTGTGGATTCTATGGAGAAGGAGGGATTTGTACAAGTACTGAATGTGGAGATGGTGTTTGTGAAGATCCTGAAGATATTTGTAATTGTGAAGAAGATTGTATGGGAGATTATTGGATTGTAGATGATATTCATTTAATGCAACACCCTGAGACTATGGAGCTTGGCTGTTTTGGTTGTAATAGTATTTTGTGTGTTGATCCATCTCCTGAGATGGTCGGGGTTGAGGAAAGTTCAGCAAGACATTGTGATGACTCTTTTAATATCATCTGGGGGGAAGATTGAATATTTTTAATAAATGGTTGTTTTGGGTTGTTTTGATTTTTATTATTATTTTTTGGATGTTGTCTCCGATTTTATATGATATTTTAATATTACCAATTCATGAATCAAATATAAATGGAGAAATTGATGATGCTAATTATTGTAATGTTAAAGAGGATTGTGTGAGTTTTAGTGGAAAGTGTCCGTTTGGTTGTTATGTTTCTGTTAATGTTAATGAAGAAGATAGAATAAGGAAATTGGTTGATTCATACCAACCAAAGAGTAGTTTTTGTGAGTATTCTTGTGCGTATTGTACTGTTGTTGATTGTATAGACAATAAATGTGAGATTCTCTGCCCTGGCGGTGGTTCTTCTGATTGTTTGGCCGATGGGGAGAATTGTCACCTTCAAGATGCGTGTGAGGAAAGATGTTGCTCTGGAGGATATACGTTTTGTGATTCAGAACCGATGGAGTGTGAGGGATGTGTCCCTGATTATTGTTGTGGCTTTAAAGAAGATTGTATAGAGGATGGAGAATACTGTCAATTATCCCCTGGTTCTAGCCCTCACTGTGCTGATTGTTGTTCTAATAATTATTATATTCCAAGTAATTGTCCTGCGGGGATGGATTGTCCGGCCGGCCCACCAACTGCAGGGATATGTGGAGAGAAAAACTGATTAAATGAGTAAAATTATTTATTGGTGCATGAATATTTTTAAGAAATGGTTGTTCTGTCGTTAGTTTTTATAATAATTAATTAAGAATAATATTCCAACTATTAATGCTGGCAAGGTTGTTATTAACGCACCTATTTGCATATCGTATCCACTGAAGAAAATAAAAAATCCTATTCCTAACAAAATAAATAAGATTCCTCCGATTTTTTCCCATTTCCATGCAACTACTAACAAAGCAGTTAAAATTAGACTTGGAATTAAATGCATAAACAAAGCTAATAGCAATTCAAGTCCAGAATATTCTGAGAATACATCAAAAGAAAACATGCTAATGAAAAGTATGAATATAATTGTTAAAATTCTTGGTAACCAAAACATTACTTTTTTCATATTTTATGTTTAATTTAGAAGTATATATGTCTTTGTAGTTCACTTATTTTTTCTTATTAACCAAATCGCTGCAAAGAGTGAACCAATTAAATTAAAAATTAAATCTAATGCGTTGTTGTAGTATGTTCCAACTGCTTCAGAAGCGTTAAGAAAATATACTGCAAATAATTCTATTATTTCATAAACTGCCCCCAAACCAGAGGTAATTAGGATGAGTGTAAATAAGAATAGTAATTTGTTTTGATCAAATAGTTTTTTTAGATATTTTTTGAATAACTTAAAGATTAACAATGATATTACAAAACCTCCAAAAAGATGTACTAATTGATCATATCTTAAAAACAATAGCCATGTATCATATAACTTTATTCCATTAAGATATATATTGCTCCCTAGAAGATTAGAAAGCCAAAATATTGAAAGTAAAAGATAATGATAAAAGTGAAGTTTTATTTTATTTTTATATAGAAACAACACCAAGATTATTCCAACGTAAAGTATTATAGAATAATATAATATTTCATAATTTTTTATTTGGAATGCTAATCTCGTTAGTAAAATAATATATATTCCCGTAAATGCTGCTAATAGTTTTAGTTTTAATTGTTCTTTCATATTTTAAATTTAAATACCAAATTTATAAATCTTTTTGTAAGAGATACGTAGCTAATTACTTCTCTGCATCTTCTAATTTAAACATGTTAATTTCTGAACCTTCTTTCATTTCATCACAAAGATATCTGGAAGTTTCAAACTTACCTATGTACAAAGCATTTGAGTCTCTATATTCTTCTAGAGTGTATACTTTTTCTTGAAATCCTTTTCCTCCCGGGACATCATCTAAATCTTCTAATTTATTGTCAAAACAAGTTCCATATCTATCGAAAATACTGGGGTCTTCGTCATGTAAATCAGATACATTCTCAAATAATTCTTCGCTGCTGTAGACCCCTCCAAATAGTTTTTGTACCTCTTCTGGGGGTTTTCCGAGCATTAATGCTAAGCATGCCCTATCGAAAACAGTATCTTCTTCTCTTTCATAGGTAGAATCAAGGGTAATTAATTTTCTTCCTAAACCCACTTTATCAAAATTAAAACTCATCCAAGACCTATAACCTGCACATTTTGCATATGCCATTAAACTTGCTGCGTTTACTTCATCATAATATTCTGACGGGAGGCCCAGTTCTAAATAAATCCAATTTATTAAATATTTTATAGATGTTCCCTGACCTAAATTTTCATTTAATCTTCTATGAAAAGATATTTCTTCAGCAAATTTGTTAAATGGGATGTCAAGAATTATAATATCTGGTTTTATCTTGCTTAATGTATGCTCTAATCTTTCTGGTCCTTTAAGATCGTGATTGTTTATTCCACATAATGTAATCGGCATTTAATTGGTAGTCTATAGAAATTTATAAAAATTATGGAAAAGGATAACTATATAGGTTTTTGTTTATTTCCTTTTTCTATGAGTAGAAAAGAAAATTTAAAAGTGGCCCATGAAGGTTTAGTTAAAAAGTTAGATTATGTTGAAGATAGAGCTAAAGCCTTGGGAGAGCTAGTTATGGTTGATTTTAACAAACATTTAAAAGAAGAAATTATTCGTAATCTGCCAATTGGTTGGGATCTTAATGATAACTCTTCTTTTACTTTTTCTTGTGATGAAGGAGGATACTCTATTTACCCCGGAGATTTAGTTTCTTCTAAAACGATGTGGTATGAACGGGTAAAAAGAAGATTAGCTGAACTTCTAAAGCCATATCAAGAGAGTAGTCCATGGATTTATGAAATAGAATTCGGAAATTTTAGTTTGAGAGAAACCTAATATAATAATCTCATCATTTCTTGACTTTGTTCCATATACGCCATTGCTGCAAATCTAAGATCCATTAATTCACTAAAATGCTCAATGCTTCCTTTTTGTAGTTTGTATGAAGATAATACTCCTCCTGCCTCTGCAATATCCTCTTCATCATTAAAATATGTTAAGGGATTAAAATTAAAACCTTCTTTTTCTAGTGCTTCTAATAATTTATGTTCTAATCCAAACCTGAATAAAATATGGGTTGACTCGTGGCCGATTGTTAAAATCTCTTCTTTTTTGTTATCTTCTTTAAGGTAATAAACTATTGCTAGGTTATATTCGTCTCCAAGTTTTCTGTATAAATATTTCCCAACTACATTTTCTGATTCACTTGATACATCTTCATAATCTACTTTTAAAATTTCTGCCCAATTTCTATCGTTTTCTTCTATACTGTCAACTTGTCCATCAAAAAAGAAATATTGATTTGGTTCTAGAGTTACTTTTATGTTTAATCCTGGAAGTATAATTTCTCCGGTTCTAAATCCTATTGCTTCTAACGTTTCTTTTCTACTATTATTCATATTTTTGGGAAATTAAGAATTCTATTTAAATTTTTAGTTTACTACTGAATCTTTTAAATTTAGCATTTTTCTTTATTTCTTCTAGTGTTCCTTCAGCGATTATTTTTCCATTTTCGAATAAATATATGTAATCAAATTTAGTTAGTAAATTCAGTTTGTGTATTGCAGATATTATTGTTTTAGTCTTAAACACTTTAAAAACACTTTCATAAATCTTAGTTTCATTCAAACTATCCACGCTGGAAGTAGGTTCATCCATTAAAACTATATCGCTACTTTTTGCTGCAAGTATTCCCCTAGCAAAAGCCAATCTTTGTTTTTCTCCTCCGCTTAATGAAACCCCTTTTTCAAGAACATTTGTATCTAGTCCATTTTCTAACCTATTTAGAACTTTTCTAAATTTTGCTAAATCTATAGCTTTATCTAGTTCTTCTTTTTTGGTAGAAATATCCATAGTGATATTATATCTTATTGTATTATTGAATATTTCTGGGTCTTGGGGAATTAGAGTTACATAGTTTTTCAAATTAGAAATATCATTTTTTAATCTCTCTCCATCACAATATAATTGTCCTTTATCTGGATTGTACAGCCCTCTAATTAAAGCCAACATTGTACTTTTTCCTGAACCAGACTCCCCTACAAAGGCAATTTTCTGACCCTTTCTTAAATCTACATTTATTCCAGATAGGTGTTGTTCTTTTCCTTCTTTATCGTATGTAAAATCTACATTTTTTAGTGAGAGTTTTTTCCAGTTTGAAGGTATTTTTCCATATAATTCTCTTTTTAATCTATAAAACTCGTCATCAATTGGTTTTGCATTTGTTATTCTTGCATTTGATTTAAGAACCTCTCCATATAGACTTGCAAAGTTGTAGAATGTTCTTCCTATTGTATGTAAATATCCATATAACATATATAGAGTACCTATCATGATTACTCCCATTGTATTAAAATCCGAGTAGGCTCTCCAACTAATTACTACCACTGTCATTATTGAAATAGCGATTGATGCAAATGCCCACTTAAACTCAGAAAGAATAGCTCTTTTCTTATGATCTTCGAAAGAAGCCATTACTCTATTATCTATTTCTGTTTTTACTGTTTTTTTCAGTCTTAGTGTTATTATTGTTATTATATTGCTTATGTAATCAAATACTGATGCGGATGCTTTATTTTCAAATTTATTTATTTTTCTATGAAGTTCTACTATTTTTCTGTCAAATCTAAAGATTATGAAGAGTGTTCCAAATGCGAAGAAAAGAGCAAATATTGCTGCCCTTATATCGATAAATAATAGTATTATTATTGAACCAATTAGGGTTACTATCCCTTCTATGATTCTGAAGTTCATGTGACTTGAGAACTGCATTATTCCAGAGGACCCTTTATTTATTTTGTCTATTGTATCTCCGGAATGATGGTCTTTATGCCAACTTACTGGAAGATCTAGTACTCTTGATATTTTTGTGTTGATAAAATTTCTTCTTACTAAAAAACCTGTTTTTCTTTCTAGATATCTTGCATTTCCATGAAATGCCCAGAAACCAATAGTTACAACAAGTAGTAAGGATATCTTTAAAATTAACTTTCTCAGCTCTTCTTGAGAGGTTATTGAATTCTGTATTGTATTGAATATTGAACCAATTATTAGCGGCTCTATTAATGCAATTAGATTTGCAATAACGAATAAAAACATGAAAAGTGAGAAGACTTTTCTTTCTTTTCTTAGGTATTCCCATTCCGTTTTTAGAAGATTCCATATCGGGTTTTTATCGGTCTTCTCTTTAGTTGGTTTCATTAGTATTATTTTATATGTAATATTTATAAAGCTATTTAGAAAAAAAAGAAAAATTATTTAGCATATTCCATTGGTGTTCTTAAAATTAAGAAAATCAATGCTATAATCACTGCATAATCAAAAAATTCTCCTCTGAAAAATGCAGATATAATCAATGCTGCAATTACAAACCATCTAATTGATTTATGAAATCCTGTTCCTACCATTGAAAATAACCTCCTTTTTTGTTAATATATTTTAATCATTTAGATTTAAATAGATTTCCTTGTCAAGTACAGAGAAAAGTATTATAAATTTGACATATTCATAATTGGTATGAAGCTATTAATTGATATTTATCTTTACATTAAAACTTTTCCAGGCAGTTTTATGTCTAATGAAGGAAATGCCAAATTTCATCTTAAGTATATTTGTCCGAATTGCCCAGAATGGAGGAGAAAAAGGAGACAAGTTTATGATAAGAAATGTTTTTGGGAAGATAATTGGAAGAAAGGAAATTATGATCTTCCTAGAGTTGCAATGGTTGGGCCTAAGAATTTTTTTAATGCGGTTTTTTCTAATAAGGTAGATTTTAAGAAGTTTAGAGAAAAATTAGAAAAAGATAAAAAACTAAAATTCTCAAAGTAATTGCCAAGTACAGAGAAAAGTATTATAAATTAGGTAAGATTTACACAAAAATAATGATGTGGGTAGATAAATATTCTCCAAAGTCACTAGAGGAAATAAAAGGTAATTCTATCTCTATTGAACTATTAGAAGATTTTATTATAGGTTTTAAGAGTCACGCTAAAAAATCTATCATTTTAGTTGGTCCAACTGGAACCGGTAAGACTGCTAGTGTTTATGCTTTTGCTAAAGATAACGATTATGAAGTTTTAGAACTAAATGCATCTGATTTTAGAAACAAGAAAATTATTGAGGAATTTATGGATTCTGCCATGAATCAAATGAGTTTATTTATGAAACCAAAGATAATCTTAATTGATGAGATAGATGGCTTGTCTGGAATGAAGGATAGGGGTGGAGCACAGGCCTTAGCTAAATTAATAGAAAAAACTAACTTTCCTATAGTTATGACTGCCAATGATATTGGATTAGATAAGTTATCTACATTAGTAAAAAAAACCAAAGTTTTAGAATTTGGAGGATTGACAAGTTCAGAAATCTGTGAAAGGTTGAATGAAATTCTAGAATCAGAGAAATTAAAAAAAGATGATTTTGTTGTTAAGAGTATTGCTTCTAGAAGTGGAGGAGATTTAAGAGCGGCTATTAATGATTTACAAACTTTGTATTCTGGTGGAAAGGTTAATCGGGAAAATCTGGAGTTAATTGGAGATAGAAAAAGAGAAGAGGAGTTGAATAACATTTTAAGATTAATTTTCAAAAGCAAAGATGTTTCTTTAATTGAAAGTTCTTTGGACGATATAAAATTTGATGAACTGCAATCTTGGGTACAAAAAAATGTTGTTCTGGAGTATAGTAAGAAAGATATTCCTGGGGCTATGAATTCTCTAAGTTTAGCTGATTTGTTCAAAGGAAGAATTATGAGGTGGCAATATTGGAGATTTTTAGTTTATCAGAAATTCTTTATGAGTTCTGGAGTCGCTTTATCCAAAGAAAAGAAATCTTCTGAAGTTGTTAAATATAAAAGACCAAATATTGGATTAATGGTTTGGCAAAGTAGAATGAGAATTGGAAAGAGAAAATCCATTTCTGAAAAACTTGCAAGTTATTTTAAGGTTTCTAAAAAAAGAGCTTTTCAAATGTTTCCAGATGTTGTTAATTTGATTAAGATTCCTGAATTTCAGGATAAACTAGAATTGGAGGAAGATGAAGTAGATTGGATTCATGAAAAAGTATAGTTTTTTAAATTTTAAAATTTAATGAGATAGAAAGATGGAAGGTGGTGTAAAAGAGTTTATATTGAATACTCCAGAGAAACATTGGATTGTTGTGTATGGATATCACTTACATAAATCTTTTTTTGGAATAATTTTTGTTTTAGTTAGTATAATTCTATTTCTTTTGTATAGAAAAAAATATTCTTCAAAGCGTCTTATTTTTTACCTTGGTTTAGCTTCTTTATTTGTGGGTTTAATTCTTCTGTTCTTATCAATTACTGGGAATATTTATACAGGCAATTTTCCATATTTTAAATTAATCAATTAGGAAAATTTTAAATATGTCCTTTATATATTTTTATTAATGACTAGGAAAAGTTTATTTGGAAAATATAATACTCTCCTTGATGAATCTATCCAGATTTTTCTTTCTTTGGTGGTTTCTAGCATTGCTTTGTTTCTTGGTTTGAATTGGAAAATGGCCCTTATCTGTTTTATTTTGGGTATTTTCATAGATATTGATCATTTGCTCAATGGGATCATCGCAAGAGTGTGCAGGATTAAGAATTATAAATTTGATATGCATTATGGTTCCAAGGGCCACACTATAAAACTTTTTCATGGGATTGATGTCAGTTTAATTTTCTTTTTAATCTCTTATTTTGTTACTCATAATTTTTTATTTTCCTCTTTTATTTTTATTAATTTAGTTGTGCATGAACTCTGGGATTTTTTAGTTTACCCCCATTCTCGGAAAGAACTTTTTCTTTTCTCTAGAATGAAGAATAAATTCAACCCCGGTGTTAGGAAAAAAGGAGTAGGTTTATTCTTTGATGTAAATAGTGAAAAGTATTAAATTATTGCGTAAAAGCTAATTTTCTAAGTCTTTTTATTCTTGCTTGTAAAGTAGGATGTGTACTCATTAAATTAATCAAAGATGAACTTCTAAATGGATTTGAAATGAACATATTTGATAATGCAGGATTTCCGAATTCCATCTTTTTAGATGATGAATGAATTTTAACTAGTGCCTCACTTAAACTCTTTGGATCCTTAGTTATTTTTGAACCTACCTCGTCCGCTAAGAACTCCCTTGAACGGGATATTGATAAATTAATTAGGGTTGCTGCAATTGGCGCAAGGATTGATAGTGCCAATATTTCTCCTAAGTTTGAATCTTTATTTGAAGAAAAGATTGCTGTCCATCTAGCAAGCATTGCAAGGTACATCAATGTTCCTGCGATTATGGATGAAATAGTAGTTAATAATATGTCTTTGTTTTTTATGTGTGCTAATTCGTGGGCAAGTACTCCTCTTAACTCCCTTTCAGATAATAAATCTAGTAATCCTTGAGTTACTGCAACTACTGCCGTGTTCTCTGAACGTCCGGTTGCAAATGCATTTGGATTTGGACTAGGAATCATATATAATCTTGGAGTTTTTATCCCTGCCCGCATAGACAAATCTTTTAGGATATCATGTAATTCTGGTTTTTCAGAATAAAGTATTTTCTTTGCTTTATAAATTTTTAAAGCTATTTTATCAGAATACCAAAAACTGGATATATTTATGATTACTGTTATGAATAAAGCTATTGTTAGACCCATAGTTCCACCCAAAGCAAAGCCCAAAATTAGAAGTAAAAACGTTAAACTTAGTAATAAAACCCAGGTTTTTAGGTGGTCTTTTATCATTTGTAGAGATTAGAAAATTATAAAGTATATAAACCTTGTTGTATTGATTAGAAAGATTTAATAAATCTGTAATTATTGTTAGTAATAATGGCTTATGATATTATTGTTGGGAGAACTGCTTCTGATAAGAAAAAGTTTGGTGATAGAGGTACTATTTTCTTAGGTAGGCACTATGTAAAGATGGGTCAAACTGTTTCTCTTAGTTCAAATATTCGAATGGACGTTGCTAGGTCTCATGTTGTTTTGGTTTCTGGAAAAAGAGGTTCAGGAAAATCCTATACTTTAGGGGTCATGGCAGAGGAAATGTCTTCTTTGCCGAAAGAGATTGCTGAAAACATTGGAATACTAATTTTTGATACTATGGGAATCTTCTGGACGATGAAATATCCAAATCAAAAAGACGAGGATTTATTACACGGGTGGGGTTTCAATCCTAAAAAATTAGATACTATGGATATTTATACTCCACATGGTTTTTCTAAAGAATACAAGCAAAAAAATATTCCTGTGGACTTTCCTTTTTCAATAAAAACTTCTGAATTGAATGCTGGAGATTGGATGAATGTTTTTGATGTTGAATTAATGAGCTCTGTTGGGATTTTGATAGAAAAAGTAATTACCGATTTAAAAGAATCAAAAAAAGAGTATGGTATTCCCGAAATAATTAAAGCTATAAAAAAAGATAAAAGTATTAGTAAAGAGGTTGCTGATTCTGCCATCAATAGATTTGAGTCTACAAAATCTTGGGGGTTGTTTTCAAAAAGAGGAACAGAAATAAAAGATTTGATAAAACCTGGAAGAGTTTCAATATTGGATATAAGTTGTTATTCTAATATTTCTGGAAGCTGGGGAATTAAAAATTTGGTAACTGGTTTAATTTGTAAGAAACTATTAATTGAAAGAATGACTGCTAGAAAGGTTGAAGAAGTAAAAACTATTGAAGCTGGTGAAAGTTATTTTGGCATTGGTACAAAAAAAAGAGCTAAAGGTGATATGCCAATGGTTTGGTTATTTTTAGATGAAGCACATGAGTTTATCCCCAAGGAAGGAAAAACTGCTGCTTCTGCTGCATTGGTTCAATTATTGAGGGAAGGAAGGCAACCGGGAATTTCTTTGGTTTTAGCTACACAACAACCAGGAGAGATACATAAGGATGTTATTACTCAAAGCGATATTGTGCTTAGTCATAGAGTTACTGCAAAGAAGGATATTACTGCCTTGAATGATATGATGCAGACTTATTTGTTAAATGATATTCAAACTTACATTAATAATTTGCCTAGAATGAAGGGAAGTGCCATTGTATTAGATGACAATTCTGAGAGAATCTTTCCTATGAATGTTAGGCCTAGGTTTACGTGGCACGGTGGAGAGGCTCCTTCTGCTGTTGAAGAGAGGAGAGAGGAATTAGAAGAGCTAGGGTTTGATGTTTAGAAAAGTTTATAATCTCTTAATATCTAAATCTTTTATACATGTTAGGAATTCAAATAACTATATTGGTTGTTTTGATTATTTTGTCCGCTTTCTTTTCTGGAATTGAAACTGCTCTTATATCTATAAACCAAATAAAGGCTAGATCTTTATTAAAGCAAAGGAAAAGGGGTTCTAAAACTTTATTCAAATTAAAACAGGATCCCCATAGATTGATAATTACTATTTTGATAGGAAATAATGTAGTAAATATAGGGGCTGCATCTCTTGCTACTGTAATTTTTACTAATTTATTTGGTTCGGGTGGTGTAGGTATTGCGACTGGAGTTATGACTTTTTTGATATTAGTTTTTGGAGAAATAACCCCCAAGACTTATGCTTCCCAGAACGCAGAGAAAATATCTTTACTCGTTGCAAAACCAATTGATTTTTTAGCTACTGCTTTGTCCCCATTTGTTAAACTATTTGGATTTATCTCTAAGTTTGTATCTAAGGTTTTTGGCTCTAAATCTGGAGAGTCATTATCCGAAGAAGAACTAAGAACCATTGTTACTATGGGTAGAAGAGAAGGAATCCTGGCTAAAGAATCCGCAAGGATTATGGAAAATATTTTAGATTTTGAAGGAACTAAAGTAACTGAAATTATGACTCCTGATGCAAATATTGAAATGATAGATGGGAATAAAAAATTAAAACAGGTTATTGATTTTATTATTAAAACGCCTTATTCTAGATATCCGGTTTATTCAAAGGATAAGGATGACATTATTGGTATTTTAGATGTTGATGATATCTTAAAATATCTTAAGAATAAAAAATTAGATACTAAAATAAAAAATATAATTAGAAAACCATATTTTGTTCCTAAATCTAAGGAGATAGATGATTTACTCGCAGAGTTAAGTTTTAGGAAAACTCCCATGGTGATTGTTGTAGATGAATATGGGCATGTTGCTGGTTTAGTTACTCTAGAAGATATTCTTGAAGAGATTGTAGGTGATATCTTTGATAAAAGTAAGAAAAAAAGCATCTATATAAAAAAAGTGAGTGATAAAGTTACTAGGGTAGATGGTAAAGCATCTATTGAAGAAGTTAACCGGACTTTAAAATTGGGAATTATTGAAAGACGTTTTGATACTATTGCTGGATTTATTGAACATAAGATACAAAGAATTCCTAAAAAAGGAGAGACTTTGAAGTTTAAAGGAGCTATTATTGAAATCGATAAAGTTACGGATCAGGGGATTAAGAGTATAAAAATAATTAAGCCTTAAGTTCTAAACAAACTCTAAATTTTCCTGGAGAAGGAGAACCTGCCTTTGTGAGTTTTGGTTTGTATTTTTTATATTTTTCTTTTAGTTTTTTGAAATCATTTTCATGTGTGAAGAGGTATATGTGAATTTTCCCATTTTTTTTAAGATATTTTAATGCTAAATCTAGATAGTTTTCAGAATCTTTTGGAAGTGGCATTATAATTCTATCAAACTTTTTATTTATTTTTGGAAGAATCCTTTTTACATTTCCTTTGAAAAGTTTGATATTATTCAGTTTGTTTAATCTTATGTTTTCTAATGCGTATTTGTGTGCTTTTTTATTTATTTCAATTCCATAAATTTCTTTTGCATTAGAGTGTTTAGAAATAGCTAGTGGGAATGGTGCTACTCCTGAAAACATTACTAAAACTTCTTCTCCTTTTTTTATTAGTTTAGATATTCTAATTCTTTCTGAGCTTGATCTTGATGAGAAGTATGCTTTTTCTGGATTTATTTTTATTAGAACTCCATTTTCTTTGTGTATTGTTTCTTTTCTTTTTTCTCCTGCTAAAATTTTTAGTTTTGGTGTCCTATACTTTCCAGAATAGTTTTTTGATTTTTTTGTTATTACTTTTACATTTTTTATTTGTTTTAGTAAATAGTTTCCTACTTCTTTTTCCTTTTTCTTTAATTCTCTTGGAAAGTCTGAAAAAATGAGTATGTCTCCTACTACTTCGTAAGATCTTGGTATTTTTTTTATATCTTTTTTAGATAACATAGTCTTTTTGAAACTCCTTAATTTAAAAAGTTAACCAAAAGATTTATATATTAACTTATAATTATAAATTAATATGAAAAAGAGGAATTTATTATTATTTTCGATTTTGGTACTAATTATAGGTTCATTTATTCTTCCAAGCTTTGTGAGTGCTGAAAGAACTTATTATTCTCCTTTGGCAGATTCTGTTGAAGAAGAGGGCTCGTGGGATGCTCCTTTAATGTTGGGGCCTTGGAATCCCGTGTATGATCTTTTTACCAGTTGGAGTGAAGGGGAGGTTAGTATACAGGTTGCTAAGTTTGTATTTTTGCTTTTACTTTTTGTAATCATATTTGGAGTTTCTAGCGCTTTGCCTTTTATTGGTGAGAAGGCTTCTTTGAAAGCTATTTTTTCCATTTTGGTTGCATTTTTGGCTACTGCTTATTTAACTCCTGAGGAGGTTTTTGTGCTTATAACTTCCTATTCTGCAATGGGAATTGTTTTGGGTAGTATTATTCCGTTCTTGATATTGTTCTTTTTTACGTGGAAAGCTGCTGAGAAAGGTGGTCCTGCGGTGTTCTTGCAATGGTTTACTTGGTTGTCCTTTTCTACTTGGATGGTTTACAAGTTAATTATTTTAATTTGGTTCCAGGGTGCCAGGCCAGAGTATGTTGGTAATTCTATCTTGTGGGTACATGGTATATTGACTCTTATTGGAGTAGCAATGTTAGTTTGGAATCGGCAGATTAGGGGGCTTATTGTAAAGGAAGAAAGGAAAGAGACAAAGGTACAAATATTTAAAGACGTTGAGGATGCTGGAGTTGTTGATGCTGCTAAGAAGAAACAATATAATATAATGAAGAAAAATGCGCTTAGAAAGAAGTAATTTTTAAAACCACTTATCTAAACTTTTCTGTTTTTTTCCTTTTAATCTTTCTAATAATTTATCAATTCTTTCTTCTGAGAAATCTTTCTTAATTAATATTTTATGAAGTTTATCTAAATCTGGTTCTTTCCATTTCAACTGATAATTTTTCATAATTGACATACTCTTGAATGTAGCATAGACTTTCTTCCAATCAAATTCTGCTTCTACGTTAGCAAATATCTTTTCAAAGGATTTATGCTCTTGAACCAGTTTTAGGGCTGTTTTTGGGCCTATTCTTTTGACACCTCCAGGATTGTAATCTGTTCCAACTAGGATAGACAATGCCAGTAATTGATCTTGATTTATCTTTAATGTTTTTAGAACCTCTTTCAGTTCTATCATTTCAGGATGAACTGAAACATACATTCCTTTTATTTTTCTTTTTGGGGAAACTGTGATATTTTTGATCATTCTTGGTGCATTATATAATAAAGAATCGTGGTCTTGTGAAACAATTGCATAAACATCGTTTTGTTCTGCCATAAATGCGGCTTGAGCTTCTGCTTCAGAAGGTGCTTTAATTACTGGTAATCCTAAGGCTTTAATGAATTCTTCTGATTCTTTTACTATATCTGTTGTAATTCTTATACTTTGTTTTTTATATTTAGCTAACGATTCAAAGTCTTCTTTATCTACTTCTTTTAATTTTTCTTCTGCCTTTCTTTTTCTTTTTTCTCTTATTTGTGATTCTTCAAATTTCATCTTTGGAGGTTTTCCATCAAAAACGAAAGCTAATTTCAATCCGGCTTCCATTAGTTTTGGAATTCTTGTTGATAACCCCATTAAGTGAGAAGTTACATTATTTTTATTGTCCATTAAAGGAGTTCCATCTGGTTGTCTTATTGATGCTAGAAATTGATAAATAACTGGAGAGGCATCTATTGCTAGTTTTTTTCCTTTTAATTCTTCTAGTTTAATTTCTTTCTTTGGAATTAAATCAGAGATTGCTACACCCATGATTTTTAGAATGTTAGAATTTATTTAAAGGTTATGAATAAGAAAAAAGGGACGTCTGTTTGTTCCCTTCCAATAAATCTTCAAAGGTTGTATCAAAAAAGGATAGAACTGTATCTGCTATTGGTTTAATTTGTTTGTTAACGTAGTGTTCGTAGTCGATAGCATGTTTTAGTGCTTGAATTGGTTCTGGTCCATCCGTTGTGATATAATATTCGATTATATTTGAATCTAACTTCTTTAGTTTACGTGCAGCTTGAACGTGCTGAGGAGTAATCTTTACATACTCGTCCAGATCTTTTCTTATAGACTTTCTATAAATTAAATCTTCATCATATTTCCCTTTTCTTAGGTCCTCTACAAACGTTTTGATAAAGGTAGTAACTTCTTTTTTGTAAAATATTCTATCAAGTAGTTCTCCTTGGAATTTCTTGGCAGCATTTGTCCAATCACTTCTTACCGTTTCTAGACCAACTATACTTAATTCTTCTTTTCCCTCTTTCTTTAGAAGACCGGCATATCTTTTCTTGGCCCCTTCTTCTTTTCCTCTAACTCTAGGCATAAGAAATCTAGTATACAACTTTTCATATTCTAATTCTAAGAAGGAATCTCTCTTATATTCTTTCTTTACGTGTTTTTTATAAAATTCATTAATTTCTTTTTCTAGTTTCTTTCCAATTTGTGCTGCTTTAGCTTCAGAGCCGTCTTTTAGATTTACAAAAACCGAATCTGTATCTGAATATATTACTTCGTATCCTGCTTCTTTTATTTTATCTGCAGTTTGTTTAATTAGTTGCTGACCAAAGTGAGTTATTGCATTTGCTATTTTTAAATCAGAATATCTACAGGTCGGATTTGCCATGACTCCAAAGAAAGAGTTCATTAAAATCTTGATTGCATAGCGGGCAAGTTCGTTTTTTTGTTTTCTGGCTTCGTCTCTAGATTTCCAAAGTTCTTTGATAATTTCTGGTAAAATTCCATCTTTATTTTCAAAGTATGCTTTGTTTGGTGATTCAATAAATCCGGGTTTCTTTTTTTCTGAAAATGATGCTGGGTCTATGTTGAATGTTCTTATTATTGAAGGATACAGGGATTTAAAATCTAAAACTATTACATTATCATAAATCCCTGGTTTTGATTCCATAACATATCCCCCTTTAATTCTTGCTTCTCTGTCCGCATCGAATTTTGAAGGAGAAACTATTCCTTTTTTTCTTGCTTTGGGGATATATAACATATCTAAAGAAGCTATTGAAGCATTAACTCTGTCTAATGGCATGCCGGTTAATAGTGATCTTTGTATTGCTAAATCAATTAGGTCTGCTTTTATTAGTATATCATATACTAACTCTGCGTCTAATAAATTATATTCTATAAGTTTTTTCTGATTAGTTTTGTATAAATTATCTATTTCTTCAGATTTTTCTTTCCCAGTAGATTGTATTAATTTTTTCTTACCTAACAATTCTTGAGCAGCAGTGTCCAATTTATAATTTTCAAGTTTGATAAATGAAGATTTTGTTAGGTCTAATCCATCTAAAACTACTCTTCCAGAGATATCTGCTTTGCTTGTTCTGAAGAAATTTGATTCTATTCTTAATTTTGACAATGAATTATCCCTGCCCAGAATAAATGGAATATCGTACTTTTTAAATTTCCTTTTGAGAAACTCTAAGTCAAAATCTATAACATTCCAGCCAGTAATTATGTCTGGATCAAAAGATAGCAGTTCATCATGGAATCTTTCTAGTAATTCTTCTTCTGTTTTACAAGAAATTACTCCAGGAATTTTTTTATTTGAAACGATTATTGATTTTTTGTAGTCTTTAGAGTATGCTGATATACAATATATTTGTTTAGCTTTTTTGTCTGATTCTATATCAAATGAGAATATTTTTAGATTTTTTGGAGAATAGTCTGTTGTTTTTACCTCTGGATTTGTATATACTCTATCCAAAGTATCATGTATATCATAATCTCCTTCTATTTCTATAGAGCCCTGTATATTATAATCCATTAGAAATCTTATTGGGTATCGGATATCTGATTCATAAGTTGTTATTTTAGCTTCCCTTAGTTCATTTCTTAATTCTGGGAGGTCTTTTGGAGAATCTAAAACAATTTTTGTCATTAACTTTCCTTGGAAATTTTTTAATTTAGTTTCTTCATATTCGAACTTTTCGATTTCTAAAGCTTTTTTTAATTTTGATGTTTCTATGAAAAAATATGGCTTAAATTCATTGATTGTTAGAAACGTTTGATTGTTCTCTAATCTTCCATATAGCAAGACACAGGCTTTGCCGTTAATTATCTTATATGTCGGATAAATAATGAAACCTTTCATGTTTTCCTTAATTAGGTTAGGTTTTTAAATGTTTTATTGTTGTTATAATCTATGAAAGATTGGATTAAAGCTGGAGAGATAGCTGGAGAAGCCAGAGAATTTGGAAAGAAACTAATTAGAATTGGTGCTTCACACAAAGAGGTTACTGAAAAGATAGAATCCAAAATTGGGGAGCTAGGGGGTAAGTTGGCTTTTCCTACTCAAATGTCTGTTAACCATATAGCTGCACACTATACTGCACTATTGGATAAAGATTTTAATTTTGAAGAGGGGGATGTTGTAAAACTTGATTTGGGCGTTAGTATTAATGGTGCTATTGGAGATACTGCCGTTACTGTAGATCTTGGAAACAATGAGAAATTAGTAAAAGCTAGTAGGAATGCTTTGAATTCTGCTTTGGAAATTGTTAAACCTGGCACAACACTTGGGGAGATTGGTAGAACTATTCAAGAAGAAATAACTAAACTAGGATTCAAACCAATAAGAAATTTGGGGGGGCATGGATTAGATAAATATCAGATTCATACTGAACCAACTATACCTAATTATGATAACGGGGATGAAACTAAATTAAAAAAAGGTCAGAAAATTGCTATAGAGCCTTTTGCAAGCACTGGAAGCGGGATGATTAGTGAGGGAAACCCTTCTGAAATCTATCAATTATCACACGTAAAAAATATTAGATTGCAAAGTGCTAGAGAAATTATGAAATATGTTGGTGAAGAATTTAAAACATTGCCATTTTCAAAAAGATATTTAATTAGGAAATTCAACAAACTGCAGATTGCAACTGGATTACTTGCACTAAAACGTGAAGGGATTTTGCATGAATATGGGGTTTTGCCAGAAAGAGATAAAACTTCTTTAGTTAGTCAAGCTGAACATAGTTTAATTGTTGGAGAGAAGGTAACCACAAAAATATGAAATTTATATCTAAAATCTTTTTGGCTCCAATGTATGAGATAACTGATGTTTCTTTTAGATTATTGTGTAAGAAGTATGGTGCAGGTTTAACTTTTACTGAGATGTTGTCTCCCATGGCATTAGCTAGAGGGAATAAATCTACTTTGAGACTATTTGATGTTCAATTTAAAGAGAGGCCAGTTGGAATTCAACTAATGGGGCAAAATGTTGAAGAAATAAAAAAGGCAATAAAGGTTGTTGAAAATAAAGTTGATATTATAGATTTTAATTTTGGATGCCCTGTTGAAAATATTGTCAAACAAGGAGCAGGGGCTGCTTTACTAAAGAGACCTGAAAAGATTAGAGAAATAATAAGGGCTGCTAAATCTGTTACTAAAGTACCAATTTCAATTAAAATTAGATCAGGTTGGGATAAAAAAAGTATAAACGCTGTTGAGATAGCAAAAATTGCTGAAGAAGAAGGTTGTTGTTTTATTACTGTTCATGGAAAGACAAAAACCCAGGATAGAGGTATGGAAACAGATTGGGAAATAATAAAACAAGTTAAGGAAAATGTGAGCATCCCTGTTGTTGGTAATGGTGGAGTTAATTCTCCAGAAGATGCTAAAAGAATGTTTGATAAAACCGGATGTGATTATATTATGGTCGGGAGAGAGGCATCTAGAAATCCATATATTTTCAAACAAATAAATGATTATCTTCAAAAGGGAGATTATAAAGAAGTAACAAAAAAAGATAAAATTAAGTTCTTTAAAGAATATTTAGAATTAGCCGAGAGATATCAACCAAAATTTAGGTATATAAAATATCATGCAATGTATATGACTAAGGGCATTAAGGGTGGAAAAGAGTTAAGATTAAGATTATCACAAACTAAAGATATTAAAGAAATTAGGAAAATACTACAGATTTAGAGTAGTAACGTTAGATTTATATAGTAATTATATTACGTATATTCTGTGTTGGTTTTGGTTTGGATTTTCGGATTCTTTCCATTTCCTTCACACTTATGTTTCTAAGGTTTTTATGAACTTATCGTCGGTAGATTTATTTATATTTTTTAAAATTTAGCTAAATCGAAAGATTTATATAGTGGCGATATAGTACTAAATACGTGTTGGTTGTGTTTGGGTCTTCGGATTCTTTCACTTCCTTCACACTTATGTTTCTACGATTTTAAGACTTAATTAGAATTATAAAAAAAGGGATATAGTTATCCCATATAATTAATTTCTTTTAATGCTGCGCCTCTTGCGGTTCTCAAATATTGGGCCTCAATTTCTTCGTATTTCTTTATATCTTGATCTCTTATTGATGGTTGGGTCTTCTTAAGAGCCTCTTCAAAGTGTTTACTTGTTATCTCTTTTGTATTAATATCTTCTCTTAAAGCGAGCATTGCTGCTTCTCTACATACTGATTCTATATCTGCACCTACATAATTTTTTGTTTTTTCTGCTAAAGTTGAAATCTTTATATCTTTAGCAAGTGGCATTGATTCGGTATGTACCTTGAAGATTTCTTCTCTTGCCTTTTTGTCTGGAACATTTACCAAAAGTATCCTATCAAATCTTCCTGGACGTAATAAAGCTGGATCCATTATATCTGGTCTATTTGTTGCGGCCATTACTATAACATCATTCAGTTCTTCTAGTCCGTCCATCTCAGTTAATATTTGATTAACCATCCTCTCTGTTGTTCTAGATCCTCCTGCTTCTAATCCCCTCTTAGAGGCAATAGAGTCTATTTCATCAAAGAATATGATTGTTGGGGATGCCTGTCTGGCTTTTTCAAAAATCTTTCTTATTCCCTTCTCAGATTCTCCCATCCACATGGATAGTAATTCTGGACCTTTTACTAGTATAAAGTTAGCATTTGTTTCATTAGCTACTGCTTTTGCTAATAATGTTTTTCCGGTTCCTGGCGGCCCGTATAATAAAACCCCTTTTGGTGCTTTAATCCCCATCCTCTCAAAAGAGTCTGGATGTTCCATTGGCCATTCTACAACTTCTTTTAGTTCTTGTTTTAGTGCTTCTAATCCCCCTATATCTTTCCAGTATATGTTTGGTTTCTCAACCAAAACTTCTCTCATAGCCGAGGGTCTTACTTGCCTTAGGGCATCTCTGAAATCCTTGTCATATATTATTAATTTATTTAATAACTCCTCTGATAGTTGAACTTTGTCCTTTAAATTTAATTCTGGAATAACTCTCCTCAGAACATTCATAGCTGCTTCTTTTGCTAATGAAGAAAGATCTGCCCCTACAAATCCATGGGTTATTTCTGCCAATGATTCGATGTCTACATCTTTTGCTAGTGGCATGTTTCTTGTATGAATCTTTAAAATTTCTAGTCTTCCTTTTTTGTTTGGAACTCCAAAAATTATTTCTCTATCAAATCTTCCCGGTCTTCTTAATGCTTCATCAATTGCATTTGGTCGATTAGTTGCTCCAATAACTATAACATTTCCTCTCTTATTTAGGCCATCCATCATAGTTAACAATTGAGCTACAACTCTCCTTTCTACTTCTCCACGAGTTTCTTCTCTTTTTGGAGCTATTGCGTCAATCTCATCTATGAAAATTATAGATGGTGATTTTTCTGCGGCTTCTTCAAAGATTTGTCTAATCTTTTTTTCTGATTCTCCATAAAACTTATTCATAATTTCTGGTCCATTAATTAACATAAAGTTTGAATCTGTTTCATTGGCTACTGCTTTTGCTAATAAAGTTTTTCCAGTTCCGGGTGGACCATGAAGCAAAACTCCAGATGGAGGTTCTATCCCTAATCTATTAAATAGCTCTGGATGCTTCATTGGTAATTCTACCATTTCTCTTATTTTAGTTATCTCATCTGATAATCCGCCTATGTCTTCATAAGTTACATCCGGTATTGGCGCATCTTCTGTAATTTCAACTGCTTTAGAGCTAAGTTGAATTTGAGTATTTTCTGTTATGATTACTGCATCTTTTGGAGTAGTATCTGCTACTACAAATTTTAAACTTCCCATTCCTCCTAAAAATCCAGATTGTAATTGTTCAAAAATATCTGAAAAAATATCTTCAAATGGACTTCCTGATAAAGTAGATTGTCTTCTTCTTGCTCCACCTAAAGAAACAATATCTCCCTTCAATACAACTCTTCCTAACAAACTTTTTTGAAAAATTCTAGGATCTGCTTGGACCATTACTCCTTGTTGTGGAGGGGCAATTGTAATCTTTTTTGCTTCTTTTACTTCTACCTTTCTTACTTTAATTTGATCTCCTAATCCAATTCTAGCATTCTTTCTTAGAATTCCGTCCATTCTTATAACTGCTTCGCCTACATCGGTTGGATATGCTCTATCTGCTATTCCGACCGTTTTTCTAGAACCTTCTATTTCTACAATATCTCCAGCCCTAACTCCTATTTCTTTCATGTCTTGAGCATCAATTCTTACTATCCCTTTATACGCTTCTTCTTGCATTGCTTCTTGAACTCTTAGTTCTATTTCTTTTTTCTCTGCCATTTTATTTTTCCATTATTTTTCTAAATCTTAAGGATAATTTGTTTGGTTCCTCTAAACATAATCTCATCATTTGATCCATTTCTTTTTCCATTTGCCTAGATTTTCCTTCAAATTCTATAATTTCTTTTGGAATTGTAACTGAAAATGAATTTCCTACCATTCTTAGTTTAACTTCAAATTCTCTTTGCTTTAGTTTTTGAAATTCTTGATATTGTTTTAAATCTAGTGGGTTGTAGAATCTTTCCATACACTTTGGACATTCATGAAATTTTATTTGGAACCCTTTTCTTATTTCATATTTTGGATTAGTTTTAATATTACATTTATCACATAAAATTTTTGCATCAGTTATTATTTTCATTTTGTGTATACGGGGTGTATATACAAGTTGTATATAAATGTTTCGTTTAAAAATCAATATCTTTAAAAAAGAAAAAAACAAGGATTATACTATATTATAATTATTAAGGAGGTGAAAAAGTGGCAAATACGCTTGGTGGATGGGCATTCTTGATTGGTGTTTTACTTGCACTAGTCTTTGCGTTTTACCCATTTGCAGGTTTAGAATGGTTATTAGTTGTATTAGGTATTGTGATTGGACTTTTGAATATTTCTGAGAAAGAAATTCAAAAATTCCTATATGCTGGTGTTGTACTAGTTATTGTTGGTGCCTTTGCAGGAGCTAGTCTAAATGCAGTACCCTATTTATCCGAATTATTCGGTAACTTAGTAGGATTATTCGCACCTGCAACAATTGTAGTAGCACTTAAATCGGTTTTTGATTTAGCTAAAAAATAAATCTTTTTTTATTTTTTTATTTCTATTATTTTTTCCCAAGGATATTCTTTATTGCCAAAATGGCCTTGTGTAGAAGTATGTTGATATATTGGATTTTTTAGATCAAAATAAGAAATTATTTGCGCTGGTTTTAAAGGGAAATTATTTTTAACTATTTGAATTAATTCTTCTTCAGTTATTTCTGAAGTTCCAAAACTTTCTACAAATATACTTACTGGTTCTGCAACCCCTATAGCATAGCTTAATCCCACTTCACATTTATTACAAAGATTATTTGCAACTAAATTTTTGGCAATAAATCTTGCTGCATATGCTGCACTTCTATCTACCTTTGAAGGGTCTTTTCCGGAGAATGCTCCTCCCCCATGTTTTCCCATCCCACCATAGGTGTCAACAATTATTTTTCTTCCTGTAACTCCTGCATCTGCATAAGGTCCTCCTAAAATAAATTTGCCTGTTGGGTTAATAAAAAATCTTGTATTCTCATCTATCCAATCATTGCAAACTGGTTTTATGATTTTTTCTAGAATGTCTGACTTTAATGTTTCATAATCAATATTTTCATTATGTTGTGTTGATAGGACAATTGTGTGTGCTCTTTTTGGTTTGTTTTCTTCATATTCTATTGTAATCTGTGCTTTTCCATCGGGCCTTAAGTAAGTAAGTTCATTATCTTTCCTAACGCTGGTTAATTTATCTATTAACTTATGGGCAAGAGTAATTGGAAGCGGCATAAGTTCTTCTGTTTCATCAGAAGCATAACCAAACATCATCCCTTGATCCCCTGCACCTTGTTCTTCGAACTCTCCTTCCCCCTCAGTTACACCTTGAGATATATCTGGAGATTGTTTTTCAATATGTATTATTACCTTGCAATTGTTGGCATCAATCCCATATTCTTCTTTTGTATATCCTATGCCTCTCAGAACTGACCTTGTTATATACTCAATATCTAACTGTGCTTTTGTTGTTATTTCCCCGGCTACTACAACTAATCCAGATTTTATTAGGCACTCTACTGCTACTCTTGACTCCGGGTCTTGTTTTAAACATTCATCTAAAATTGTGTCAGAAATCTGGTCACATACTTTATCTGGGTGTCCTTCAGTCACTGATTCTGATGTAAATAGTCGCTTCATTAAAAAGAGAAATTAATAAGTTATTTAAAACTTTATGAAACTCTAATCTGTATGTTAAAAGATAAAATAAACATAAATGGCCTTGGTTTGGTATATGGCCCTTCTGCCTCAGGTAAAAGTACTTGGGCTTTGCAAACCTCATTAGAGTTTGCAAAAAAAGGAAAAGTATTATTTTTTGATACGGAGAAAAGTTTTTCTATAGACAGAATAAAACTTATGGATAAAGATTATGAAAAATTATTGGAAAATTTAATGATTATTTCTATAAAAGATTTTGATGATCAAGTTGATAAAATAAATCAGGTTGAAGAATTAGTTAAAAAGGGTAATTTTGATTATGTTGTTGTGGATAGTTTTGGATTTTTTTATAGACATGGATTACACAACCAAAATTATACTGAAGTGAATGAGAAAGCCATTTTGATGTTAAGAAATTTAAAACATGTTATTAATCTAGGTGTCCCGGTTTTAATAACTAATCAGGTTTATTCTGATCAAGAAGGCAATATAAAAACAGTTGGAGGGAGTATGATTAGAAATTTCTCAGATTCAATTTTTGAATTAGAAACAGAACCTAGAAAGATAATATTTCATAAGCCGGAGAAAGAAGGACTTTTATTTGAAATAGATAATTCAGGCATTGTCTTTTGATTTTTTCTTTTTTGTTTTATCAAAATCTTTCTTTTCTTCATTTTTTTCTGTGAACCTACATTTTGGATATTGATCACATGCTATGAAAGATCCATAAACAGATCTTCTTACTTTTAATGTTCCCTCTTCACATTTAGGACATTTTTTTATTAGTTTGCCAGATTCAATATCTTCCATTTCTTTTAATTTTTCTTTAGGATAATCTTTAAGTTTTGCTGGACATTTTGGGCCTATACAAATAATTTGGGGGGCTCTTCTTTTTTTTATGATTTGAATTTTTGGTAACCCGCATGATTCACAAATTTCTTTAGTTGGTTTGATTAAATTTTGTGGTATAGTGAAAAGAGTTTTACAGTCTGGATATTTATTACATGCAATAAAATAACCGAATTTTCCTCTTCTTATAAACAATTCTCCTTCCTTACAATTAGGACATCTACCAACTAGCGTTGCTTTTATCTGTGTTTCCTTGGATGCTTCTGCCAAAGCCTCTCCAACTTTTTCTTCGTGTTTCCTAAAATTGTTTAATATTTTAGTTAAAGATTTCTTGGCATTTTCAATTACTTTTTCTTTTTTTATTTTGCCTTCTTTAATCCCTTCCATATCCTCTTCAAACTCTTTTGTTAATTTCTCATCAATAATTTCTGGAGAATATTTCTTTAATGTTATAATTAACTTAAGACCCAAATCTGTAGCTTCCATTGGTTGATTTTGCACATAATTTCTTTCGTAAAGGGTATCTATTATCCCTGCCCGGGTGGCTTTTGTTCCTAAATTTCTTTTTTCCATCTCTTTTAATAAAGAAGCTTGGGAGTATCTCTTTGGAGGTTGGGTTTCTTTTTCTTCATCAAAGATTTTATTGATTTTTATTTCTTCTCCTTCATTTACTTCAGGAAGTTCTTCTTCCTTAAATTTGGCATATTTCCCATAAAGAACATGCCATCCTTTTTCTAATGTTGTTGTTCCAGTTAGATGGAATATTTCTTTGTTTACATCTATGAAGATAGAAACTGTTTGCCTTTTTGCTGGTTCTCCAAACACTGCCAAAAATCTTCTAACAATTAAGTCATAAAGTTGTCCTTTTTTACCTGAAATTGCCTCTTTTTCTCCAGTTGGATAAATTGCTGGATGTGCAGGATCAGATTTTTTCCCTTCATTAGGTTTTAAAGTGGTTTTAAGCAATCCTTCACAATCCCCAGAATACTCTTTTTGTTTACCTAGTAGTTTTATTATTTTCTTGTACTCTATCGATTTAGGTAACTTTTGGGATGACGTTCTTGGATATGAAATTAATCCTGAAATATAAAGTTCTTGAGCAAGCTGTGCAGTCATTTTAGGTGTCAAATGCAAGTGCCTAAATGATTCTGTTTGTAAGGTTGTTAAATCGAATGGGAATGGTGGATTTTGGTTTTGTGTTGTTTTTTTGACATTATCTATTATTGCCTTTTTCCCTTTGGTTTTTTTTAGTATTTCAGAAACATCCTTTTTATTCTTGAATTTTCCTTTTTTGTGTTCTGCTAATATTTTATGTTTTTTGTATAGTCCATCTAAGTAGATTTCCCAATATGCCTCTGGGATAAATTTTTTAATTTCTTCTTCTCTTTGTGAAATTATCTTCAGAGTTGGTCCTTGTACCCTTCCTGTTGATAAAACTCTAAAATAACCGTGTGCATTCTTTATAGCCATGGTTAACGCTTTTGTTAGATTAATTCCATAAAACCAATCTAAATTATGTCTAGTTACTCCTGCATCAATCATCCCAAAATCTAATTTTTTGCTTGCGTTCTTATATGACTCAATTAGCTCATCTTTTGTTAATGTAGAGAATTTCATTCTTCTGGCGTTATCTTTCCCAAGACCGTATTTTACGACGGTATAGCCTATCACTGCTCCTTCTGTGTCGTAGTCAGTTGCAACTGTGAGTGTATCTACTTTTTTCCCTAATTGTTTTAATAAAGTTAGATATGCTTTTATGTAAGCAGAATTCTTTTCAATTTCAAATTTTGGCTGCCAAGTAATATCAAATGTAGGGTATGTGTTCCATGAAGATTTTTTCTTTTCTGATAATCCAAATAAATGGCCTACTGCACAACCAACAAAGATTTTTTTCTTATTATGGGTTATTTCATAATAAATGGCCTTTCCTTTTGAATGTTTTATTGGGGTTGTATCTGCTAGAGCAGTTGCTATCTTTCCTGCGGCCATTGGTTTTTCTGTTATTATCAGTTCTACCATTAATATTTGCCGTGAGAAGTGTTTATTTAAATCTTTTGAAAAAAAGTGGATAGAAATCTCTAAGAAGGATTTTCTTGTTTTACTTATGCGTGCTCTTTCTGTCTTTCAAATTTATCTGCACATTCTTCGCTACAAAAACGATATTTTTCTTCGCTTATTTGTTTTTCTATGAAATGTTCACCGAGAACTTTCTCACAATTTGCACACTCTGCTGGACTTGATTCTTCATCGTATCCCTGCATGAATCCTGCTTCTTCTGGGTTAATCTCATCTGCATCAGACAACTCTTGTCTACTTTTTTCGTTATATAAATTAAACTCTCCGTCTTCTTTCATTTTTTAAATCCCCCAATTTTCTTTTTTCCGTTCATATACTTTCTTAAAGCTTTTGGTATTTTTATTGTTCCATCCTTATTTTGGAAATTCTCAATTATCGCAACCATCGCTCTAGAGGTGGCTACCATTGTATTATTTAATAAATGACAAAACTTTTTTTCTTCTCCTTCAACATACTTTATATTTAGTGTTGCCGATTGATATTCACCAGTATTACTTGCTGATGTTACCTCTTGATACTCTTGTTGTCTTGGAAACCACGCTTCTATGTCATATTGTTTTGTTTGTTTTGGTCCAAGATCTCCTGAACAAATTTCAATTACTCTGAATGGAAGTTCTAATTTCTTAAAAAAATCTTCAGTTAAAGATTCCATTTCTTCTAATAAATTGTAAGAATTTTCATGATCTGATATTACAACTTGTTCAACCTTGTTAAATTGGTGCATTCTAAATAATCCTTTTGTATCGACTCCTCTTGAACCAATTTCTTTTCTAAAGCAAGGAGTGATTGCACAAATTTTTATTGGGAGATCTTCCTTGTTGAAAGTTTTGTTTGAATTTAAAGAAACTAATGGTTGTTCTGCTGTTGCAATTAGATATAGATCTTCTCCTTCTATTTTATAAATTACATCATTAAATTCATCTAACGGCACTGTCCCTCCAAGTGTTTTTTTGTTTAGAGCAAGTGGGGGTACAACTAACTTAAACCCTTTTTTTAGAAGAAAGTCTATTCCAAATCTTTGTAATGCTAAGTCTAGTTCTGCTAATTCTCCCGTAAGATAATTAAATCCTTGCCCCGAATTTATTCTTCCTGCATCAAAGTTTGCTAAATTTGTCTTTTCTAATAACTCTGAGTGACTTAATAAATCTGAATTTGTGGTTGGTCTTTCCTTAAAAAACTTGAATGGAATATTATCTTTTTCATCTTTACCCAATGGAACTTTTTCGTGAAGAATATTTGGTAATTTTTCTAAATATGAATTAATTTGTTTACTTAATTCAGACATTTCATTTTCCATAAGAGTTATTTTTCCTGGAACTGACTGTGCTTGTTTTAAAATTAAATCATATTGTTTTTTTTGAGATTTTAATTCTCTTATTTTGTTGGTAAGTTCATTTCTTTTTTGTCTTAGTTTGTCAGCTTTTTGTTTCAATGCTCTCCATTTCTTATCTCTTTCTAAGATTATATCCAACCATTCTGCTTTTTCTTCCTGCCCTCTTTTACTTAAAGAATTCTTTAATAATTCATAGTTTTCCTTTATAAATTTAACATATAACACAGTTTAGCAACAAAAAAATAGTTATATAAATGTTTTGTTACCCCCTACTATTATGACTCTAACTGAAATAGATACTATAAAATATAAACATTTAAATATAGATAAGGAGTTATACATTTGAGGGTTAAATAATTGGTAAAGAAAGATATGTTTGAGGTGTTTTTTAGAAGAAAGCCTGCTATGATTTTGGTGGCTCTAAGAAATAGTACAAAAAATAGATATGGATCGGTCTTAGCTAAAGAGGTTGATTGTACTTATTCCCATGCTGTAAAAATTCTTCAAGAGATGGAGAAAAACAGATTGGTTTCGTTTCAAAAGAAAGGAAGAATAAAAACAATTAAATTGACCGAAACTGGAGAGAATGTTGCTGACCATATTGATAGAATTAAGAACTTATTATAATGGCATTTTCTAAAAGCTTTCCTAGGACTACCGAAAAAAGTACTTATCCTATTTGGGAAGAAGTTTACTTAAGTGATAGTGAAGAGAAAAGGGCCGATTTAGAAACAAAAAATGAAACTATTTCTTTGATGAAAGAATGCATTGATGATTCTAAACAAATAATTTTAGATAAGGAATTAAAAGATTATCAAAGTGACGTCATTGCTGTAGCTATTTCTTTATTTGAGAAGAGAGCTAGTCATTCTGTTTATAGGAAAGAACAAAAGGCTAAAGAGAAGTTTGATGAGAAATATGGGCCCGAAGGGATTTGAACCCTCGACCCCCTGGTTAAGAGCCAGGTGCTCTAGCCAAGCTGAGCTACGAACCCAATAAAGAAAAAGAACTAAAAGTTAATTTAAAAATGTTTTGTTATATGTAGAAAACCAAGTATATAGAATAAAACAGATAAAGAAGAAGAATAGTATATTCATTACCCATATGAACATTTCTTTATTTGGAATAAAATAATGAATTATTGTAATTACTAATGCTATTGAAAGTGCTATAGTTAATATTATAATTAAACTATTCATAAGTTCATTTTGAACAAATCCCCTCATATCAGAACAATCTTCTTCTAGACAATACCCTTTTACTTCATTGCCCGTATCCGGATCAATTATTGTAAAATTTGACATTTCCTTAACATAATAAAACACCCCTACGGTAGTTGTCAAAATAAGACCAATTACAAAAAACCACAATAGGTGCCAAAGAATCTTTCTTGTATCAAATTGGGGCATAACTTTTTTGGGTTTTGGTTTAATTTTTTCTACTTTTTTCTCTTCTATTTTTGGTTTTGGCCTAGTTGCCCTAGAAAATGCATCATCTATTTTCTCTTCTGGCCAATTTTTTGCCATTAATGCTTGTTTTATTTGTTGTTCTGGAAAACCTTTCTCTAGGTTTTGATTTATGAAACTTAATAATATCTTATCATGATTTTTCTTTTTTGTTAGTGGGCTTGAAACTTTTTTTGTTTTTTGAACAGAATTAAGTGATTCTGAAATTTCCACACTGGACCAACCGTTTTCTTTAAGAATTTTCTGAAGTTCCTCTGAAGTATATCCTTTTTTGAATCCTTGTTTTATATAATCTACTAGCCGTATATCAACCATTCATTAGAAAGTTAGATTTTTGATTTATATAATTTGCTATTTAAATAATAATAGAAAAGTATATAAACAAATTTTCCTTCGGAGTAAATATGAAAATAGAATTAACAAAAAAACCACAAAATGTTGTGATACTTGGTGGTTTTCCTGGTTTCGGATTGGTCGGTACAATAACCTCAGAATATTTAATTGATCATCTACAGGCTGAAAAAATTGGTTCTGTTTGGTTTTCAGAAATGAATGCTATGATTGCTATCCACGATAGTAAAATAGTTGAACCATTTGGAATTTTTTATTCAAAAAAATATAATTTAGTTATTTTCCATGCAATAACAAATGTAGCGGGCCTAGAATGGAAAATCGCTATGGCAATACAAGATTTGTCTAGAAAATTAAAAGCAAAGGAGATAATATGTATAGAAGGAGTTGGAGGTATGCCAGGAAAAAAATCTACTGGAAAATATTACTATTATTCTAATAAAAATAAGAAAAAATGGGAAAGTATAGGAATAACAAATATGACCGAAGGAATTGTGGTTGGACCAACTGCTAGTTTGATGTTAAAATTAAAAAACTCTCCTATCTCTTGTATTTTCGCAGAAACGGCATCTAATTTACCAGATAGTCGTGCAGCTGCAAATACAATAAAGGCATTGGACTCTTATTTGGGCTTAAAAGTTGACTATAACCCTTTACTAAAAAAGGCAGAGGTATTTGAAGGAAAATTAAAAGGCCTTATGGAAGGTGCTAATAAAGTAAAGCTAGCTAAAGAGAAAAAAGAAATTAGCTATATGGGTTAACCTTATAAATTCTTTAAGATTTACTTTTTTATGTCATTTGATAATTTAGCCAGAGTCAAAATTATTCCTGGAATAAGTATCTTTGTTAGTAGTTTTATTGTTATCTTTATTGCTCTATCTTTGTTAGATACATTACATAATAAATATCTTTTGAGTTTAATTTATTCTTTTTTGGTTTTGATATTAATTAAAATTTTGTTAATTTATAATGGATTAAATAAAATCCCTTCTTCTTTATCTGGCAGCAATATGATCAGATACACTATGCTGTGCCACCATTGTAATTGGGAATGGATGTCTAATACAACCGATAAAGAAAGCCCTACAAAATGCCCTTCTTGTGGAGAGAGATCAAAGTTAGAACTAATAGGATATAGGAAAGTTCAAAAAATTCCAAAGAAGTCTGATAAGGATTTAACTAGTTTTTTTAAAGATAAATGAAAACCTCTAAATTAAAAAATGCGATTATTGGAGGATTTGAACTCCCGGTATACCATACTTCTGCCTTTTTGTATGGTTCATTACAAGGAACCGATTTTGTTTCTGAATATAATGGATCCGTAATATATTATTTGTCAACTTTTTTGTTTTTTGGGGCTTCTTTTTTGGTTAGTGTGGATGGAAGTTATAGATTGGCATTTAATAAATCTTTAATAGACCCTTGGAAGTCTTGGATAAAAGATAAAAAGGTTGATTATGACTTGAGAGGAATTTTGAAACAAATTGATAACGCTAACTTAGAAGAAATTTTAAAAAAATAAAAAAATAATTAATTATCTTTTTTTCTTTTTTACTGGTTTTTTCTTTGCTGCTTTTTTCTTAACTGGCTTTTTAGCAGCCTTTTTCTTTTTCTTACCGCCTCTTGCCATTTTTGCTTCACAAACATTACCTTTTCCGTCTACATAATAAAGGTAACCTGATTGCCTTTTAACAACATTTTTTGCAATTATTTTTCCCAAATCGTCCACCTCCTTTAAAGAATGATACTTAATTTTTAGAAAGCTAGTATTTAAATATTTCCTTTTTCCACGACGACAAATCTATTTTATTTCGTCTCTTTTAGATAGTGCCTTAGAAATTGAATAAATTGCCCTCAAAATTAATTCTAATATAAACACAAAAGCAAAATAATAGATTAAAATATCTGTCATGGCGGGAATTTGCTTTATTAGCTCTGTGGATTGCGACCAATTAAATGTTGTTGCTCCCTCTATTAGAAACACGGCTAATAGTGCAAATGGAACAAGTTTGGCTATGTCTCTGGCCAAATTTTGTTTGTAGTAAGAGGCTATTCTGACCGAGGCAACTAATGCCATAGATATTAAAAGAATTGTTCCAAAGTCTTGAATTGACATTGCTATGAACATCACTGCAAATACAACAAACCATACCATTAGGAACAATGGAAAAAATATTAAGTATTCTATTAGATATAGTATTGATGCTAAAAATTTAGAGATTACTGGATGTTCTGAACGATTATATTGTCTAAGATTTATTTCGAAGATGTCTCTTGTTGCTACAAATCTATAGAGATTATAGACAATAATTGAATATATCGCTATGCCTATAATGAAAAATATTAATGGCTGGATTATAGAGTATGCTCCTTGGGGCGATAGTTGTATCATAAGTTTGTTCTTAAGAATGGATTTTATAAAGTTTTTGATGGGTTATCTTTAGGATTTGATTAAATTATTTTGTAATAAATCTTTTAGTTTATTATTAAATATTTTAGTTATAATAGTTTTAGGATTTGATTAAAGGTTTTATTCTTCGATATCATCAAGTACATTTTTTACTTTTTTTAGTTGTTCTTTTGAAACATGGGTATAAATTTGTGTCGTCGATAAATCTGAGTGTCCTAATAATTCTTGAATTATTCTTATATCTACTCCTGCATCTAGATTATGGGTAGCAAATGAATGTCTTAACTTGTGTGCTGTCACTTTTTTGTTAATTTTGGCCAAGTTTGCCGTATTTGCTATAATTTTTTGTATATTCCTGGTTGTTAAATGTCCTTTTCTACCTGGAAAGAGATAATCTCCATTTTCATCCAAAGTTTGTAAATATTTCTTTATTTCCTCTGTTAATTTTTCTGATAGAAAAAATGCCCTATCTTTTCCACCTTTACCATATCTAACCCACCCCATCTTGTTTTCTAGCTCTAAATTATTAATTTTTAAGTTTACACATTCACTAACTCTTAACCCGGTGGAATAGAGTAATCTCATAATCAATAATGATTTTTTTGATTGAGCATTATCAAATAATCTTTTTATCTCACCTTTAGTTAGAAAAATAGGTATGGATTTTGGGATTTTGGGAGTTTTGAGATTTACTATCTTTTTTCCCATTATTTCTTCAAAAAAGAATTTTAGTGCTGCTTTCTTCACAGCTACCGATCTTGGGGATTGTTTTTGGTCAGAAACCAGATATGCAAAATATTCTTTTATGTGGTCTTCTGTTATTTTTATTGACTCTATTTTTGAGTGATTTAGAAAAAGTTTGACATTTGATAAATATGATTCAACTGTTCTTTCTGAGAACCCTCTTAATTTAAGTTCTGTTTCTAGTTTCTTTAGCCAATTTTCCATAAATATGCCCCTTTTTAGGGTATTTTTAGTAGAAATAGTATATAAAAGTTCTCATAATGTATGTTAGGCGAAGTTTGTTAAATTATTGGGCTAGTTCGAAAAGTTTATTACACTCTTCTCTCAATAACCCTTCAACTAACTTCAATTTGGGGCTTCCTTTTGAAATCACTTCTCTGCAAGGAATATCTATTTGTCTCCATGAAAAATTATCACTCTGGTGACTTTTTGCATCTTCTATGGTAGCTCCGTAAACAATTCCCTGCATTTTTGCCCATATTGCTGAGGAAATACACATTGGACAGGGTTCATGGGTGGAATAAAGAATACATCCTTCAAGATATTTTACCCCCATATCTCTGCAAGCATTTCGAATGGCCACTATTTCGGCATGAACTGTTGGATCATTTTCATGTTTTAGATTAGTTGTGCCTGTAGAGATTATTTCATCTCCCTTAACTATCACTGCACCGAGAGCATAATCTCCCTTCTTTGCAGATTCTTTAGCTATTTCTATTGCCTTCCACATAAATTCTTCTTTGGGTTCCATTAATTTTTAGTTTTATTAAGAGATATATAAATTTATCTAGGAAATATCTTTTAATTTTTGCTTAAAGGTTTTTAGAATTTTATACCTAACTCTCTTAACTCTTTTTCTAGCCCTTTCTGCCCTTTGAACTGGATTGCATGAATCCTTAATTTTCTTGCAGGAGATAATCCTCTTTGTTTATCATCTATGAATATACATTCTTCTCCCATTACCTTTAAATCTTTTAAAACATTCTTATATACTTCAGGGTTTGGCTTGTATGCATGCATTTCACAAGATGCAAAGATTTTTTTGAAGTATTTATCCAAACCATATTTCTCTCTTTTGAACTCCAACCAACCATCTCCTATATTAGTTAAAGCCACTAATTTGTAGTTTTTCTTTAGTTTTTTTAGTAATTCAAACATATTTTCTATTGGTTTTTGTTCCTCTCTCCATAATTCTTTAGCTTTTTTTAGTGTAATCTTTAACTTTGCATCAATCAAAAACAGTTTCCAAAATTCTTCTTCAGTTATTGATCCTTCTTTCAAACGTGTCCAATAAGTTGTATACACCTTCCAAGCCAGCTTATTGGGTATTTTAAAAACCTTGGAGTATTTATCAAACCAATCATTAGTTATGATAACATTTCCTAAATCAAAAATTAAATATTTAAAACTCATTGTTATAAATGTTTTTTCATGTGCTCATACCATAAAGCAACTAGAAATGGGATAAATCCTATTACTATCCAGTATATTTGATGATACCAGGCGCCAAAAACTACTAAAATAAACGCGATTAGATAGAGTGCTAGTGTTAAAGTGTCTAGTCCCTGGGATTTTTGTTTTTTTGTTCTCTTTTTCTTAGGCATTTATTTTCCTCCTTTATTGTATTTCCTAAAAAAACAAGTATTTAAACCTTATTAAAAGCAAAAAGTTTAATAAGTAGTTTATGTAAAAAAGCATAATGGTTTTTAATTTTTTTAAAAAAAGACGTGATATTGAAAAGAAGTTTTCTTATTTACACAACTCATTGAGTGATTCATTCTCGAAGATAAAGGAAGATATGCAGGGAGTAGGAGAGTGGATAAAACATCTTGATGATGCAAAGAATGATCATTATGAAAAATTAGATGATGTTGATTCTAGATTAAAGGTTGTCGAAGAGTTTATACATAATTTAACGGAACAACGCCCTATGGAAAAGGTGTCCAAACAGCTGTCCAAACACAAACAAACAGCTGTCCGTCCAAAACAAACAGGTGGTGTGTCCAAACAGCTGTCCAAACAGTCAGAAGGTGTCCAAACAGACATAGAAA
>Ga0233440_1000445_pt1 | contig 49067 bp, 43 predicted proteins | sample SI_123_September_5_FD_182791 | JGI IMG/M metagenome (GOLD analysis project Ga0233440, IMG submission 182791) | Seawater microbial communities from Saanich Inlet, British Columbia, Canada - SI_123_September2016_120_MG | ecosystem: Environmental > Aquatic > Marine > Inlet | place: Canada: British... | reverse complement strand
TTAGATGAAATAACTCAGTATGCTCTTCTATCTAATGATTTAAGAGATCTAACTAAACAATTCCCATCTTTAGGTAATACATTAGATAATACTAATATTGATCTAAACATTAAAAAAGACTTAGAGAGTATTAAAGGTATCTCTTTCACTCTCCCTGGTATTACTAACTCAGCACTATCTTCAGGTAGTATTAGTCCATCTCAATTAGCTAGTGAAGTAACTAGAACTACTAAAGTAACTACTAATAGTATTAGTGGAGCTCCAATTGTAGCTCTAATCTCTAAAGCTACTCCTCTAAATGGAATGTCAAAAGTAGTAAAAGAAGCAATACCAGAGGATCTAGTATTTGTTAGAACTAGTGATGAGTTTATAGATATATCTACTAAGGTAGAAATAACATCAAACAACAAGATAGAAAAGAAAATAACTGTTTCATCTAACCAAGACTTAAAACTAGCGATTAAGCCTATTAACAATAAAGATGTAGAAGGAGTAAAAGGTTATCTAATTCTAAAAGAAATAGATCGTACTTCAATGAATAGTCAATATGATATTAATAACCAATCTAAAACTACTTGGTTTAACAGTTTAATCTCTCCTGTGTATGCAATGGATTTGAGATTACCTAACCTTGGTGGTAATAGGGGAAGAGTATTAGGTGAACAAGATTCTCTATTACTTGAAGGGGAAGGTCAAGGGGAGGTCTTAGACCCTAAACAAGGCCAACTACTAGTATTAATGGAGTTTGACTATCTAGATGAAGATAATGATGGAATATATACCACTGGTATAACAACTCCTCCAGTAGAAGGTACCTTTGAAATACTTACTGCTATCTCTTACAAATACCAAAAGACACCTAAGATAGTAAGACTAACTACTGTTATTGATCCAGAGGGTTATGTGTATTACATAGATACTAAAACAAGCGCTAAGGCTAGAATACCTAACGCAACTGTCTCTCTATACTTTAAAACAGATGAAAATGAATACATCCTTTGGCCAGCTAGTGAATTCAACCAAGAGAATCCTCAAATAACTACTGATAATGGTAAATACTCATTCTTAGTACCAGAAGGAACATATTATCTAACTGTTGAAGCAAGTAACTACCACTCTTATCAGTCTAATACCTTTGAAGTAAGAGAAGGAGAGAGTGTTCATGAGAATGTAGAGCTTAAAGTGATACAGAGCTGGTGGAGTATATTTGTAAGTTGGAAGTTTTGGATGATGGTTATTGGTTTAATAATAGCTTTAAACACCACATTTATATTACTTAAAAAGAAAAAGTAAAAGAATAAGAATGTCGCCAGCCTAAGTCTTTTTTGCTATAATATATTGGTCTTAAATTAGTGTTGCTTTATGTATTTACAACGAGTTGAATTACAAGGGTTTAAGTCTTTTGCTCAAAAGACTGTTTTAGAGTTTCCAGCGCCCGGTAAAGGATGTGTCACTTCTCCTGGGAATAAATTAAAAACTACTCAACTAGAGCGAGGAATTTGTGGTGTGACGGCAATTGTTGGTCCTAATGGATCTGGTAAGTCTAATATAGTTGATGCGGTACGGTGGGTTTTAGGTGAGCAAAGTCCAAAGTTGCTGCGCGGTAAGAAATCTACAGATGTAATCTTTTCTGGTTCAGCTAGTAAGTCCAAGATGGGTCTCGCTGAAGTTTCACTTCATTTGAATAATGAAGATGGTTCAGCACCAATCGATTATACTGAAATTGTAATTACTCGAAGACTGTACCAAGATGGCAACAGTGAATACTTATTAAATAAGAGCCAGGTTAGACTTTTTGACGTGGTGATGTTATTAGCTAAGGCAAACTTTGGTCATAATACTTACAGTGTAATTGGTCAGGGAATGGTAGACAAGATTGTAAACTATTCTAGTCAAGAAAGAAAAGAGTTTTTCGACGAAGCAACTGGCGTAAAACAATACCAAATCAAAAGAGATCGATCGGTTAATAAATTAAAAAGATCTCGGGATAATTTAGAGCAGGCTGGGATATTAGTAGCTGAGTTGGAGCCAAGACTCAAGTCTCTAACTAGGCAAGTAAATAGATTACATAAGCGACAGGTAGTTGAAAATGAATTGAAAGACACTCAAGTGATGTATTATGGTAAGAAGTGGTTAGATTTAGATGGTAGTTACCAAGAGTATGCCATTGCTTTTACTGGGCGTGAAAAAAAACGAGGAGCACTAGAGAATACAATCGGTGATTTACAAGAACAATTAGACGAATTGAGCTTAGCTGAGAGTCGTAGTGAAGAATTTAGTCGTATCCAACAACAATATGATAGGTTAATGGCAGATAAAAATTCTAAACTAAAAGAATTAACCGTAGTTAAAGGTAAAATCGATTTAGAATATGTAAAAATTGGTAAACAGGATATTACTTGGTTAGAAAATAGACGCGATGAACTAAGAACTAATATTAAAAACTTAGAAGCAGAAGTTTTTACCCTAAATAAGCAAGTTGATCGATTAAACGAAGTGGTTAATGCTAAGAGTGAGGAACAAAAAAAAGTTTTAGATGATTTTCAAAGTCTTGAAGAGAAGTTACTTCAGGCGCAAAAAGATTTTCAAAGTGATTTAGGGGTATCTGAAAAAGAAATTAGACAGGTGGCAACTAGAATTTACTCTTTGCAGAAAGATTTTATTGGAAAGATTAAAACTACCCACAATATAGACAATCTGCTTGATTTAAAAACAGAAGCAGAAATTGTTTTTGGTGAAATAGAATCTTTCTATGATCGGATTACTAATTCACATCAAAAAAAGCAACAACCGGAAGAGATTGTTGAATTACAAAGTAAGTTATCTGACTTTTTGCAGAAGAAAGATTTCTTGGTCAATGAAATTAATGACGTCAAAATTAAATTAGAGGTAGCTATTTCACAAAAGAACTCTTTACTGGGTAAGATTTCAGATTTACAAGGAGACTTAACTAAGGTAAATGGTGATTTGGAGAAAAATAAGATTGAGCCAACTAATCAGGATGAATTATCTAAGCAACTTATCATAGATCGAGAAGCCTTAGAGAAAGAAGTCGATAACTATGACGAGAAGATCAGGCAAGCTCGAGAGAAATTAGATATTTTCAATGACAGCGAAGAAGAAAAGAAGAAAAAGATTTTTGCCATCCAACAGAATATTCATAGTGAACAACTTCAACTTAACGAAGTGACCACTGGTTTAAATGAAATTAAGGTTGAGCTGGCTAAAATTGAAACTAAGAAAGAAGATTTGTTTACGGCGATGCGTTATGACCTTGGTGAAAACTATAATCCTAAATCTGGTGGTGATCATAAGGATGTAAATTTGGAAGAAGCAGAACTAAAGATTAATAAGTTAAAAAAACAGTTAGACATAATCGGTGGAACCGATCCGGCGGCTGAAGAAGAACACAATGAAGTTAAAGAGCGATATGACTTTTTGACCAAACAAAGTGAGGATCTAACTAGGGCAATTGGGGGCTTAGAAAAAGTGGTGATTGAATTAGATAAGATGATTAAAGATCAGTTTGAAAGTGAGTTTAAAAAGATCAACAAAGACTTCTCAAATTATTTTAAGCAACTCTTTGATGGTGGTAATGCTAAACTCGTATTAACTCAAAAAGAATTGACTGAAGCCGATGTGGTCAAACAAGAGATAGCAGAGACAGTGGAGGGAGAGGAGTTGAGTGATAATATTGAGGTGGAGGAAGTTGTGGAGGAAGAAGAAAAGAAGGTACTTCATGTAGAAGACAAATCATTTTTGGCTAATATGGGAATAGATATTGAAGTAAATCCTCCGGGGAAAAAGATTAAGAATGTTAGCTCATTGTCTGGTGGTGAAAAGACTATGACAGCGTTAGCATTGGTCAGTGCGATTATCGCCAATAATCCATCGCCATTTGTAATCTTAGATGAGGTTGATGCAGCACTGGATGAGGCAAATTCTAATAAATTTGGTAATATTTTAGAAGACTTGAGTCATAAGACTCAGTTTGTGGTAATTACTCATAATCGGGCAGTTATGGCTCGATCTGACGTGCTATACGGGGTAACCATGCAAGGAGATGGTGTTTCAAGACTACTTAGCTTAAAATTAGAAGAAGCCAAGAAGATGGCGAAGTAACTTCTTGACTTTACTGGCTAGATGTAGTAGTATTATCTAGTTATTAAGTTTCAATTAAAAGTTAAAGAATTATGCTAACAATAAGACTTTCACGAAGAGGAACAAAAAAGAAACCGGTTTACCGGGTTATTGTAGTTGAAAAAGCTAGAGATAATTACGGTCGTTATACTGAAAACTTAGGTACATATAATCCTGCTACTAAAGAGATCAACATTAAAGCTGATCGAGTAGAATATTGGATTAGTCAGGGTGCTCAACCAAGTCCAACAGTTCATAATCTATTGGTAACTCACGAAATTATTAAGGGTGAGAAGGTTAGAGCTTCAAAATCTAAACCAGGAAAGAAGAAGCGGGCTGAAGCAGCCGGTGGTGAAGATAAGAAAGAAAAAGGTAAAGAAGAAAAAGCACCAGAAGGTGAAAAGACTGAAGAAGTAAAAGAAGAAAAGACTGAAGAGAAGGTATCAGAGGATAAAAAAACAGAAGAGGTAAAGGAGGAAAAAGTAGAAGAGGCTAAACCAGAAGAAAAAGCACCAGAAGGTGAAAAAATAGAAGAAGAAAAGCCAAAAGAGGAAGAAAAGAAAGAATAATTCAACTCAAATAAATGTAAAACCCGCCTTAAAAGCGGGTTTTATTGTGTATTGACAATGGTATGTCAAAATGATAAAATAATTCCGATGCTCCTTTTGAAAGAGGGCCTCAAACTAGAAATAATTAATGAAAAAACAGTATGGGACAAGAACAAGACGAGAAATTCGTAGAAGGTATCATCAGAGAGATTGTTTCTACTCCAGATGATGTAAAAATCGATAGAACAGTTGACGAAAGAGGCGTATTGCTTTCTGTAAATGTCAACCAAGCAGATATCGGTTATGTAATCGGTAAAAAGGGTCAGACTGTTAACGCTATTCGAACTTTGGCTAAAGTTGTTGGTGCTCGAAATAACGCTCGAGTTAACCTAAAAATCATTGAGCCAGAAGGAAGTGAAAGACCTCCAAGAACTGAAGCACCAGCAGTAGAAACTGCAGCTCCAGCTCCAGTTGAGGAAGAAATTGATACAGACGTTATCGACGACTTAAAGATCTAACATTATTACTTACACATAGTCTAAAATCGAGAAGATTCTCGACTTAGACAGTAATCTAAAGGTCCTCTCACGGGTGTGGGAGGACTTTTAGTATGGGGTTGCTAAAAAAAGACTTTTATGATAGTTTTTATGTACCGTATGCGACACAATGTTGCATTTGACAACTTAGTTTGGTGAAAAAATAGTAGAACAATGCAAAGGAGATCCAGACGATGACAATGATGCTCAGCAATCCAGCGGTTCCTGAAAGAGTTCGGTCTGAGGATATCTGTCCTGGTTTGTCCATGGTTTCCATGGGCAAGGTTCGCAATACGTTCGAGTTGCCTGGTCACCCTGACATGTTGTTAGCGGTAGTGACTGATCGGGCCAGTATCTTTGACCAGGTTCTTGATTTTCTGGTTCCTTCTAAAGGGGCGGCGTTGACGATCATCAGTCACTTTTGGACAACTGAAGTGCTTGGGGATCTTTGTGCTAATGACCTTGTCGCTGCTGGCGCGGCTATTGATGAGTTTTTGCCTGCGGAGCTTTGTGGCAATTCGGTGCTTCAAGCTCGGGCGACTGTTATCCGTCGATTGGTTATGTATCCCACCGAGGCGGTCGGTAGAATCTATTTGACCGGCAGTGGCTGGGGGTCCTATCAGGAGGATCAGACTGTCTGCGGTCATCAATTGCCCGCTGGTCTGGTCAATGGTTCGAAGTTGCCGATGGGCGCTATCTTTACGCCCACAACTAAGGCGACTGAAGGCCATGACATGCCTATTTCAGCGGATGAAGTGGCCGCAAAATATGGTCCGTTGATGGAGAGGATGACGATTCAGTTGCTCACAGCGGCGTCTGACTTTGCAGCTACTTGTGGTATCATTATCGCCGATACCAAGTTTGAGTTCGGAATAGATTCTTGTGGACAACTGGTGTTAGGTGATGAGAAACTCACTCCTGATTCCAGTCGATTCTGGCCTAAGGACAAATGGGCCAAGGCAGTGAGAGATGGTGTTGCTATCCCGTCCCTCGACAAGCAACCTTTGCGAGATGCCGGGGAAGAGCATGGGAAAGATCAGCTTGCTACCTGGCAGGCATCGGAGAGTATCATTGCTCAAACCACTGCTCGTTACCGTTATCTTGTCTGGTTGCTCACTGGTAAGACCATTGAGCGTTACCAGCGCGATGTGTTGGGTATCGCTGTAGATCTGCCTCAGGTATCTGTGGACCTGATCTTGGGTAGCCAGAGTGACGAGAGATACGTCCAAGAAGCTATGGACTGGTTGGAGGGTCAAGGTGCTCGAGTTCGTTTTCGGAAGCATGTCATCAGTGCTCATCGCAATCCTGGAGTACTCGATGACTATGCGAAGGACGGAGCTAGAGGAGCCAATCGGATTGTGACTGTGGCCGGCAAGCTCGCTGCACTTCACGGTAACTTGAAGGTCGCGTTGGAGCGGCATGGTTATCCCGGTATTCCGGTCATCGGAGTTGGAGTACCTGGGAGTACTGAAGATGCCTGTATGGCAGCCAAACTCTCGGCGTCTCAGCTACCCGGTACACCAGTTGTTTTGGATCGTGATGGCAACGGCTACTACGATTCGGCTGGGATCTTGGCTGCTTGTAAGCGAGCGGTCGACGGAGACTTCTTGACTGAGACCTTTGAGTCCAAGCCAGCCGTTCTTGAGGAAGAGTGGCGATAGAAGACTTCAGTGTCTTCTGATTTCACGAGCCGTGGGGGGGACCCCCCACGGCTTTTTTTATTAGGTTGTTTACTATTCATTGCTAATTAGCAAATAATCAGTTATATTAAGTAAATGAAACAATTCGATATCATTACAATCTTTCCAGAAATATTAGACTCTTACTTTAATGAGAGTTTGTTTAAGCGTGGTTTAAATAATAAATTAGTAAAAGTTAATACTCACAATCTTCGTGATCATACTAAAGATAAACATCGAACCGTTGACGGTCGAATTTATGGCGGGGGAGTTGGACTCTTGTTTAAGCCAGATGTGATGATGAGAGCAATTGGTGGGGTGAAGAAAAAAAAGAATCGACGGATTATTTTAATGTCACCAACTGGTAAGACCTTTAATCAGAATAAGGCAAAGAGCTTGGCTAAATATGATCAGTTAATCTTTGTTTGTCCTCGGTATGAAGGAATTGATGCCCGAGTAGAAAAGATGGTTGATGAAAAGATTTCTATCGGTGATTATATTTTAACTGGTGGTGAGCTAGGGGCGGCAGTTGTTATTGATGCGGTTAGTCGTAATATCCCAAAATTTGTTGGCAAAGAAGAATCAGTAAGAGAAGAATCTTTTTCTCAAGAGAACTATTTAGAATATCCTCAATATACCAGACCAGAAGTAATTAAGTATCGTGGAAAAGAGCTGAAAGTACCAAAAATATTATTATCTGGACATCATGGTAAAATTGAGGAATGGAAGGAAAAGAATTCTAAAATAAAGAAATAAAAAGCCTTTAAATTTGGTATTTTTCTTGTGCATATGTTGTGTATTCTTGTCTTTAAGCTACTATTGACACATTTTGCTACTTAGTATATAATACTTTCATAGTAAATAACTTTAAAAACTTCCCTGAAAGCTTTAGAACTTAGATTTTGAGGCAAAACAGTGGCATCTAATGGAATTTCATACTAGACCTTAATGCTAGATTATGAGGTTCGTCAAATTGGATCCCTCTGTTTTTTCTTTGCTAATTTATTTAGACTAAAGAGAAAATCGTAACTTGACAATCAAAAAGTGATAAACTATATAATCCGTAAATTTCTTTGAAATGGTTGGCAACTGGCCATAATCTAGTTGCAAAAATATGAGCAATTCATTTTTCTCATTTATTTGAGAGTTTGATCCTGGCTCAGGATGAACGCTGGCGGCATGTTTAAGGCATGCAAGTCGAACGATCCCTTCGGGGATAGTGGCAAACGGGTGAGTAACACATTGGTAACCTACCCCCAACTGGGGAATAGCCCACCGAAAGGTGGATTAATACCGCATATTCTCTATCTTCTTATGTTGATAGAGGAAAGCTCCGGCGGTTGGGGAGGGGCCTATGGTCTATCAGCTTGTTGGTGGGGTAAAAGCCTACCAAGGCTATGACGGATAGCGGGTGTGAGAGCACGACCCGCCTCACTGGGACTGAGACACTGCCCAGACTCCTACGGGAGGCTGCAGTCAAGAATCTTCCTCAATGGGCGAAAGCCTGAAGGAGCGATGCCGCGTGACCGATGAAGTCTTTAGGGATGTAAAGGTCTTTTCTAAGGGAAGAACAAATGACGGTACCTTAGGAATAAGGGGTTGCTAACTCTGTGCCAGCAGCAGCGGTAATACAGAGACCCCGAGCGTTATCCGGATTTATTGGGCGTAAAGCGTACGCAGACTGTTTGTTAAGTCTGTGGTTAAATCTTGTGGCTCAACCATAAGACTGCCATGGAAACTGATAAACTAGAGGGTGGAAGAGGCCAACGGAATTGCCAGTGTAACGGTTAAATGTGTTAATATTGGCAAGAACACCAGATGCGAAGGCGGTTGGCTGGTACACTCCTGACGTTCATGTACGAAAGCGTGGGTAGCGAATGGGATTAGATACCCCAGTAGTCCACGCCGTAAACGATGGATATTAGTCATTGGCAGTATCGACCCTGTCAGTGGCGGTTAAAATAGCTAACGCATTAAATATCCCGCCTGGGAAGTACGGCCGCAAGGCTAAAACTCAAAGGAATTGACGGGGGCCCGCACAAGCGGTGGATCATGTGGTTTAATTCGATGCTAAGCGGAGAACCTTACCAAGGTTTGACATGTAGCTGCAAATCTCCAGAAACGGAGACTCCTTCGAGGGTGCTACACAGGTGCTGCATGGTTGTCGTCAGCTCGTGTCGTGAGATGTCGGGTTAAGTCCTTTAACGAGCGCAACCCTCATCCTATGTTATATATTCATGGGAGACTGCCCTGCTCAACGGGGAGGAAGGTGAGGATGACGTCAAATCAGCATGGCTTTTACACCTTGGGCAACACACGTGATACAATGGCCGGTACAAAGGGTCGCTAAGCGGTAACGCGGAGCTAATCCCATAAAACCGGTCTCAGTTCGGATTGAGGTCTGAAATTCGACCTCATGAAGTTGGAATCGCTAGTAACCGTGGATCAGAACGCCACGGTGAATACGTTCTCGGGCCTTGTACACACCGCCCGTCACACCAAGGGAGCTGGTAATACCCGAAGGCTGTATTTATACGGACGAAGGTAGGACCAGCAACAGGGGTGAAGTCGTAACAAGGCATCCGTAGCGGAAGCTGTGGATGGATCACCTCCTTTCTAGGGAGAATATATGATAAGATCTCTCATGATCTTATCATCTAGTCGATCTCGATTTATTCGAGATGGATTATATAGCTTTTATCACTTTTTGATTGTTCGGTTGCAATGGGAGCGCCCATTGGTGCTCCTTTTTGTTATATTGACCTTTGCGCTTATTTTTGTTATACTTTTTTTGTTGTTGTTTTAAAAACAAGGGCAATTAGCTCAGCTGGTTAGAGCGCGTCGCTGATAACGACGAGGTCGGAGGTTCGAGTCCCCCATTGCCCACTGTGTTGTGCCGAGGTAGCTCAGTGGTAGAGCAGAGGATTGAAAATCCTTGTGTCGGCAGTTCGATCCTGCCTCTCGGCACATTACATTAAAATTTAATATCGGGGTGTAGCTCAGTTGGCTAGAGTATTCGCTTTGGGAGCGAAGGGCCGTGGGTTCAAGTCCCACCACCCCGACTAGAAAGTGTATGGAAATTAAAAAGAAGATTTGGCCTGAGTATTTTGATGATATTAAATCAGGTAAGAAGAAATATGAATTACGCCTCAATGATTTTGAGGTTAATGAAGGGGATACACTTCTTTTAGAAGAATGGGATCCTAAAACTAAAGAATATACAGGCCGAAGCTGTACTAAAAAAGTTACTCATATTGGTAGATTCAAAACTGATGAACTATTTTGGCCTAAGGAACAAATTGACGAGAAAGGACTTCAAATAATGTCGATAGAATAGATTAGCGTTGACATTTAGTATTTAACAGTATATTATTATTAATAATATGATCAATCAGACTAACAATTTCTTTTTCTTCTTTTTTACTGATCCAGTGGTCGGTTAGTTTGTTGTATTCAAATACTAAATAGCTAACTGGCCCGAAGAGGTCAGTTTTTTTAAATAAAATAATTATAAAATAACTTAAAATTATGAAAATTGGTTTATCTGGTAATATCGGTAGTTTTTCAGAAGAGGCAACTGATTATTATTGTCAAAAAGAAAATATCAAAGACTATCAAAAGGAGTATTTAATTTCTGCTGAAAAAGCTTTAGCCTCGGTAGAAGATGGCACGGTTGATTTAGGGATATTTCCAATTGAAAATTCCAATGGTGGCATTGTTTACGAGGCGGTTTATGCAATGGCAAAACATTTATTTGAAATTCAAAAAATGTTTGAGATTGATATCCGACATAATTTGATTGTAAAACCAGGAACAAAAAAGGAAGATATTAAAGTGATTGCTTCTCATCCGCAGGCGTTAAAGCAGTGTCGAATGTATATTAAGCAACACTGGCCAGATGCTGAACTTAAAGAATGGTCAGACACAGCAAGCGCGGTTAAGGCAGTGAAAGAAAGTGAATTGCCAGAAGGCTCTGCTGCGATTGCTTCATCTAAGGCGGCTGAGATACACAAAATGGAAATATTGGAAGATGGTATTCAAGATTTGAAGTTTAATTTCACTACATTTCTAGCAATAACCAAAAAATAATGATAGATTTATTCATTACTTGAAAAAAAAGGGTGGTTTTGTTATACTATTTGAGTTATGTTCATTACAAATTTGACATTAATACCACTAATTGAACTGGCTATGTTATTATGCTATAATACATCTTAGTGGTTCATAAACTGTTTATACTTTAATGAAGCCAATTGGTTTAAAAAAAGATGTTATTGACTATCGTAAAAAAGGCTATTCATATCCGATGATTAGTCAAAAATTTGGGTTGGCTAAAAGTACCTTGAATAATTGGCTTAGAGATATTCCCTTTACCCCAAATCAGGAACTTATTGATCGAATTGGTATGGCCAAGGTTAAGTCTGCTAAGTTTAAGAATAAACAAAAGTTGGATAACATTAAGGAAATGAGAAAACTAGCCGATAAAGATATTGGCAAGCTATCTGATCGTGATTTATTTATGTTGGGTATCGGATTATATCTTGGAGAGGGATCTAAGCTATATGAAAATATTAGAATAATTAATTCTGACCCCGAAATAGTCAAGATGTCAATGAAATGGTTTAGGAATGTTTGCAATCTCAAGGACTGTCATTTTGTTCCGTCGGTTCATTTGTACCCAGACACTAATATTGATATTGCAATATTATATTGGTCTAAAATTACAGGGGTAGACAAGAAACAGTTTGGAAAGACTCAAGTAGATAAAAGGGAAAATAAATCTAAAAAGAAGAGGAGAAAACTACCATATGGGACATTACATATTCATATTAAAAGTTGTGGTAAAAAAGAATATGGTCGAAGTTTGCATCGACGCATAATGGGTTGGATAGAACATGTGAACAAACAAATATAATATGCGGGAGTAGCTCAGCTGGCTAGAGCATCTGCCTTCCAAGCAGAGGGTCGCGAGTTCGAATCTCGTCTCCCGCTTAATTAAAATAAGCCCCAATGGGGCTTATTTTTGTGTCTAACTTATTTTTTCTTTTTTGCTCTGACCGTTATTTTATCCATTCCTTCTGGATATAACTTGGAGGGCTTCGTTTTCCAGTGAGTAAATTCCACGCTTTCAAATCCGGTGATTCTTAGCATAAATTCTATTTCATCTTCAGTCATAATATAGGATAGGTATTTCGTTTCGTCGTCTATTTCAGAATAATACCAGCCATCGGTTAGGTCGGGATTTTTTCTTGTTGGTTGGTCGAAGATTAAAGTACCACCTGATTTTAAGGCTAGCCAAGAACCGTTTAGAGTTCTAAGAGTGTTTCCGGGGCCAAAGGCTTCTAAAAAAGAGTGCCAAGTATAAATAACAGCATCTTTTGAGCCGTGTTCAATTTTTGGATTATTAACATAGTCCATTAGGTTTCCTTCGATGTAATCAGCATCACTGTTTGTTTGGCTAGCTTCTTTTAAAAGTCCGGGGCTAGCGTCCATACCAGTGACATGAATAGTCTCACTTACTAGGGGATTAGTAATACGCCCAGCTCCACAGCCGACATCTAATACTTGGATATCTCCTTTTGGTAATAAGCTATTTAGTATTTCTAATTCTTGTTCAGTATCAGCTGTTATTTCAGATCGATCGCCCATTCTCATTCCTTCAACTTTATCGTAAAAATCTCTTTTTTCTGCAATAACTTTTTCAGGTGCTAAAGAGGCGGGGTCACTTTTTATTTTTGCTGCCAATTGAGCTAATTGATTAATGTCATCAATGTTAAGGTCTGGCACGACGAGGTTGGCGCCTTGCTCCATATATACTTCTGTTAATGTCGGGTCACTAATAGTTAAAATAATAATTGGTTGAAGCAGTGATTCTTCTATATCTAGTCTTTTGGCTGCTTCGCGAGCCTTGTCTCTTATTTTTTCTACTACAATATTACCTACACTGCTTTCGTAGACTTCTTTATCCTCTCTAATAATAACCATTTCTGGAGAATAAGATGAAAGTTCTTGTTCATTAAAGTTATAGGCAATCATCATTTCTCCGTCTATGTCACTATCGGTCATGGGTTTTATCCAATAAGGCCTCTTGCTTCGGTCGGCTTGGCATTCTTTAACTCTTTGGTTTCCTATTTCCACTATTCTTTTTCGGTCATCAAAATAGGCCTTGCCTTGCTCTATGCCAGCCGCTAAGTGGTCGTTTGCCTCGTTCAGGTTAGCTATCCTTTCTTCTGGTGGTACGGATGGATCGCTACCGAGCTTAAAAATATCCTCTCGACTTAGACCCCTTTTTTTAATTTGATGCATGCCGACGCGTGGCTCAATATACCAAATAGAAAAAAGGGGAGCACACTCCCTCTCTTGTTCAACAATAGCATAATCGTCCTTGTCTGGTGTTTTTCCAATAACTGATTCTGGTGATTTAGGCATATAATATTTGGTTTAAGGTTTATTAAAGTTTAGCAGATTTTGTTTGATAAGTAAAAAACGGAGACTGGTTGCCAGTCCCCGTTTGTTGATCGTTTTGTCGATCATTACATGATGCCGGTGCCAATTCCATGAGACATATTGCGTATCATGATGGCTACGCCAGCAAAGTGCCGAAGGTCAGTTCTTGCTTGTTTGCGCTCTTTTGCCAAGAGCTCTGCTTCCTCGATTAGGCCAGCCTCTTTCATTCTTTTCGGCAAAAGATACATCTTCAATACGCGTAGTGCATTGTCAAAGTTATATGTGTCTTGATCTTCGATACGCTTGATCCAGGCATGGACCTCATCGGCTGAGCAGGAGGTCACAAACCCTTCTGCTGTTTCAGGATCTTCCAGCAAGGTTATAAGCTGGTCGAGTGCATCATTTGGCTCGGTAGCGAACAGTAACTCCAATTCTTGTTTTGAGTCTGCCATGGTGTTATCCTCCAAAGGCCATTTGAAATGCTCGGAAGAGATCGGGCTCAGTGTGCAGATAGTCGACGAGATGTCGTCCATATCGTGCTGTGATAGCCTGAAGAAGCTGATCGGCCAATTCCGGCTGGAATATGGCTCGGGTGATCATCACTTCTAGACTGACCTGCTTACCGGCCACCGCCAAAAGATCATCGGGGATATTGCAATCGAGATCGCAAAGTTTGCCGATAATGTTTCGGGCGACGAAGGCATCTTGGCGGTCCCCCAGGTCAAAGACCTCTTGAAGCAGGTAAAGTACCTGTTTCAGGTCGTCAAGATTGGCGCTGCAAAAGTTAACAGCACAACCACCCAAGATACCGACCTTGAGATCCATAGCCTGGATGCGATGTTCTATCTCTATCCCGGCTGGCAAGATGACCGACAACGGATCAAACTGTTCGCCGTTGATTACGATCACGCCATGGGGCAGTTCGTAGTAGACCATCTCGCGCAGGTAGGATGCTGACATATTTGGGCCATACGTCTTGATCATGTGTTTGGCAAAACCATCTTCGATGACATTGCCGTACTGCAGACCGTGACCAGAGCCCTGGAGTAGGCAGGCAGTTAAGACAGATTTCCCCCCGCAGTCGCCGAGGTTCTGAATCATTGTCTGAAAACCATCTGGCCTCAGATAATAATCGTAAACTCTGTTTTCTAGCCCAATGTCACCATCGCCTTTTTGCCCGATGAACACGCCTTTCAAGGCCATACCAGTTCCAACCCTTTTTTGAGTACTTTGAAATTGAGACCAGATTGGTAGCTCTTGAGCCCTTTCCATGGCCTTGGTTACTAGGCCCAACAGGTCGTTAGCTTTTGTGTTTCCGGTCATGAATACGGCGAACATTTCTCTGAGATTCATTTCGTGATCCTCCTTGTTAATGTGCTACTTTCAATCAAAACCACTAGTTGTAGTGACCTTGAGTAAAAGGGACAGACCAGATCTTGATGAGCTGATCTGTCCGATGAGAATCAGATGTTTTGTAGGGCTACGCCCCCACTTGTAACGGCTAGGCGTCCCAGCTTTTCATTTTCGCACTCGACAACAAATGAATGAAGGGTATTTCTACCCAAATCTTTCACTGTTGTGCAGACGGTATCGTCGCCGTCTGTTACGATAGCGATTTCTGGTCGCTCCAATTTGGGATTTTCGGTCAGGAGCTGGGTAATATCTTCCACGGCTCCATCAAGGGCTAGGTCGATATCGGTTTTTTTACCGTCGTACTTGCAGCGTTGAAGCCACGACATTAGCTCTTGAGCTTCCTCTCGATTGGTGATGTGAAATCGTTTCTTGTGTAGGCTGACATCAAACATTCTCACGAAGAGTTCGGCTTGATCATCTAAAACCGCTTGTAAGCGGTTCATTACTACACCACTCATCTTGTAGACTCTCTGGCCACTATCCATTGAGCCGGATACATCGAGAAGTAGATATAGCAATTGCTTAAAAATCGCACTGCTGGTTCGTTCACGAACTTGAGCCGATTTAGTAGCGATGCGATATCTGCGATATAGTGGAGCATTGGCCCACTCGCTGGTGACTAGTCGTCCGATCTCGTTCATGCTTCTGATCTGCCGATGTTGTGAATTATCACCTTCAACGTCGGGAGCAAGGCGTCGAGGTCGCTTAGCCTTCAGTTTCTTCAGGGTCTTTAGCTTTTGGCTGATTTCCAAGATAACATCTTTTCCTTCAGCCATCTCCTCGGCCAGCTTAATCCTTTCTTCATCGCCCAGGGTGGACGGGTGGTTATTCTCTGGATCGAGAAGGTCGGCAGCATCTCGGTCTAGCTCTTGGGCCTTCTTGAATATTCGATTCAATCGAAGGGCTGCCCGACGGCAACCATCATCTCTGGAGAAGACTCCGAAGATATTTCCATCGATCGGATCAGACAATAGCTCGGCCTCTGGTAGGCGAGCGAGCACTCTGGCAAAGTTGATACCCTTTTCTAGAGGCGTCTCTCCAGGTACCAATTCCGTATTCACGCTTCTCATGAATTCGCTGACTCGTGAGTGGTAGCTCATCTGAGTATTAACCCGGTCACGGATGTAGGTATCTCGTTTTTTGGTATAATCTCCGGATGCTAGTCGCCACTCGCCATCACTGTCTGGTGGGGGAACATTGGCTCTTGCTTCATTTCCTACCTTTTGACGGAAATGTGATGGTAAACACGAATTGCCACCCGCCGCTAGATTCGCAAAGTCTTGAATCAATTTGACATCGAAGCTTTCCAGATTGATGCGCTCGGTTGCTCTTTCGATTTCTTCTTTTGAGGGGGTAACAAACGACGCCGCTGGAGCGGTACGGAATGTATTCATTAGTTCTCTCCCTTTTTGTTGTTAATGGGCCTAAGTTCAACCTACTAAATAAACTAACGGGCTGAATAAAGGGGGCAATGAAAGGACCATCGCCCAGGGTGATTGATAATTTGATGGTAGAACTAGTCCAATTAGTCCTGATGGTCCATCAAATCGATTGCTTCGACCTTAGCTCGTGGGTTCTGCCAGATCGATTGCTCGATCATTGGCTGTTTCCAGGAGAGCTTCAATCTTAGCTCGTAGGTTCTGCTTGGCTTCATTCATGTCCTCAGGGACAGTCAGGTCTGCCAATTCATCGACCAGTTGACGCATGAGTTTGACAGTCCTCAGAGCGACCAGAGGATCACGTGTTGCATCAACCGTATCCCGATGATCTTCCCAGGTCGATTGGATCTGGGTAAGGGTTTGATCCGCCTCAATTCGTTCTCCAACCACTCGTAATTCCTCATCAATGTTTCCGGCAAACTCTTCCATGCCAGGCAACAGTTGGAGATCGACCAGATCACATCTTTGGACGTGATCTCGATCGTCTAAGATTGCAGCAGACTTTACCACGCCAAGGGCGTGAACAGCTGTCCGAGGCGAAACAATATTGCCCTGACTCGAACATCGAGCCATGATCTGGGCTAAGACTTCGCCCTGACCATTGATCTTGGGACCATCCATGAACGGGCCGACTTTGTCAAACAGTTCACGATAGTCCTCGGCTCGGTAATGGCCCCCCCAGTCAACTTTGATCTGAAGGGGAAATCGTTCGACTAGGGCATGGGCCGCCGGGCCAAGATCGGATACTTCATCTGGGTCCTTATTGGTGATGGCAATGATCACCTCTGTTGTCATTGAGAAGCGTTGAGCGCCCTTACGCAACTCTCTGGCTGTCAAGGTGTCCTTGAGAGCCAAGAGGACGTTAGCTGGGGCGTCAAACATTTCTTCAAAGATGGCGAACCTTTTCGCCATAAATGATTCTGTGGGGAAGTATCTCAGTACCTTCTCATCTTCCAGTGCTCGGAAATCAAGGCCGCCCCAGAGAGTGGCCTCATCCATGCCTTCACCAAAGCTTTGAATGAAGATTTCTTGGTTTTCGGCAATCGCCTTGATACAGGCCAGGGTCATCTCACTTTTGCCATGGCCCGCGGGACCCCAGAGTAAACAGTTTTTGCCTGAGGTAACAGCCAAGGCTAAAACTCGCGCCACCTTCTCGAATTTGATGAACTCTTTGGAGAGCACATCACGAAACAAGGTATTCGGATTTTCTTTCGATCTTGGTTTCCTGGGCTGACGAACTTCTCGAATGAGTTTACACCACTCTTCTAAACTCATGTCTTTGTTGACACTTCTTTCGGCGCCCAGAGCCATATATTCGATATGAACCTCTGTGGCGCGAAGGACTGTGTTAACATAAACGGCAATGTGGTGAGTGTCGAGTTGTTTGATGACCTCAAAACCCTCATGGCCATCATCGGAAAGCCTGTGGTCTAGAAAGATCACGTCGGGTTCGTGTTTTTCAACGGCCTCAAGAGCGTCGCTTACGCTACGGCATTGAGCGAAGACTACATCTTTCAGTCTTCCCAGTGCTCGTTTTACGCTGTTCATCCATTCGGTATTGTCGTCGATGAACAAGATCTTTCTCATGGTTCTTCTCCTTGCTTGTTGGCTTTTAGAGATCGAATTTTCTCGATGAAATTATTTCTCGACTTATTATGTAATGAGCTGTTAGCGTCGTTTTTATGCGACACCCGTTTTTGTGGGGAATATGTTTGTTCTTCCCGACCCCGTATTATATAATATATAAATAATTATGTCAAGTATTATCGACATAACATTGCGATGGTGTGGCTAATATAAGCCAATAAATAGCACTGTAACTGGTAGTGAATAGCCTAATCTACTTATAAATACTTGACAAATCTTTTTAGGTGATATATAATAACAATGTAGTCGATATATGTCGACAAATTATAATATATAACCTAAAAATATGGATTTAAACAGTGTTTTGGCTCAATTTGGCCTTGGATTTAAGGAAGATGATGTATATTTAGCTCTTTTAGAGCTAGGGACATCATCGGTGGCTAAAATTGCCAAGAAGGCGGGGATTAAAAGAACAACCGTTTATGACGTTTTAAACGGTCTTGAAAAGAAAGGTTTGGTCGGCCAAACGGTAAAAGGCAAAAAAAGGCTGTTCTATGCAGAAGAGCCAGAAAAATTAGGTAAATTATTAGACGAGAAGAAGGAGATGTTGGAAGAGGCACTACCTCAATTAAAGTCTATTTATAATACAGCTGGGTCAAAACCAAAGATTAGATACTATGAAGGGAAGGAAGGACTAAAGGAAGTGTATCGAGACACCTTGAGTCATGATGGAGAATTACAAGCCTTTGCTAGTGAAAATATTGTAAAGTATCTCGGAGAAGATTTTGCTAGTGAGTATATGTCCAAGCGAGTTGGAGTTAATATATTTGCTAAAGTAATTGGCCCAGATAACGAAGAGATGCAAAAGTACAAAAAAGTAGATAAAGACGGATTTAAAAAAACTAAATTAGTTCCTGAAAAGAAATTTCCCTTTACGATGGAGATGAACATTTATGGTAATCGAGTGGCGCTAATGTCATTTAGTGAAAATATGGGAATGATTATTGAAAGTAATGAAATTTCAGATAACATGAAGCTATTATTTGACCTAGCTTGGATTGGTGCAGAAAAGAAAAAACAAAAAAAGCCAATTAGTCATAAAACCAAAATGGTTTAAGGGTGAATATATAGTTTGGGTAAAATAAAAACAGACCGAGCCTCCGTGGGCCGGTCTGTGTTTAGTGATACTTAGTGGGCGTCTCTGGCAGTGGTATCAGTTTCAATTGTTTAGTAACCTCCCTCAATAATCTTTCCATTCAAATTAGGTCTTGTTTTCTTTTATATCTAAATGGGGCAAAAAAAAGTAGCGACTGAAAGGGTTCAGCCGCTACGTTGTAGATCAGCCAGGTCGATCAGGTTCCTACCTGACGATGCCTGTTGATGATGTGAATGAGCGATTCGCCGGTTATGACATCGATAGTCTTGACCGCCAGCGAAACGAAGTTGTCGGGCACTAAGTTGTCCCGGAAAAAGGCGCCAATCTGCTCGGCGGTATCGCCGATAACCGGAAGAAGAAGCGGCCCACCCGTAAATGGTGGCAAGGGATCTCCGTCACCACTGTAGGTTGAAATGAGATGACCAAAGCCCGGAGGAAGGCTTTCGAAGCTAAACAGGGATCTTTCACATTCGTCGTCGAAGGGAGACCTGCGTAACACCGACATTTGGACGGAGTACGTACCGCCAGTCTTCAGAATGATCTGTGCGCTGATTCTGGGGGTGAAGTTGGGATCGTCTGGTTTATACTGGTATTCCCCCAGCGCGCCACCGAAGGAGCGGAGAGACCTGATAATGCTTTCAGTTTGAGCTCCGTTGGTTACAACGAATAAGCTACCTTCCTCGGCCATGGCCCGATAGACGATCGGGCTGTGATCTGTGACTTCGCTCGGATCGGCTGCGGCGGTGTGAAGGTCTCCGTCTGCATTCTTGACAAAAACTCGATTTTGGCCGTTGTCATCTTGACCCATAATCCAGCACACCTGAATCAGGGTCTTACCATCTTCGCTTAGACCGATAACAATGCCTGGGCCAGGATACGTTATACCTAGCATCATTAGGTTCACATCTGCCCGTTCTTGTAGTAAATCCATGATCTTTTCCTCATCCTTTTCTTGTTTAGGGGCACAGAAACGATTTCGAACGACTCAAGTACAGGATAATTTATTTATTGCAACATGTCAATGTCTATTCCTGTCTTATTTTCTAGAGCTTTTTTGTGTCTTTATGCTTTCGTTTGTCAATTTGTGAAAATTAACAAAGTACTGATAAAAAAAAGAGCCAGACGCAAGGGTGGTGCGTCTAGCTAAAGAATAGATACTTAGCAAAGCCCAGTGCTCATTCCCATAAGGGAGGCCTCTGGAACTCCAGAGTCTAACCTTTCGACATTATCAGCTCGGAATTAGCCGTAGCATTGATCCGGGCGGCGGTCATCTACTCTGGTTTGCCAGTACCGTTGACTGCACTATTTCCCCTTTACAGCCAACGCTCTAGTATAGCATAAGTAAAATAATATGTCAAGTCATGTTGTAATTTGTGCTCTTTTTTATAAAATTTCAAGTGTTTTACAGATTTTAGTTCTGATTTTATTCATTACCCATATCTATTGACAAAATACTATAAATATGATATAGTAGTGGTTATAATCTGGTATTTCAAATTTATTGAGGTACTATTTTAACTAAATTAACTACAAAATGATCAAATTTACCACAAAAAAGGCCCTAATTGTAATAGCTGTATTGTTTGCCCTACAACTTACTTTACCTCAGTACTCTTATGCTTATGGCTTAAATAGGGTAAAATTAGCCACAAAAGACAGTGAGCTTATGATTGCTAGCTTTATGGAACCAGTTTTAGACGATTCTAGTGATAATAAGTTGCCAGTGGCCGGTGAAAGAGAGCCTATTAGGGTAATAAAGGCAATAACCACTGCTTATTCGTCTACCCCAGATCAGACAGATTCTACTCCGTTTATTACTGCAAATGGCTCCCATGTTCGCGATGGCATTGTGGCTACTAATATGTTCCCCTTTGGCACAAAGGTAAGATTTCCCGATGTTTATGGTGATAAGGTGTTCAGTGTTGAAGATAGAATGCATACTCGATTTTCAGATAGATTTGATATTTGGATGGAAACTCGAGAGGAAGCAATTATATTTGGTGCTCAATATGTAACAATTGAAGTGTTTTAATAGAACACGATAAAAATATATAAAATAACGACCAAGATTGGTCGTTATTTTTGTTATAGGCCTGGGCGAGATTCGAACTCGCGAATAGCGGTTTTGCAAACCGATGCCTTAAACCACTTGGCTACCAGGCCACAATAACCTTATAAATTTATCATAAAAACAAACTTTTTTCAATGTCTTCATAATTCATTGTTATAAATAATACTTGATATTTTGGCCATTTTCTGCTACAGTTAACTACGTTATTAAATCATTTAATCTTTTTTGATCGATGAATGTTACCGAATTAGCTAGACAACTGAAGGTGGACACCGCAGACATGCTTGAGCGATTGCCCGATCTTGGTTTTGATATTGGTAAGAGAGCAATTAAGGTTGATGATCGGATTGCCGAGAAGATTATTACTGCCTGGAAGTCTGGCGAAAAGAAATCTAAGCAAATGGAAAAGATTGCTGAGATTCGTGGTGAGACCGAAGAGGTAGAAGAAGAGGTTGAAGTTGAGGTAAAAGAAGTTGCTGTGCCAGCGACTATAACAGTTAGAGAATACGCTGCTGTTTTAGGACTGCCAGTTAATGAGGTTTTAGTTGAGTTAATGAAGAATGGGATCCTAACCTCGATGAATGAAAAGATTGATTTTGATACTGCAACAATTATTGGCGAAAACCTAGGCTTTAAGATACTTGAAGAAGATGGAGTAATAGAAAGTGATACTACTGATCAGGCTCAAGAGAATTTAAAGACTGCAATTGAAGCTGGATCAGGTGGATCCAATACTCGTCCGCCAGTAGTGGTAGTAATGGGTCACGTTGATCATGGTAAAACAAAAATATTAGATGCAATCCGGTCAACTGATGTAGTGGCTGGAGAAAGTGGTGGTATTACTCAGCACATTGGTGCCTACCAAGTACATCGTAATGATAAATTGCTAACTTTTATTGATACACCTGGACACGAAGCCTTTACAGCAATGAGGTCACGTGGAGCTCGAGTAGCAGATGTAGCGATTATTGTAATTGCAGCTGATGACGGCGTTCAACCCCAAACTAAAGAGGCAATTAAGATTGCTCAAGATGCGGAGTTGCCTTTTGTGGTTGCGATCAACAAGATTGATCGGCAAGAAGCAAATATTGAAAAAATTAAAACTGAATTATCTCAAATAAACATATTGCCAGAAGATTGGGGTGGTAAAGTTGTTTGTGTCCCCGTGTCTGCCTTGAAAGGTGATGGTATTGATGATCTAATTGAAACGGTTCTTTTATTGGTAGAGGTGGAAGTCAAAAATCTTAAAGCTGATCTTAGCGCCTTGGCAATTGGTACTATTGTGGAGTCTCATGTTGATCGGGGTGAAGGGCCAGTAGCAACAATCTTGGTTCAAGTTGGTACTTTAAAGATTGGCGATGTTTTAAGTGCTGATGGAAATTATTTTGGTCGGGTACGATCACTTCGGGACTATAATGGCAAAGAAATAAAAGAAGTTACTCCGGGTACTCCAGCAAAGATTTTAGGGCTTAAGATAGCTCCATCAGTTGGTGGTATCTTGGAGGTATCTAAAGATGAAAAATCACTTAACAAAAATTTTAAACAACATAAAAACGAACAGTCAAAAGATTTATCAGTTCAAACTGGCGATGATGATGGAAGTATTAAGAATATTAATCTAATTTTGAAAGGGGATGTTTTGGGATCAGTCGAAGCAATTGTTGAAAGTTTGGCGAAGTTAGACACTGCTGAAGTGAAAATTAGAATTGTTAGTAAGGGGCTTGGAGTAATCACTGAGGCTGATATTTTAAAGGCAGAGGCAACAAGTTCTACGGTTATTGGTTTTCATGTTAAACCCTTGGCTACGGTTGAGAGTCTTGCTCGAGACAAAAAGGTTAAGATTGAAACTTATGACGTGATTTATCACTTGGTGGAAAGTATTGAAGAAGAAATTAAGGAGATGAAAAAAACTGAGAAGGTAAAGAAATTGATTGGTAAGTTAAAAGTATTAAAGATATTTAGAAAAGATACAAAAAGCATGGTGATTGGTGGCCAAGTAATTGAAGGCGGACTTTGTTTATGCGATGTTGTAATTGTGGTTCGAGACAATGAGCCAGTTACTTCTGGAAAAGTTAGTCGAATGGAGTGTGCCAGACAAGCAACTGAACAAGTAAACGCCGGTCAGGAATGTGGTTTAACCTTTGAGGGTGATCCAATCTTAGAAGAAGGTGATACTTTAGAATTTTATCAAGAGGATACAAAATAATGCCAGATCGATTATTAAAAGTGAATGAATTAGTTCGGCAGCAGTTAGGTCAGTTGATTGTTACTGAATTTGAGTGGCCTGAAGGAACATTGATTACTGTCAGTGAGGTGAAAGTTTCTCCAGACTTAAGGCATGCTAAAGTTTATGTGGCAATTTTGCCCGATGAACGAGAGAAAGAAATATTGGGGATGTTGATTAAGCGATCTAAAGAGATGAGAAAGGTGTTAGGGGACAATGTTTATTTGAGAAATGTTCCTGGCTTAAGATTCTTTATTGATCATGGTGAAAAGGAAGCTCAAAAGATAGATTATCTATTGGACAATTTAAAATAATTGGTAATAAAATTATTTTAACCGCTGAGGCGGTTTTTTGTTTGACTATTTTTCTTGTTTCTTATAAACTAAACAATCAACTAAATTGAAATATGAACTCTAGTAAGTATTATAAAATCGAAAGTACAATCAATCACTGTCAAAGAATTGTTCTAGTTAGTCATCCGCGACCGGACGGCGATTCTTGTGGAGTGGTTTTGGCGATGGCTCATTATTTAGAGGGTCTAGGCAAAGATGTAGCTATTTTTATGGCTGATCTACCGCCAGCTTCTTATGAGTACCTTCCGGGGTTTGAAAAAATAAAAACGAGTCATGATATTTTTCAAAAAAAGTGGGATTTAATAATGCTCTTGGATGCTGGAGATCTTAGTTATGCCGGTCTTGATGTCAGTGAAACCAAAGACCTACCTTTAATTAATATTGATCATCACGTTTCTAATAAAGGCAATGGTGATATCAATGTAACTATCGGAGGCGCCAGTTCAACTTGTGAAGTAGTTTATGATTATTTTAAACAAATTGGTTTTGAGATAGACAAAAAGATCGCAACTTGTCTAATGAGCGGAATACTATATGACACTGATACATTTTTAAATACAGCAACCAATAGTAATTCAATTAAGATCGCCTCAGAGTTGGTGAAAAAGGGAGTAAAGATTCAGGAGATTACTGATCTAACAACACGTAATCGATCATTGGGGGGATTAAAGCTTTGGGGACTGGTGTTATCTCGATTTCAGGTCAACACTAAATTGGGCTTAGCTTATACCTACATCACCGATAAAGATTTATTAAATTTTAAGGCGAGTGAAGAAGAGGTAAGTGGGCTGGCTAACTTTTTCAATATCATTTCTGAGACTTCTATGTCGATGCTAGTGGTAATTCACTCAGATCATACAAAGTTTAGCTTAAGAACAACCAGAGATTCAGTGGACGTGTCTAAGCTGGCTCAGTACTTTGGTGGAGATGGTCATAAGAAGGCGGCTGGATTTACTGTGCCATGGAGAGTGGAAGAGGTAAATGGAAAACTAAGGTCTATTTAGGCTGTGGTTGCAAAAAGATGATCAAAGTTGTATGTTAAATAGAGATAATAATTTATAAACTTAACTTTTATGTTAATCCCAACAGTGATAGAAAAGTCTGGCCATGGCGAAAGAGCCTATGACATATATTCACGACTACTTAGAGAGCGAATCATTTTTCTTGGTTCTGGAATTGATGATATGGTAGCTAACACAGTGGTGGCCCAGCTATTGTTTTTAGCTAGTGAAGATAAAAAGCAAGATATTAAATTATATATTAACTCTCCTGGGGGATCAGTATCAGCTGGCTTGGCAATTTATGATACGATTCAATACATTGATCCAGACGTCTCAACAATTTGTGTGGGGATGGCCGGAAGTATGGCAGCAATTATTTTAGCTGGTGGTACAAAAGGCAAACGACTGGCTCTGCCTAATTCTGAGGTGATGATTCATCAGGTGATGGGTGGTGCCGAAGGTCAAGCGCTAGACATTAAGATTAGGGCTGAGCGCATTTTAAAGATTAAAGATCGATTAGATAAAATATTGGTCAAACACACCACTAAGACGCTGTCACAAATCGAGAGGGATACTGATCGTGATAAATTTATGAATGTAGAGGATGCGATTGAGTATGGAATTGTTGATAAGGTGGTAAAATAAAACAAATCATATCATAAAAAACCGAGGTTTACTCGGTTTTTTAGTACTTTGACACAACATTATTTTTATGCTAATATATAACCACTTAATTAATATATTCGGGAAAAAGAATTTTAGTTTTTATCAGATCTTCTGATTCAACATTATAGAAATTAGGTAATATTTTGACTAAATTTAAATGGTTTACCAAACATTATCTCAACATATCAACTTTAACTATTTGCTCTCATTGTAATTTGAAGCGAAATAGTTTGATGTGTTAAAAATTCTCTTTCCGCTGAAAGGAAAATAAAATGGACAATTTACTTGCGTATGCTATTACTGGACTAAGTTTAGTTTTGGGCATGGTGTTAGGTTTTTTTGCTAGAAAACAATGGGCTAAAACCCGTAAGGATGTTATTGAAACAAAAATTGAATCCTTAATTGCTGATGCTAAGACTAAACAAAAAGGTCTTTTGCTTCAAGCCCAAGATAAAGCGTTAAAGATTGTTGAAGACTCTAAGTCTGAGGTGCGTCAAAAACAATCTGAGCTTTCTAAAAATCGACAACGATTAGAACAAAGAGAGTCTTTGTTTGATAAACAAATATTAGAGTTACAAACTAAGAAACAAGATATTGTAGATAAAGCTAATAAGGTTAATCGAATTAAAGAAGAAGTAGAAAAGATTCGAGAAGAGCAAGTTTCTAAATTGGAGAAGGTTGCAGAATTAAGCAAGAAAGATGCTGAAAAGATTTTGTTAGAAAACACTGAAAAACTAATTGCGGAAAATCTATTACATCGAATTCATAAAATAGAAAACGAAGCTTCTGAAGAATTAGACAAAAAAGCTAAAGAGGTGTTATCTATTGCCATTGCCAGATGTGCATCTTCACATGCTCAAGAGATTACATCATCATCAGTTAGCTTACCAAATGATGAGATGAAGGGAAGGATTATTGGTCGTGAAGGTAGAAATATTCGAACAATCGAACAATTGACTGGAGTAGAAATCATTGTGGATGATACACCAAATGCAATTACTGTTTCCGCCTTTAGTCCAATTAGACGACAAGTAGCAAAGATCGCTATTGAAAAGCTGATTCTAGATGGTCGAATCCACCCAGCTCGAATTGAAGAAACAATTGAAGAGGCTAAAAAAGAATTGGCGATAGAAATTAAAAAGGCGGGTGAAAATACCGTTTATGATCTTGGAATTACTGGACTAGATCCAAAGTTGGTTCAAATTATTGGTCGATTAAGATATCGAACTAGTTATGGCCAAAATATTTTAAATCATTCGATTGAAGTGGCAAATCTATCAGCTCTTTTAGCTGAAGAGCTTGGCGCGGATGTATCTTTATGTAAGAAGGCTGGTTTATTACATGATATTGGTAAAGCAGTTGATCACGAAGTTCAAGGTACTCATCCAGAAATCGGTCGAGACATTGGTAAAAAGTTTGGTTTAAGTGAAGAGGTAATTGTTCCAATCGCTGAACATCACGAAGATAAGCCAAGTACTCTCGAGGCGGTAGTAGTAAAGATTGCTGATGCAATTAGTGGTGCCAGACAGGGCGCTAGAAAGGATAGTTATGAAAACTACCTTCAGAGACTGGAAGAGCTTGAGAAGGTGGCTAATTCATTTGATGGTATCGATAAGAGTTATGCTATTCAAGCTGGTAGAGAAATTAGAGTATTTGTTTCATCAGATAAGGTAGATGATTTAGGTGCTCATAAATTAGCCAAGGATATTGCTCTAAAGATTGAGTCAGATTTAAAATATCCTGGGGAAATAAGAGTAAACGTAATTAGAGAAAAGCGAGTTATAGAATTCGCAAGATAAAATATGATAAAAGTAATCTTTTTGGCAGATATTGTTGGTAAGATTGGTCGGAAGGCTGTCTCAAAACATTTGCCAAAACTAAAACAGAAGTATAAACCAGACTTAGTAATTGCTAATGTGGAGAATTTAGCTCACGGAGTTGGATTTTCTGACTGGGCGATTGAGGAAATGGTTGAAGCGGGAGTTGATGTGATGACTTCCGGCAATCATGCCTGGAAAAAGGCTGGGGCTGATGATATTTTAGATGCTGATGATAGCATGGTCATTCGTCCAGCTAACTATAGTAATGATTATTCTGGTGAAGGAATAATGGAATTTAAAATTGGCTCAAATAAGGTAATTGTGATAAACTTATTGGGACGGGTGTTTATGGTCGATGAGGTAAATTGTCCGTTTAAAACTGCTGATAAACTTCTAAAGGGGCTAAAAGGGGACGAAATCGTGATAGTTGATTTTCACTCCGAAGCTACATCTGAACAAATGGCGTTATTTCACCATTTAGATAGTCGAGTGTCGGCGGTAATTGGTACCCATACTCATGTTCCAACTTGTGATCTAAGGATTAGTAAGGGTGGAACTGCTCATGTATCTGATGCGGGGATGATTGGCTATTATGATTCTGTGATTGGGTCCGACAAAGGGAATGTAGTTAAGATGTTTTTAGGAGAGGGAACGGGATCTAAAAAGCATGATGTTCCTGATCATGGCAAATGCCAATTTAATTCAGTATATTTAGAAATTGATCCTAAAAGTGGCAAGGCTAAAAAAATTGAGCGATTAGATAAGATTATAAATATTAAATAATTTGTCATCATTGCCGGTTGGCGGGTGGCAAAAAAAAGAAAGGGACTCTTTATGAACAAGGTTCAAATGGCTGACAAGATTTCAGAAAGAGTGGGTATCACTAAGGCGCAGGCGGAAGAGGCTTTAAACACCTTTACTGCAGTTACTATTGATACACTAAAGGCTGGTGGAGAAGTAACTTTAACTGGCTTTGGTGCTTTCTCTGCTCGTAGACGTAAGGGACGGGAGGGGATCAATCCTCGAAACCCATCTCAGAAGATTACCATCCCATCTGTGGTAGTTGCTAAATTCAAAACTGGTAAGACTCTTAAAGAGGAATTGAAAAAGTCTGGTATGGAACCTCAATCTGAGCCAGAAGTAGCTGAGACGTCAGAGGCGGAAAGTACAGAAACAACTGAGTAAATTGATGAAAATAAAAACAGTCCAGCCAGACTGTTTTTATTATTGGTGCCCTCAGCAGGATTTGAACCTGCGACCGTTCGCTTAAGAGGCGACTGCTCTACCAACTGAGCTATAAGGGCATTTCTCATCCCTCATTAAATGTGCACTCAGTGGGACTCGAACCTACAGCCTTCTGGTCCGAAGCCAGACGCTCTATCCAGTTGAGCTATGAGTGCACATTTAATGAGATATAAGTTCAATTCAGACTTCAGAATATCATAAAACAATGGAAATGTCAATTGTTTTTGGGATAATATCCAGTTGAATCCATACTGACAGTAATCGCTTGCTTATGCAAAATATTTCATTTATACTTAAATTATATAAATATAAAAACAGACCACACTTGGTGGCCTGTTTTTATTATATAAGATATGAATAGATTATTTCTCGTAAGGGGTGATATTCTCATTATAAACCTCATCAGAAATAAGACCCTCTTGATGCATTGCTTTTAGCGAACTTTCCATAGTAACCATTTGTTCTTTGGCACTGGTTTGCATTGTTGACTTGATCTGGGCGATCTTATTTTCTCTAATTAGATTAGCAATTGCTGGAGTATTAATCATTACTTCTCTGGCTGCTACTCGACCGCCTCCCTTCTTCATTGGAAGCAGTCTTTGAGAAATAACTCCCTTTAAGGTTAATGAGATTTGCATTCTAATTTGATTTTGTTGATGTGGTGGGAAGATATCAATAATTCGATCAATGGTTTGAGCAGCACTATAGGTATGCAGTGTTGCAAACACTAAATGTCCTGTCTCAGCCAAGGTGATGGTGGTCGCAATGGTTTCTAAGTTTCTCATTTCTCCGACCATAATTACATTTGGATCTTGTCTCAAGATATGAACCAGTCCACTCTGGAAAGAAAGCATATCGGAACCAAGTTGACGTTGACGGATAATACTCTTGGCAGGCTTAAATACAAATTCAATCGGATCTTCCAAAGTGATTATATTAGAACTCCTTGTTTGGTTGATATATTCAATCATCGAAGCAAGAGAGGTGGTTTTACCACAACCAGTTGGTCCAGTAACTAGAATAAGTCCTCGTTCTAAATTGCATAAGTCATACATTACTTGGGGCATCAAAATATCTTCCATGGAAGGGATCTGGATTGGAATAGTTCTAGCCGATAACCCAATATTTCCTTTCTCCCAATGAATATTGACACGAAAACGAGTGCCATCGGGTGTGGCATAGGCAAAATCTAAATCTTTTTCTATTTGGAATTTCTTTACCCTATTTTCGTCAACCATTGTCTTAACCATCGACTCAATGTCGCTGGATTTAAGTGCAGTTTTGTTTAATGGCTGGAGTTGGCCGTGAATTCTAATAAACGGTGGGTTTCCAGAAATCATGTGAAAATCAGAAGCACCCTGAGCAAGGGCGTCCTTTAAAAGGCTATCAATGTGCATAGTTTTATTTATTTTATTTCCCAATTTTTTTTATTCAGAGCGTTCTGAGCGGCTTCAGTTTGAGCCTCCTGTTTACTTGACCCTTTGCCAGTGGCAATTAACTCCTTATTTAAGTATACTCCTATAGTAAATATTTTTTCGTGATCTGGTCCAACAGCACTAACTTCTTTGTATATTGGAGTTTCTCCCATTTTCTCTTGGGCCACTTCTTGAAAATAACTTTTGGAATCGATATAGAGTTTGTTCGCTAGAATATCTTCTAATTTACTGCAAATATATTTATCGATAAACTTTTTTGCCTTAGATATTCCCTGGTCCAGGTAAATTGCTCCAATTATTGCTTCAACAGTATTAGCTAAAATATATTGTCTTCCCTTAGTATTAGTGTCTTTGGTTTCTCCTTTACTTAAATACAGAAATGGTTCGAATCCAACTTTTTGAGCAACATCTGCTAGGCTAGTACTATTGACTAGACTGGCTCGCCAATTAGTTAGTTCTCCTTCTGGGTTGGGGTAGTTTTTGTATAAAAAGTCAGTCACTACCAATTCTAAGACAGCATCACCTAGAAATTCTAATCTTTCGTTGTGGTCTAATTCAAAATTAGGGTGTTCATTTAGATATGATCGGTGAACGACTGCTTGAGTAATTAATTTCTGATCTTTAAACTTAATTTCAAGGATCTTTTCTAGTTTTGCAATATCTTCCATTATGAAATATTATTTTTTCTCCTTCTTTGCTTTTTTGTCGATGTCTTTCTCGCCGATATCTTTATAGACTGCTCCTAGTACGCCGTTGATAAACTTACCAGAAGATTCACCGCCAAATGTTTTAGCCAACTCAATTGCTTCGTTAATTGCCACCTTAGCAGGAATGGTTTCATCAAACTTGAGTTCGTAGGTTCCTAACCGCAAAATGTTTCGGTCAATGGTAGTGATCTGATCTAATGGCCACTCTGGGGCAAACCTGGTAATAATATCGTCAATTTCTTTTTGTTTGCTTAGGACCTCATCGATTAAGTGTTTCACAAAACCCTCATCGTCGAATTCTGGAGCGAATTCTTCTCGATTATATCTTAATATCTCTTCTATTTTTCCTTTATGGTCATTAAAATCCCATTGGTACAATGTTTGAACGGCAATAGTTCTGGCCAAATGTCTATTTGACATGAGTGAGAGTTAGTTATCTATTTTTTCTTTTTCTTTTTCTTATCAGACTTGACTCTGTCCTCGTCCCGTCGTTCCTGAGCCTTTTTCTTCTCAGTCTTTTTTCGAGCCTTAATCTTGATGATTTGTTCGCCTTTATAGGTACCACAGAAAGCACAAGCGTGATGTGGTAATTTTGGTTTGCCACATTTTGGACAAACATTCAATTTTTTAGTTTTTAGTGCCAAGTGAGCTCTTCCCTTTCGGTTAGATGATTTAGTCTTTCTTTTCTTCGGATGAGGCATAATATTTTGGATTTAAGTTTTAGATTTTAGATTATTGGAATTATTGAATTTAACTCCAAATAGTAAAGTTATTCTAACAGAATATAGTTGTTTTTGCAAGTATTTTTACTTCTGTTTATCTATGATTACTAGCCCAGACATTACAGTATTAAATTTATCTGGTAACTCACTAATAAAAGTCTGTTCAGTGCCGTCTGGCGCAATAAAAGACAGATAGTGAGCATGAAGTAAGATTCGATTGGTAATTACCTTTTTCATACCTTTAAGGGAGTAGAGGTTGTCGCCAACAATTGGGTGACCATAGGCTAGCATATGGACTCGGATTTGATGGGTTCGACCAGTTAATATCTCTATTTCCAGTAGGGTATAGTTTTTAAATCTTTGAGAAACGTTAAATCTAGTGATCGCTGATCTATTCTTTTTGTAATATTCCTTATTGACTGTTGGTCTCGCTGCAAAGAGCCCCGGTTTAGTTTTAGACCGACCAATAGCAAATGTTAATTCATCGTTATCCTTTTCTATCTCGCCATGAACTATGGCGGTGTATTTTTTTGTTAGATCACGAAGTTTAAATAACTTTTTGAAATAATCAAAAGAATCTTGGTTTCGAGGGATAAGCATTAGGCCCGATACATCTTTGTCTAGTCGATGTACTAGGGCGGGTCTTTGAGGATCGTCGCCTAGCTGTCTCATTTCTGGGTAGTTGACCAATAGCCAGTCGATTAGCGTATTATTTTCAATTTTATCTGTTGGGTGAACTAAAAGTCGTGGTGGTTTTTCGATAATAATATAGTCGTCATGTTCGGCAACTACCTTTATTTGATTTAAAAGTCCGTTTTCAGCTACCTTTTGCGGGTCCAATGGCTTTATTTTGGATTCTTCAGCTTTTTCTAACTCACCTTTAATTGTTATCTGATCATTTGTTTTAATAAAATGATGTTTAGTCGGTTCTTTGTCGTTTACTAAAACCAATCCAGCTTTAATCATCTTTTGGATTTGAGATCTAGATATATCTAATTCTGTTGTTAGAAACTTGTCTAATCGTTCTTTTGTGATTTCTTCTGGGACAATGATTTTATTTTTCATGCTATGGCGTTATTATTGACTTAGGGTGTTGTAGCAGTTTTTCAATTATGATGAACCATTCTCTTTTGTTCCTCTTCGTAAAACTTTATATCTGGATGAAACTTCTTTAATTCTTTATCATCAAGTTTGTTCAGTTCCTTAACTCTTTTGATTAAGAGCTCTTTTTTATTTAACTCTGGATTTTCTAACACCTCTCCTAGGAGGGCGTTTAATAGTAGCCCAATTTTTGGTCCTGGCTTTAGTTTAAGTAGGGGCATTAATTCATCACCGCTTAATTTGACCATTCTTGGAGTAATTGGTTCTAGTTCAACTTCCTTAAATCTTCTTTCTAGTTGAATTAATTTCCACGGCTTAGCTTTTGGTCTGCCCATACCAAGTCGATCACAAATACGAACATTAATAAAGTCATCAATATTTTCTTTACCCAATCTATTTAATAGTCGTCTAACACCGGCATCGGTTACAATATCTAGAGCATAGTAGAACATATGATATCTCACTAGGTGAGTAACATATTTAACGATATCATTTGAATAGTTTAGTCGTTTTAAAATCTTTCTTACAATGGTTGCACCAACAATCTCATGATTGTGAAAGCTAGCGTCTGGCCCGTCACCTTCTTTGGTCTCTGGCTTGGATACATCATGAAACAAGGCAGCTAGTCTAATTTCTAATTTGTAGCCTCTAGTTGCTCCAGCGCCAAGTGCTCTGACATTGTGTTCAAAAACTTCGTAGATGTGAGCTTTGTTTTGCTTTACGCCCACTCCAGATTCAAGTTCGGGGATTAAAATATTCAACATGCCAATCTTTTGCATCAGTCTGATGCCATTTTCGGCATTATCGCTCATAATTATTTTAGTAAGCTCCTCATTTATTCGCTCTGGGGCAATGGTAGTGATTTCTTTTATCTTTTTTTCAATAATCTTTTTAGTTTTTGACTCAATCTTATAATCTAACTGAGCTGAAAACCTTATGGCTCGAAGCATTCTGGTGTAATCCTCTTGAAATCTGGTTTCAGGGTTGCCAATGGCTCGAATGGTTTTAGTTTCTAAATCTTTTAGTCCACTGAACTCATCAACTAGCTTCTGACCTACCATATCCCAAGCTAAAGCGTTAATCGTAAAGTCTCTGCGACCCAGATCTTCCTCAATTGGCAGATCTTTGTCGCTTTGAATTTCAAAATCTTTGTAGCCACCGCTCATTCCCGCTTGTTCCGTTCTGGGTAGGGCAATATCTATATCTTCGCCTAGTGAAGAATCTTTGGGCACAAACTTAAATACACCAAAGCTTTTGCCAACCAAATTAACTTTACCAAGTTTGGATAATAGTTTTTCTAGATCCTTGGTATCAACTTTAGTAATTACGAAGTCAAAGTCCTTAGTTTCTCTATCTAAAATAATATCTCGAACGGCTCCACCAACCAAGTAAATCCCAGCCTTAGGAAACTGTTCTTTTAATTGAGAAATAAAAGCAAAGTCTGGGTTGCTTCCCCAGTTTTTTGTAAAATCGGTTAGTTTTTGGTTATATTCTTTCATATTCTTATTTGAAGGTTGATATTACCTTACTTTTAGCGTAAAATCAAGGGTAATACATTAATATTATACCATACTTATATGGCCGATGAGGGAAGTAAATACAGGGGTGCAATCATTAAAGAAAGTTTGCAAGATGCTAAAATTCTTGATAATATTGAAGTTATAGACATTAAAGTGACAGATGATGAGAATCCGGCCGATCAATGGAGTATTTATACGGTTTTAATAAAGAAGGAGGAAATAGATCAGTTAATAGGCCAGATTAAGGTAGGTTGGTATATGCATTTTTGGCAAGATCGAAGTGTTATTGTGGTTTTTAAAGATAAAAAGTTCGAATTTAATTTTGACGATCAAGATACATGGGGGCCGGTGGTTAAATATGGACTGAGTCAGGGAATTCCTAAAGAACAGTTAGATTTTGTTATTGATTAACCATATTAATAAAATAAATTATGTCTACAGAAAAATTCAAACTGCAAATCCAAAAAATGTTGGATACTGCTGATGTTAAATTAAATGGTGAGAGGCCATGGGATATTCAAGTAAAAAATCCTGAACTGTATGCTCGAGTTTTGGCTGGAGGGTCTTTAGCCTTTGGTGAGTCGTATATGGACGGTTGGTGGGAATGTGAACAAATAGATGAGTTGATTTCTAGATTGTTGTCAGCTAAACTGGAAAATATTAAAAATAAAAAGCTTTTGGCCTTCTACTTTTTGAGAGCAAGGTTTTTTAATAGGCAGACTAAGAAAAAGGCTAAACGAGTTGGTGAACAACACTATGATGTTGGTAATGAATTGTATGCTGGGATGTTGGATAAGAATATGAACTATACTTGTGGTTATTGGAAGGATGCAGATAATTTAGATGATGCTCAAATAGCTAAGATGGATTTAATTTGTAAAAAGTTAAAACTAAAACCAGGAATGAGGCTTTTAGATATTGGTTGTGGTTGGGGTAGTTTTGCAAAGTACGCTGCAGAAAATTACCAGGTCAAAGTGGTCGGAGTTACAATTTCTAAAGAGCAAGTTAAACTGGCTCAAGAAAAATGCAAGGGGCTTGATGTAGAAATTAGACTACAAGACTACCGAGATTTAACTGAAAAATTCGATCGTGTTATTTCAATCGGGATGTTTGAACACGTTGGTTACAAAAACTATCGGGAGTATATGGAGGTAACTGAGAGGGTATTAAAAGATGATGGAATAATGATGATTCACACTATTGGTGGTACCAAGACGAAGATATTTGGTGAGCCGTGGATCAATAAATACATCTTCCCTGGAGGCACATTGCCATCTGTGGTTCAAATTGCCAAAGCTTACAATGGTTTATACAAGCTAGAGGATTGGCATAACTTTGGTCCTTATTATGATAAAACACTAATGGCTTGGTACAAAAACTTTAATGCAGTGTGGCCTCAGATTGCAAATAATTATGACGATCGATTCTTTAAGATGTGGAATTATTATTTATTAAGTTGTGCTGGATCATTTAGATCCCATAGAAATCAGTTGTGGCAAATTGTATTTACTAAGGTTCCTGCTCATGTAGAGTATCAGAGCGTTCGTTAGATTTTTAAGTTCCAGGGTTGATTAATGGTTATCTTTAACAAAAAAACACTTAAATCGATGCGTTGATACATTAATTACGCATCATTGACTTATACGGTAATATTAGGTATAATAAAGAGTGTTAATGCTTATTATAATATAAAGATTTTGAGTGAATTTATGTCTAATATTTCTCCAGCAACCGCAAAACTAATTGAACAATATCGGCTATGGCACAGATCGTTACAGCCGAAAGATGGTGTAGCAACTATTAATGTTGATGATGTTACCAGTAAGGTGGCAACGTTTTATGAAAAGATACGAGAGATAGTTGATTGGCGAGAAAAGCACTTGATGCGCCGAATGGCTATCGAGCGAATATTAAAGCGAAGACTATTTCTTCGAACTAATAGTAAGGGGTCCAGTGAACCCTTTGTTTTTGAGTTGATTCGTGGTGGGCATTTCCCCAATGATGAAATCCCTAAAACAAAAATTGCTGAGATTCAAAAATTGATAGATAAGTATACCTACATTATTAATAAGTCCCCAGCTCCTCCTAAGGGGATGAATCGGGGGCAGCTTTATGTTTTTTTAATTAGTGTTGCTGCTTGTGAAGTCGAAGAAACTCTTGACCCGCTTTTCCACATGAAAGAAACTGCCCTGATTGAGTACATGGAGGAGTCAATAAAAAATAAATTAAAATTGGGTGAAAAAGTTTTGTCTCGTGGTCTTATTGATGATGCAGAAAAAAATATTCAAATTTATATTGCAGTTCAGCAGGCCTTACTAAAATTAGATTCGCCGATTATTTCTTATTATCTCCTAAAGAGGTACTACCCTAGTTGGATAAATTATAAGGCGGCGGAATTGACAAACACTACTAAAAATATTTATCGAATCTGGGATCGAATTGAGAAATCTTTCGAGCACCCCCTAAGTGATAAGTTTTATAAGATATGTGAACGGTATGATACGCCATATTTACTTCTGGGTGATATATTATCTAATGACCCAATTAATAACGGCGATGGCTTGGCTGATCCGGCTGCGGCTGAGAAGTTGTTCCAAGAGGTTTACGGGAAAAGATTTAAGACTCTTAAGTCGCGATTAGGTAAAACTGCTTTTTTTAGTACGTTATCTATTTTTGTTTCTAATATATTTACTCTTTACGCTTTGGAATTTCCATTTGCTAAATATGTAATAGGAAACATTAGTTACTATGCTGCTATTTTTGATATTTTGGGGCCAACATTTTTAATGTTCTTATTGATGGTGACTATTCGACCTCCGGGCAAGAAAAATTTACCGTTGGTTTTCAAGGAATTTGAGAAGATTGTTTATGGGACCAAAAAGAAAGAAATTTATGAAGTCGAACTTTATCCTAAGAGAAGTGTTGTATTTAGAATAGTAATTTATTTTATCTATTTTGTTAGTTTCTGTGTTTCATTTGGTGTAATCATCTGGTGCTTGTGGCTTTTGAATTATCCACCACTTTCTTATCTATTGTTGATTATGTTTACTTCTCTAATCGCTTTCTCTGGCCTAAAGATTAGACAAAGATCTAGAGAATTAGATGTTACTGAACAAAAGGGTACAATCTTCAATATTATTATAGATCCACTGTCACTACCGATGGTACGATTAGGTAAGTGGCTAACAGCTAGATGGAAAAAGATTAATATTGTCGGGGTAATATTTATTTTGTTAGTTGATACTCCATTTTTAGTGTTTGTAGAATTTTTAGAACAGTGGAGATATTTTATAAAAGAAAAGAAAGAAGATATTAGATAATTTATATATAAAAATAAACGCCTCACTTAGTGAGGCGTTTATTTTTGAGTAGATTATTCTCCAATTATTGTTAGGGTATAGGTTCTTTCTCTGGCACCATCTAGTTCAATAAAAAATACTCCTTGCCACTCTCCTAGGCTTAGTGTGCCGTTAACTATCGGTAGTGACTCACTAGCCCCCATGATCATGGCCTGTAGGTGAGCGTGAGTATTTTTTGGTTCGCCATTGGGGCAGTCTCTTCTTTCAACGTCGTCATGAAGATATGGCTTGCCGTCTGGAGCAATATCTGCAAAATATTTTGATAAGTCTTTTAATAGTCGTTCTTCATTTTCGTTTACTCGAATGGCAGTGGTGGTGTGTTTAGTAGAAATGGTGATCAATCCTTTATGAATGTTTTCTTCAGCGATATGTTCTTTAACGGTTTTAGTGATATCAAAAACCTGAAATTGTTTTTCAGAACTAAGGTTGAACTCTTTGTTACTTATCTTCATTTTTTTTATAGTAATATTACTTTATTATTCTACGCTTCCCACATATTTATGGTGTCTATTTTTATGGTGGACGACACTGGATTTGAACCAGTGACCTCTCGCATGTCGAGCGAGCGCTCTAACCAACTGAGCTAGTCGTCCGCGTTTAAGTAAGTTTATATTCGTAGGCCCGGGAGGAGTTGAACCTCCGACATCTACGTTATAAGCGTAGCGCTCTAACCGCTGAGCTACGGGCCCATATATCAATAAATAACACTACTTAATATAGTCTATTTTGAGCTGAATTTCAAGTCGGGGCCTAAGACAACTTTTCCTTAATTTCGCCAACCACCATTCTTTCGGCCTCTATTAAAGAAATATCGCTTAAGGAGAATTTGGCAATTTCTCTGTTGCCACGAGGGTCAAATTTTTTACTAATTGAGAGAGAATTAATATTTTTGACCGAATAAACAATGCATTTAATCGAAGAGTGGGAATTGCTCTGTATTTCATAGAGCAAAACAATTATTTCAGTTTTGGGCATTGAAACAATTAATTCATCGATAACATCAATAATTTCAGAGGGGCTAGTAGAAGTTTCCAAAAAATCTTGTGCTGAAATGCTAGACCAAACCAGTTTATCATCCATGTCGTTGTTTAATCGTGATAGCACTCGACCCCATAGCTTTAAGGTTGATATAAATCTATTTTGGTATAGATGTTGAATAATTTCTTCCCGTCTGGCTCCAGCCTTAATAAGTTTACTGGCAGTAGATAAGGTTTTTGGCGTAATGTTTGGTAGTTTGAAGTTTTTAGTAGCGATAATAATACCACCTAAGATATATGTATTAATATCTTCATCAAGAAGTTTTTGGTCGAACTCTTTAATTACATCATAGATAATTTCAGTGGTTGAGGCGGCGGTAAGGTCGACTATATTAACGTTGCCAAAATATTCATTATGTTGAGAGTGATCAATATTTATTTTTGGAGTAGTGTGAAAGAAGTCGTTGTTATCATCAAACATTTTACCCAAAGATTCAATATCTGGAGTATCAACTGTAATAATTAGATCATATTTGTAGTCTGACTGGGTTGTGGTGATGTCCTTGATGTCAAATTTGCCACCCTGAGGGCTAATATAGATATTTAAGCTATCTTTACCGTGGTCGTAATAAAACTCTCCAACCTGAGCCTTAGACGTTTTAATGCTGATTACTAGCTTTTGGAGATTTTCTAGTTTACTTTTAATCTGTTCTATTGGTAAAAAGTCTAGATTCCCAGGCTTTTTACTAAGCCCACTACAAACAATATCAACTTGCTTATCAAATTTGGTTAGAATTTGCCCTAAAGCTAAGGCACTGGCAATAGCATCGCCAGACCAATCAGACTTAAAGGCAATTAAGATGCCTTTACTCTTTTTAATAAGCTCAAAAGCTTGTTGAGTATTTGTTAATGCCATTTGAAATTTATTTAATAAGTTATCTTATGTTAAAACCGTCTCAAAGTCAACCAGGGCTGTCAAGACTTGAAAAAAACCTATTTTTTCGTTAGAATTAACCCATATTAAACGAAATTAATGGCGAAGGAACTAGCAAAAAATTATGATGCCTCTAAAGTTGAGGATGGTATCTATCAAGAGTGGGAAGAATCTGGCTTTTTTAATCCAGACAATCTTAATGATGCTAAAGATTCCTTTACTATTTCGATGCCACCACCGAATGCAACAGGGGTATTGCATACTGGTCACGCTGTAATGCTAGCAGTTGAAGATTTAATGATCAGGCACGCCAGAATGAATGGTAAGAAGACCTTGTGGGTGCCAGGAATTGATCATGCCTCGATTGCTACTCAAAATAAGGTTGAAAAGCTAGTGGCTAAAGAAGGAACAAGTCGACATAAGCTTGGTCGAAATAAGTTTTTAAAGCGGGTAGATCAGTTTGTTGATGAATCTAGTACTACTATTAAATCTCAAATTAGAAAAATGGGTGCCTCTTGTGATTGGAGCAGAGAAAGATTCACGCTTGATGATGAATTAACTGAAGCGGTTGGCGTGGCCTTCAAGAGTATGTATGATGACGGATTAATTTATCGTGGTGATCGAGTAGTTAATTGGTGTCCGAGGTGTCATTCAACATTGGCCGATGATGAAGTTGAGTATAAAGAACAGAAAACAAAATTGTATTGGATAAAATACGGTCCATTTGTTTTGGCGACTACTCGTCCAGAAACAAAACTTGGTGATACTGCAGTGGCAGTTAATCCATCAGATAAGCGCTACAAGGATATGGTTGGGAAGGAATACGATATTCCTGGAGTTTTGGGTGATTTTAAAGTTAAAGTAATTGCTGATCGATCGGTTGATCCAGAATTTGGCTCTGGGGCGGTAAAAGTTACTCCAGCTCATAGTTTTATAGATAGTGAAATGGCTCAAAGAAATAATATTCCAGCTAAACAGATTATTGATGAAGATGGAAAGATGATGGAAAACTGCGGCAAGTATGCAGGTATGACCACAACCGAAGCTAGAGAGGAAATTGTTAAGGATATGACTAAGATGGGGTTAATAGATCATATTGATGATGATTATGATAACAAACTCTCTATCTGTTATCGTTGTGGCACACCAATAGAGCCACTACCATCACTTCAGTGGTTTGTAGCGGTAGATAAAAAGTTTAAAGTTAAGGATGGTTCAAAATTAGGTTGGAAAAAACCAGAAGCAACATTGAAAGAATTAGCCATTCACACGGTTAAATCAAATAAAATAAAAATAGTTCCCGAGAGATTCGAAAAGACGTACTTTAATTGGATGGAGAATTTACATGATTGGTGTATCAGTCGTCAGATTTGGTATGGACATCGAATTCCAGTTTGGTTTAAGGGTGAAGAAGTTTTTGTAGGACAAGATAAACCAGACGGAGAAGGTTGGACTCAAGACGAAGATACTTTAGATACTTGGTTCTCATCAGCCTTGTGGACCTTTTCAACTTTGGGCTGGCCTAAGGACACAAAAGACCTGAAAATGTATCATCCAACGGCAGTGATGGAAACTGGTTATGATATATTGTTTTTCTGGGTGGCGAGAATGATTTTGATGACAACCTACCATTTAAATGATATTCCTTTCGAGACAGTGTATTTACATGGTCTAGTTCGAGCAGAAGATGGTCGTAAGATGAGCAAGTCATTAGATAATGCAGTTGATCCAATTATTTTAATTGATGAATATGGTACTGATGCGCTAAGACTATCGATGTTAATTGGTGTTACTCCCGGTAATGATTCTAGGATTGGTGATACCAAAGTCGCTGGGTATCGGAATTTCGTAAATAAACTATGGAACATATCTAGATTTATTTTAGGTTCCGTTAATGATGTTAAAATAATTGACAAACAGCCAAAAGCGAAGACCTTAGCAGATAAATGGATAATTGGTGCACTGGCAATGACCAATAAAAATGTTTCTGAAAGTATTGATGATCATAATTTCTCAATTGCTGGTGAGCTTTTACAAAAGTTTACTACAGATCACTTTGCAGACTGGTATTTAGAAGTTGCCAAGATCGAAAAAGATAAAGACGAAATACTTCTTTATGTTTTACAGAGCCTATTGAAGATGTGGCATCCGTTTATTCCATTTATAACTGAAGAGATTTGGAAGAATTTTAATGGAGATAAATTATTGATAATTGAAGATTGGCCAGCGGTAGTTTCTAGCAGTAAAGATGTTCGTGATTTTGAGTTGATTCAGAAAATTATCATAGCAATTAGAAATGCTCGCAGTGAAAATAACATTGAACCAAAAAATAAATCAAAAGTAACAATTTATGCTGGAAAAAACACTGAGCTAGTCAAAAGTCAGGAAGAAATAGTTAAGGGGCTTAAAACTGGAGTAAAGGAGTTAGTAGTAGAAGAAAGCGGAGAAAAAGTAGAAAATAGTATTAGCGTAATAATTGAGGGCGCTGAAATTTATATTTCTAAAGATGGATTGGTAGATGCTAAAGCAGAAAAAGAAAAGATTGCTGCTGAGATATCTGAGGCAGAAAAATATATTAAAGTTTTAGAAAGAAAGCTTGGCAATAAAGAGTTTGTGGCTAATGCTCCTGAGGCAGTGGTTAATGTTGAGAAGGAAAAACTGCAATCCCAACAAGATAAACTTAAAAAGTTAACAGAACAGTTAAATAACTTAAAATAATATGTCTAAAGTAATTACTGATGAAGCACAGATCGAAAAAGTTTTGACTCGGGGCGTAGAGAATGTTTACCCTGACAAAAAGACTTTGAAAACCTTATTGATGAGCGGTAAACAAATTACTTTATATTGTGGTTATGATCCAACTGCGTCGACTTTGCATATTGGTCACGGCATTACTATTGCCAAGCTGGCTCAATTTCAAGAACTTGGTCATAAGGTAATATTTTTGTTTGGTGATTTCACCGGTCAGATTGGTGATCCAGATAAAGAAAGTGCTCGGGAGCAAATTAATCACAAGCAAGTGTTGGAAAACTTGAAAGATTGGAAAAATCAGATCAAAAATATCATCGATATTAAAAAGATTGAGTTTAAGTTTAATTCTAATTGGCTTTCTAAGCTTTCTTTTACAGATTTAATCAAAATTGCTCAAAACTTTACTGTTCAACAGATGCTAGAGCGAGATATGTTTGATAAAAGAATCAAGGGAGGTAAGCCAGTTTACTTACATGAGTTTTTCTACCCCCTAATGCAAGCTTATGATAGTGTCGCGATGGATGTTGATCTAGAAGTTGGTGGAAATGACCAAACATTTAATATGTTAGCTGGTCGGACTTTGATGAAGGCCATGAAGAAAAAAGAGAAATTTGTTTTGACTACTAAAATTTTAGCCGATCCGACTGGCAAGAAGATGGGCAAGAGTGAGGGAAATATGGTAACATTAGTAGACAAACCAGCAGATATGTACGGGAAGGTGATGAGTTGGTCAGATGGAATGATTTTGCCGGCCTTTGAACTTTTGACTGAAGTAAGTGAGGATACTTTGCGAGATATGGAAAATGAAATGAAGTTGGACAAAGTTAATCCACGAGACTTGAAAATGAAACTTGCCAAAGAAATCGTTCAAGTGTATTTGGGGGATGAGGCAGCAGAAAGCGCTGAAGAGGATTTCAAGCGAGTATTCCAAGATGGTCAAAAGCCAATGGAGATGAAGCTAGTAAAAATCGAAGAAGATAAGATTGGTGTGCTTGATTTATTTACTAAAGCAGGGATGGCTAGTAGTAATGGCGAGGTAAGAAGACTGATTAAAGAGGGGGCAATTAGGATTGATGACCAAAAAGTAACCAATGAAAAGATTGATGTTGAAATTAAAGATGGAATGACCCTACAGAGAGGCAAAAAGCAATTTGCTAAAATCATTAAATAAGCATTTAAATAATAACTATTAATAGTATGGATGCAGGAAAAAGTATGCCCTGTTGGTGCAGAACCGTTTTGGCGATTCTGATCATCGTTTGGGTTTGGTGGTGGACACCAGAGTGGGCTAACTGGGCGATTACTGTCGCTGCAGCATTAATTATCTTGGTAAGTTTGAGTGGTGGTTGTTGTTGCTCAAAGAAAGGGTGTAAGACTGAAGAAAAGAAAGAAGAACCTACGCCTGAAATTTCGAAACAACAATAGAATCTACAAAAGACAGCCTCTACCCATTCGGTGGAGGCTGTTTTTGTTCGTGTAATCTAAATATTACTTGTCCCACTTAAAGTCATTACCAAAACTTCCCCATTCTGCAATCTTTTCAAATTGTGGTTTTCTTAGTTCTAAGAAATCAATAATTCCCTTAGGGGTTAGATCATAATTACTCTTGTCAATAACACCCTGTAGTGTTTGATCACCCTTAGTCATCTCATAAACAGCCATTACTGGTTCTGCTTTACCAATAGCGTAACCTAATTTAACCGTCACTTCATCAGCACTAAAGTTTTTAAGTAAATCTACAGCAACCTTTCTAGCCATATAAGCAGCGCTACGATCTACCTTGGTAGAATCTTTTCCAGAGAAGGCCCCTCCTCCAACTGGGATTTGTGGACCATAGGCATCACAAACTATTTTTCGACCAGTTAGTCCGGCATCGGCATCAAAGCCACCCAATTCAAAGGTACCGGTCGGGTTAGTTAGAATTTCGATTTCTTCACTAACTTTTTTATCCTTAATCCAGCCATCGATAATCTCTTTTAGTTCTTGGCCAGTAGTTTTTTGAAAACTAGCAACTACTGCTGTAATTCGATTATTATTATCTAAAGTAATTTGTGTTTTGCCATCACGAGGATGTAGAACATAGATTCTTTTGCATAAATCTTTAGCTAAGTAGTGTTCTTGGGGTACTAATGCTTCATTATCTCTACAAGCATAGCCAACCATAATTCCTTGATCGCCGGCGCCACCAGTGTCTACACCTTGAGCGATATCAGGGCTTTGTTTAACAACATTAGTTTTAATGTTGTGGTCTCCGGCCACTCTTCTAACTATTTCTTCAATATTGATTGTTGCGGTAGTAGTTACTTCACCAGTAACAGTAACCCAACCGTGTCCACCCAATGTTTCGATCCCTGCTCGACTCATCGGATCCTGTTCTAAACAAGCATCTAAGACAGCATCTGAGATGCGATCACAGATCTTGTCTGGATGCATTGGAGTGATTGATTCTGCAGTTTTTAACATACATTTTATCTTATTTATAAATACCCATTGAAATAAAAAACTCTCTCACAAAAGAAAGAGTAATCATACTGGAGATATCCCTACGGCTATCTCACCATGACTTCTTATCTTCCCCCTCCCAGCGGAATGGATTTAGCACGTGCCTCAGTTCGTCATTTCTGAGGTGTTGCTGGCAAGATCAATGGGCCATTTCCCTAACTTGCTCTCTTGATAATTAATTGTAACCAGTTTATTTTATCAGTTATTTAGAATAAATCAAAGTGGGGTTATCCACATAAAAAAATAAGAGATAGGATTAGTGGGGAAGTTGCTTTTATTTTTGGTGGCTTACTGGGCACTTTCAGAGCCTTTGAGTGGGATGGGTTTAGGACAGATTATAAAGAAGTTGGTCTATTTTAAGTTTTTTAAGATGTAATTAAATTCATTTGCTACATCTTTGGCATTATCTGATTGTTCAAATGTACTTTCAATAATGATCGGTACATTTAAATTTTTACAATATTCAATTATTTCAATTTGTTTTGTACGATGAAGTGGATTATGCATGGTTTCATGACCACTTAGATGTATTTCTTTAATTTTATCTCTTAATTCAGTAATTAGATCTTCTGCTAATTTCATTGTTTTGTCATTAGCATAACAATGTTCAACATCTAAAACAAAATTCCAGTCATTGTGCTCGTTAAAGAAGTCTTTTAGGTCTTGAACATTTTTATAGCTTGCTTTTAGGTCGTCCATATTTTCGATTGCCCAGTTTACAGAAGTGTATTTATTAAATACGTTCCAATCTTCGACTAAGTCTGGGTGCACAATAGCAAGACTGGCGTTGATCTTGTTGTAGAAGTTTTCGATTTTTTCTAAAACATTATTAGTGGTCTCATCGTTTTTATATTTTAAGACACAGGGCAAGTGAACTGACCTGTAATCAAAGCTTTCAATTAATGGTGGGAGGATATCAAGTTTTTTTATTTCATCGACAGAGTGGCAGTGTATTTCAATAGCATTACACCCACAATCTTTAAACAAATCTATATTTTCCTTTGAATATTGGTCCATGCTTCTGTACATCACTCCGTGGCAAAATCCAATTAATCTCATATCTTTTTTAGTTATTATGTTTTAAGTCTAGCATATTATTTAAATTAATTCTATTTCCAGAGAGATATCAAAAAACACCCCCCATTTCTGAGAGGTATTTTTAAAATATCAGGGTCTTAACTAGACCTTCATTATAACCTTGTTTAGTGGTGAAAAGATAGTAAAACCTATAGAGTCAATGTGGGAATATATAAATGCTAAATTCTAGTTATTTATTGAGTATTTTTATTGACAATATTATATATCTATGATATAACAATGATATCCAAAAATGGATATAGTACATGGGAATGATTGTCATATATAATTGATAGTAACCAAAAATACAAGGGGATTAGGAACAATGAGTCAAAAAACTGATACTAGTTCAGGCGATCCTCGCTCAAGAAGTAATACGGGTTCTGGAAAGAAACCTACTTGGCGGTTGTGCCTGCTTGTGGTGGCTTTAGTGTGTTTGGTTGGGACAACCAAACATCATGGCCAGAAATCAGGAGCGACACTCAAGGAGGTCAAGGAACCGAGGCGGATCAGGCAGGATGAGATTGTGTCTAGGTTGGTTGCCAGTCCTGTGAGAGTAGGTCTAAGGCCAGTATTGCTCTTTCGGGATAAAACCTGGATAGGAGTAGGTACTGAGGTTTCTGGCAAGGAAATCATAACATCAGCCCACTTTTTCACCAAGGGGAAGAATGGCACATATGCGGTTCAACGTCTTGTGCCAAGAGAGACCACGTTTCGGACCATCGGTGATTTGGAGTGCAAGAAAGATGAGGACTTTGCTAGCCTGATGTACACCCCGGAAGAACTTATTACTGGGGATTGGTCAACTCAGTATTTTGGCAGGCATGCACCGGGTTCGAGAGAGGGGATCTTGTTGAAGCAACCGATTAAGTTTCGATCGGTTCTCACTGGAGAAACTTTTTATGTTGTCGGGCAGTTAGAGGGAAGTTGGATTACTAACATGCCGAGGAAGATGGGGTATAGTGGTGAGGGCGCTGTCAGTCAGAAAATGCCCAATGCACTTCTTGTTTATACTGGTAATGGCCCCATACCCGAAGAAGACCGGCAACTTTTCCGAAAGAAGTTTCCAGATGTTGAATTTGGAGATCAAGCTGGGTTTTGGGCTCCTATCCCTTATCAGTAGGGATTTACTTGGGAGAAGCTAAATGGTTATCAGCCCCATGCGTTACTGCGCTGGGGCTTTTTTTATTAATAAAAACAATCCCAAGAAGAGTATTTTCATTTATCTGGGTCCCAGTTGGACTTTCGTTATAACTTTGTTTTCTAGTGAGAAATTAGTGAAACCAATGGAATTTCTAGTTGGTTGTATAAAATAGTATATAACTTGCATGATATTTGAGAGCTTTAAACAAAAAGAAGACCACCCAGCGGATGCCGTGATGGCTCCTTTGCGGGGTGGCATGAGGGGATGTTCTCCTTATGTTTTTACTGATGAATGACTGTTGCTGCGACGTTGAAGAGGAAATTGATCTCTACTCGAACTTTTTCTTGATCATCGGGCAGAGTGCCTAATTGGGAGTTTAACACTGCGACTAGCGCATCTCCTGAAGTTCCAGTCATTTCGCTAAGAGTTGTTTTTTTCTCAAATCTGATGTCATCTAGTTGAGATCCAACTTGGAGGAGAATATCATCATCCAAGGTGATATCTAAAACGTCATCAGGTATTACAGCAAGTAAGTCATTACTGTAACGTTGTTGATTGCAGGATATAATTCCTTTAGCAACTTGTCGAACAGTATTCATTTCTATACTCTCCATTTGAGGTTGTACTGTCGACTCTAATGCATTAACTTATCATATATATTCCATCATAATTTGTCAATAGTTATGGGGTTAAAATAAAAACAGAAGCTTTATATTCATTGACAGAATGATAGCTTTTTGGTAAATTACTAAACGCGTGTATGTCGTAATTTGACAATAGATAGTAAAAGAACGGGAGATGATCGATGAAGAAGCAACAGTGTAAAGTGGTGGTGTTTGTCTTTGGGGCAACTACTGGATTGACTGTTCAGGTCTTTAAGGATGGTGACTCTGAACAGGTCATGCAGGCCAATATTCCTTGGCTTGAAAACGGTGATGACAGTATTTTTTGGCCGATGGAGTGGTTAAGGAAGATGTTGAATGCCATCAAGGAGTGGGCCGGTCCAGGAGATGTTCTTGTTGGGGCAATGCCCGGTGCAGATTTGGTGTTTATCGGCGATGATAACAATCCGATTGGACCAGCTCGGCATTATCGGTGTGTTGATCCGAATTTCTGGCGGGACGGACTTGGTGATGTCCAGCCACTTGATTTGTATTTGGCAACGGGTGGCGCTGCAGTTGAGTTCTGGCAGCCATTCAGTCAGATTCTTTTTGAGCGGGTTCACCGGCCAGAATTGTGGCACCAATCAGTCAATCAGATCGTTTCTTTGGCGGATTGGATGACTTATCAGATGATTTATCTGTACGAAGTCGGAACCATCTTTTCGTATGATGCCACTATGGCTCAGAGTCAGGGGCTATTTAATGAGGGTGTCCCTCGTCAAGATACTAGAGAGGTTTATTCTCGGGTACTGGGAGAACAGATTTGTGAGGCGCTGTTTTCCGGGGTCGATGATCCGTTAGCGACTGATGGACAATTAGTGAGGGCTGTTTCTGTTAGTCAAGGGAGAACTCTCTTTCCGGTTAGTCATGATTCCCCGTACTCCAGAGACGTTGGTTTTAGTTGCTGTCCCTTTGTCCTTTGGACGGGCAGTTGGCTTGGTATGGCTATCCGAACTGACGTTAAGCCAAGTCGAAAGTCCTTTGAGGCAGGCTTTGCCTTTGAGGGAGTAGGAGACAGTCGAGCAGCCGTTACCAATACGGGGATGTACGGTCCAGTTTGGAAGGCACTCAAGGATAGGGGTTCTTACGTTAGTTATGAGGCGGCAGTCTCCCAAGTTATGCCGCTTTTTGATGATGAGGTACCTACATTGTCTTTAGATGAAATGCCTGATGATCCAAAAGAGGCCGCTCTTTGGGTCTTGTCTCATTCGTTGACAGCGGGGCCAGAGATGGCTATGGCTATGGCGATGTTTGTGAAAGCAGTTGCGACTAAATGTGTGACTGACATCAGGCAAGCTGCCAAGCTTCTTCAGATGGACGAGCCAACAGAAGTGGCGATCACCGGTGGCTGGGCAGAGAATAAAGCCTTTATCAAAGCGATTAAGCAATGTGGCTTAAAAGTCTTGATTCCACCGCTGGCTGCTAACGCCACTCATGCTGGACTGGCAGCCAAAGCCCTAGTGATCATGGGGGATGTCAAAACCCTTCCAGAAGCGTTGGGGGTGCTGACCGGTATGAACTGAGTACAATGAGAACAAACTCTTGTTTGGCATGACGCCGAGCAAGAGTTTTTTAAAAAATAAAAAACTCAGCCATTGCCGAGGTTTTTATTTATCGGGTCCTAACTTGACTTTCGTTATAACTTTGTTTAGTGGGGAAATAGAAAAACTAATAGAATCAATGTGATAATATATAAAACCGCCAAATGTATGTGCACATTACCAGCTGGTCTCAAGTTTCTAACGCAATTTTTGAATCAGTTATTAGTTTGTAAAAACATTCAGATGGGGTGTAAAACTCTAGAGCTTTTCTTGGTCTACTGTTGAGTCTTTCCTCTGCTTTCTTAATCT
>Ga0233440_1000444_pt1 | contig 49158 bp, 35 predicted proteins | sample SI_123_September_5_FD_182791 | JGI IMG/M metagenome (GOLD analysis project Ga0233440, IMG submission 182791) | Seawater microbial communities from Saanich Inlet, British Columbia, Canada - SI_123_September2016_120_MG | ecosystem: Environmental > Aquatic > Marine > Inlet | place: Canada: British... | reverse complement strand
TTCTTTCAATACCGAGAACAACAATACCGAGAACAACAATACCGAGAACAACAATACTAATAATAACATTGCTAATTCAATTTTCAATTTGCAAAAACAAATCAATCTTATGCAAGATAAAATATACACGTTGGAAACAAAATTGGATTTAATATTAAATAAAATTTAATTATATTTTATTATTACATAAATGCCTTACCCAACTCGAAACGGATTAAATATATTTACAACGCGTCAAAATGGTATTAAATATACTAAAAAAAATGGTTCGTTTTATGTAAGAAGCAAAAATGATAATAAATTAAGATTTTATACTAAAAAAAACAAAACTGGTGCCATTAAAAACAAAACATTGACACCAAGTGCGTCTTCATCTTCAACAAGATATTCTACAGCCAAATCGAAATCGAAATCGAAACATAGTACATCAACAAGATATTCTACCGCCAAGTCAAAATCAAAATCCAAGTCTACATCCAACTCTTCCACATTATTTAGGAAAAATATACAAAGAAGAAGACTAACAAGAAGTTTACGTTTAGGAAAAATAAATCGCAAATCTTGCGGCAAAAATAGACGCACAAATAGATGCCGTTTTGTTCGTGGAAATGAACGCACAAGTAAAAACTGTCATATATCTAGTAGAAATAGATGCGTTAAATTTCCTAAATTCAATAGAACCCAATGTGGTCACAATAAATCAACAAATAGATGTCAATTTTTACGCAGAGGACGCAAAGCAAGTAATGTGTGTAAATTGTCAAATGGTCGCTGCACAAAAGTTTCCAAATCGAGATAAACCTTGGAATTTGTCCTGCCCAACAAAAAGGATAAACATCGCCATTGACGAGAACAATCACAACCGCTTTACTATCACTATGATATAATGTAAATATAATTAAAGTTCAATACTCGGTTAATAAAGTGTTTTTTTTGTTCATGTTGTATAAAAAATAATAAATAAAAAATGAAATGTTTATGAAATGATTTTTGTATAAAACAAATCAAATATGGAAAAGAACTGGAATCAATATTATTTAAAATTTATTTTAAATAATAACGACAAACCTTGGGATTTTGATTGTTTAAGTAAAAATCCAAATACTACTTGGGAAATAGTGCAAGCAAATCCAGATAAAAATTGGAATTGGATTTGGTTAAGTAAAAATCCTTCAATCACGTGGGAAATAGTAGAAGCAAACCCAGATAAACCTTGGAATTGGTTTGGTTTGAGTATGAATCCTTCAATCACGTGGCAAAATATTGAAGCAAACCATGATAAACCTTGGAACTGGGATTGGTTAAGTAAAAATCCTTCAATCACATTGGAAATAGTGCAAGCAAATCCAGATAAATCTTGGAACTGGGGTTATTTGAGTTTTAATCGTTCAATCACGTGGAAAAATATTGAATCAAACCTGGATAAACCTTGGAATTGGTTTGGTTTAAGTCAAAATCCAAATATTACTTGGGAAATAGTAGAAGCAAATCCGGATAAACCTTGGGATTGGGATAACTTAAGTCTTAATGAATCAATCACGTTCGCAATAGTGGAAGCTAATCCAAATAAACCTTTCAATTGGTGTTCTTTATCAAAAAATAAATTTCCGAAAGAAAAAGAAGAATTCGAAAAAATAGTATCGCATCAGAAGTTCATACAGGAAAATATATTAGAAGAACTAGTGAAAGCATATATGCATCCAAAACGAATCGTAATGTTGTTAGATATGGGATATGAAATAGAAGCACTAGATGATATAATGTAAATCAAACTTAGGTTATTTAATTGGTAAATGAAAAATATAAAAGTGAAAAAATCCATTATATAAACAATATTTTTTTAAACAGCTCTAAATTTAGGTTTATAATCATTCATTTCGTAGTAAACCATACCTAATTGAAGAGGTACAATTGGATTTCCCTCTTCACGCGGTTTTACGCTATTAATATCATAAACAGGAATTTCATTTTTGAACCCATCTTCTTCTTTATAAACGTATTTTTTATCATTAACAAATATTTCCTTAAATATAGTTCTAGTTTGAATCATATTTGCCTTTTGAGTTTGGTCGTTAGGTTGGTCTCCATAATTAGGAACATAAGTATATGGATAAGAATTATTATGTGCGATATCTAAACAATCGTTATTGCCGTAAATTCTACAATCAAAAGAGGAGTGTTTAATAATATCTGTCATTTGTTTAGTAATGTTTGCTTTAATTTCAGCAATTTCAAACAAATATTCGTCAGTAGTGATGACTTTATTAGCGTCAATTTTGCTTCTATCGTGGCGATTAATTTCAATATTAAGATTACCGCTAATATGTGATTCTTTAAAAGTCATAATATAAACGAAAACCTCAACAGTTTGAAGTTCTTTAGGAAGATTTTTATGGCTACAAATACGACGAGCACGACCGATAACTTGTTCGGACCGAACCGGATGCCAATAAGGGTCCATAATATGAACGTAACGAGTATTTCTCAAGTTTATACCTTCAGAACCAGATGAAGTAATCATAAAGACTTTAATAACTTCTCCCAAGTTGTTATTAGATGCGATTTCCTCAAGGTCGATAACCAAACTATCAGGGACTTTATCCCATTCACCATTATAAATAAAACGCATAATTTCCTTTTCATCAACTGATTCTCGTCCAGTATAAAGTCCAAAGGTAGGTTTGCCACGGTCTTCTTGGGGAATATCAATGAACCAATTACCTGAAGCATTTTTAGAGATTTTAAATTGGGCGTAACCATGGAACTTGAGAATTTCGCAAATCAGAGTAATACCTTCAATAGTTCTAAATTGACTATAAATAAGATGTAACCCTTCATGGTCTGGATTAGAAATATTATTAAGTAAATATAAAAACTTTGGACTATACATTTCTAAAGCATCTTTAGTCAAGAAGTCTTCAGGTTTTTCTTGGATTGTGGAAATAAGAGAGTCAATTTGTTGTTTATACGTTTCACCACCCATTTCGTCCATAATTTCATCACCTTCAGCATTTGCGTTATTTTCGTTTGTTTCTTTTTTCTTTAAATTATCCATTTTATCTTTAAATGGGAAAGGTCTATCAGGAATAGCAGCATTACAAACAAGACGTGAAAAGATACGATAAGTAGAAGAACCGTCTTTATAAAGGTCTTTATTTGCCATAACTTGAGGTGCTTTTCGTTTAGGTCTTTCCAACTGACGCATTTCAGCATATTTGCCGAATTGGTAATCACTCATAGGGATATAAAGAATATGGTAATCTTTACCCAAAATTTTGTCGAAACTAGGCAATAAGGTTTCACTAGCACTTTTGAAGTAAGAAGTAAGACCTAAAATACGTTTTTGAATAGCTTGTGGGTTTTTAATTTGACGACTAGAGAAATTAATATATTGATTATTAAAATCTTCTAATTTATCAGGCAAAGGTTTTTTATTACTTATTTTAATAGAACTTTCAATAACAAATAAATTATTTCGTTTAAGCGTTTCAATAATATCTCTTTCAAATTGTTCATCGGAAACATAATCGCCTAGACCAACATCATTAGAAACTCCATCATAGTTATATTTTCGGTCAATGATATTTTTGAAACCAAATGGATTTCTAGTAATAGTCATCATATTGGTGCTAGGTGAATATTCAATATAATCGTGACTATTTTCACCGTCTTTAAGCATTTTAGTGATTGAAGCTTTATCGTTTTTGTTGGTATTATTTTGAGGGATTTTAATTTTGAAAGTCCATGTTTTAATATAACCGCGAAGAATATTAAATAAAATACCGAATTCATTAGGATAATTGATTATAGGTGTTCCAGTAAGAAGAACAATTTTAGAATTTTGAGCGGACATTAAATAATGGTATACCTTGGTAGAAATAAAATTCGGTAAATCTTCTATTTCGCCTCTATCATTTTCAACTAAAGGAGTTTCCGCTTTATTCTTATTAACAATGCGACTTATTAAGTTATGTGCTTCATCAATGACAATAACAGAATCGTCAAATGGATTAATTGTATAATTTTTAGTGATTTCTTTCATTTTATTGCTGTTTAATCCATTAAAGTTGATGAAATTATATTTGCTTTCAATCATTTTGTTCAATTGGTCTTCAAGTGATTTTTTATCGGCGTCATTTTTTGATAATTCTTTGTAATTAGAAGGTTTACTAGTATTTATAAACCACGCACCTTTTTTCTTTTTAATATAATCTAAAGGAAGATTCAAAATTGCCGAAATAGTTTGACTGATATTTGGGTCTGATTTGTTGTCAATTTTAATCCATTCCCAAAATTGATTACGATGATAAATAAATTCACCACATTTTTTGATTTCTTCAATATAATTGGCTCTTAAAGAAGCCGGTGTCATAATAACAACTTGTTGAACTCGTTTCATACCTTCAGCAATTGCAATTGAAGAACACGTTTTACCAGAACCTAAACCGTGGTATAAAAGTAGACCACGATATGGAGTATGTAAATTTAAATAATCACGAACAATTTGTTGATGAATAAGGAGATTAATTTTGGAAGAATCGCTACCTTGTTCCATTGATTCGCAAGTAATACTATTTTCTAAATTATCTAATTCGCGTTTATACGGTTCAAAAATAGAGTTAATAAAGGAGACAAACTTTTTACGATTATTCATATAATATGAAGAAGCCATAATATTATTTGTTTTTTCATTTGGAGGCATACGTTGAGAAATACCATCATTGCCTATAATAATATCATCTTGAGGCAATTCGCCAATTTTTTCTTTATCAACATCAGGATTTTTCTTTTTTGAAACTGGTAATGTTTTTTCTTGTTCTGGTTGTTCTGGTTGTTCTATTTGTTCTATTTGTTCTATTTGTTCTTGAACCTTTTCTTCCAAAATTGGGGTATCTTCTTCAATTGCGGGTTCAAGAACCAATGTCTTTTTAATTTTCTTTTTTGTTTTTTTCGGTATATTTCCATTTGGGTCCAATGGAATTACTTTAAGTAATTCATTTTCCCTTAATTTATCCATAAAATTATTAATATCAAAATTTTGCACATTTGTTTCATCAATAATAACAGGAGCATTATGATTGACAATAGAATCCGAATCATCATTATAATCTAATATAAGTTCATCATGTTCTTCGATATATATACCATCATCAACCGGTTTATGTTGTAAATATACAAAAATATCTTCGGGTCTATTTAAGTTCGGTTTTATTCTTATTTTTTGCTTAATGCTTTCTAAAACATCCATAATGTATATAAATTATATATATAATAGTCTTCTAATTTGATTTTTATAAAAATATTTATAGAACGACTTATTTGAAAATAGGATTATTAATAGCAATTTGACAAGCAATTTGTTCTGCTTTGCGTTTAATTTTGTTTTGTCCTTCACTGATAAACATTAATATATTTGAATTTTCTTCAACATAATCGTGAATGTCTTGAATAGTTTCAAATACACTTATGTCAAGAGCATTATTATGGTCTACATCATCATTATGTATATTATAACCTATACACAAATAAAGACCCATTTTATATCCAAAATCTGAATCATTTTCAATAATAATATATTCCGGAGTAACTTTAAACTCTTTTTGAATTTTCACTTGGAAAATATTTTTATAATTGTCATCATTTTGAATCAATGAAGTCCAATCAATGTGTCGTTCAAATATGTTTTCAATAAATTTTTGTGCTAGTTGGAAACCAGGTCCAGTAACAAAAACATCTTGAAACCAATTATTTTCATCATTCACCTTTATTTTATTCATATCTAAAAATAATGCACCCAAAAAGGCTTCAAATAAACATCCAAGTTTTTTATCATTAGTGCGTATTTTTTTCTCCTCTGCATGACGAGAAATCATAATCCATTTATGTAGTCCCATTTCTTTAGCGATTTTGCCGATAGATTCATTTTTAACGATAGCAATTTTTTTTTCAGTCATAAATCCTTCATCTGCTTTTGGAAAACGGCGATATAAATAATATTTGGTGATTGCTTCTAGAATTCCATCGCCTACAAATTCAAGTCGCTCATTTGATTTGGTGCTTAAAGGTAAGCAATCATCCGGTTTTTCAACAATAGTAATTTTTTGAGTTTGGTTTTCATAATCAGGGCGTTTTGTGTATGAACGATGAACAAATGCGCGTTGATATAACGCCAAATTGTTTACAATGGGAGGCAAATTATATTTAGTAAGAATAGATTGAACTTCGCTCAATGTAATCTTAATATTTAGTGGATTAAATGGATTAAAAATTAATTCATCTGTTCCTTTTTGTAGTTCTTCATCATAAAGGAATTTGCTGATGCTTCTTTGTTGTTGAATTTCGGAATCACTTATGTTTGTCATATTTTAAATCAAATATATTATATTTAATAGTCAATTTCTTTTTAAATGGTTTAATTTAATTTGTAAATCTCATTGGTCTATTATTTTCATAAATATAAAGGTCTCCAATTTTGACAAGGCCGTTTGTTTCAGTTTCATTGTATTCAATAAACTCAGGACGCAATATTAAATCAGATAAACCTTTGAAAGCATCATATACTGTCTGTATACTACCTGGATAACCATTATTTTTCATTTCACGTGTACCCATTGGTGCGGAATATTTTAATTTATTTATAATGCTAAAATAGAGTGAATTAGGATTTTTATACATTTTAAGATTTAGACTATAGTATTTAAAATCTTCTTTTAAATTATATAAAAGTCGTAAATCATGACTTTGATTAGAAAAAATTGAATGGATGAAATATTGCCTACGTAACGACCCTGATCTTGATAACCAACTATATCCAACATTTTCACCACAATCACCGCATTCCTTTTCCTTACAAATTTCATTATACATATTTGCCGAATTAAAATCATTATTGCTTTCATTTTTAAAATAAGAGCGCCCATAATCTATTATTTTTGCCATATATGGCGATTTAAAACTTATTGTGTCTCCATTAGATAGAACGTAATGATAATGTATGTATCCATTTTCATTGGGTTTATAAATTAAAACATTATTACCGTGTAAGTCATAATGTGTGAAATTATCTTTTAACACATAAAGAGCAAAATATACTTGAAATAATATAGCAACCAATTGGTTATTTACGAATATTTTTTTATTTTTAGATTCTTTTAAAAAATCATTTAATGTTTTGGCATTTTTAATATGTTGAATCATAATAGCAATATATTTTGAAGATAAACAACTATGTTCTAATAAAAACAAAAAGTTCCAATCTCTACTATTAATATTTATTCTTTTGTCATTTAATAATATCATATAGCTTTCCAAAGCATCCGTACTAGTAGTTTTATTATCTTTCACTTTTTCCCACGTAGACTCGTTTGCATATCCATATAATCCATAGGTTTCTAAAAAACAAGGAAACCTACCACACCATGAATTAATTACTAAACCACATAAATACTCATAAAATAAATTATCTGCTCTGCTGTTAGCAGCAGATTTTATTATAGAATGTGATGTATACTTTTCTCTTATATAAGTTACTTCATTAACAAATCCATTTGCTGAAGGAGAACCAATTTGTTTCATTGTATCCTTAGCATATTTGAAACCAGTAAAATTATCAAAGAACTCTTTAATTTCATTTGATTTATTACCAAAAGCTAAACATACACCAGAATCGGAACAAATAGATTGTAAAAATCTTGATTTAATTTTCATTCTATTTTTCTTCATAAATTTTTGAATTTTATTTGCTGCTAATTTGTTATTGGTGGATTTATTATTTTTATTTTTCTTTGTTTTATTTAGAAATTCATTAATTTTTAAACGGGCTTGTTTTTTTGTTAATTTAGTTTTTCTTTTCCGTCTGGTTATGTTGCATTTTTCATTCAATTTATATTTATAACCAAGTCGACAATATTGATATTTTTTTCCTTTAATATATTTACACATATTAGGACCGCAATCTTTTTCAGTTCTTTTTCTACATTTTGAAAAACATTTTTTTTTTGTAATAGGCATTTATGTTATATATTTTAAATATATTAAATATATTAAAATTAAAATATATATTTTCTAAACTAATTTAAAATTTTCATTATATATAAAATACAAATGAAACTAGTTATTGACTGTCGTGAAAAAGATTTACTTAAACAAATTAATCAACAAGTGTTATTTACACACCAATTTAAAAAAATTGAGGTTGTTAGTGAAAATTTGCCTATTGGTGACATTCTTATAAAAGATGATAGTAATAATGATTTAGTAATAATTGAAAGAAAAACTATTCCAGATTTGCTGTCAAGTATAAAGGATGGGCGTTATGAAGAGCAATCATATAGATTAAATGGAATCAAACATCCTAATCACAATATTATGTATCTAATTGAAGGTGATACCAATAACAAAAAGTATTTTCAAAAAGTAGACAAGATGATGTTTTATTCCGCACTGTTATCACTTAATTATTACAAGGGATTTTCTGTAATTAAGACGCAAAATTTAACAGAAACCGCAATTTTCATTTGCAATTCTTTAATTAAGATTCAAAAAAATAATTGTTTGTTAAAACAACCTTTTTATAAAAATATTATTGTCAATAATGAATCTAATGATGATACTGAAACTGATGATAATTTAAAACAAGACGGGGCACTAATTAAAATGAGAAAAGACGAAATTTTAGAAATAGCTACTTTGTCAGAAGAAGAACAACCCGAAGAAAAAGATTATGTGCATGTTGTCAAAAAGGTAAAAAAAGAAAATGTAACAACCAATAATATAGATGAAATAATGTTGTCACAAGTTCCTGGTATTAGTTCTACTACTGCGATTGCGATTATACAAAAATTTAAATCAATTAAAAATATTGTGGAAAGTTGCAATAATTTTATAAAAGAAGTACAACCTGAAACTATAACCAAAGAGTTGGTTTGCAAAGAACTTTTTAATGATATATTTTACATTAATTCAAAAGGAGACCGGCGAAAAATTACAAAAACTTCAATAAATAATTTATATCAATATTTATTAGAAAATAAATAAGTTTTATTCATAATATAATATATACTATACAAACAAATGATTTTAGGATTTAGCAAATATGAAGTTCTTAAAATATTATGTTATATATTACTTATATTTAATTTGATAAAGTTTATAAAAAATTTACGAAAAAAAATGGATAAAATACCTATTATTGAGGGTATGAAGGGGAAAAAAATGGTGAAGAATAATTTAGGAGTTGAAGAATTAACTAATAAACCAGGACCTAAATCTAACCAATTACCATTACCAGCCAATTCTAATCTAATTAGTCAATATACAGGAATAGCCAGAAAGTCAGGAGAATATAACAATCGTATTTTTAACAAATTAGAAGACCAAATTAATCGTTTCTTGATGAAAGATTATGGCGAAAATTATATAGAGATTTTAGATAGATTTGATTATTTATTGAGTTTAAAAATGTTGGATAGTACATTAACGGTTGATTTTGATAATGAAAAACAAATGTTGTCAAGAATTGAAAACATAAATAAATATGGTGATGCTAAAAAATTCATTGAAGAAATGAAAGATATAGTGTCTTTAGAAATGCCAAAAAATGATATGTAAAAAAGATACTAATTTAGTTACAATACAATAATACAATAATACAATAATACAATAATACAATAATACAATAATACAATAATACAATAATACAATACAATACAATAATACAATACAATACAATAATACAATACAATCAGTCAGCACTAACCAAACAAATGTCATCAGCACAAATTATATTACCTTCTGCACAATTTGCTTCAATCTGGTCTTCATTTATGTATTCAATAAACTCCTCCAAGTCGTCTTCTTCAAGGAAGGTTTGCAAAAATGCAACAAATTCTTCTTCATATTCATCTAGGCCTTCTTGGTTAGGTTCAATTCTGTTTTCAATTTGGTTCATTTTTGGGTAGTAATTTTATATTATTGTTAATAAGTAATTAATTCCTTTCATTTTTATTTTTATTGTTTGTGTTGCAAAAAAAACAAAATATTTTTTTTAATCATCTTACTTAGATTATTTTTACATTATTTCATCTAGTTCTTCTATTTCATATCCCATATCTAACAACATTACGATTCTCTTCGGATGCATATATGCTTTCACTAGTTCTTCTAATATATTTTCCTGAATGAACTTCTGATGCAATACTCTCTTTTCAAATTCTTCTTTTGCTTTTGTAAATTTATTTTGTGATAATACTCCCCAATTCCAAGATTTATCCAGATTTAATTCAACATTTTCAAAAGAAATATTTGGATTAAAACTTAAACAATTCCAATTCCAAGGTTTATCCGGGTTTGCTTCCACATTTTCCCAGGTGATTGAAGGATTTTTACTTAAGCCTTTCCAATTCCGAGGTTTATCCGGGTTTGCTTCCACTATTTCCCACGTGATTGAAGGATTCCCACTTAAGCCATACCAATCCCAAGGTTTATCCGGGTTTGCTTCAACAATTTCCCACGTAATTGAAGGATTCATACTTAATTTACTCCAATTCCAAGGTTTATCCATATTTGCTTCCACATTTTCCCACGTGATTGAAGGATTCATACTTAACCAATACCAATTCCAAGGGGTATCCGGGTTTGCTTCAATAATTTCCCAAGTAATTGAAGGATTCATACTTAACCAATCCCAATCCCAAGGTTTATCCATATTTGCTTCAATATTTTTCCAAGTAATATTTGGATTAAAACTTAAACAATCCCAATTCCAATGTTTATCCAGGTTTGCTTCCACAAATTCCCACGTGATTGAACGATTCTCACTTAAACAATACCAATCCCAAGGTTTGTCCGGGTTTGCTTCCACAAATTCCCACGTGATTGAAGTATTTCGACTTAAACACCTCCAATCCCAAGGTTTATCTGGGTTTGCTTCCACGATTTCCCACGTGATTGAAGGATTTTGACTTAATCCACTCCAATTCCAAGGTTTATCCATATTTCTTAAAATAAAGTTAAAGAAATATTGATTCCAATTCTTTTCCATTGTTGATTGTTATTTTTACTAATTGATAATAAAATATTGCTTATAACATATAACATTATATGTAAAAAGTTATTCATTTTTTTTAGTAATAAACCGAGATAAATTAAAATACTAATTAGAAAAATTAACAATCACCATAGGAACCCATTGATACGTTCAAATAGTTCAAATGGTCATCCGTATTTAGACATTTATTGTCGCCACAAGACGAATTGCATTTTATAGGATTTAAGCAAATTATGTATTCACTATTATTTTCATTATACCAAATTTCTGTATTTACGTGACTATAATTGAATTCAATGGGTGGTAAATGGGGAACTACATCATCATTATGGACGACACGATATGAATAGTCAATAGGTAGCAAATTAATTGCTTTTACAAACGCGTTATTGCCTATTCTTGGGGATCCAAAAGTGATTAATCCTATTATATTATATTGGTCATAATAATGAGTCAAATCAAGTGCCAATATGGTAGAAATAGCACCCATTGAGTGTCCGGTCAGCAATACATCATAGACGCCAAATAAATCCGAAGTATAAAGAATGCTTTTAATAACATCGTTATACACTTTTCTATAACTGTTATAAAATCCGGATTCTACACCGGCGTTCAAATTGTATTCAAATGGGTATGTTAATTTTAGGTGAGCGTTATTAATCCAGTTTATAATATTAGTAGAACCTCTATAAGAAACGAAAATTGCGTTGTAATCTGAATTAAAACCGACGATTGCTCGCACACCTACGTGCTCAATATTATAAACAATAATGTTGTTTGTGTAAATATTATTTTCGTCGTAAGGACAATAAGAAAGTTGGGAAATTTGGATGCTGGTTTGAATTAAATTAGTATTGACAATGTGATTATTATTTGATTTGATTTGATTTGAAAAAACGAAAACGAAAATTTTTTGTAAAAACAAAAAATAAAACAAAAAAATAATTAAATTCATTTTATTGTTTAGTGTTATAATATTTGTAAGTATTTATTTTTATAACCTATTTTATAACTTATTTTTGATTTGATTTTGTTAATAAATATGAATGATTTAAATAAAATCCAAAACAACAAAACAAAAACAAAAATGGTAAAAAATGTAGAAAAGTTATAAATGTAAGTAAACCCAGGTTCATATTGAGTATCTAATTTAAGCCATCCGAATATCAAATTAACCATATACATTTGAAAGGGACTTTTGGTCCAAATTTTTCTATTTTCGGTAATAGGAAATAGTTGATAGCATAGAGGAATTTTATAAGAATATGTGTAGACATTTTCAAATATCAATAGGTTTAAATATTTATCCCAATGGTCGCTATAATCAGGGTCATGTTTTTCCAAAACATATTTAATTAAGTTGTTTGAATAAATAGTTGAATGGGTTGCTAAACTTATAAGATTTAAATGGTGATTGTTAAAAAAACTTTTTATAGAAGGAAGGGAACCAAATTTATACAAAAACTTTTCATTTTGTTTGTTTTTGTAATTTATAAAATTACAAATATCTACAATGATTTCATCTTCATTTACTTTTTCAGAGAAGTGAAAATCATCTTCAAGAATCAAAATATTTTTATAATTATTTTCTTGACTGTGTCTAAAAATTTGTAAAAAAGCATCAAATAAATCACATTTTGTATCTTGAATTGGTAATATTTTATTACAATTTTTAAAACCTTTATTAAATAAAATATGGACCACTGAAGAAGGAGAAAATTTAGTTAACTGATTGTGTATGTGATTTAATCGTCCATTATTTTCTAAATGAATAATATAAGTTGCATCTAAACATTTATCAAATAGTCCGTTATTATTATGAATGGTTTGATAATAATAACAATTTTTATTTTGTTCCATATATTATTATATAATACAAAAATAATTTTCTAATGTAATTATAAATGAGTAGTCGTGGTACTAGAAGTAGAAGCCGAAGGATTTTAAATTTCACTCCAAAACAATTAAAATCATTAAGAGAAGATGGTAAATACAAAAATAGACATATTTTTGCGTTTAGTGATATGGGTTCCAATTATAATGACATTAAAGAAACAGAGAATGATGTACGATTGGACAATCCCGATATGTCACAAAAACAAATCATTGCTAAAACAATGCAAATCATCAAAAAAGAAAATGGGTTAGGTCCAAGATCAACGCCAACTAGTAGTTTAGGAACGCGTAGAAGTAGGAGAGGAAGTAGGAGAGGTTCTAGTAGTTCCGGAACGCGTAGAAGTAGAAGTAGAAGAGGAAGTAGAAGAGGTTCTAGTAGTTCCGGAACGCGTAGAAGTAGAAGTAGAAGTAGAAGTAGAAGAGGTTCTAGTAGTTCAGGAACGCGTAGAAGTAGAAGTAGACCTAGGTCACTTCATAATTCGGACCTCTAAATATTATTACTTGCTTCTCTGGTTGATTCCATTTTCACTTTTAAACGATTAATATTATCTAAATCATTGGTCAATTTATTTATATTTTCATTTGATTTTTTAATAATATCGTTTTGTTTTTGAACTTTCAAAGTATTTTTTTCGACCAGTTTTTGAATCTTATCATTGATATTATTGATTTTATTATCAATTCTATCAATTCTTATATTTACATTTTTGCCTCTACGCCAAAAGCGAAGTCTTTTACAATTAAAACAAAAACATTTCATAATGATATATATTTTATTTATAAAAAATTATTACGAAACAATTATTTATTTGTTTGGTCGTAAATATGATTTTCTTTATAAAATCCCTTCTTAATCAAGTTACTAGTGTAATCCGGACCACCCCAATTGCTGTCCATAGGGTCAGGACTAATAAGAGAAATATCTTTTTCGTCATTTTCTTCTTCTCTATCCATTTCAACAAGATGTTTAACGCGTTTATTCAATACATCTTCACTATAAGGATAAGCGAAAGTAACATCATCACCCAATGTGCTTCTAGTAACATTTTCACCATCAGAAGTTACAATTGTAGGCTCTAAACCTCCTTGAGGTTCTTTAACAGAGGGGCGAATTTTATATACAGATTGACCTTGAGTGTTGTATGATTTTTGTAAATAAAGAACAGGGCATCTAATTCCTTGACTTTTTTGCCAATCTAAAAATTCGTTGTAATCTTCTAAATTCTTAAATTTAATAGGATTGACTCCAGGAACTTCTGCTAGTTTAGTGTTGTATAAATAGATTTCTTTATTTTTTTGGATTAATAAATTGGGACATCTTAATGAACCAGAATTTTTAGTAATATCTTTATTTATTTCAAGACCTTCCATAACATTAAAAGCTAAACAATTATTATGAACCAAGTAAAATAATAATCCGATTATTGCCATAACAATGATAAAGATATGAATGCAAATTTTCTTATTAAATAGTTTTTTAAAGTCAATCATATTATTTCTTATATAATATACATATTATTTTATTAAATCAACAATAAAATATCAACAATAAAATATTGGTTTATTATATAAATATGTTGTTTTTAGATGTAAATAAAAACAAAAATGATAATGCGGAAAGACTACAGGAAATGTTAGACAATAAAAAAAATGTGTTTGTTTTAGTTTATATGATTGGTTGTGCTCCTTGTAAAAATACATTACCTGAATGGAACAAATTAAACGGTTGTCAAGAATTAGAACAGTTAAAAAATAATGATGACGTTATAGTTGCTAATGTTGAGCAAAGTATGTGTGAAAAGATGCATCATAAGGATTTGGAAAATATAATGTCGTTTCCAACTATAAAACATATACAACATAATAATGTGCATGATTACAATGATGAAAGAACTACAACTGCATTTTCTAAATGGATAAAAAGTTTAATAAAAGATGATGGTAAATTGAGAGACTTGAATAATTTAGTTTCAAAAAAACAATATAAAATAAATCATGGCAATATAGATATTTTATTCAAATCCAAACCAACAAAAAAACGAAAAGTGAAATTTCAGAATCGTTTTTCACGTACAAAGAGATATAAACCTAAAAAAAAAGTAAAAGTAAAAGCAAAGTCAATAAAAAAACAGAGAAAAGCCAACAAAACAACAACAACAACAAAACAAAAAACAAAAAACAAACGTAAGAAGACTAAATCATCTAACTCTAAATCTCGAAGACAATTTCAAAAATCATTGAGTTATAGTAAAAGTTTACCCATTTAATCTGATATTGCACATTTAATCCAAAACATTATAAAAAATGTTACTGTTGATTTTTTTAATTTTAAACATTTTAAACTAAAAAAATGAATCTAAATATGAGATTGTTTGAAAAACAAATAAAGACAATTGTTGTAAATTAATTAATTAAAGAGTATGGAACATATTTTCCGCATATTTGACTTCAATATTTATAATAATGTTGCGGACAATGGTGATGATTCAGACAGTGTAAGTAGTGGTGAGTATCAAGCAAAAATAGACAAAAATGAGTTTACGATTCAAATGTTTGGTATTAATGAAAATAGAGAGACGTGTTCTATTGTGGTTGAAGAATTTAAACCATTCTTTTATATCAAAGTAGGTGATAATTGGAACTTCAAATTAAAAGAAGAATTTGTATCTCATTTAAGAGGCAAAATGGGTAAATATTATGGGAACTCTCTTATTAATTCAAAGTTGATAAAAAGGAAGAAATTATATGGTTTTGATGGAGGCAAGTTTTACAAATTTATAAAACTTGAATTTGATAACGTCCAAGCTTTGAATAAAGTAAAAAATATTTGGTATACTGGATATAAAGATGCGAGTGGAAATGAAATTCAGAATACACTCATCAAGGAGAAAAAAACTGGTGTAACTGGTTACTTTTATAAAAATGTATATACTGAATTATATGAATCTAATATTCCTCCTTTATTGCGATTCTTTCATCTAAAAGAACTTAGTCCATCAGGTTGGATTGCGATTCCAAAGAAAAATACCAAACGAATAACAAACAGTAAAAGCACTCATTGTAAATATGAATTTATAACTTCTCATAAACACATATTTCCTTTAAATCATAAAGAAACACGAGTTCCATTTAAAATATGTAGTTTTGATATTGAAGCCAGTAGTAGTCATGGTGATTTTCCGGTTCCAATTAAATCATATAAAAAATTAGCAACTGATATTATAGAATGTTTTGAAAAAGATCGCATTGTAAATGAAAAACTATCAAAAGAACAAATGTCAGATTTATTAAAGTATCTTATATTTTCAGTATTTGGTTTTAATAATGAGGAACTTGGTATCAATATTGACATTGAAATCGACATTGACATTGTTTATCCAAAAATAAAACCAAGAAAAGACCATATTAGTTCGTTATTAGAGAAAATATTAACCTTAAACAAAGAGAATATATTAGATATCATATTCAAACAATATCGTAAAACAAAAACCCAAAAGTTTTATAAAAAAAGAGCAGATGATGACGATGAAGATAATGAAGATGAATCAAGTCCTATTTATAAAAGAGTAGATTATTTTAAAAAATCCAGAACAGTTGTCACTATTATTGATGCTTTATATGATAAAAAATGTGAACGCGATATAAAAATAGAGACTTTAAATAATTTATTCGACCAATATTTTCCCAAATTAGAAGGCGATAAAGTGACATTTATTGGTTCCACATTCATGAATTATGGCGATTCAGAACCAAATATGAATCATTGTGTCGTCTTAGATACGTGCAGTAAATTACCAATGGAAAATACAGTTATTGAATCCTATAAATCAGAAAAAGAAGTATTAATCGCGTGGCAAAAAATGATACAACGTGAAGACCCTGATATTATCATTGGTTACAATATATTTGGTTTTGATTACCCATTTATGTTTCATCGAGCAGAAGAAAACAATTGTGTAGAAGAATTCTTACAATTATCCCGTAACAAAAACGAAATATGTGGCACATATAAAGAAGATACCGGCAAATATGATATTGAATCAAGTAGTATTACAATTGCAAGTGGAACACATGATTTAAAATTCATCAAGATGAATGGTCGTCTTCAAGTAGATTTATATAACTACTATCGACGTGAATCAAATTTGACTTCATATAAGTTAGATTATGTGGCAGGTCATTTCATTGGAGATGCTGTAAAAGATTACGAAAATATTGAATATGAAGCCGAAGATGGTGAAATATTGGACGAATCTGAAAGCAAAGCAACAGTTATAAATACTTCAAATTTGACTGGATTATTGGAAGGAAGTTATATTCATATTGAAGAAATCGGACACTCTGTTGACTATTATGAGGGTGGAAATAAGTTCCTTGTCACTGAAGTAGATAGAGAAAAAAACACATTTACATTGAATACACATATTAATCCAAATATGGCAAAGCGTGTGAGATGGTGTCTAGCCAAGGATGATGTTACACCTAAAGACATATTTAGATTGACAAAAGGTTCATCAAATGACAGGGCAATAATTGCCAAATATTGTATTCAGGATTGTAATTTGGTTCAATATTTATTCAAAAAATCAGATGTTCTTACTGGATACATTGAAATGTCTAAAATTTGTAGTGTACCGATTGACTTTTTGGTTATGCGAGGTCAAGGTATCAAATTAACAAGTTATATTGCGAAAAAATGTCGCGAAAAGGAAACGCTTATGCCTGTGATTGATAAAGGATCACAATATGAAGCCTATGAAGGGGCGATTGTATTGTCGCCGAAATGTGACTTATATTTAGATAATCCTGTTGCGTGTGTAGATTACGCTTCTCTTTATCCTTCTTCAATGATTTCTGAAAATTTGTCACACGATAGTAAGGTATGGACTAAAGAATATGATTTAGATGGAAACCTTATTGAAGTCGTTGGAGAACAAGATAATGATAATAATTTCGTATATGATAATTTGCCTGATTACGAATATGTTGATAAAACATATGACACATATAGATACATACCAAAGGCAAATGGTGTTAATGAAAAAGTTGTTTGTGGTTCTAAAACTTGTCGGTTTGCTCAATTCAAAGAAGGACACGCAATTATGCCTTCCATTTTGAAAGAACTATTGGGTGCCAGAAAGGCAACACGGAAGAAAATCCCTGGCGAAAAAGATGAATTTATGAAGCAAGTGTTGGAACAGCGTCAATTAGGTTATAAATTGACAGCAAATTCACTTTACGGACAATGTGGTGCTAAAACAAGCACATTTTATGAAAAAGATATTGCGGCTTGCACGACTGCTACTGGGCGTATGTTATTGATTTACGCTAGACGCATTATTGAAGAAACATATGGTAATAAAATTTGCTATACTAAAGAGCACGGTCCTGTATTATCTAAAGCAGAGTATATTTATGGAGACAGTGTTGCAAATTACACACCTGTTAATGTAAAAATAGATGGCAAATTAGATATACAAACAATTGAAGGGTTAGGCGAAAAATATGGAAACAACAATTGGACAATATGTGAAGAAGAAGGAAAGCAAACAAAAGAATATTGCGAATTATCTCATTTGGATATTGAAACATGGTCAGATAAAGGTTGGACTAAATTACATCGTATTATTAGACATCAATTAGCTTCTCATAAAAAGATGGTTAGAGTATTAACACATACAGGAGTTGTAGATGTTACTGATGACCATTCTCTTATTCTAAATAACGGGGAAGAAATATCACCAAAAAATGTAAATATAGGAGATGAATTATTACATAAAAAGATTGAATATGATTACAATTTTGATTCTAAAATCACTATAGAAGAAGCAAAAATAATGGGTTTCTTCTTTGGAGACGGAAGTTGTGGAACTTACAATTGTGCTTCTGGTAAAAAATCATCATGGGCGCTTAATAATGCGTCAAAGTTACTTTTAGATGAATATCTTGAATTATGTTTAAAAGTGTATCCAGATTTTGAATGGAGAATACTTGATACTTTAAATAGTTCAGGTGTTTATAAATTGTCTCCCAAGAATAGTAAATATGGTTCTATAAAAACATTTACTGATAAATTTAGAAAGATAATGTATTTTGATAATAACAAAATTATTCCAAATAAAATTTTGAATGCAAATAGTGATGTTAGACAAGCATTCTTTGATGGATTATATGACGCATATGGTGATAAAGATATGAATGGATATACAAGAATTGACCAAAAAAGTCAAATAAGTTCAAATAATATATGTCTTTTAGCTCAAAGTTTAGGATGGTCAACATCATTAAACACAAACACTAGAAATGATAAACAAGACATCTATAGAATTACTTTAACAAAAAATAAACAAAGAAAAAATCCAATAAAAGTCAAAAAAATTAATGAAATTAATTATTCTGGATATGTATATGATTTAACAACAGAAAATCATCATTTCGCGGCAGGAGTTGGTGATTTGATAGTTCATAATACAGATTCTGTATTCTTTACCTTCAATTTACAGACCACTGATGGTGATGAAATTAGAGGCAAACAAGCGCTAGAAATTACGATTGAATTAGCACAAGAAGCAGGTAAATTAGCATCAGCATTCTTAAAGGGACCACATGATTTAGAATATGAGAAGACCTTTATGCCGTTTTGTTTGTTGTCAAAAAAGCGATATGTTGGTATGTTATATGAATTAGACCCAAATAAGGGGAAACGAAAAGAAATGGGGATTGTATTAAAAAGGCGAGATAATGCACCAATAGTGAAGGATATATATGGTGGCATTATTGATATTCTAATGAAGGAAAAGGATATTGGAAAATCTATGGAATTCTTAAAAGCGTGTTTACAAGATATAGTTGATGAAAAAGTGCCGATTGACAAGTTAATTATTACCAAGTCACTCCGCGCTGGATATAAAAAACCAAAATCAATCGCGCATAAGGTGCTTGCTGACCGAATTGGGGAACGAGAACAAGGGAATAAACCTGCTTCTGGTGATAGAATAGCTTATGTATATATACACACAAATACAAAAAGTAAATTACAAGGTGACAAAATTGAGACACCAGCATTTATAGCAAAAAACAAATTAAAAATTGATTATTCGTTCTACATAACCAATCAAATTATGAAGCCATTATTACAAGTATATGCTCTTGTATTGGAGAAAATATGGAAGTCACAAAATAAAATAAGTAAAATAAACAACTTTAAGAAGGAAGTTGCCAAATTAGAAAACAATACAGAACCAAATAAGTTTCCGGAAAAATTAGAAAAATTGAAAAACGCAGAAGCAAAGAAATTGTTATTTGATAATTATTTGAGAAAAACCAATAATCAGAAGCAAGGATTACGAACAATGGATACGTTCTTCAATTTAAAAAATAAATAATTAAAAGTTGCGTTATATTTTAAATAATGTATTCTTGTTTATAAAAACATATCTCATTATATATCTTTTCTTTTTTATAAATTGTAGTGTTTTAAAAAAAAATGAAATTAATCTTTATCAATATTTAGATAACATACTTTGAAATCAATAAAATGGGATTTACTGATGTTATGCGCTGGAACGTTGCCAAAAAGGTTATTGAGACCATATTCTTGGAAAAATATACGGTGGATAAGACAAAACCATGGTATGAAGATTTGAATGTGTTTCTTGTGAAAGAATGGAAAATTATCAATGACCGACCCTATGAGGAAACAGATATCAGATATAAATATTTTGATGATGATGACGAAGAAGAGATTGTTAAAAACGCATTTGATATATTATTGGAGAAAATGGAAATAGATGAAGATGATTTTGAAGATAATGAAGACAATGTAAGTTGGGACAGATTTGATGAAATTATTGCGTCTTATTTGTATCATGAACTTTTTGACAATGAACAAGAAAATAAATGATTATTTTAAATATTTAGTTCGATAATAATAATAATAATAATAATAATAATAATATAAAAACTTAATCTAAAATAGTGTGTTGAAATAACCATATTGATAAATAATATTGCAAAAATTGTATCCAATAAAAAAGTAATTAGATTTTTTCTAGTCCAATATAATAGATTAAATAATATAAAAGGAATCACATAATATTAATTATTTTTATTTAAAAATGGATTTAATGCTAATAACAAATCATCATTTCTAAAATTATATCTAAATAAACGAGTATTATCTTTTTTTGTTTTAATATTCATATTATACATTATAAATATTAAATAAGTGTTATTAATTAGAAGAAATATACAGTGAAATATTTTATTCATTATATCCCATAGCAAAACTAGAACTACCTGATGTCATAAATTGATACACTTTAGTAAGCATTCCTTCCATATTAGATACAGAAGTTTCTAACTTATCTACACGTTGAGTAACATTATTATTTTCAATTATTTCCACTGAAGAATCGGAATCGGAATCGGAATCGGAATTAATGACATGACAAATAACACTATTTTTTCCAAAATCAGCACCAGAATCAAAGACAGTTTGAGTATCATTGTTTTTATATTGATGATACTTTTTAGCAAAAGATTTAAATTTGTATTTTTCTGAATCATGATCCGAATCATAATCATAATCATAATCATAATCTGAATCTGAATCTGAATCCGAATCCGAATCCGAAGGAATATACTCGCTTGAACTATCAGAATCTTTATTATCATCAATTAAATAATTATTTGTTTTGGAGTCACAATCACTATCACTATCAGAAGCGGATTTGATATAACCTCTTGCTACCTTATAATTGGAAATAATACCTTCTGATTGCAATTTCATAGCAATCGCATACGCTGTTCTTTGATGTAGAATTGCAATTTCCTTCATATTTAGTTCTAATAAATCATACTCACGTTCTAACCGAATAAGTTCATTAATATTCCACTTGAAATGTTGTCTATTTATATTCCACTTTGAATAAATTTGTTTTGTCATAATACATTAATAGCGCCATTATCTTTAAATTGTTTTATTTATTGTAATGTATAAGTTATTACGAAATTGCCTGATGAATCGCTATTATTATTATTATTATTAAACAATTGTGTAAGCATATTATCTAATTGATTCGTTAGTTCTTCTTCAGTATTTACCCTTAAATTATTGGTATTGGTATTGGTATTGGTATTGGTATTGGTATTTGTTGACGCGTTTGTAGTAGTATTATAAACAATATTGGAACTATCAATTAGTTCATAATGGTTTTCTAAATTTTCATTATAATTACGAATATCGTATCTGCAAACAGGACATTTATTATTTTCAGTAAACCAATTATTTAACGATTCAGGTTTAAAAATATGACCACAATATTTAATCAAAGTCACAACACTATTATTTTCAAAGGTATCTAATGTAATAGGACAGCTTGAATTCAATGGTCCAACAATATTACTAAAATTTGTAGATAAAGTGGCTAATTGGATTTGTTCATTTGAAGGAGAAACTGGAACACTATCAAAAAATGAAGAATTTAAATTACTAAAAAAAGGATAAGGTGTTCTAGGGTATGAGGTTCTTCTATTATTTAATCGTGTATGATTTTGAGACCTTTCATATTCGTTAACAATATGATTTCTCAACATTATATTATCATTTCTTAACTCATTTATCAATCGATAATTGTCATTATAAATAGTATAAAGAATTGATATATATTGTCTTGAATTCATATTATCATTATTGATATTATTGATATTGTTAATATTATTAGTATTGTTGTTAGTATTAGTCCTAAAATTATTAAAAAAACGTGAATTATTCATATAATTAGAGATATAATATATAATCAAATTTTATATTTATTTTACCCTTTAAAATTATAATAAAAATATAATAATTATAAAACAATTAAAGATTAATTAACAGGTTATGATAATGGCTACATTAACAAATTTGGGAAACACCTGTTACATAAATACTTGTATTCAAATATTAAGTTATACAGAAGAATTAAATAATTTGCTTAAAGATGAAAAAACAATTCAAAAGATAAAAGAAAAAAATATAGACGGATTATTGTTGTCGGAATGGAATTCATTGCGTGAATTAATGCAGTCTACAGATGGTATTATATCTCCAATGCGATTTTTAAAGATTATTCAACACGTAGCTAAAAAAAAGAATGCTGAATTGTTCGCGGGATATATGCAGAATGATATTAATGAATTTTTCTTTTTTTTAATTGAATCGTTTCATAATGCTTTAAGTAGAAATACAAAAACAAGTATTTCAGGAACAGTAGAAAATAAAACAGATAAACTTGCGTTAGAAGTGTATAAATCAATACAAAACAATTACAAAAATGGATATTCAGAAATTTATGATATATTTAACGGAATGAGTGTATCTATTATTAGTGATTTTACAACAAATAAACAATTAAATTATAAATGTGAAACATATTCTACTTTAGAATTGCCTATTCCTACACATAAAATGCCTACATTAGAAGATTGTTTTGATTTATACACAGAAGAAGAAGAAATTGTAGGAGAGAATGCGTGGTTTGATGAAAAACAAAATAAAAAAATAGACATAAAAAAGAAAATATTATTTTGGTCTTTTCCAAAAGTATTAGTTATTACTTTAAAAAGATTTACAAGTGTAGATACAAAAAACCAAAAAAAAATACATTTTCCAATAGACAATTTAGATTTAACAAAATATGTAGTTGGATATAATAAGAATATATACAAATATAAATTATATGGTATATGTAATCATCATGGTAGAGTGCCGTTTGGAGGTCATTACACATCATTGGTAAAACGAGATAATCATCCTGATTGGTTTGAATATAATGATGAAACTTTGATTACACATAAAAACGATAGTAAAATAGTTACGCAAAAAGCATATTGTTTATTTTACAAACGAGTATGAAAAAGAAAATGAAAAAAAGAAAATATTAAATAATTATATATTATAAACAATGAGCGAAAATAACACAGAAAATATGGTAAAGGGAGCAACCGAACTATTGTCACGACCTATCATTATCGAAATAATTTGTATTATTTTAATACTTATTATATATTTAGGAGGAGGAAGTATAATAAGTAATATTATGATTGTAATTTTAGCACTTTATATAATGTTTTTATTTTTTGAATATTTTTTGAAGTTAAATATCACAACCAATATATCTGATATATTTTCAAATGAACCTAAACTAAATATTAAATTGGAGAAAGTAAATGAACATGATAAAGGCAAAGATGAAACAATTAATGTGGAAAACAAATTAATAAACGAGGTCTTTAATATTCCGGGAAACCATTACTCATACGATGATGCAAGATTAATGTGTAAAGCAATGAATTCTAAATTAGCAACATATGACCAAGTAGAATCAGCATACAATGGAGGTGCAGAATGGTGTAATTATGGTTGGTCTGAAGGGCAAATGGCATTATTTCCAATTCAAAAGAAGACATTTAATAAACTTCAACAAGTAGAAGGACACGAAAATGATTGTGGAAGACCTGGAATCAATGGAGGATATTTTGATGATTCCAATATAAAATTTGGTGTCAATTGTTATGGAGTGAAACCTGAAATAAATGAGCCGTCTGAAAAATTGATGGATAATATGACTTTTTTTCCTCAAAGTGAAAAAGATTTAGAAATGAAAGAAAAATTAGACTTTTTAAAGACCAAAATGGACGAATTAATAATATCTCCTTTTAATGTTAAAAAATGGCGTCAAGTATAAATGTGATACCAAGTATAAATTTGACATTTATTTCTTTCTTGTTTTTTTATGTTTTTTCTTTTGATTTTTAACATCAATATTTTTTTGAAATTTATTTTTTGTTTTTTTATGTTTTTTGCGTTTGATTTCATTTCCAGCAGTCATATTATTAATATCCTTATTAGTATTAAAAAACTGGTCTTTATAAATAGCCAAATCCATTAACTTGTCGAATAAATTATCGTCAACAATTTCAAATGAAGAATTGTCGTCTAATTTGGTGTCTATTTTTGAATTATTTGGTTTATAATGTAAAGCCCAATTAGGAACAACTAAATTATTAAATAGTGAAGAAATGGTTGAACCAATTCCTTTCTTATTTCCTTTTTCATTTAAAGTCATAATTGGTGAAATACCAGAATTAAATAAAAGTGAATTTACATTATAACCGCAACTATTAATACCAGTTTTGTTATCATTTACGTAAATAAGTTCGTCGTCTTTTATGATATCCATATAAAATAACAATATAAAATAAGAAATAATTATAATCTTATATTGTTATTTGATTTTCAAATTTATTACAAATTTTTGTTTTATTAATTTGTCTCATTAATTTGTCTCATTAATTTGTCTCATTAATTTGTTCCATTATTTTGTCTCATTAATTTGTTCCATTATTTTGTCTCATTTATTAACTTGTTTTACAGAATAAGTTTGTTTCACTTCTCTATTATCTTTCAAGTATTCCATTGTTTTTTGTAATTGTTCTTCGCTCTTAATGATATTACATAAATTTCTTTCTAAATATTTAAATGTAATCGGTTCAACAGTTTTAGTGACACTAAATTTAATTTTATTGTTGTTTACCTTAACAGTAGTATTTTCCATATCATTATCTTTTGCGTAATTAGTAAGTGCACTTTCAAGAATATTTTTATCATGACGAAGTTGTTTCAATTCAGCGTTTAATTCTTGAATTTTGTTATCAATGAGAATCCATTTAGTAACAGTATCGTTAAGACTCATTATTAATTATACATTAATATAGTGGAGAAGTATTTATTTTGTTTTCTGAATAAAATAATAATTAATACAATATTGATAATATTGATAAGAAAAATGACAACTACAATTGTAATAATAATATACATATAAGGATTTAATTTTGTCAAAATAAAATCCATAAATAATTTAGAAAACCCATTTAATTCTTCCTTTATTTCATCCGTTTTCACAATTGAAATGATATCTTTTACAAAATTGTTTTTCATTTATTTTTATAATACTAAAATAATATTAATTCTTAAATTATGCGTGTTGTTATTATTCTTTTTTTCTATTTATCTAGTAATGACTAATATAATTATACCAAATATAAATACATTTGATTTTGAACAATTGCGATTATTACCAGCAACAGGAATCCAAGGTGGTGCTTATTTTACTAAATTTGAATATAATAATAAACCTTTATACATCCAAACTTGTAAATCATATACAAAACAAGGTTTAGTTAAAAGTGGAAAACGTTATTATTCTGATTTAATGTTTGACACAACAAATGAGGTTATTATAACATGGTTTGAAGAATTTGAGAATAAATGCTATGACTTAATGTATGATAAAAAAGATAGATGGTTTCAAGGTTGTATATCCAGAGAGGATATTGAGAATACATTTACACCTACATTACGTGTATATAAGTCAGGAAAATATTATTTAGTTAGAGCAAATGTAAAGACAAATTCATCAAATGAATTAGAATTTAAAATATATGATGAAGAACAAAATCATTTAGGAAAAGAATCATTTACAAATCAAAGCAAAATAATATCTATTTTAGAAATAAGTGGAATCAAATTTACACAACAAAAATTTCAAATTGAAATAGTTTTGAAGCAATGTATGCTTATAAATGATGAGATTATGTTTGATGGGTGTTTAATAAATACAAATAACAGACCTTTAGTTGAAAATACTAAAGAAAGATATATAAAAGAAGAAGTAAAAAACACAAATGATTCAATTGATTTAGTAAAAATTGAAAATAATGAAATTGAAGAAAATGGAGAAAATGATGAAATTGAAGAAAATGGAGAAAATGATGAAAATGGAGAAAATCAAAATGATTTAGAAAATTTAAATAATTCACTTGTCATTGATGAGGAAAATAAAACAGCTCAAGCAAATAAACGAGTTAAGGAAGATAAAAATAACAACATTAGTCAAAAAGATAGTGCTGAATATGAAATTGTAGATGACAACGATTCTTTAACGGAAATAGATCCATTTGATGATGTTGAAAAGTTATCAAATGAAAATGATGAAAAAATGCCAATAAAAATCAAGCAACCAAATGAAATATATTATGAAATGTATAAAAATGCCAGATTACAAGCAAAAGAAGCAAAAAAAAAGGCACAAGAAGCATATTTGGAAGCCAAGCAAATAAAAGATTTACATTTATTATATATAAGTGATAGTGATAGTGATAGCGACACTGATATAAATGAATTATACAAATAGAATAATAATTTTAGAAAAATGTTTATAAAATCGTGGAAAAAATCTAAAAAGATTTAGAGTTTTAATATTGTATTTAGTAATTGTATTTAGTAATTGTATTTAGTATAAATTAAATAGAATATTATTTAATAAACTTTGAAAATTATTTTATCACTAATTTTATATAATGAATACAACTTTAAAAAAAGTATGGGATAACTATGGATTAGGTGCTTTGTTGCTACTTTTGGTTGTTGCTTATGCCGCCAATATGTTTTTAAATTATTTAAATAATAAGGGTTCGTTTGGTTTTGAAGCCAATAGTGGTATGCAAGATCAACACAAGAACGCCGAAGCATCTGCTTCAGTAAGACCTTCAAATCCTGAAGGAAATGAAGAATACGCAAGTGTAAGCGGAATTACTACAACCCAACCTCCTGTTAGTGGAGGTTGTAATGCCAACCAAAATCCTTCCGAATTATTGCCCCATGACAGTAATAGTCAATGGTCTGAATTAAACCCTTCTGGTAAGGGAGAGGTGAGTAATATAAATCTCCTTCAAGCCGGACACCACATTGGAACCGTTTCGCAATCCTTAAGAAACGCAAATCTTCAAATTCGTTCTGAACCAGCAAATCCTCAAATGAGTGTTGGTCCTTGGAATAACACGACCATGGAACCGGTTGATAATGGCAAGGGCTTTGAATTGAATTAAGTATTCCAATAAAACTAAAGAAAAAATAAAGTAAAATAAAATAAATAATATAACCAAAATTTGAATATATTATTTTTAATATATATGAAGAACATCACATCATTATATTTAAAATATTTAGCGTTTTTTATTGGGGCAATATTAGTGTACCAATTATATCAAAAGTCGAACAATTATGACTTAAAATGTATTATAGCGCAAGAAGATGGAAAAACATATTGTGTTCGTGATAGAAAAAAATTACAACAATCTGCTGAATTAATGGCAAAAGTGACAAATAATATGTCTAAAATGGTTGAATATATGCGCCAAAATCATCCTGATGATGAAAGAACACAAAGATTGGTTGATGGATTTAATCCCAATTCTATTTCCGAAACACTTCCAACAAGCAAATTGACTGCTTACAGTGAAAACAAAGGTGAAAAAATTGCTTTATGTTTAAATAAAAATAAGAAAAAGGGGGAAGATGAATTAATAGATATAAACACATTGACATTTGTTGCGTTGCATGAATTATCGCACATTATGACGAAAAGTATAGGTCATAAACAAGATTTTTGGAATAATTTCAAATTTTTATTAGAAAACGCAAAAACATCACAAATTTACAACCCAGTTGACTACAATAAGAATCCAAGTGAATATTGTGGAATGACATTGAATGATAATCCTTATTTTGATTTGGTTTAGAAAAAATAAAATAAAAATAAAAGGTTACATATAAATATAAATAAACATTATATATTATAGATATATTATATATTATATAATGGATGAACTTGATGTAAAGGATGTAATATATAAGGTAAAACAAATAAAAAATGATGAAATAAAACGCATTTTAGTATTCTCAAGAAATGAAAATAATGGTGATGTTTTTACTCAATACGAACAAGAAATGATAAAAAATAAAAATATTGAAGTAGTTTTTTGCGATAATATTATTTTCCAAGATGATGATGTTATTACCGCAAAAATTAAAATTCTATATGAATTGCGTAAATTAGGAATAGATGTAACATTCGATGAATTGTATTTATTTTGCGTTGGCAACGATAAATTACGTACAAATGACATTTATCAATCATTAACGACGCAATCAAATATAATCAACCCAAATACATTAAATTACATATTAAGTAATATATTAGATTTTGACTCAATACATTATCATTATAAAGAAGAATATGAAATAAATGATTTGCAGTTGTTTAATTTAGAAAAATATACTAATTATTTCAAACCATTAGGTGAAAAAAGTATAATACGTAATAAAGATTACCCTATGATATCAAATCCATTTAAAGTGGTTAAATTTGATTCCTTTGTTGAAAGTATATCACGAACATCACTCACACAAACAAATTTATTAATGAATAGTGATATTAAAAACAATACTATATATGTTTCAGAAGCAAGTGATGTTATTGAATATATGACAGAAAACAATATTGCTACAACAAATGCGATGAAAATATATTATCCTGCTTTATTCAAAAAGGATATTTTGAGTTTGGCAGATTTGAATAATCAGACAAAACGTGAATTATTAATGAAAACGACAAATGATTTATTAGAAGAAAATAAAATATATTTTTTTGAAAATATAGATTTATTTCATAAAATTAATTTTGATAATAAAACTTCTTTAAATTACATAGAAAACGGATTAGGTTATATAAATTTCACACTTATGTCTGAAACAAAAGGAAAGATTCCCTTGGAAAATATTTTCAAAATACTTAACTCCTCTCCAACCATACCTTTAATTAAATATAATCCATCATCTAAACAAGAAAAAACTTATCGCCTTTATTGTGAAGCAATCACAAAAGATGGTCGTAAAATACCAGTCCTTAAAAAAGGGACAATATTTAAATTGATAAAAAATATCGTAAATAGTAAAACTGTCACAGCTTACATAGAATACGATAATGAAAAAATATATTGCGAATTTGACGAAAATGGAAATATAAATGTAAAATGTGATTTGATTCGTCCGTTACACGTTAAAGATATTAATATTTTAATAAAAGAAGCGATTGGACCAGTTATTAGAAACATACAGGAAGTGTTTGAAGAATCTGGTTATAATTTTAGTGATTTTACGGATTTATACTCTGATAATGTTTTCATTAATAACATTTCTTATGTTACTTCCATAAAGGGGAAAAAGAAAATAAATATTGGTGCTATTGAAAAATGTATTTCTCAAGTGTTTTTGAATGAAACCACCACTACAAGTGATAATATAATGTTACGATTTAAACGTGTCGCAAATTTTAATACATACAATAGTAAACAAATTTTTGTCATAAACAAAATAAATGAAAAAATACATTTTGATGAAATTGTAACCAGATTACATGAAAATTATAAGAATGAAACAACCCTTGATGAATGTCTTGAATTAGTTCGTTCTCTTGTTAATGAACAAAATTTGAAAAATGTTTCAAAAGGTATTCGTAAATTCAAAAATAATCCTGGTTTTGAAATTGTTATTAATATTGATAGCAAACAAGGTCATATTATAGTTGAGTCAAAAAATTTGGATGATTTAAAATATCTCAATACTTTACCTATATATATAGATTCGTTAATAAAAATTAGTCAATATCATGATAAAGATTCTTCCATTACTCAATTTATTAACAAATTATGTGAAAAAAATAGTGATGAACTAAATGATACTATGAAAAATGCTATTGTTGAAATAGAAAAAATACAACAAATACCTGATTCAAAAAAAATAAATGAAATAGAAAAAGAAAAAGAAAGCAATGTATTTGATGAAGACGACGAATTTGATGAAGACGACTTTGAAGAAAGTAGCGATGAAGACAGTGATGATGATATGCTTGGAGGAAATGATAACGACAGTGATGAAGACGCAATTGAATTAAATGAAGGAGCACTTATTGATAATCCCAATTTAATAGATCCAGATGATTTACAAGATGTTTCTGAAGTTCAAGAAATTTATGATAATAATGTTGATACTGATAACGAAACTTCTGAAAGTGATAACGAAACTTCTGAAAGTGATGACGAAAATGAAAATATTGATTATGATAATATAAAGTTAAATAAACCTTATTACTTTCAATCCTTAATTGAAGAAAAAGACCCTACACTTATTTTAAAAGAGGCTCAAAAAGGTTTCAATACTTATTCGCGAACGTGTAGTTCCAGTAATCGACGACAACCTGTTATTTTAACTGATACACAATTGGAAAAAATTAAAACCAAATATGGCTCTATGCTTGATTCACAAGGAAATAAAATTTTTGATGAATCTACTGATGTAATTAAATATGGTAGTGACGCAAAAAATAAATACAATTATATTTGTCCTCGTTATTGGTGTCTTAAAAATAATACAATGATTCATGAATCTGAATTAACAGAAGTTACTAATGAAAAAGGTGAAACTGAATTAGAACATCCTACTTGCGGGAAAGTTTTACCTTATGATGCTACAACAACTAAACCTGGTTATTACATTTATGAATTCGTTGATAAAACCGGCAAATATCAAAAAAACTTTCCTGTATTTCAAACAGGAAAACATCCAGACGGTTATTGTCTTCCATGTTGTTTTACAAAATCAAATACCGCAGCAAAAATAAAGGCTAAAAAACAATGTTACGCAGCCAATAAAACTAGTTCAGAACAAACAAAATCTAAAGCCAATTTAGAACCTCAATTGGAACCCGATTTGGAACCTCAATTGGAACCTCATTTGGAACCTCAATTGGAACCTCAATTGGAACCTCAATTGGAACCTCAATTGGAACCTCAATTGGAACCTCAATTGGAACCTCAATTGGAAACGGAAAGGAATGCCAATGAAAATTATGTGAAATCTTCAGACAAATTTCCTATTGAAAAAAACAGATGGGGATATTTACCTTTACAAATTCAATTCTTTTTAAAAGAAAATAATTCTTCTTGTCAAATAAGCAAATCAAATACACAACTTAAACAAAATCACGCCTGTTTATTAAGACATGGAGTAGAAGTTAATTCAAAACAATCATTCATTTCTTGTATTTCAGACGCATTATATTTTGCTGAAACTGAACATGTATTAACTATTAAAGAATTTAAAAATCATCTTATAAGTATTTTAACAATAGATGATTTTGTTAATTATAACAATGGTAATTTAATAAGATATTTTTATGACCTACAAGACGAAATAGATATTGACGAATATAATAATACAAAAACATATAAAACACTAAAAATAGATAACGAAGAAGATAAGATTTACTACAAAAAGATTATAAGTGCCTACAATAATTTTATTGAATATTTAAGAGACGATGAATTATTTATAGATTATACTTATTTATGGGATATAATATGCACACCAAATCCAAAATTATTCACAAAAGGATTAAATTTGATTATAATGGAAGTAAGTGATGATGATATAACAAATAATATAGGTATAGTTTGTCCTACTAATTATTATACAAATAATATTTATAACGCACGTAAACCATGTCTATTTTTAATTAAAAAAGATGACTATTACGAACCTATATATTCTCGTAACGAGGGACAACGTATAAAAATAATTAAATTTTTTAGTGAATATAAAACAAATTCATCGTATCGAGAAATAAAAAATATTATTCAAAAAATAATTAAGCCTTATTTCAATAAATTATGCTTACCAAAACCTAGCTTACCAAACGTACATAAACTAAAGAGACCGTATTATATTGACAAAATTATTTTTCTTCTAAAATTATACAATTATCACGTTCAAACATTAATAAAAAATTTCAACAATAAAATAATTGGATTAATTGCAATTGAAAAAAAAATAAAAGGAAAAAAAACATCCTCATTTATTCCTTGTTTCCCATCTTACATTACAAATGAGTTAATGGATAATTATGATTTTGTTTATATGAATAATCCAAATATTTGGACCAATTATTCAACCACATTTGATTTACTAAAAAAAATATCAGAGAAAGGAAAAAATAGAACAAGTGATTATAAAATATTTTGCTCACCAAAAATAAATGTGTTTGAAGGAGAATATATTACAGGAATAATAACAGAAACAAATCAATTCGTTCAAGTAAATCCACCAGTAAAAGAAGAAGAATTACAAGAAAAATATATTCTTCCTGTAATAAAAAATCAGAATAATATGTCTAATATAAACAATGTTGACGTAATTAGTTCTACATCATCTAAAAAAGACAAAGAACGAATCGGTAAAATAAAATTAATTCAAATGGAAACAAAATTTTATAATATTTTTAGAAACACTGTCAAAATTTTATTAAATGATTTTGTAAATAATAGTTTAAAAACGAATATAATGAATATACTCAATAATATTAAAAAAACAAACAATGATAAAATCTCCGAAATAAATCTTGAAGTTAGAAAACTAATTGACGACAAAATTGAATTTACAGGGGATGAACACTTTTATAAGGAAATTGAAAAAATTGTAAGCTGTTATAATAGTTCAATTGATAAATGTGATGAAAATAAATTATGTGTATTTACAAAAGATAATGTTTGTAGCTTAATATTACCAAAAAATAATCTTCTAACTAAGAAACCCAATAAAGATATATATTTGCAACGCATTTCTGATGAAATTGTTAGATATACTAGAATAAAACATTTTATGTTTGATCCTAATTCATATTTATCATTAGGGAAAGTAAATTACAATTTAAATGAAAATGAGTTGCTTATTATTCAATCTTTAATAACACAAGATTTTTTTGATAATTTAGATATATACCCAAAAAACAAATATGTTTCATATAATAGTTTTTTTAACGCAATCCCGCAAAAAAGTCAAATCTATGACAACTCAATAGATTACAATATTGTAATGGAAACTAATGAAAATGATTTAGAACTGGAAGAAAAGAATGACGACTTAAATGAAGCAATTTGTGAAATTAAAGAAGATAATATTACTTCCTTACATTGGAAATCATATTTCCCTAAAAATTATTCAGAAATTCAATATTCTAACAGCATATACTGCACGTTCAAATTAATAATGGATTTAATTAATATTCCCAAAACTATTTTGGAATTGAAACAAGAACTATTAACTGAATATAAGAATTATAATAATTTTAATAGAGAAGTCATTAACATTTTAATCACGGAAGGAAAAGAAGAACAAGGAAAACAGATTTTGAATAAAGAGTTAAATTTTGAAGATTATTTAATGTCTGAAAATTATTATTTAACAGTTTTTGATTTGTGGTTGCTTATTAAAAAGTACAACTTAAATGTTATTTTTATGTCGCATTCAAAATTAAATACTAAACTTCACTATACTAAATTAAACGATAATAAATTCATTGCCAATGGAAATCGTGAAGACCAATTTATTCATATTATTGTTCCTACTTTTAAAAAAAAACAAATTCCGTCTTATAAAATTATTATTGATGATAAAAAAAATAATAAATTTGCATTAAACCCAGATATGGATTACTTACTCAATGATGAACATAGAAAAGACATAATTGAATATTTACAAAATTATGTCAATTATACAATTAAAAAAATACATAGAAAAAAATCAATCGTACTATAAATTAAGAAACTGAAATATCAATATTCGTCGTCATATTCGTCGTCATATTCGTCGTCATATTCGTCGTCATATTCGTCGTCATTGTCATGATCGATATCGTCATGTAAAATAATGTATTTATAATGACCATCAAAACTCATATTTAAATTTGACATAAAATTAATATGTTTGTCATCAAAAGTTTTTGTCGTTTTAATTATAGTTCGTTTTCTTTTGAAGCAATATTTTTTAATAATTTTGTATTTCAATCTTCCAAATTGAGGATTATATTTTTGAAAATAAAATAAACGATGATTTAATTCTTTTAAATAATTTTCAGCTTCATATTCTATGTAAGAATACCAAGAATTTATATATAAATGTAAGTATTTTTTCATAATATTATATAATTTTTCCATTGGAAAATCTTCGTGAATTAAAATACGATACTTTTTACCGATTATATTATTGTAATTATTAATCATATTCATAATTTCAATATATAAATAATTATTTTCAATATTATTATATACATAATTTTGTATACTACATTCACGAAGATAATTGAAATTTCTATGTAAAAACATTTCTGTATCAAAGTTGCATTTAAAATATCTATAAAATATTTCATTAAATTGAATACCATTAAACTTCATAAAAAAATAGATGTTACACAAATTATGATATTCAAATTTTAAATTATTGTATGGATTTTTTATTTCCAAAGGTTTTGAAAAAAAGAATTCTGAATTGCTTAAAGAATTATAAATTATTTTCAATAATTCAAATATGTAAAATAAATATTTCTTTTGGTTTTGAATAATACATAAAACTTTTTTACTAGTTAAATCAATATTATTTAATAATAAATCGGTTTCAATAACCATTTCAATTTTGTTTTTTTTATACAAATTAACAAATCTTCTTAACGCATTATACGTTTTTAAGATTTTTATATAAATATCAATTAATGTCTCTTTATCGACATCAATGAACGCAAACAAATTGAAATGTAATTTATTCTCTTCATTGCGTATTATGTGTTCTTTAAAAAAATTCATATATGTTTTATGATTTTTCTTAATATGATATAAAAATGGTGTAAAAAATATAATTATTTTATTTTTATTTGAAATATTGTTATGATATTTTTGTAAAACATTATTAATTAAATTGATATTATTCATTAATATATATATTTTATAATAAGTATTTAAATCATTAATTTGGAGTCATTATTAATGAAAATATTGTAAATAATATTTATTCATTATTAAAAGTATTTAATAATAATTTATATATACTATATAAATTATGGATTTAGATATTAATAATTACACCAACCAAGAACTTATTGAAGTTGTAAAATTAAATCTTGAGTTTTCGAAAGATGAATTGAATAATGCTATTTCCAATTATCAAAATATCATCAAAGAAAATAAAGATTATGCTTCTATTTATAAACAACAATTACACGATTTTTTCAATAAGATTAAACGAAGACTATCAGTTCTTACCAATACATTTCATAATTCAAATAATTTTTATGACTACAAAAATGATAAACCTAATTCAAACGATAATTTGGATACACAGTTTAAATCTTTTTCGGTGTCAAATAACGTAGATATGTTAAACGATTACGACAAGAATTATACAGAAAAAGAACATTTATTAAGTAAACAATATGTCGGAAATATTATCGCTCCTTTAACAAATATTAATAATAATCCTTTGCAATATCAACGAATACCAAAAGATAATTTAAATGGTTATAATCAGAATAAAATTGTATCTAGTTATGTATTTAATTCACAGTTTCGTAAAAATTTTTTAAATACCACACCAGAAGATTGTGAATTTCAATTACCAAATTCAATTAATAATGTTTTATCTATCGCTCTATCAGGACTTCAAATAAAGAATACAATGTTTGCATTTTCTAGTTATAAATATACAAACCAAATATATATTGAAGAAGACACTAGTGGTGGTACTATTGGCGGAATAGTTAGTATACCTGATGGAAATTATGATGGAAATAGTTTTCCTGATGTATTACAATATTGCATAAACAGTCAAATTATTAGTGATGATGAATTAGAACATCGTTTCAAAGTAAAAATTGACCCAAACACACTTTTTTTAACCATTTCTAATGACGAAAATAAATTTACTATAAAAACAATTGTGAATCAAAATATGAATTATAGATTAAATGACCTTGATGCTAAAAATAAAATTTCCACTAGCAACATTGTAAATACAATGGGATATCAAATTGGGTTCCGAAATATAGAATATACTAACCAAACAAGTTACACAACTGAATCAAATTTTGATAGTCAATCATATAGATACATTTATTTCTCTTTAGACGACTTTAATAATTCTAATATAGACCGCACTTATGGTATTCTACCTAGTGAAAATATATTGGATGATAATATTTTGTCAATAATTCCTTTATCTTCTGACACATTTGACAAAAATTATATTGACAGTAAAAACTATATTAATAACAAAAGAGAATATTCGGTTCCTATTAATATTAGCAAAATACGAATAAAATTACTAGATTACTTAGGCGACCTAATTAATAATAATTATAATGATTTTACATTTACTTTAGAAATAACAAAAATAAGAGACAACCAAAAATTTTAATCTTAAACAAGTTCAAAAAAGGGAAAATAAAAAATATTAATTATTTAGAAATCCAAAAAAAATAAGAAATACAAATTAAAACATAAAACGATTATTTTACAAAAAAATATTCGTTTTATTTTATTAGACAAGCATTATTTTATTAGACAAGCATTATTTTATTAGACAAGCATTATTTTATTATGAATTAAAATCCTGGATCATATATATTTCCCTTTTCATCATCTTCTGACCTTATATTAATAACATTATTTTGAATAGTCAAATTACTCATAGAACACATTAGGTCATCATCATCCTTTACTTCTTTGAAGAAATCGTCCAATACCTTATCTTCATTTATAGGTTTGTATTCACTTGCTTCTTGTTGATTCATCAATTCTTTAATATTTAACAATACTTGGAACGAACTTGTGCCATAATATCCTTCTTGTCCACACATCACATTCGCAGATATACCACGCATATTATCAATATCACCATGTCTGGCTGCTCTTAAAAACATTTCAGGTGTCTCTTCAAAGGAAGCCTTCGCCAATGGTCCAATATTATCATTGTTAATACCATGACGAAAGATTGAAATCAATTTATGCGTATATGTCATACGGTCAATTAGAACACTGAAATTATGATAATTGATATAAGTTCCATCAAACTCAATAACATCTACCAATTCATTGTGAATCATTTGACGTGCTGCTTCAATTCCTAGAACTTTATACACTTCAACAATGTCATTACTAAATGTTCTCTCATTATCAATGTAATCTAAACTCAATACATCTATCAAATTGGTCCCAATAGTATCCAAAACCCAAATATCCTTTTTCACATATTGTCCATTTTCTTCCGTATAATAATTTCTAATCGTACGAAGATTAACCTTATTTATTTTCTTAATACCACGAATAACTATATTATTCATCATTTGGTCTTGGAAATTCTTCAACATATAAATCTTATCCGACTGGTCCAGTGTCAATTTGGACGCATTATTTGAACTACTTTTAAGTGACTCATTTAGACGAATTCTGAATATCAATTTGTCACTATTATAGTCTGAATATATACAACTAATTTGTGTATCATATACATTTACTAATGTGAAATTAATATCATCCATTGTAATGTTCTTCTCTAACATTGCTTCGTGATCCAATTCAAGTCGAATAATCCATTTTGACTTTTCGGCTTCATCAACACTCGTAATATTGTCATTACAATCCTCAAACAATTGATTAAATTCAATATATTTTTCTATCATTTCTTTATCTTCTATAATCAATGTATTCAAATCATCCGGGTCAAAACATAATTGAACGTTTTTGACAAGCTCTTGTAATTTTGTATGCTCCAACATATACATAATTGTTCTTGCTCTTTCCTTATTTGTCTCATCTTCTTTATTCAAATAAATACTTAAAGATGGATTTTTGATATCACTAGACAAAGATAATATTTCTTCAATTCTCGGCACACCACGAGTCACATTGGATTTAGAGGCGACGCCAGCAAAATGAAATGTATCGTAAAGTGCTAAACCATTATAGATGTTAAATGTTCTCGTATCCTTTACAGTTAAGTCATAAACATAATCTGTTGGATTAGGAACTTCTTCAATTGAAATAATTCGGTCAAATAACAATTCGTCCATACAGCCTTCTTGACGCTTTTCCATAACAATATCGTCATCAATCATGTTTGGAATGTATGTGTTCTTTTGAGAAATATTGTATTTGAAATTATGTTCTGAAAGAATATTTAATTTTTCTTGTTTTCGTTCATCAGACAGTTTTACACTATTGTAAAATTCAATGACTTGTTTGTTTCTAATTTTCAAGTAATATGGTTGTTGAATATTTTTTGAGTTTCTATTATTCGTTTCCATTTTTTTGAATTTCATAACATATGAATATACTCCAATTACATTAAGCATTTGTTGGACGTCTAATAAAAGTGATTTCGATGTTGAGCACATATTTACACTTTTGTCTTTTATGCTGATAGTGCCATCGCCACTTATATAAGCATCCAAGAACCCCTTAATAAACTCTTTATTTGAAAATACCAAATTAGATGAGACATATTTATTGTGAGACAAACATCCACACAACTCAAACAACATATCACGAATTATTTTGCTATAAATACGAATATCTTGTGAGGTCCATCCTTCTTGATTTTTGTCTTCTGTTTTATATATTTTATAAGTGATGTTATATTTTTCACAAAATGACACGATTTTTTCCAAATATGTCAAACTGTTATTCGCAATGGATACTTGCGTATTTGTCATACACCCTTCAGCACAATATGCACCTACGAAATAACCAAAATTTTCATCAAGAGATATATATTCTGGAATAGAGGAACAACATAATCCACTATGCTTGGGATAAACACAATTAGGTGCAAATTTTTGTTTAGTTTCACGAGCAGTTTCATTAATTTTTGCTGTAAAAGTATCACTTCTTGTGTATGGTAACACAAATGTCTTGTTATTGTGTTTCTTCCACCAACTATGTTCATTCATTACACTCTTTGCTTTTTCAATCATAGATGAATATAAATATTCTGATGGAGAAAGTATTGTTTTCATATCCAATTCAAAAGTTTCTTCAAAATCAATAGGTTTCAATGAAACTGGTAAATATTGACCAACCTTTAAACTATCTCCATCAACTGGTAATATTTTACCATCAACTAATTGGAGAAATGATTTTGCTTTAGTAGCAATAACTGTCCTTTGTTCAAATGTTGTAATCTTAAGCAAAGTATTTGTCCCATCTTTATTTACAACAGGATGTTGTGTTCCTGCTTCAATTTGCTTCCATACAACATCACCTTCTTCACTCACTGAAGGTATTTCATAATATGACATTGTAGGAGCATAACTTGTATCCTTATTTTTATTGTAATCTAATTTATCTGTAGTATTAATACACATTTTTACAAAATCACCAATTTGAACTTTTTCTATTTTTTTATTTTCATCACGAACTATTATTAATGTATCATATGTTACAGAATTCAAAGTCATCTGTGTAGAAACCTCACCAATACTTTGACCGGCAATAACACCAACCATTTCACCAGGTGACACAATCGCCCTCTTATATGAAACAATAATAGTATCCATTAATAGGAACAATGCGGCTTTGTTAAATCGCTTCACAATTAGCAACTGTTTTGGCGACAAATGGAAGAAGTATAGTGTTTTAAATAGGTCATTAGGAGCAAAGTAATGATAAGAAGATAATTTATCGTAATATGCCTCAATAATTTCATATGCCTCCAATAAGGTAATATCTACGAGCGATGTGGATGTTATATGCATTTGTTCTTTGATATTGTCAATTATGTATTTAAAAGACACTGGCAAACTAACCACATTGTCATCTTTGTTATTAAACACATTCTTTATAATGCGGTCTTTCATTGTAATCATCATTTTTATACAATTGTCAGTCTTCTTTGTAAAGGCAGGCATATCGTTTTTTACTTTTGTATTTACACTCTTCAAGAATATATTTGACAATGTTTTAATTGGTTTACCGTCACTTGGCAACAAATAGTGGTCGTAAATTTCTTGAATATTCATTTCTACAAGCGCCAAACATTGATTTTCCATTTTTACACAGTCGAAACTATCTTCACCATAACTGAATTGGACTACTTTATTTTTATTATTTCTAATTGTCATATCATAATTTACCATCAAGTCTTCCAACCCTTTAATCAATCTTCTTTGAATGTAACCAGTAGTAGAAGTCTTTACAGCAGTATCAATAAGTCCTACACGACCACCCATGGCGTGAAAGAATAATTCTTGTGGCGATAATCCGTTAATATATGAACTTTCTACAAATCCTCTTGCGCTAGGACTATCGTCATATTTATTGTAATGTGGTAATGTTCTTTGGTCAAATCCATAAGGAATTCGTTTTCCATCCACATTTTGCTGACCTAAACAAGAAATCATAAAGGAAATATTCAATTCAGAACCTTTAGAACCGGCTTTCACCATATTTACAAAACGATTGTTTTTATCCAAACTATTGAGACCAATTTTGCCCGATTCATTTGTTGCTTGATTCAATATGTTATTCACTTGGTATTCAAATTCATCCAAATTAGACTTTCCAGTGTTATTTTCAAATATTCCTAATTGAACCTGTTCTATAACATTTTTGACTTCTTCTTTCTTCCCAGTAATGACACTAATAATATTATCATTTGTCTTCTGGTTAGAAATTAAATCACTAATACCTACACTAAATGACGATGAAATCATGTACTTGGTAACAATATTTTGTAAATCATCTATAAAATTAGATGCTGTAATGTTTCCAAAATCATTATTTATACGCTGAATAAGACCCTTGGTTCCTCCAGCTAACACTTTTTTATCCATTTGACCTCTAATAAACTTTCCATTTTTAATTTCAATCACCTTATTGGATGTCGCATTATTTTCTTTACTTTTATGGAATGCCTCGGTTTCATATTTGATTGACAAAGGAGGTAATATTTGACTTAATATGTCAAAACTATTTATCTTATCATTATTATCTTTGAATATTTTTTGTATTTCTTTTTCATCCACATTTTTTATTTCCATTAACAAATTCATCGCCTCTCTTGGCGTAAAATTTAAATTCGCTCTTGAGAATTGGTACGCACCCAACATTGAATCCTGAAATATACCAATAATGGATGAATTTTTGGCTGGACTAATTAGGTGATTATTTACAGCAGCTAGATTTCGCAATTCAATTTCTGCTTCTATATCTTGTGGCATATGTAAATTCATTTCATCTCCATCGAAGTCGGCGTTATACGGTGCGGTACATGCAACATTTAATCTAAATGTATCACCTTGTTTCATAATTTTAGCCAAATGGCACATCATACTCATTCTATGAAGAGTAGGTTGTCTGTTAAATAGAACCGCATCACCATCCATCATATGACGATGAACTGTATCACCATTTTCAATAACAATGGACTTCCTATCTGTAAAATGGCGAAGACTAATCGATTCACCATTTTGCTTTTCAAGAATTTTAGCACCAGGCCACACTTCAGGACCATTATGAATAAGTTTCATAAGAAATTTCTTATTGATGTCATTCACAACAACTGGTTTCGTAATATTTTTGGCGATTTTCATTGGAATACCTAGTTCTCTAATTGAAATATTAGGGTCAGCAGTAATTACAGAACGAGCACTAAAATCAACACGTTTCGCCATCAAATTTCCTCTCATGCGACCAGTTTTGCCATTCAATCGGTCTTTAATAGATTTATAAGGTCTACCAGAGCGTTGAGCTACAGAAGCAACACCAGGAATTTTATTATCCACTTGTGTGGCAATATAGTATTGTAAAACAAGTTCTGTCATATTATCAATAACACCGTCAGGTGCTTTATTTTGTATTTTTTCTTTTAGGAAATTATTTGTTTTTATAATATTCACCAAAATGTGTGTCAAATCGTCATCCGACCTCTGTTGCGCATCGTGTTTTACAGATGGTCTTACAGTAGGTGGTGGAACCGCAAGAACTTGGCAAATCATCCAATCCGGTCTTGAAAATACTGGACTAAATCCCATAAAATTAACATCTTCATCAGAAATACGTTTGAAAATCTTTAGAACAATTTCAGCTGTCAATTTTATAATAATCGGTTCTCCAGTTTCTTTATCTTTCCATTCAGCAAATACGGAAACAAGACCACTCTCTTTTTTAATTTTTGGTTTTACACACCCACACCCATTTTCAGTATCATCACCACAAGCCTTTATATCTTTGGCATTATCAAATATATACTTCCATCTGGCTTCATTATTAAGGTCCAGAGCTTGTTTATATTTTTCCTTGCTAATCAATAACTTACTACATTTGAAACATACACATTTCAATATTTTCAAAATAGTTGGCATATATTGAATGTAAAATACAGGTCTCGCTAATTCAATATGACCAGCATAACCAGGACTTTCCATATAACTTAAACCATCTGTCGGACATAAAATACCAGGTTCTAAAACACCCATACGTGGATCAAATAGCCCACCAATACAAGGTTTATTATTTATATAAGTATCCTTTGAAGTAATTTCAGCAACAGATGCTTTCCTAATTTCATCTGGTGATAAAATACTAAATTGGATACCGATAATCTTGGAATTTGTGTAAGACTGTTTCATTGACATCTTTTATAATATATTACTATAGATTTATATTCTTTTATTCAATCATTTTTTTAAAAAATATATTTAAATTGTTTTCCAAAATAAATATTATTCACAAATATATTTTCATAAATGACTTAAAATTATTACAACATTATAATATAACTTTGTAATAATATGGGAAAAAATAATAATAACAATGATGATGATTTTGATGTCGTTGAATACAGAAAATTTCTGACAAATATGTTTCCTTCAAAACATATGAAGGAAAAGGTGAAAAACGACAAAAAACTTCAAAACAATAAGCAACTTGTAAATCAAATCAAATCAAAAAAAGAAAAGAAAAATCAAATCAAAAATAAATACGAAAAGCAACAAGAAAAGCAACAAGAAAAGCAACAAGAAAAGCAACAAGAAAAGGATATCAAAAATAAATACAAAAAAGAAAAAGAACAGTCTTCTAGTTCGGAAACTGAATACGAAACTGATTCGGATTCGGATTCGGATTCTGATAGAGAATGTAAAAAGCGTAAACAAAAAAATAAGAAAAATAAAAATATAAATATTATTTTTACATTATCCGAAAAAGATATACGAGAAATGGAAAGACACGAATTGAAGAAAACACGCAATTCTGATTCTGAAGATGACGACAATTCCGATTCCGATTCCGATTCTGAATATGAATCTGAAGACGATTCTGGTTATTATTCTGACGATGAAGACGATGAAGACGATGAAGACGATGATGACGTTGATGACGATGAAGACGATGAAGACGAGGAAGACGAGGAAGATGAAGACGATGAAGACGATGACGATGACGATGACGATGAAGACGATTCTAAGGAATCGGACGAAGGAACTTCAAAGACAAACCAAAAAGTAAAAAATAGTAAAAGACAGAAACAACATGATTATAATAATGACAGTATAGATGAATTAGTGCGTATTTCAAAATATCTACGTGACAATGAAAAGAAAAACTCAACTATTAAAGAATGTATTAAGATATGTGATGAAGAAATAAATAAAAACATAAAAATTCAAAAAAATAAAAATAAAAAAGAAGGAAATAAAAATTTGAAAATTTTCAAAAAAAAAGTAAAAGACAAAAATTTGAAAGATATCGGATATTATAAAAAATTATCATTAACAGAACAAAAACTAGCAAATAAAAAAATTGACGATATTAACGAGTTAATTCAAGTTAAAAAACCATATCGCTTTATGGTTTTAGATGCGGATATTCCGACAACATTTAAAGCAGCCGCAATGAATAAAATAAATTCTATTCGCTATATGGATCCAGGAAATAGTGAATATTATAAAATAAAAAACTGGATTGATATGTTTATGAGAATTCCATTTAATAAATATAAGGAGTTGGATGTTTCCATTGATGACGGTGTTGAAAAATGTCACGAATTTATGAAGAAAGCACAACAAACACTTAATGAAGCAGTTTACGGACTAAATGACGCAAAACTACAGATTATTCAAATGTTAGGTCAATTTATTACTAATCCAAAAGCAATTGGAACTTCTATTGCTATTCACGGGCCACCCGGAACCGGTAAAACAAGTCTTGTAAAAGAGGGTATTAGTAAAATTCTAAATAGACCCTTTTCTTTTATTGCTCTTGGTGGAGCAACAGATAGTAGTGTTCTTGATGGTCATTCTTATACCTATGAAGGCAGTATTTGGGGCAAAATCGTTCAAATATTGGTAGATAGTAAATGTATGAATCCAATTATTTATTTTGATGAACTTGATAAGGTTTCTGATACTCCAAAGGGAGAAGAAATCATTGGTATTTTGACCCATCTTACAGATACAACCCAAAACTCTCAATTTCACGACAAATATTTCTCCGAATTGGATTTAGATTTGAGTAAATGTTTATTTATTTTTAGTTACAATGATGAAAGCAAAATTAATCCTATTTTGAAAGACCGAATGTATAGAATTCAGACAAAGGGTTACACAAATAAAGAAAAATCAGTTATTGTAAATGATTACCTTTTGCCGAAAATTAGAGACCAAGTGAAGTTCAGTGAAGAAGATATTGTAATCCCTAAAGAAACAATTACTCATTTAATGGAGCATCATAATGTATGTAATACAGAAAAAGGTGTAAGAAATTTGAAAAGATGTTTGGAAATTATTTACACCAAATTGAACTTATTTAGATTAATGGAAACAGGTGATAATTTGTTTGAAAAGGATATGGCAATTAAAGTTGAATTTCCAATGACAGTAACACGTCAGGTTGTAGATAAACTTATCAAAAACGACAAAGAAAATATTTCTGCTCTTTACAGTATGTATATGTAAATAAATTGATAAATATATCAATTGGAATGAAAAACCAGATAATTCATTTTATCAAATAAAGAAATAAAGAAATAAATAATTTATAATATAATTAATTATTAATGAATAGAATTGATACAACTTATAAAAAGATGAAGTATATTGGGGAAAATTTAAATACTTATAAAAAGATAAGTAAAATTCCACATTATAAAGTCAAATCATTATTAGAACAAAAGCAAAAAAAACAAAGTATGATTGCACAAATAGAAACAACAATAAATAATTTAGAAGAATTTAAATCAAAAGAAAAAGCAACAGAAAACATTTTTCATAAAAATGAAAAAATTAATTATTATAAAGAGTTAATTATTTTTTATAAAAAAGAAATAAAATACATTTGCAATGTATTAAAATTAAAATGCAATCATGTATTAGTAAACGATTCAATTGATATTTCTCCCGATGAAAGTCAAACTATTATTTACTGTGAAAAATGTGAAACTACTTTTTAACTATATATTACCAAATTGTATTCGTATTATTCCACCACATATTGTCTCCCTTTTTGATGTTAAATAGTGCCCTATATATTTGCGACCTAGATAATGGAATGTTTGTTCTATATTTATCAAGAGCGTGTGGATTTGTTTTTAATTGTGCTGCCAAAGCATTAGTCGCTAATTGTTGTTTCATTTGAAACGCATAATATGTATAAAGTGCCTCATAGGATAATGACCTTATTGCAGGCAATGTATTATTTTTTTCTTGAAAGTCACGTAAATATTCATCTACAATCGCCATAGCAGATATATCAGCCACATTTTCACCAATACCAATAGCAGCATCGTATATAATTTTGTCTCTTTTGGCAAATTCGGTATATTGTGATGTTACTTCATTTTGCATTTTTTTGAATATTGTTTTATCTTTTGGTGACCACCAATCATGTAAATTACCTTTATCATCATATTTGCTTCCCCAATCATCTAATGCGTGCGATAATTCGTGTCCAATGGTGAATCCAATATTGGCCAAATTATATTCTATTCCACGTTCATCCATATCTATAAATGGTTTTTGAATATAACCCAAATTAATAAAAATACTGTTTTTAGCTGGTGTATACGATGCATTAACAACATACGCTTGATTACCAGCCATTTTAACTGGATACGCAGACCAATCCATCAATGGTATATCTATAGTAGGGTTACCATCTAATTCAATGAATTTCTTATGTCGCCAATTATGAATTTTTTTCATATTATCATATAAATTAGTTGTATAACCCAATAAAGGGTCTTCGCGTAATTTTGACATATGACCAATGACAAATTCTATGTTTTTTAATTTCAATAACGCATATTTCTTTGTCTTTGGAGACAACCATTTATTACGCTTAATAATTCTCATAAATACAATTTTTAAATCTTCGCACAATGTTTTTACATATAAAAGTGCTTTTGGATTTTTATGGTGCTTTAAATATTGGTTTGTCAAAAAAGTGTTAAATGGAACAGACATATATAACGAAGCACTAACTGAATCACTATAATTTATTTTTTCCTGGCCTCTTTGGAATTCACCATGAAATTTATACGTAATCTCTTCCCAATCTCTTGTTACACGAGCTATTTGTCGTAAAAATATCCATACCCAATATGTTTTCCATTTTTTACTATTCCATTTTTCTTTCATTAATGATGTTGCACATTTTAAGTATTCTAAACTGCTTGTTACAAAAAATGGTGGTGTCGTTTTATATCCTAGTGACTTTGTTAATTCTTCCCAATTAAATCCATATTTTTCCATGGCTTCATTCTTGGTAATCTTATTATAATTTCCTTTGGTTCCCATTACGCCTTTACAATCATATGTATTAATTAACTCGATTTCAACATCTAATACATCATTCGGATTAAAATTGTGCTTCCCTTTTCCTAATAATGTATCAAATAATTTGTTACAATGTTTTATAAATTCACTTTTATAATTATTGGCATATGCACTTTTTTCAAAATACACATTTATATCTAATATTGAAAAACTGTGAGGGTAAATATAAGAACAATAATTGGCTGACTGTTTTTCATTCGGGGCTATTGACCACACAAATGGGGCTGACGACGCAATCATTTCATCACTATTAATATGTCCCAATAATTGCCATAATTTTTTTTCATCATTTGCACTACACATTTCATTTACATAATCTACACGTTTTAATGCTAATTTTCTACTATCATCTTTTGTATTCATTTTAATGACCGATGTGCGGAAATGTTTTAGCTCTGTTGATAAACGATTTTTATTTGTTTTTATATAATCCATTATATGTTTATCGAGTTCTTGATATACGCGATCCTGAACTAAACGAAAATCATCAAATTGGACTATATATTTTTGTTTATCAGTTACTTCTAATTTTTTTAACCACGTATAGTTGATATAATTATAGAAATCATTATTAGGGTTCAATCTTGTGGGAGCAAATTGTTGTAATAATTGTTTTGCTATTTTCTTCTTAAATGATTTATTCGATTTCACTAAACTCTTAGAAAATGTTTTTTCATATTTCGCCTGAAATGGTTTCAATGATACACATTTTGGGTCTATTGATGAATCTTCTATTTTTACAAGTCCTTCATTTATTTTGATTTGTTTTCTTGTTTTGTTTTTTATCTTCTTTTTTGATTTTGTTTTAACCTTTACCATTTATATACTATTAATTTATTAAAAACTGGAATATTATTTTAAAAAAAATAACAATAAAAATAAAATGATGTAAATACAAATCCTTCAATCAGTAAGAGATGTGTTGTAATAAAATATATTTATATTTTTTTCAACACAAACAATAAAAATAAAAATGAAATCTTTATGAAATGAATTAATAAAGATATAAAATTAAATCAATAAATCAATCAAAAATGGAAAAGAATTGGAATCAATATTTCTTTAACTTTATTTTAAGAAATATGGATAAACCTTGGAGTTGGTATAACTTAAGTTCAAATCCGAATGTAACATGGGAAATTGTGGAAGCAAACCCGGATAAACCTTGGAATTGGTATAACTTAAGTCAAAATCCTTCAATCACGTGGGAAATTGTGGAAGCATATCCATATATAAATTGGAGTTGGTATTTGTTAAGTGGAAATCGTTCAATCACGTGGAAAAATGTGGAAGAAAATCTGGATAAACCTTGGGATTGGTATTTGTTAAGTGCTAATCGTTCAATCACGTGGAAAAATGTGGAAGAAAATCTGGATAAACCTTGGCATTGGAATTACTTAGGTATGATTCCTTCAATCACGTGGGAATTTGTTGAAGCAAACCTAGATAAACCTTGGAATTGGATTTGGTTAAGTCGAAATCCTTCAATCACGTGGGAAATAGTGGAAGCAAACCCAGATAAACCTTGGGATTGGGGTTATTTAAGTGCAAATCCTTCAATCACGTGGGAAATAGTGGAAGCAAACCCACGTAAAGATTGGGATTGGAATATGTTAAGTG